>Ga0070679_100002789_pt1 | contig 15890 bp, 13 predicted proteins | sample KBSC63BmetaG_FD_65652 | JGI IMG/M metagenome (GOLD analysis project Ga0070679, IMG submission 65652) | Corn rhizosphere microbial communities from Kellogg Biological Station, Michigan, USA - KBS C6-3B metaG | ecosystem: Host-associated > Plants > Roots > Rhizosphere | place: USA: Michigan... | reverse complement strand
GACGACGCCATGCCGCGCCGCTCGGGAACGAGGTCGAGCACCATCAGCGTGACCACCGGGACCATCATCGCCCAGCCGAACGAATAGAGCGCGATCGGCACGAGCGCCCACCAGGCACTCGGCACGAAGACGAGGTTCAGCGCCAGGTTGAGGAGGGAGACCGCGGCCATGATGACGAAGCCGTAGCGGATCTGCCGCGTCGGCTTGACCCGGCCAGCCATGCGGCCCGACGCGAACGCCCCCGACATGATGCCGGCGATCGTCAGCACGAAGAACCAGAAGAACTGCGCCGGCCCGAGGCCGAGGATGTCGCCGAGAAAGACCGGCGCCGAGAGGACGTACAGGAACATGCCGTTGAACGGAATGCCGCTCGCCAGCGCGAGCATCAGGAAGCGCGGGTTGCTCGCCAGGCTCCAGTAGCCGCGAAACAGGTTGGTCGTGTTGAACGGCTGCTTGTGCGAAGCGTGCAGCGTCTCCGGCAGCAGCTTCCAGTTGAGCGCGAACAGCACGACGCCGACGCCGGTCAGCAGCCAGAAGATCGAATGCCAGCCGGCATGGACGAACAGGAACCCGCCGATCATCGGCGCGACCGCAGGGGCGACGCCGAAATAGATCGTCACCTGCGACATCACGCGCTGCGCATCGGCGGGCGGGAACATGTCGCGGATCACGGCGCGCGAGACGACGATGCCGGCGCCCGCCGACATCCCCTGCAACGCGCGGAAGAAGACCAGCGCGCCGATGTGCTGCGACAGCGCGCAGCCGACCGAGGCGAGGGTGAACACCGCCAGGCCGGCGAGGACGACCGGGCGCCGGCCGAAGCTGTCCGAGAGCGCGCCATGGAACAGGTTCATGACGGCGAAGCCGAACAGGTAGGCCGACAGCGTCTGCTGCATCTCGACCGGCGACGCGCCGATCGCCTGCGCGATGCCCGTGAACGCGGGCAGGTAGGTGTCGATCGAGAACGGCCCGAGCATGCCGAGGCACGCGAGCAGCACCGCGAGCGCCCAGTTCGGTGCTTGCCAGATCGTGCGGGCGTCGGGATTCATTCGCGAGGGGAAAAAATGTGAAGCGAGCCGATAGGCCGGATTCTGTGCAGGCGCCCGACCTCGCGATCGCGCGCCCGTGGCCGCCATTCCTCTGGGCCGGGCATCGCTGCGCCGGCTCGGTGCTACCTACCCGCCGGCTCGTGCGGGACCACACTTCCAGACGAGCATCCGAGATGCCCGCCCGCGCCGGCCTATTTGGTATTGCTGCGCGTAGAGATTGCCCGTTTCACCCGCCGCCTGCGTCACGAGGACGCCGGCGCCGACTCGTCTCTGTTGCTCTGATCCTCACCTCGCGGTGGACAGCTGTTGGCTGCTACGCCGCCCTGTGCAGTCCGGACCTTCCTCACGTGTCGCCGAAGCGACGCGCGCGGCGGCCTGGCTCGCTTCACGGTCGCAATTATCGGGCTCGTCGCTAGAATCTCGCGCTGCGGGGCCACGAGCCCGCTCTCGCTCGCGTCAACCGTTCTGGCGGTGTCGCGTTTTCATGTCTGGTCTCGCTCTCGAATGCACGGCACGCCAGGGCGGCGACTCATGAAATGCCCCTTCCATCCACGATCAGGAGTAACCCGATGAAGACCAAGCTCGTTTTGGGCGCAGTCGCCGCGGCGGTCGCCGTGTTCACGCAAGGCGCGTTCGCGCAGACGTCCACGTCGCCGAGCCGCGCCGAAGTCAAGGCCGAGGCAAAGCACGGTGCCCTCGCGCCCGCCGGCCAGGGCCAGGTGGCCTCGCAGCCCTCGAAGGCGTCCGACAAGACGCGCGACGAGCGCAAGGCGACCACGAAGTCCGACCGCTCCGCCGGCGCCCTGAAGCCCGCCGGCGAAGGCGCCGAGATGAAGGACGACAAGGCCGACAGGAAGAAGGGCGGCCAGGTCAACCGCGCAGAGCGCAAGGCCAGCACCAAGGCGGCCGTCAAGTCGCGCAGCACCCAGCCCGCCGGCGACTCGCCGCAGCCGGCCGGCGAAAAGCCGATGAAGTGAGGTCGGCGGCGCACCAGCGCCGCACGGACCGAAAAGGCGACTCCCAGGAGTCGCCTTTTTCTTTGGCCGCTCGAGGCCCCGTCAGCCGACCAGCCGCCAGGCAAGCGTCTCGCCGGCGCGCAGCGGCTTCAGCTCGGCGTCCCCGAACGGCAACGCGTCGGGAAGCGTCCACGCGAGCTTTCTCAGCGTCACCGTGCTCGCGTTCGGTGCGAGGCCGTAGAACGCCGGTCCGGCCCGGCTCGCGAACTGCTCGAGCCGGTCGAGCGCACCGGCCGCTTCGAACGCCTCGGCATACAGCTCGAGCGCGCTGAAGGCGGTGTAGCAGCCGGCGCAGCCGCTCGCGTGCTCCTTGAGCGCAGCGGGATGCGGCGCGCTGTCGGTGCCGAGAAAGAAGCGGTCGCCGCCGGAAGTGGCCGCGGCGACGAGCGCGCGCCGATGCTCCTCGCGCTTGAGCACCGGCAGGCAGTAGTAGTGCGGACGCAGGCCACCGAGGAACAGCGCGTTCCTGCTGTAGAGCAGGTGGTGCGCGGTGATGGTCGCAGCCGTGAGCGGCCCGGCGTCGGCGACGTACTGCGCGCCCTCCTTCGTCGTCACGTGCTCGAGGACGATCCGCAAGCCCGGGAAGTCGCGCCGCAGCGTCGCCAGGTGGCGGTCGATGAAGACCGCTTCGCGGTCGAACACGTCGACGTCCGGATCGGTCACCTCGCCGTGGACGAGGAGCACGATGCCCTCGCGCTCGGCGGCGGCGAGCGTCGCCCGCACGTTGCGCAGATCGGTGACGCCGGCGTCGCTGTGCGTCGTCGCGCCGGCCGGGTAGAGCTTGATCGCGAGGATGCCCGCCGCGCGGGCGCGCGCCATCTCGGCGGGCGCCATCGTGTCGGTGAGGTAGAGCGTCACCAGCGGCTCGAACGACACGCCCTCGGGAACCGCGGCGAGGATCCGCTCGCGGTACGCGAGCGCCTGCGCCACCGTCGTCACCGGCGGCCGCAGGTTCGGCATGACGATCGCGCGGCCGAACTGGCGCGCGCTGTGCGGCACCACCGCGCGCAACGCGGCACCGTCGCGAACGTGCAGATGCCAGTCGTCTGGGCGAACGATCGTCAGCTCTGAAACCATGCGCCATTTTCGCCCCTCTCCCGCTTGCGGAAGGGGGCCGGGGCAAGCGCCTCAGTGCTGGAGGATCTTCGAGAGGAAGTCCTTGGCGCGCGGCGTGCGGGCGTCGGCGTTGCCGAAGAAGTCGTCGCGCGTGCAGTCCTCGACGATCCTGCCGGCGTCCATGAAGATGACGCGGTGGCTGACCTTGCGCGCGAAGCCCATTTCGTGCGTCACCACCATCATCGTCATGCCTTCCTCGGCGAGCTTGACCATGACGTCGAGCACCTCGCCGACCATCTCCGGATCGAGGGCGGAGGTCGGCTCGTCGAAGAGCATGACGACCGGGTCCATGCTGAGCGCGCGCGCGATCGCGACCCGCTGCTGCTGGCCGCCCGAGAGCTGGCCGGGGTACTTGTCCTTGTGCTCGTGCAGGCCGACGCGGTCGAGCATCTTCATGCCGCGCGCGAGCGCATCGTCCGCTGAACGCCCGAGCACCTTGGTCTGCGCGAGCGTCAGGTTCTGCGTCACCGTCAGGTGCGGAAACAGCTCGAAGTGCTGGAACACCATGCCGACGCGCGCGCGCAGCTTCGGCAGGTTCGTCTTCGGGTCCGAGACCGAGATGCCGTCGACGACGATGTCGCCCTTCTGGAACGGCTCGAGCGCGTTCACCGTCTTGATCAGCGTCGACTTGCCCGAGCCCGAGGGCCCGCAGACGACGACGACCTCGCCCTTCCTGATGTTGGTCGTGCAGTCGGTCAGCACCTGGAAGCTGCCGTACCACTTGGAAACGTCTTTGATCTCGATCATGGAGGCTCTCGCGGCGTTCGCGCCTGTCAGCGGATGATGGCGATCTTCTTCTGCAGGCGCCGGACCGCCATCGACAGGCTGAAGCAGATGACGAAATAGACGATCGCCGCAGCCAGGTAGGTCTCGACCGGCCGGTTGAAGTTCTTGCCCGCCACCTCGAAGCCCTTCAGCAGGTCGTAGGCGCCGATCGCGTAGACGAGCGACGTGTCCTGGAAGAGGATGATCGTCTGCGTCAGCAGCACCGGCAGCATGTTGCGAAACGCCTGCGGCAGCACGATCAGCTTCATGCACTGCGCGTACGTCATGCCCATCGCGTACCCGGCGGCGACCTGACCCTTCGACACCGACTGGATGCCGGCGCGCATGATCTCCGAGTAGTAGGCCGCCTCGAAGACCGTGAAGGTGATGATCGCCGACGTCTCGGCGCCGAGCGGCTGCCCGAGCAGCAGCGGGATCACGAGGAAGAACCACAGGATCACCATCACCAGCGGGATCGAGCGCAGCACGTTGACGTATGCCGCTGCCGGGAGCGCCAGCGCCGGCTTTCCGGACAGCCGCATCAACGCGATCACGGTGCCGAGCGCGATGCCGCCGAGCATGGCGATGATGGTGAGCTCGACCGAGAAGATCAGCCCCTTGACGATGAAGCTCTGAATGAGCCCCCAGCTCAGGAAGCTGAAGTCGAGGTTCAGGTTCATCGGCCTGCCCTCACTTCGCGCCGAGCAGGCCGGGTACCTGGACGCGCCGCTCGATCAACGCTGCCAGCCGGTTCACGGCGAACGCCGAGACGAAGTACAGGCCGGTGACAGCGAGGTAGATCTCGATGCCGCGCGAGGTCTCCTCCTGCGCCTGCATCGCGAACATCGTCAGCTCGGCGATCGACACCGCGAACGCGACCGACGTGTTCTTGATGATGTTCATCGCCTCGCTCGTGAGCGGCGGGATGATGATGCGAAAGGCCATCGGCAACAGCACGTAGCGGTAGGTCTGCACGAGCGTCAGCCCGATGGCGAGGCCGGCGTAGCGCTGACCCTGCGCGAGCGACTGGATGCCGGCGCGCACCTGCTCGGCGATCCGCGCCGAGGTGAAGAAGCCGAGCGCGAAGACGACCAGCACGAAGCTCGGCAGGCTGCGCAGCGACAGGAAGATCGACGGGATGACGTGGTACCAGAGGAAGATCTGGACCAGCAGCGGGATATTGCGAAAGAGCTCGGTCCAGACGTTGCCGATCAGCACGAGCGGCTTGCTCGGCGTCGTGCGCAGGATGCCCATCAGGGAGCCGACGAGCAGCGCGACGATGAGCGAGAGCACGGCGACCGAGATCGTCCAGCCCCAGGCCGACATCATCCAGCGGAGATAGGTCTCGCCGCCTCCGGTGTCCTGGAGGAAGACCTGCCAGTCCCACGTGAACTTTCCCAACCGAACTCCCTGTGTCGTGCGCGGCCGATGGCGTGCCGGTGGTTGTTCTTCGAGGCGCTCCGGCGAAAAAAAGCGCGGCGCGGATCGCTCCGCGCCGCGTCGGCCACTCTAAGCAAACCCCGCGCGGCTTGCGCTAGGGCTTACCTCAGGCGCGCCCGCCGGTGCGGCACGCGCCCGCGGTCAGGCTCAGGGCTGGGTGTACTCCTCGAGCGGCTTGTCGCTCGGATTCGCCCACGCGGCCTTGGTCGCATCGCTCGCCGGCAGGTTGACGCGCGTGTTGCCGGGCGGGATCGGCTGCATGAACCACTTGTCGTAGAGCTTGGCGACCTCGCCGCTCTTGGCCATCGCGCGCACGCTGTCGTCGACCACCTTCTTGAACGCCGGATCGTCCTTGCGGTACATGATCGCGATCGGCTCGACCGAGAGCGGCTCGCCGACGATGGCGAAGTCGCCCGGGTTCTTCGCCTTCGAGATCAGGCCGGCGAGGATCTGGCCGTCCATCACGAACGCGTCGGCGCGGCCCGACTCGAGCAGCAGGAAGCTGTCGGAGTGATCCTTGCCGTTCAGCTCCTTGAAGTCCATGCCCTGGGCGCGCTTGTTCTTGCGCAGCAGCTGGACCGAGGTCGTCCCGGTCGTCGTCGCGACCGTCTTGCCGTTCAGGTCGGCGATGCCCTTGATGCCGGAGTTCTTCTTGACCGCGATCCGCACTTCCTCGATGTAGAGCGCCGGCGCGAACGCGACGTCCTTCTGGCGGGCGGAGTTGTTGGTCGTCGAGCCGCACTCGAGGTCGACGGTGCCGTTCTGCACCAGCGGGATGCGGTTCTGCGAGGTCACCGGCTGGTACTTGACGTCGATCTTCGACATGCCGAGGTGCTTCCTGATGTCCTCGATGATGTGCGCGCAGACGTCGTAGTGAAAGCCGGTGTACTTGCCGTCGCCGAGCGTGAACGCGAGCGCGCCCGACGACTCGCGCACGCCCTCGGTGATGGTGCCGCTGTCCTTGATCTTCTTCAGCGTGTCCTCGGCGTGCGCAGCGCCTGCGACTGCGAACGCCGACGCGGCGAGCGCGAGGCCGGCCAGAAACGATGTCTTCATGGGTGCTCCTGATGAATTTGCAAAGCTCGAGGCAGGCCTCGGGGATCCAACGAAATTCTAGGCACGGCCGCCGACCGGCCCGGACGCGAATGCCCGTGACCGAGGGTTTTGCCGGATAAGCGAATGCCGTCGCCGCAGCGACTCAGGCGTCGACCGCCTCTGCACTGCTCTGCTGCAATTGCCACATCTCGGCGTAGCGGCCGCCGCGTGCGATCAGCTCGGCGTGACTGCCGCGCTCGACGATGCGTCCGGCTTCCATCACCAGAATCTGGTGCGCGTCGACCACCGTCGAGAGCCGGTGCGCGATGACCAGCGCCGTGCGGTTCCTGGCCGCGTTCTGCAGCTCGGCCTGGATGGCGCGCTCGTTGGCCGAGTCGAGCGCGGACGTGGCCTCGTCGAAGATCATGATCGGCGGGTTCTTGAGCAGCGTGCGCGCGATCGCGACGCGCTGCTTCTCGCCGCCCGAGAGCTTCAGCCCGCGCTCGCCGACCATCGTCTCGTAGCCTCTGGGCGTCGAGGCGATGAAGGCGTGGATGTGCGCCGAGCGCGCCGCCTGCTCGACGGCGGCGCGGTCGGCGCTGGTGCGGCCGTAGGCGATGTTGTATTCGACGGTGTCGTTGAAGAGCACCGTGTCCTGCGGGACGATGCCGATCGCCTCGCGCAGGCTCTTCTGCGTGACGCTGCGGATGTCCTGGCCGTCGATCGAGATCCTCCCCGAGTCGACGTCGTAGAAGCGGAACATCAGCCGCGCGAGCGTGCTCTTGCCCGAGCCGGAAGGACCGACCACCGCGACCGTCTTGCCGGCCGGGATCTCGAAGCTGACGCCGTGCAGGATCTCGCGATCGGCGTCGTAGCCGAAGCGCACGTCGTCGAAGCGAACCGATCCTCCGTGCGCGACCAGCGGCCGGGCGTCGGCGGCGTCGGCGATCTCGCGGTGCTGGCCGAGCAGCGCGAACATCTTTTCCATGTCGATCATCGACTGCTTGATCTCGCGGTAGATGACGCCCAGGAAGTTGAGCGGGATGTAGAGCTGGATCATGAGCGCGTTGACGAGCACCAGATCGCCGAGCGTCATCGTCCCGGCGACGACGCCGACCGTGGCGCGCCAGACGAGCAGCGTCACGGCGGTCGCGATGATCAGGCTCTGGCCGAGGTTGAGCAGCGACAGCGACGTCTGCGACTTGACCTGCGCCCTCTCGAGATTGCCCAGGTTCTCGTCGTAGCGCGCCTGCTCGAACGACTCGTTGGAGAAATACTTGACGGTCTCGTAGTTGAGCAGGGCGTCGAGCGCCTTGGTGTTGGCCTTCGAGTCCTGCTCGTTCATGGCCCGGCGAAACGCCGTTCGCCATTCGGTCACGGTGACGGTGAAGGCGATGTAGAGCACGAGAGTGGCGAAGGTGATCGCCGCGAACCAGACGTCGAATTTCGCCGACAGCAGCACGATCACCATCGTGATCTCGACCAGAGTCGGCAGGATGTTGTAGATCGTGAAATTGAGGAGCGACTGGATCGAGCGCGAGCCGCGCTCGATGTCGCGCGACACGCCGCCGGTCTGGCGCTCGAGGTGAAAGCGCAGGCTCAGCTGCAGCAGGTGCTCGAACGCCTCGAGCGAGACGCGCCGGGCGATCCGTGCCGCCACCGGAAAGAAGAGGAACTCGCGCAGCTCGGTGAAGAGCGTGATCGACACACGCAGGAGCGCGTACGCGGCGAGCAGCGCCACGGGCACGACGAGCACGCTGCGCGGATCGCCGGGCGAAAGCGTCAGCGCGTCGACGAGGTGCTTGAGGACCAGCGGAACGCCGATGTTGGCGAGCTTGGCGGCGACCAGGCACAGCAGGGCGACCAGCACGCGCCAGCGCCAGGCCCAGACGTAGGGCAGCAGCTTGGTGAGCGTGCTCCAGTCGGAGCGGCGGCGCGCCTGGGCGCCGCCTGGCGTCGCTGCCGGAGGCGGCGCTGAAAGGGAAGCAGGGCGCATCGAGATCGGTTCGGCAGCGAAACGTTTGATGGAAGAATCCGGCGGGTCGTCGTCGTTCGACGTGGAGCAATATGCCCGAGTTTTCAAGCGCGGACCCTGCGGGCACGATCGCGGGCATCGCCCCCTTGCAGCTGCCGAACGATCGCCAGCTCGTCATGCGCGTGATGCCGATGCCCGCCGACGCCAACGGCAACGGCGACATCTTCGGCGGCTGGATCATGGCGCAGGTCGATCTCGCCGGCGCCGTCCTTCCGGCCAGGCTCGCCAAGGGGCGGATCGCCACCGTGGCCGTCAACCAGTTCGTCTTCAAGCAGCCCGTGTCGATGGGCGACCTGCTCAGCTTCTATGCGCGGATCGAGCGGATCGGCAGGACCTCGGTGACCGTCAACGTCGAAGTGTTCGCCGAGCGCAACCCGGCCGACCTGCGCGTCGTCAAGGTCACCGAGGCGAACCTCACCTACGTCGCGATCGATGCCCAGGGGCGACCGCGGCCGATCGGCGCAGCGACGGCGTGACCACGATGCCAGCAGCAGGGAGAAGACGATGGGCGAGCCCAGGAGCGGCGGCGATGCACTCTTCATCCTGCTCGGCGCGATCATGGTGCTGGCCATGCACGGCGGCTTCGCCTTCCTCGAGCTCGGCACCGTGCGCGCGAAGAACCAGGTCAACGCGCTGGTCAAGATCATGGTCGACTTCTCGGTCTCGACCATCGCCTACTTCTTCATCGGCTACGGCATCGCCTACGGCGTGCACTTCTTCGTCGGCGCCGACGTGCTCGCGGCGCAGAACGGCTACGCGCTCGTCAAGTTCTTCTTCCTGCTGACGTTCGCGGCGGCGATCCCGGCGATCGTCTCCGGCGGCATCGCCGAGCGCTCGCGCTTCGTGCCGCAGCTCGTCGCGACCGCGATCCTCGTCGGCCTCGTCTATCCGCTCTTCGAGGGTGTCGTCTGGAACGGGAACTTCGGCGTGCAGCGATGGCTCGGCCGCGTCACCGGCGCCGAGTTCCACGATTTCGCCGGCAGCGTCGTCGTCCACACGGTCGGCGGCTGGGTGGCGCTCGCCGCGGTGCTGCTGCTCGGGCCGCGCAGCAACCGCTACCGCAAGGACGGCGCGATCAGCGCGCATCCGCCGTCGAGCATCCCGTTCCTCGCGCTCGGCGCCTGGATGCTGACGGTCGGCTGGTTCGGCTTCAACGTCATGAGCGCGCAAACCCTCGACAAGATCTCCGGGCTGGTGGCGCTGAACTCGCTGATGGCCATGGCCGGCGGCACGATCGTCGCGACGCTGGTCGGCAGGAACGACCCGGGCTTCGTCCACAACGGCCCGCTCGCCGGCCTGGTCGCCGTGTGCGCCGGATCGGACGTGATGCATCCGCTCGGCGCGCTCGTCACGGGCGGCGCCGCGGGTGCGATCTTCGTCTTCCTGTTCACGCTCACGCAGAACCGCTGGCGGATCGACGACGTGCTCGGCGTCTGGCCGCTGCACGGCCTGTGCGGTGCGTGGGGCGGCATCGCCGCCGGCATCTTCGGGCAGAGCGCGCTCGGCGGCCGCGGCGGCGTGAGCATCGGCGCGCAGCTCGCGGGAACCGCGCTCGGGATCGCGTGGGCGTTCGCCTGCGGCTTCGTCGTCTACGGCGTGCTGCGCCTGGCGTTGGGCATCCGCCTCTCGCAGGAGGAGGAGTTCGCGGGCGCCGATCTCTCGATCCACAAGATCGGCGCCACGCCCGACCGCGAAGCGAGCTGGTAGCCGCAGCGCGTCAACCGCCGGCGGGCTCGACCGCGAAGCGCCACGTGGCGCCGTCGGCGACGACGCGTCCGGCGGTCGGCGCCGCGAAGTGCGTGCCGAGCACGAGCACGTCGCGATCGGCCTGCTCGCGCAGGAAGCGCACGCGCGTCGCGAGCGCCTCGGCCTGGTCGTCGTCGAAGCGCGAGCAGACGTTCGGCGCAGCGCACTGCAGCGGGTGGTGCATGAGGTCGCCGGTGATCACCGCCTCGGCGCCGCGCGAGCGGATGCGCACGCTGACGTGCCCCGGCGTGTGCCCCGGGGTCGGCTCGAGCCGGACTTCGCCGGTGATCGCGTGGTCGGTCGCGACCCAGTCGAACAGGCCGGCGTCGACGACCGGCTGCACCGAATCTGCGAGCAGCTGCCGCTCGGCGGGGTTGTCGTGCGATTGCAGGTGGCGGTGCTCGACGGCGCTCGCCAGATAGCGCGCGTTCGCGAACGTCGGCAGCCAGCGGCCGTCGACGAGGCGCGTGTTCCAGCCCACGTGGTCGGAGTGGAAGTGCGTGCAGACGACGACATCGACGCGCTCGGGCGCGAAGCCCGCGCCGGCGAAGTCGCGCAGGAACGGGCCATGCAGCTGGTTCCAGGCGGCCAGCGCGCGCTGCTTGTCGTTGCCGACGCAGGTGTCGACGACGATCGTGCGGCCGCACGATTCGACGACGAAGGCGTGGATCGACGCGATCAGCCGCCCCTCTGCAGTCGCGAAGTGCGGCCGCAGCCAGGCGTGCGAGCGCACCTGCTCGGCGCTCAGGTCGGCGAACAGGAAACCCGGCGGCGAGCTGCCCGCCGACTCGACGATCTGCGTGATCGCGACGTCGCCGACGCGCCAGCGAAGCGGCGGCAGGCTCATCGCCGCGCCCTCTGGGCGACGACGCGCGCGACGTGCAGCGCGAGCGCTTCGCCGCAGACGCGATAGACCGGCTCGCCGGGATGAAAGCCATCGCTCGCCATGCCGGCCGCGTCGAGCTCGACTGCGAACGCTGCGTGCGAGACGTCGCTGCGTGTCGCGGCCCAGCGCGCAAGCGCTTCGTCGTGCCGGCGTGCGTCGCCGCCCATGACGCGGCGCAGCGGCTCGGGCAGGAGCGGAAACCGGTGCAGCGGCGGCAACGGTGCGAAGACGACGTGAGAGACGCCCGCGGTCGCGATCAGCCAGTCGGCGAGCGCGATCCGGTCGCGCAGCGCGCGCCGCGTCGGCACCTGCTCGATCACGTCGTTGACGCCGCTGATCACGACCGCGATCTCGGCCGCGAACGCCGGCGCATCGCGCAGAAGCGCGTGCACGCCGCGCGTCGTCAGGCCGGTGCGCGCACGCAGCGCCCAGGCGACCGGCCGGCCCGTCGCGTCGTGCAGCGTTCGCACCAGGTGGCCGATCACGGCCTCGTCCTGGCGCGCGACGCCGACTCCCGCCGCCGACGAATCGCCGGCGACGAGCAGACGCAGCGGCAGCGCGGCGCCGCTGCCATGCAGACCTTCGCGCTCGCCGATGGCTTCCGGCAGCACCGGCGCGCGGCGCCGCGTCGCCACCGCCTGTGCGACGAGCAGCGGCGCGAGCGCCACCTTCAGCGCCAGCGCCGCGACCGGGCGCCCGGCGCGAGCCAGCCCCGGCTCAGGACCTGGAAAAGTCGGGCTTCCGCTTTTCGAAGAAGGCACGGAACGCTTCCTTCGCCTCGCTGCTCTGCAGGCAGGCGCCGAACACCTCCGCCTCGGCGGCGATCGTCTCGAGCAGCACGGCCGAGCGGTTGCGCCGCAGCAACCGCTTGGTCGCGCGCACCGCGTCCGGCGGCAGCGCGTTGAAGCGCTCGGCGATGCGGCGCGCGTGCCGCACGACCTCGCCCGCGGGCAGCACGGCGTTGGCGATGCCGCACTCGACCGCGTCGGCGCCGCTGAAGGGGTCGCCGAGCAGGAGCTTCTCGGCCGCGCGCACGTTGCCCATCAGCTGCGGAACGACGAGGCTCGACGCGAACTCGGGAACGAGGCCGAGCGTCACGAACGGCATCGCCAGGCGCGCTTCGTCGGAGACGAAGACGAAGTCGCAGTGCAGCAGCATCGTCGTGCCGATGCCGATCGCCGCCCCGGTGACGGCAGCGACGACCGGCTTGTCGCAGCCGATCAGCGCCTTCATGAACGCGAACGAAGGCGCCTCGCGCAGGTTCGCCGGCCGCTGCACGAAATCCTCGATGTCGTTGCCCGACGTGAAGATCCCCGGCTGGCCGGTGAGCAGGACCGCGCGCACGGCGGCGTCCTCGCGCGCCGAGTCGAACGCGCTCGCGAGCGCGGCGTACATGGCGCCGGTGATCGCGTTCTTCTTCTCCGGGCGCGCGATCTCGATCGTCGCGACGCCGTCGATCACCGCCGTCTTGATGGCCATGCCGATCTCCCGTGCTGTTCGTGGTCGAACGATGCGCTCAGACGCGCTCGAAGATGCCCGCTGCGCCCTGCCCGGTGCCGACGCACATCGTCACCATGCCGTACCTGAGGTTGTGGCGGCGCAAGGCGTGGATGACGGTCGCGGAGCGGATCGCTCCGGTCGCGCCGAGCGGATGGCCGAGCGCGATCGCGCCGCCCATCGGGTTGACCTTCGCCCGATCGAGGCCGACCGAATCGATGACCGCGAGCGATTGCGCGGCGAACGCCTCGTTGAGCTCGATCCAGCCGAGGTCGTCGAGCGAGAGGCCGGCGTAGCGCAGGGCGGCCGGAATCGCCTCGATCGGGCCGATGCCCATGATCTCGGGAGGAACGCCGCGCGCGGCGAAGCTCACGAAGCGAGCCAGCGGCTTGAGGTCGAAGCGCTGCACCGCCTGCTCGCTGGCGAGGATGAGCGCTCCCGCGCCGTCGCTGGTCTGCGAGCTGTTGCCTGCCGTGACGCTGCCCATGCCGGTGCTCTTGCCGGTCGGGTCCTTCGGCGCTGCGAACGCCGGGCGCAACTTGGCGAGCACCTCCATCGACGTGTCGGCGCGCGGGCCTTCGTCGAGCGAGACGGTGCGCGTGCGCGTGCGCTGCTCGCCGCTCGCCAGGTCGGGGAAACGCTCGACCACTTCGATCGGCGTCATCTCGTCGCTGAACTCGCCGGCCGCCTGGGCGGCGAGCGCGCGCCGGTGCGACTCGAGCGCGAAGGCGTCCTGCGCCTCGCGGCTGACCTTCCACTGCAGCGCGACCTTCTCCGCCGTCAGGCCCATGCCGTAGGCGATGCCGACGTTGGCGTCGCTGGCGAGGATGCGCGGATTGAACGACGGCTTGTTGCCGCCCATCGGCACGAGACTCATCGACTCGGCGCCGCCGGCGATCAGCACGTCGGCCTCGCCGACGCGGATCCGGTCGGCCGCCATCTGCACCGCCGTCAGCCCCGACGCGCAGAAGCGGTTCACGGTGACGCCGCCGACCGGCTTCGCAAAGCCGCACAGCGCCACCGCGATGCGTGCCATGTTCATCCCCTGCTCGGCTTCCGGGAACGAGCAGCCGACGATCGCGTCCTCGATCGCGCCGGGATCGAGCGACGGCACCTGCGCGAGCGCGCTCCGGATCGCCGCGATCAGGAGATCGTCGGGTCGGGTGCTGCGGAAATAGCCGCGCGGCGCCTTGCCGATCGGCGTGCGCGTGGCGGCGACGATGTAGGCGTCCTGCACTTGCTTCGTCATGGGACATCCTTCCTGCGTTCCCCCTCGCCCGCTTGCGGGAGAGGGTTGGGGTGAGGGTCGCGGGCAGCGAGCGCTTCGAGAATTCGGCCGAGAACCGCCTCGCATCCGGTCAACACGTCGCGGTTGGAAAACCGCAGAACCTGAAATCCCTGGGCGACAAGCGCCAGGGTCCGACGGTCGTCGGCAGCTCGCGCTGGATCGTCGTAGTGCTGACCACCGTCGAGCTCGACGATCAGCTTCGCCTCCAGGCACGCGAAATCGGCGAAGAACCGATCCACAGGATGCTGGCGACGGAACTTGTGGCCGCGAAGCCTGCGGTCGCGCAAGCGGGACCAGAGCAGGCGCTCGGCGTCGGTGGAAGCGCTTCGCAGCTCACGCGCCCTCACCCTCGCCCTCTCCCGCGGGCGGGAGAGGGAAGAGACCGGGCTTTCGGCGGGGGTCATGTCGCAAGAGCGCTCAGTTGCGCACGGGCTTGCCGGTCTGCAGCATGCCCATGATCCGTTCCTGCGTCTTGGGGTGGTCGAGGAGCGCGCAGAAGCGTTCGCGCTCCATGGCCATCAGGTAGTCCTCGGTGGCGAGCGATCCCGAATCGACGTCGCCGCCGCAGACGACCTCTGCGATCCTCGAGCCGAGGTCGAAGTCGTGCGCGGTGATCAGGCCGCCGTCGCGCAGGTTGACGAGCTGCACCTCGATGGTCGCGATCGCGCTTCTGCCGGCGACCGGAAACGCTGCCTTCAGCGGCGGCCGCCAGCCGCTCTCGTGCATCGCCCGGACCTGCGCCGTGGCGACGTGAAGCAGCTCGTCCTTGTGCGGAACGACGATGTCGCTCTCGAGCAGGTAGCCGAGCTTCCTGGCCTCGATCGCGCTCGTTGCCACGCGAGCCTGCGCCGCGCTCGTGAAGCCCTCGGCGAGAAACTTGATCAGATCGACGCTCGCGCCGCCGGCCGAAGCCATCTCCGCGGCACGACGGGCGACGTACGCGAGCCCGCCGCCAGCCGGGATCAGGCCGACGCCGACTTCGACGAAGCCCATGTAGCTCTCCATCGCCGCGACGCGGCGCGCGCAATGGAGCGCGAGCTCGAGCCCGCCGCCGAGCGCCATCCCGCGCACGGCGGCGACGACCGGAACGCTCGCGTAGCGGATCCGCAGCATCGCGTCCTGCAGCTTCTTCACCTCGGGCAGGATGCCCTTGCCACCGCTCTTCATGAAGACGGGCATCAGCGCTTCGAGGTTGGCGCCCGCCGAGAACACGTCGTCGGGCGACCAGACGACGAGACCCTGGTGGCCGCGCTCGGCGAGCTCGACCGCCTTCGTCACGCCTTCGATCACCGACGGGCTGATGAGGTGGAGCTTCGCGGTGATGCTCGCGATCAGCACCTCGCCGTCGAGCGTCCAGACGCGCACCTCGTCGTTCCTGAACAGCTCCTTGCCGGCCTGCAGCGGCACCGCCGCGTCGGCGCCGAAGACGCTGTCGCGAAACGCCTGGCGGCCGTACACCGGCAGGTCGCGCGGCGGCACGAACCTGCTCTCCGCGGCGCTCCACGAACCCTCGCGGCTGTGCACGCCGCCGTTCTCGGCGACCGGCCCTTCGAACACCCACTTCGGCAGCGGCGCGGTCGAGAGCGCGCGGCCGGCATCGATGTCCTCCTGCACCCATTGCGCGACCTGCTTCCAGCCCGCCTGCTGCCAGAGCTCGAACGGACCCTGGCTGGCGCCGAACCCCCAACGCATCGCGAAGTCGACGTCGCGCGCGCTCTCGGCGACGTCGCCGAGGTGGACCGCCGCGTAGTGGAAGCTGTCGCGCAGGATGGCCCACAGGAACTGCGCCTGCGGGTTCTTCGAGTCGTGCAGCAGCTTCAGCCGCTCGGCCGGCGGCTTCTTCAGCATCCGCGCGACGATCTCGTCGGCCTTGCCGCCGCCCGGCACGTAGTCGCCCTTCGCGGCGTCGAAGCGCAGGATGTCCTTGCCGACCTTCTTGTAGAAGCCGGCGCCGCTCTTCTGGCCGAGCGCGCCGGCGTCGAGCAGCTTCTGCAGCACGGCCGGCGTCGCGAATGCG
>Ga0070679_100002787_pt1 | contig 15894 bp, 13 predicted proteins | sample KBSC63BmetaG_FD_65652 | JGI IMG/M metagenome (GOLD analysis project Ga0070679, IMG submission 65652) | Corn rhizosphere microbial communities from Kellogg Biological Station, Michigan, USA - KBS C6-3B metaG | ecosystem: Host-associated > Plants > Roots > Rhizosphere | place: USA: Michigan... | reverse complement strand
AGCGTCACCAAGGGCGGCGAGAAGAGCACCATGAATCGCATGCATCGCGGCGGCAACCCGTTCGAAGGCACGCCCTTCGAGCGCTTCTTCGGCGACAACGATGACAACGGCGCCGCGCCCGCGCCCAAGCAGAAGGGCCTCGGCTCGGGCGTGGTCATCGACAAGAAAGGCTACATCCTCACCAACAACCACGTGGTCGAGGACGCCGACGACGTGAAGGTCACGTTCGTCGACGGCAAGACGGTGCCGGGCAAGGTCGTCGGCACCGATCCCAACACCGACATCGCGGTGGTCAAGGTCGACGGCGTCGGCGTGCAGCCGGCCAAGATCGGCGAGTCCGACAAGCTGCAGGTCGGCGAGTGGGTCATCGCCATCGGCAATCCGTTCGGGCTCGATCACACCGTCACCGTCGGTGTGCTCTCGGCCAAGAACCGCTCCGGCTTCCAGGGCGGCGGCCACTATGAGGACTTCCTGCAGACCGACGCGTCGATCAATCCCGGCAACTCGGGCGGTCCGCTCGTGAACCTCGACGGCGAGGTCATCGGCATCAACACGATGATCGCCGGCCTCGGCACCGGCATCGGCTTCGCGGTGCCGTCGTCGATCTTCAAGAATGTCGCCGATCAGCTGATCCACACCGGCAAGGTGCACCGGCCGTTCATCGGCATCCGTATGCAGGACGTGACGCCGGAGATGGCGCGGGGCCTCGGCAAGAACGCGCCGGAGAAGGGCGCGCTCGTCGCCAGCGTCGACTCGGGCACGCCGGCCGAGAAGGCGGGCGCCAAGCCGGGCGACGTGATCACCCAGATCAACGGCAAGGCGATCGAAGGCTCGAAGGACGTGCAGCGCGCCATCTACGCCGGGCACATCGGCCAGAAGGTCGATCTGACGCTGTGGCGCGACGGCCAGACGGTGCACATCACGCCGACGACGGCGGAGATGCCCGGCGACAAGATGGCGTCGCGTGAAGGCGCCGGCGGCGAGCACGGCAACGCCAAGGCGAAGCTCGGGCTCGGGCTGCAGTCGATGACGCCGGGCCTGGCCGAGCGCATCGGCGTCGATCCCAAGACCAAGGGTGCGGTCATCACCGCCGTGCGCGACGGCTCGCCTGCTCAGGAAGCGGGCCTGCAGCAGGGCGACGTGATCGTCGAGGTCGATCGCAAGCCGGTGGCGTCGGCGGACGACGCGGTCAAGACGCTGTCGAACGATCGCGCCGGGGGTCACCTCTTGCGCGTGCGTCGCGGCGACGCGGCGCTGTTCGTCGTCGTTCCCACGGCGTAATCCACGCAATCCGAAACAACGCGAGGCGCGTGCCGGTAGATGGCACGCGCCTCGCTTCTTTTTGGCCGCGAGGAGGACAACCATGCGTTCGAAAGGTTGGCTGCTCGCGGCTGCGCTGGTGGTGACGCCTGCGATGGCGCACGCCGACGGAGTGCTCGACAAGCCGCATCAGGCGCTCGGCCAGGGTGTGGCGCTCGTCGTCGAAGGGCGCTTCGCCGAGGCGGAGAAGTACCTGCGCGATGCGCTGCGGATGGATTCGACGCTGCCGGAGGCGCACTACAACCTCGCCGTCGCGCTGCGCAACGAAGGTCGCTACGACGAGGCGATCGCCGAGTACCACCATGCGCTCGGCGGCTTTGTCGCCGAGCCCGATCGCGCCAAGGCGTTCTACGGCATCGGGCTGGCGCGCGAGGCGCGCGGCGACAGGAACGCGTGGGACGAGTATCTCGCGTTCGCGCGCCCGTTCCGCGCGGAGCGGCCCGCCGTCGCGATCGCCAGGGATCACGAAGCGCTGATCAACGGAGAGAAAGTTCCGGGGTCGTATCAGAAAGCGGCGCGCTAGAAGCGAGCGCTACGAATTGCCGTCGGTGCCAGTCGGAGGCAGCTTGGTCTCCTTCGGCGGCGCCGCCGGCTTGCCGGTGAAGAAGCGCTTGAGCCCGGCGAAGAGCGCGATCACACCGGCCGCAATGAACTTGCCACCCGCGACGAGGACCTTGAGGAGCCCGGCCAACACGCCGCCTTTGGCCACGGCGGCGATGCCCGCGCCGCCGAGGATGAGCCCCATGAGCCCGTACTCGGCGACCTTGTCCGTCTTGCTGTTGAAGTCTTCGTAACGCGCGCCGTTCTTGAACGTCGTCGCCGCGAGCAGCGCCGCCGCATTCGGCTTCTCGGCATCGATCCCCTCGGGGCTGGAGAGCAGATCGAGCGACACGTAGCCGCGCCGTCCGAGCACCCGCGTGTTGTAGTTGATGGTCGTGCCGCGCGTCGACGACGCGGGCAGCGCCCAGATCAACCGGTGCGTGGCGCCATCGTAGCGCGGCATCTCGGTCCAGTCGCCGATGCTGAGCGCCGGGAAGCCGTGCGCCGCGCGCTGCTTGTTCTGCTCCTCGGTGCCCTCGCGAAAGCTCTTGAGGAGCGCCGGCGCATCGATCTTCTCGTTGTCCTTGATGTAGCCGGCCGCGTCGTAGTCGATGACAATCTCCCAGCCCTGTTTCTCGTCGGCCGAGACGACGACGCCGAGCGTCCCCTGGTTGTTGAACGACCCCTGCTTCTGCAGGAGCCGATCAGCCTCGGGCATGCCGAGAAACGCATCGCCCGCGGGCAACGCCAGCTGCACGTCGTGCCCGAGATCGATCTGCTTCGGCCCGAGCTGCCAGTGAAACTGCTCGTTCGCGTCCGGCGCATTCGCAGACGGCGGCGGCGCCCCATCCGCAAACGCGACCGCCGACGACAACAACACCGTGGCCCCCAACAAACGACCGAGCTTCATGCGGCGCCTCCCCTGTAACGCAAGGCGCCGATTCTCTCACGCACCACGAGTGCGCTCAATCGAGTTTGCAGTGATCGAAATCACTGACGGTAAACGGCTCAAGCCAGATTCAGGGGAGGTGGGGAGGTCAGAGGGAGAAAAACCAAACTTGCTTGGTGCCAAGTAGGTTTGGTTTCACTCCCTCTGACCTCGGTATGTGCTCTCCACCTCCCCTGAAATCTGGCTTGTAGCAGAACCCTAGCTGGCCACGCGTAACGGTTCCAAGCGCTCACGCAGTTTGGCCATCGCGCGCGCTTCCAACTGGCGGACGCGCTCGCGGCTGATGCCGAACATGGCGCCGATTTCTTTTAGCGTGGCCGGTTTCGCGGCCAGGTAACGGCGGTAGAGGATGTCGCGTTCGCGCGGGTCGAGGGCTTCCAGCGCGCGGTGGATTTCGTCGTGGGCGCGGGCGTGGAGCTCTTCGTCGCCGAAGAGGGACTCGGGGCCTGGACGGTCGTCGGCGATGCGGTCGCCTTTGGTCTCTTCGGTGTCGACGTAGGCGGCGTCGTCGAGCGACATGTCGCGGCGGGTGATGCGCGACTCGATCGCTTCGAGCTCGCGCGAGGTCACGCCGAGCGCCGCGGCCAGCTTGTCGGGATCGGCCTTCACGCCGTTACGCTCGAGGCGCTGGCGCTCGCGGCGCAGGCGATAGAAGCAGCGCTGCTCCGCGCGCGTGGTGCCGAAGCGGACCATCGACCAGCTGCGACGGATGTACTCCTGGATGTAGGCGCGGATCCACCACACGGCGTAGGTGGTCAACCGGACACCGCGCCCGGGATCGAACCGATCCACCGCCACCAGGAGCCCGAGGTTCCCTTCCTGGATCAGATCGAGAAGGCGGACGCCGTAGGTGCGGTACTCGAAGGCGATCTTCACGACGAAGCGCAGGTTCCCGGTCACCAGCCGCTCGGCGGCTTCGTGATCGTGGAAACGTCGCCAGCGTAGCGCCAGCCGTCGCTCCTCCTCGGGGGTCAGCAAGCTATATTGATCGATGCGGTTGAGGTACGCGCTGAGCGGACCTTGCCGACCATCCTCGATGACATGCGCGCGATTCATCGATTGAATGAATGGTGCAGCGCATGTGCCGATTCGCTCGCTTGCTCCATCGGTCACGGAATCGAACAGGGCTGTACATTTCGTTTACACAAGGGTTCAGCGACGCGCGTCGCGCCAACAGGGAAATTTGTGCATCGACGGGCGCTTACGACGAGCGAGCCCAGGGTTGGGGTTCTGGCATACGCCCTGCTTAACTGCCGCCGTCGGAGGCGTGAAGATGGCGACGAAGATTCTCATCGTTGACGACGACGAACGGCTCGCCCAGGCACTCGAGCAGCTGCTCAATCTCGAGGGCTATCAGGCGTCGATCGCGTTGTCTGCGGAGGCGGCACTCGAGCGCTTCCGGACCGACACGTTCCACCTCGTGTTGTCCGATCTGCAGCTGCCAGGCCGCAACGGCATCTCGCTCATCAAGATGCTGCACGAGACCTGCCCCGAGACCAAGGCGGTGCTCATCACCGGCCACGGCTCGGTGCGGACCGCGGTCACCGCGCTCAAGCGCGGCGCCGTCGAGTACATGGCCAAGCCGATCAAGCCGCGCCGCCTGCTCGCGCTGATTCGCGCGCTGACGCAGGATCCGCCGGCCTATCTGACCAATCGCATGCTGGCGAACGATCGCATCGAGGCGCAGTCGTTCGACGGCATGCATGCGCGCTCGCGGCAGATGCTGCAGGTGTTCGAGAAGATCCGCGTCGCGTCGCAGTCGGACACGACGGTGCTGATCGTCGGCGAGAGCGGCACCGGCAAGGAGCTGGTCGCGCGCTCCATCCACCAGCGTTCGCCGGTGGCGAATGGGCCGTTCGTCGCCGTGCATACCGGCGCCATTCCGCAGGATCTGATCGCGTCGGAGCTCTTCGGTCACGAGAAGGGCGCGTTCACCGGCGCCATCGACAAGAAGCCGGGCAAGTTCGAGCTCGCCGAGGGTGGAACGCTGTTTCTCGACGAGATCTCGACGATGGACGAGCGCACGCAGATCAACCTCCTGCGCGTGCTCGAGACGCACGCCTACACGCGCGTCGGCGGCAAGAAGGAGCGCGACGCGAAGGTGCGCGTGCTCGCCGCGTCCAATCGCGATCTCGAGTCGATGGTCAAGGCGGGCCAGTTCCGCGAGGACCTCTACTATCGGCTCAACATCTTCGCGGTGAAGCTGCCGCCCTTGCGCGAGCGCTCGGAAGACATTCCGGTCATCGCCGGCGAGTACGTGCGCGAGTTCGCGCAGAAGTACGGCAAGCAGGTGGCGTCGATTCCGGCGGAGACGCAGCGCCTCCTCGTCAACTACAACTGGCCGGGCAACGTGCGCGAGCTCCGCAACGTGATCGAGCAGGCGGTGCTGCTCGCGCGCGGGCCCGAGCTCGAGCCGCAGCTCTTGCCGCAGATGCTGCATCGCGGCCCGCTGCGCGAGGACATCATCAAGATTCCGATCGGCACTGCCATGGACGACATCGAGCGCGAGGTCATCCTGCGCACGCTCGCGGCCAACGCCGGCAACAAGACGGCGACCGCCGAGGTGCTCGGCATCAGCCGTCGCAGCATCTACAACAAGCTGGCGCTCTACGGCGTCGCGACCGGCGAGGACGACGAGCGCGATTCGGCCGAAGGCGGCTAAACCGCGTTACTGCCGTCGCAATTACTCCACCCTACACGGATTTGCGCGTGTGTAGCGTTTATGCACGCGAGCGCGCGTATGTGTAGAAACAGTACAGTCTTCCAGATCAGCCGGCGCTGGGTCGCGCGTCGGCTTCGAGCGCCGCATCGACCGCGGCACGAAACTCCGCGAGATCAATGGGCTTGGCGAAGAAGGGCACGCCCTCCTCGCCGGCGATCTCCGCGCCGCGCGGGTAGCCCGACACCATGAAGATGGCCAGGTCCGGGCGGCGCAGGCGCGCCGAGGCCACCACGTCCTTGCCGTCGATCCAGGGCATCGATAGATCGGCGACCAGGAGGTCGGCACCGTCGAGAGTGAGGGCCGCGAGCGCGCGGATCGGATCGGAGAAGGCGCGCACGCGACGGCCGCGACCAGTGAGCGCCTGAGCCATCAGCTCGGCCTGCTCGGGATCATCGTCGAGCACGAAGATCGTTTTCATGAGACGTCCTTTCCGTTCCGCACGACCGTTCTCGAAGCAATGGACGTGCCGCGAGTGCACGCGCGTTCGGCACGCATCTGGCTTTCTGATGAGCAAGGAGGTCAGACGGAAACCCGATGCCCATCGATCCCGCGGCGCCCCGTACGCCACCGAACAGCGAGACACCGAAAAGAACGTGGATCGTGTATCTGCTGCTCGGCCTGTTCGCGGCCATGCTCTTCTCGCGATCCGGTCCCTCTGGAAATCGGATTTCGTACTCGGAATTCAAGCAGCGGCTCGCGAGCGGGCAGATCTCGGAGGTGGAAATCGGCAAGGAGCGCATCCGCGCCACGCCGTCCGACGAGAAAGCGAAGAAGCGCGGTGATCGATGGATCACCATGCGCGTCGACGATCCCGACCTCGTCAAGGAGCTGGAGGCGAAGAAGATCGCCTTCGGCGGGATGCAGGAAGGCGACTTCTTCTCGTCGCTGTTCATGGTGTGGTTGTTACCGATGCTGCTGCTCGGCGGCTTCTGGCTGCTCGTGTTCCGTCGCATGAAGCCGGGCGCGGGCATGATGTCGATCGGAAGGGCGCGCCCGCGCGTCGTCGCCGAGGAGGGAACGGGCGTCACGTTCAAGGACGTGGCCGGCGTCGACGAGGCAAAAGACGAGCTCCGCGAGATCGTCGACTTCCTGTCTTCACCCGAGAAGTTCCGCAAGCTCGGAGCAAGAATTCCCAAGGGCGTTCTACTGGTCGGCCCGCCGGGCACCGGTAAAACCCTGCTCGCGCGCGCGGTCGCCGGCGAGGCGCACGTGCCGTTCTTCTCGCTCACCGGTTCGGACTTCGTGGAGATGTTCGTCGGCGTGGGCGCAGCGCGCGTGCGCGATCTGTTTCAACAGGCGCAGCAGAAGGCGCCCTGCATCGTCTTCATCGACGAGCTCGACGCGGTCGGCAAGGCGCGCGGGCCCGGCAACCTGGCGGGGCACGACGAGCGCGAGCAGACGCTCAATCAGCTGCTGGCCGAGATGGACGGGTTCGACGCGCGCAAGGGCCTCATCATCATGGCGGCGACGAACCGGCCGGAGACGCTCGACTCGGCGTTGATGCGACCGGGGCGCTTCGACCGACAGGTGCTCGTCGACAAGCCGGACAAGAAGGGGCGCGAGGCGATCCTGCGCGTGCACGCGCACGGCGTGAAGTTCTCCGCCGACGCCGACCTGGTGCGCGTGGCGGCGCTGACGCCGGGCATGGCGGGCGCCGATCTGGCGAACCTGATCAACGAAGCGGCGCTCCTGGCCGCGCGGCGCAACAAGGAGTCGGTGGGACCGGCCGAGCTGAACGAGGCGATCGAGCGCACCATCGCCGGCCTCGAGAAGAAGAATCGCCTGATGAACGCGCGCGAGAAGGAGATCGTGGCGCATCACGAGAGCGGACACGCGCTGCTCGCCGAGATCCTGCCGACGACGGATCGGGTGCACAAGGTGTCGATGATCCCGCGCGGGCTCGGCGCGCTCGGCTACACGATGCAGCTGCCGCTCGAGGATCGCTATCTCATGACGCGGCCCGAGCTGCTCGACAAGATCACGGTGCTCATGGGCGGGCGCGCCGCCGAGCGCGTCATCTTCAACGAAGTGTCGACCGGCGCCACCGACGACTTGCAGCGCGCCACCGATCTCGCGCGGCGCATGGTCGCGCAGTTCGGCATGTCGGCGGCGCTGGGTCCGCAGTCGGTGGAGAGCCTCGGGCCGGCGGCGGACCAGCGCTTTCTGCAGGTGCCGCAGCTGATGGGCGAGCGCGGGTACTCGGAGCGGACACAGCAGCTCATCGATCAGGAAGTGTCGGAGCTGTTGCGCCGCGCGTTCGAGCGCGCAGTGGCGCTGCTCGAGCACAATCGGACCCAGCTGTTGGCGTTGGCGGCGCGGCTGCGGGAAAAAGAGGTCATCGAAGGCGACGAGCTGCGCGAGGCGCTCGAGGGCGCCGAGGCGCCGCCGCCGCTGCAAGGGCCCGACGAGCTGCAGTGGGCACAGCTGCGTCACTGAGGCACGCCGTTTGCTGAATCCAGCACATATGGATGCGCGCGAGCTGGCGGAGCGGAAACGGGAGCGGATGTGGCGCGGGGTCGCGGCGGGAACGATCGCCACGATCCTGATGAGCGCGCTGCTCGTCGCGGCGCCGGCGCTGGCCGGCGTGCGCGTGCCGGAGATCGCGGCGCGCGCGGCGCTCGGTGTGTCGCTGCGGCCGGCGGTGGTGCTGGCGGTGCTGGTGCTGCACTTCGGATACGGCGCGCTCGCGGGCGCGCTCTTCGCGGCTGCGACCGAGCGCGTGAACGTGGCGTCGGGCTTGTTCTTCGGGTTGGCGCTGTGGGGCGTGGCGGTGGCGGTATATGCGCCGCTCGTCGGGTTGGGCTTCGTGGCGTCGCACGAGCCGACGCTGGCGGCGCTGGTGCTGCCCGCGCATCTGCTCTACGGCGCGGTCATCGGCGCGCTGGCGCCGCGCGGCGAGATCGTGCAGCCGATCGACGATCGCTGGCCGGTCAGTCTCGCGGACGCGTAGGCCGGCGCACGGCGATCATACGCCACGCGGCGAAGCCGCCGACGAGCACGCCGAGCGCGCAGAAGAGGATGCGCCACGGCAGGGTCGGGCCGTGCGCGCCGGCTTCGATCGCCTTGCCGGCGAAGAAGCCGAACATCGCGGGCAGCCCGACGAAGCCGGTGAGCAGGCCGAGGTTCCACAGGATGTACCAGGCGGCATCGTTCATTGGGCGCGGCTCCTCCATACGCGGCTCCATCAGCGCGGCTCTTCGGCGATCACCCACGAGTGGCGCGTCAACGGATGCGTCTGATCGTCGAGGTGCGGAAAGCGCACGTACCCGTTGAGCTCGAGCGTCTCGACGAGCTCCTCGGCTTCGTATGCCGAGCAGCCGAGATGGGCGACGACGGCGTCGCGCATGAGCGTCTTGCCGCGCAGATAGCTGGCGTAGAGGTGGCGACCGTAGCGGCGCCGCACTGCGCTGGCGAGCTGGGCGAGATCGATGTCTTCGACGGCGAGCTGCACGCGATCGGAACGTGCACCGGTCATACCGAAATCGCCGCGCGCACGGCTCTTGCTGTCGAAATCCAATCAGTAGCCGTCATTAGATCGATAGGAGGCAACCGTTGGCACGCACGCCCGCCGAGGAGCTGAGCGCCTTCCTGCAGAAGGAGCAGGCGGCGATCGTGCGGCGTTGGCGGCGCGAGCTGCGCACCTCGGCGCTGGAGCCGCCCGACTTCGACACCGAGCTGGCGCCGCTCGTCGACGATCTGGCGTCCATGCTCGGCGATTCGCAGGATCCGGCGCCGGTGTTCGGCGCGCGGCTGGCGGGGCGCGGCGCGCGGCGCTTTCGCGAGAAGGCGCGGCTGCGCGACGCCGAGCGCGAGGTGGGCCTCGTCGAGACCGCGATCGTGCGCGTGTGGAGCGAGAAGCGCCGCGGCGAGCTGCCCGTCGGCGTGTCGCTGCTGCTCAGCGACCTCATGAACGAGGCGATCGTGCGCGTGTCGCGCGACTACGCGCGCGCGAGCGAGCAGGCGGAGGCACAGGCGCGGCTGTCGAGCGTGACGCGCGCGCTCGTCGAGCTGACCGAGCTGGTGATCGTGCTCGACCGGCGCGGGACGGTGGCGATGGCGGCGGGTCCGGTCGAGCGGCTGCTCGGGCGCAAGCCGTCGGAGCTGGTCGGCCAGCCCGGCAGCGGGCCGGCGCTGGCGGCGCTGCGCTCGGGGCGCGAGGTGGCGCCCGAGCGGGTGCGCGTGCGCAACGCCAAGAGCGGCGAGGAGCGCATGTGCGAGACGCGCGCGTTTCCCCTGCACGAGGCCCAGGAGCTGATCGGCGCGGTCGAGCTGGTGCGCGACGTGACCGTCGAGATGCGGCACGACGACGAGCTGCGGCGCGCGGATCGCGAGCTGACGGCGCTGCACGCGCGCCTCTTGCGCCGCTCGCACGGGCAGGCGATGGCCGAGCTGGCGACGGCGACGGCGTCGGCGCTCAACAACGAGCTCAACGCGATCTCGATGTCGCTGTCGCTGGTGCAGAAGGAGCTGGCGGCGCCGTCGGAGCCGGTGGCGCGCCACCTGTACTCGGTCGAGCAGGCGGTGGTGCGCGCGGCGGGGCTGTTGTCGCGCTTGCAGCAGCTGGCGGCGCGGCAGCCGAACGCGGCGCCGCGCGCGGTGCCGCTCAACGGCGTGCTCATGGAGGCGCTCGATCTGGTGCGGCCCGAGCTGACCACGTCGGCCGAGCGCAAGGCGGTGCGCGTCGACGCGCGGCTGGGCGAGGTCAAGCCGGTGCTGGCGCAACCGAGCGAGCTGCGCGAGCTGGTCTGCTCGCTGCTGCTCGAGGCGCGCGAGGCGATGGCCGGCGGCGGCGTGCTGCAGGCGACGACGCGGCAGGAGCGGGACGGGGCCGCGCTGGTGCTGACCCATTCGATCGGGCCGGAGCTGGCCGACGATCCGTTCTCGTCGGCGTCGGAGCGCGGCGTGACGCTGGCGGCGGCGCGCGATCGGGCGCGCCGTTGGGGCGGCGATCTCACGGTCGAGGCGCGCGGCGGGCGGCTGACCGTGCGGCTGAGCCTGCCGCCGGCGCCGTCGGCGGCGCGCGCGACTCCCTCGGCGTCGCGCCACACGCCGTCGCCGGCGCGCCGCATCCTGGTGGTCGACGACGACGCCGGCAACCGCGAGACGCTCACCGAGCTGCTCGGGCTGTCGGGCCACGATGTCGTGGCGGCGGAGAGCGGCAAGGACGCGCTCGCCGCGCTCGAGCGATCGAGGCGGCCGTTCGACGTGGCGCTCGTCGATCTGGCGATGCCGGACATGGACGGGATCGAGCTGGCACGGCGGCTGCGCGTGCACGATCCGTCCGTGCGCATCGCGCTGGTGACCGGCTGGGAGCCGGGCGCGCTCGACGAGCGCGTCGAGCCGGGCCTCATCGACGCGCTGTTTCGCAAGCCCATCGACCTGCCCGCCATCAATCGGTTCCTCGACGGTGTCGAGCCGGCGGCGGTGCCGGCGCAGCCGCCGGCGACGGAGTGATATGCTCGCGGCGTGAAGCTGCGACCGATCTTGCCGCTCCTGACGGTGACCCTGCTCGCGAGCGTCGGCCTGGCGGTGCGCGCCCGCTCGACGGCGCCGACCCTGCCGACGCTGCCGCCCGAAGGCGGGCTGACCTACGAGGTGCGCGACGCCGACACCGACGCGCTCATCCCGTGCAAGCTGACGCTCGTCGGCGTCGACGGTACGCCCGATCCGCGCTTCACCAAGAACGACATCGGACGCCAGGAGGGCGAGGGCAGCGTGGTCGCCTACGATCGCGTGCTGTCGATCGGCGGTGTCGGCGTCGTGCACGTGCCGGTCGGGACCTACGACGTCTACGCCAGCCGCGGGCCGGAGTGGACGCTCGGCATCGAGCGCAAGGTGCACATCGGCGCCGGCCGCTCGGCGGTGGTGCGGGCGCGCCTTCGGCACGTCGTCGACACGGCCGGCTGGCTGAGCGCCGACTTTCACGTGCATGCGTCGCATTCGTCGGACTCGCACGTGCCGATGCACGATCGCATCTACGAGTTCGTCTCCGACGGCGTCGAGCTCATCACCTCGACCGATCACAACGTGGTCAGCAACTACGCGCCGGTGATCGAGGAGATCGGCGTCGGGCGCTACATCACCAGCGCCGTCGGCGACGAGCTCACCACCAACGGCTGGGGACACTTCGGCGCCTGGCCGCTGACGCACGATCTCGAGCGCGTCGGCCAGGGCGCGGTGCTCGTGCACGGGCGCGGCCCGAAGGAGTTCTTCGGCGAGGTGCGCACGCGCGCGCCCGACGCGGTCATCGACGTGCACCACCCGCGCATCGACGCCGAGATCGGCTACTTCAACCTCGGCGGGCTCGACGCGCACGCCGACAAGGCGACGCGGCCCGGCTTCAGCTTCGACTTCGACGCCGTCGAGGTGCTCAACGGCTATCAGGACTCGGAGCGGCGCTCGGTCGATCGCGCCATCGACGATTGGTTCGCGCTGTTGCAACACGGGCACATCGTCACCGCGACGGGAAACTCCGACACGCACCACCTCGACCACAACATCGGCGGCTATCCGCGCAACTACGTGCGCGTGCAGGAGGACAAGCCGCAGGCGTTGCGCGATCCGCTCGAGATCCCGCGCGCCGTCAAAGGGCACCACGTGCTGTTCACGACCGGGCCGTTCGTGGTCATGAAGGTCGACGGCGCCGGCATCGGCGACGTGGCCGCGGCCAAAGGCGGCGACGCCAAGGTCGAGCTCGAGGTGCGCGCCGCGCCGTGGGTGAGCGTGTCGACGGTGACGCTCTACGTCGACGGGCACGAGGCGCATCGTTGGAAGGTGGACAAGAGCGACCAGCCGGTGCGCCTGCACGAGACCTTCCCGGTGCACGTGGCGCGCGACGCGTGGGTGGTGCTGCGCGTCGACGGCGACGAGCCGATGGCGCCGGTGGTCGGCGATCGCAAGCGCTTCGACGTGCGGCCGCTGGCGCTGACCAACCCGGTGTTCCTCGACGTCGACGGCAACGGCAAGTACGACCCGCCCGAGCACCACGGGCCGCACGAGCCGGTGCATCCGGCACACCTCTGAGTGGAACTGCGGTTCCACTTTTGGACGTGCGGTTCCAATCGCCGCAGGCGATCGCCGGGTTGCGCGCGGCTCGCTTGACGCGCGACCGCTGGCCCCCTACTTGCTCCTTAGGTCGACATGCTGACGCGGGTGCGCAAAGAGCTTACGACTGACGACGAGCTATGCGCGGCGCTGCTCGCCGCCGAGCTCGGCGAGCCGTGTCCGACGGACCGGCTGCGCGGCCCGGTGCTCGCCGAGCTGTTCTCGTCGGTGGCCGACCTGCACGTCTCGATTCCGTACGCGACGATGAAGCTCCTGTCGCGCCTGTGCAGCGATCCGCGCAGCGAGATCCGCGCCCAGGCGGCGCGCGCGCTCGGCTGGTTCGTCGACGCCTACCCGCAGCGCGTCGAAGAGCTGCTGCTCCTGCTCGCCTGCGACGGCAGTCGCAAGGTGCGCGCGGCCGCCGCCGAGTCGCTCGCCGACCTGATCCCTCGCGCCAACGACCCCTGGGAGCTCATCGAACACTGGAACGAGCACCCCGACCGCGCGCGTGAAGTCTTGCAGGCGGCACGGCGCTCGCTCCCCCCACCGCTCGGCGTCTGACGCTACGGTGCGCGGCACGTCGCCTGCACCAACGAAGAGCGATGCGCTGGCGCCGAACCCTGTGGCTCTCGTTGCTGCTCGGGGCCGCCGGATGCGCCGCCGAGAAGGCCAACGGGCGTCCCTGGATTCACAACCTCACCATCAAAGGCGTCAAGGGCGTCTCGGCCAAGGACCTGAAGTCGAAGATCGCGCTCGAGAAGACGAGCTGGATTCCGCTGTCACCCAAGCACTACCTCGATCCCTTCGAGGTCGACCTCGACAAGAAGCGCATCGAAGCCTACTACGCCGCCCACGGCTACTTCTTCGCGCGCGTCACCAACGCCGAGGTCAATCTGGTGAAGGGCGGCAAGGCCGCCGACGTGCACCTCGTCATCGACGAGGGGCCGCCGACGAAGATCAATGAGCTGAACGTCGACGGGCTCGATCCGATCGGGCCCGCGGCGCAGAAGCTCCACCGGCGCCTCAAGCTCAAGCTGCCCAAGGGGTCGATCTTCGATCACGCCAGGTACCTCGAGCAGAAAGGCCTCCTCGAGACCAAGCTGAAGAACCTCGGCTTCGCGTGGGCCGACGTGCAGGGCGAGGTCGACGTCGATCGCGACGCCAAGTCGGCCGACGTGCGCTTCAAGATCGATCCCGGGCCCAAGGCGCGCATCGGCCACGTCTACATCCGCGGCTTCGACGTCATCGATCCCAAGCTCATCCTCGAGCACGCCGCCATCAAGGAGGGCGCGACCTTCGATCCGCAGACGCTCGAGGACGTGCGCGGGCGCATCTACAACCTCGGCGTCTTCTCGTCGGTGAAGGTGGAGTACGAGCGCGATCCGTCGGAGCCCGACCTCGCCGACGTCATCATCACCGTGCACGAAGGCAAGTTCCGCGAGCTGCGCCTCGGCGGCGGCTTCAACTTCGAGTCGACGCGCTACGACGTGCACCTCGCGGGGCAGTACACCAAGCACAGCTTCCTCGGCGGGCTGCGCACGCTCAAGCTGCGCCTCGAGCCGGGCTGGGTGTTCCTGGTGAACCCCGAGTCGATCGGCGCGCCCACCGGCGGCCCGACGAACGGCCCGTCGCTGAAGGCGGAGGCGACCTTCACGCAGCCGGACTTCATCGCGCCCTGGTACGACCTCAAGTGGATCGTCGGCTACGACGTGGGCATCGACTACGCGTATCAGTATCACGGCCCGCGCACGACGCTCGGCGTGACGCGGCCGCTGTGGCACAACCGCATCAACCTCGGGCTGTCGTACAACTTCAACTTCCTCCTGTTCTTCAACACCGTGCCGGCGTTCCAGGACGATCCGCACGCCGCCGGTCAGCTCTACGGCTACACCAATCCCTATCGCGTCGCCTGGCTGCAAGAGGACTTCTCGATCGATCTGCGCGACAAGCCGCTGGCGCCGCACAAGGGCGCGTACTTCGGCACGTCGCTCGAGGAGGGCGCGCTCTACTTCGGCGGCTCCTTCGACTACGAGAAGCTGCTGCCCGAGGCGCGTTTCTACATTCCCATCACCAAGTACGTGACGTTCGCGACGCGCGGCATGTTCGGGCAGATCTTCTCGCAGGGCGATCTCGGATCGCCGGTGACGCGTCGATTCTACATGGGCGGGCCCGATTCGCACCGCGGCTTCAACTACAACCGCTTGTCGCTGCAGGTGCCGATCGGCTTTCCGGGCGCGCCGAACCTGCCGATCGGCGGCGATCAGATGCTGCTCTTGTCGGGCGAGCTGCGCATCAACATCGTCAAGCTCTACGGCAACTGGTTCGGCATCACCACCTTCCTCGACGCGGGCGACGTGGCGGCGCCGTCGACCAACGCGAACCTCCTGGCGGTGCTGGCGCCGTCCGTGACCAACCCGGGCGGCATCTGCGGCAACGGGCAGATGCCGAAGCTGGAGTCGTCGGTGCAGTTCTCCGAGCTGCACACCGCGGTCGGCGGCGGGCTCCGCTACAAGACGGTGATCGGGACCATCCGCGCCGACGTCGGCGTGCGGCTCAATCGCACCACGCCGTGCGAGCCGAACGGGTTGCCCAACCCCGATCCCAACTCGCGCGTGGCGTTCCACATCTCGATCGGGGAGAGCTTCTGATGCGCGCGCTGCGAATCGTGGCCAAGGTGCTGGGCTGGATCGCGCTGGTGGCGCTCCTGCTCGTGGTGTCGACGCTCCTGACGGTGGTCATCGTCGGGCGCACCGACTGGGGGCATCGCAAGATCCTGGGCGTGGCGCTGCCGGAGATTCAGGATCAGCTGGCGGGGCATTTGAAGATCGGATCGATCGGCGGCGATTTGACGCACGGCCTGGTGCTGCGCGACGTGGAGATCGACGACATCGAGCACCAGCCGGCGGTGCGGCTGAAGGCGCTGACCGTGAGGTACGACCTCCTCGCGCTCGCGCGCCACACGATCGATCTCACCGAGCTGCGGGCCGAGGGCGCGTGGGTCCATGCGCGCGTGATGCGCGACGGACGGCTCAACCTGGCGACGCTGGCCAAGCCCTCGAATCCGGACGAGGCGAAGAAGAAGCAGTCGTCGGATGGGTACAAGATCCGGCTCGGCAAGGTGATCGCGGATCTGGAGGCGCGGTACGACGCGCCGGATCAAACGGTGCATGCGACGGCGCGGATTCGGGCGCACGCGCTCATCGACCACGCCCGCATCGACGCCGGGCTCGAGCAGCTCGAGGTGCAGACGCTGGCGCCGCTGCGCGCGGCCGTGCGCGGCAAGGGCGGCGCGACCATCGACGGCAGCGCGATCGCGGCC
>Ga0070679_100002786_pt1 | contig 15895 bp, 15 predicted proteins | sample KBSC63BmetaG_FD_65652 | JGI IMG/M metagenome (GOLD analysis project Ga0070679, IMG submission 65652) | Corn rhizosphere microbial communities from Kellogg Biological Station, Michigan, USA - KBS C6-3B metaG | ecosystem: Host-associated > Plants > Roots > Rhizosphere | place: USA: Michigan... | reverse complement strand
AACTGCCGGTGAGTCGCTGCACCATTGCTGCGTCCTCCAGCTTTTCGTGGAGGGTGCGCGCAGCCCCTGGCCAGGGAAAGACTTTGAAACGCGTCCCAGAATTGCCGTAGCCCCACGAGGGTGTCTCGACGCTGAAATGTTGGATGGCCGCAATGACAGCGGTAACATCGACGCCTTGTTCTTGCAAGCGGTCTTCAATGTCTGAATACATATTCTTACCTTTTAATCGAGATGAAATACTTCCTCAAGCACAGAGGGAAAACCGGTCGCCGCCTCGGTTTCGCGGATCAGAATATCGCGCATCTGGGCCTCCCAGCGTGCACTCGCCGAGCTTTGCGCCATTCCTTCCAGGTAGCGCGAGAAATCCTCGACCTCCAGATAGGCAAAGAGATCGGTGCCACGCAGATAAATCGGGTAATTGTGGCGTCCTGCCCGCGTGAGATCCGCCAGGAGTTCTGGCCAGACCTGCCGGTGACGTCGACGGTATTCCTCTTGCGTTCCCGGTTTGATCCTCATGGTAAAGACAATGCGCTGCAATGGCTTGCCCCCTTTCCGTTCGCCTGGCGATCTGCTATACTACCAACCAGACATGAAACGTTTCAATTGAAACGTTTCATGAAGTATAAAAGATCAATGGCTCTCTTGTCAAGGGCCTGAAAGAGCAATGAACATGGTCAGTATTCGTGAAGTCGCCGAACGGGCTGGCGTCTCGCTGGGCACGGTCTCCAATGTCCTCAATCGCCCGGAAATAGTTGCCGAGACAACGCGCCAGCGTGTGCAGGCAGTGATCGCGGAACTCGGCTTTGTGCGCAATGCTTCGGCGCATCAGTTGCGAGCCGGGCGGAGCCGCCACCTTGGCCTGGTGGTGCTTGATGTGACCAACCCCTTTTTCACCGAGGTCGCGCGTGGCGTCGAGGACACAGCAAACGAAGCGGGCTATGTGGTGATTCTCTGCAATTCCGATGCTTCGCCGGAGAAAGAACGTCGTTATCTGCGGGTGCTCGAAGAGCAGCGAACCGCGGGGATCTTGATCACCCCGGTGCAAAATGAGATGAACGATCTCCAACGCCTGCGCCAACAAGAGACCGCGCTCGTGCTCCTCGATCGGACCAGCCGGGCGCGTGACCTCTGCTCGGTTGCCGTCGATGATGTGCGGGGAGGGGAACTGGCCACCAGCCATCTGTTGGAGCTTGGACATCGCCGCATCGCTTTCGTGAGTGGTCCACTCAGCATTCGCCAATGTATGGAGCGACGGCAGGGGATGCACCGAGCCATCGAGGCCGCGGGTCTGGATCCCAGGCAGGTGATGATCGAGATCCCTGCCGTGGCCCAGAACGCCCAGGCTGGCGAGCAATGCGTCGAGGCGCTGTTGTGCCATGAGCGCAAACCGACGGCGGCCTTCTGCGCCAACGACTTGCTTGCGCTCGGCCTCATGCGTGGTCTGGCCCAACGCGGAATAGCGATTCCCGGTGAAATAGCGCTGATCGGCTACGACGATGTCGAGTTTGCCAGCGTTCTTTCGCCTGCCCTCTCCTCCGTTCGGCAACCAAAGTACCAGTTAGGACGCGCTGCCACCGAGTTGCTCCTGGAGGAGATAGGAGGGGTTGAGGGACACCAACATCGTCAGATTGTGTATCAGCCTGAACTGGTTGTGCGTGCTTCGACTCTCCTGGCAAGAAGGGAGCTCGTATCCTGACAACGAAAAGAGCTATTCCTTCCTCCCTCTTTGGGAAAGGAAACTTCACTTGCTCCAACTCGACGCGCGCACAACCAGTTCAGGCTGATACACAATCTGACGATGTTGATGAACTTCTGGTTGTTGCACTTCGTCCAGCAACAATTGGGCCGCTGACAATCCCAGTTCATACTTTGGTTGGCGGATGGTGGTCAAAGGAATGATTCCCAACGAGGCCAGTTCAATGTCGTCGTATCCTACTACAGCCATTTCCTGGGGGATAGCTATCTCCTGGTTCAGGAGGCCGCGTATCACACCATAGGCCAACAGGTCGTTGGCGCAGAAAATGCCCGTTGGTCTGGGGCGAGCCGCCAGAAGCAACGGGACGCTGACCTCTCCTTCGCGAATTGTCTGCGCCTTCGTCGTCACATCCAGAATGGCAGTTCGTGGATCAAGTTCTAGTGTTCGGGCAGCGCGGCGAACTCCTTGTTGGCGAGCGGTGCAGGGGGGAGACTGACGGAGCCATGGAGAAACGCGATGCGCTGGTGACCCTGGGAGAACAAATGCGCGGCGGCGAGATCTCCGCCGCGTACATCATCGACAGCCACTGAGCAGAAATCCGTCATCCGTTTGACCAAGGAGCACCACGGCTATGCCACATAAAAACAAACACCACTGCTCCCAGATACAAGGGCTTTCGCTTTCCAGCAGCATCTCAAATTGCCAGAAAGCCACCATCAACCGGCAGTGTTGCTCCAGTAATCATATCGGCCTGTTTGCTGAGCAGATACGCCACCGCGTGCGCCACGTCCTGCGTTTGCGCAAAACGCCCGAGGGGAATACGTGCCATCATTGGTCCACGTTTCGCTGGATCGCTCCAGGCCATTTCGCTCATGGGGGTCAGCGTAACTGTCGGATTGACCGCGTTCACCCGGATCTGGTGCGGCCCCAGTTCCAGGGCCATCACTCTGGTAAGCTGATCTAACGCTCCCTTAGAGGCGCAATACGCGGTATGATCGGCCAGGCCTACCATGGAAGCCTGCGATGACAGATGGACAATTGCGCCTCCCTGGCCACGCTTGATCATGCCTCTGGCGACCACCTGAGAGAGAATCAAGGCAGCTCGCACGTTGACCGCCATGGTAGCGTCAAATGCTTCAACAGTGGTCTCCAGAAATGACTGCGGAATAGAAATACCAGCGTTATTCACCAGCAGATCGACTCGCCCGGCCTGCTCAGCAGCCGCGCGAGCCTGTTGTGCATCGCTCAGGTCGGCGACAATCATCTCTCCGCCATCGAGCGCCCGGCGCAACTGCTCCAGATCTTTAGGTGAGCGACTCAGCGCGATCACCGTTGCCCCAAATCGGGCCAGCAGCAGCGCAATCTCGCGGCCAATGCCCTTACCAGCCCCTGTGACAAGCGCTCGTTGGCCATCAAAACGTATCTGCATTACTTTCCTCGCTCATCTGAGAGAACAATCTGAACTTTGACCGATTCAGGACGCGGATGGGCTGCATACTCAAAAGCAGCGATGCTCTGTTGAAACGGAAAGGACTCGGTAATCAGGGGTTTCACGTCGATCTTGCCGCTCTCCATCAGGGCCAACGCGCGCGGATAGACGTGCGCATAACGAAAGACAGTTTCAATCCGCGCCTCTTTGACCTGCGCGGCCACAATGTCGAGCAGAACAGGAGCACCCGGCATGCCGATAAAGACCACAGTGCCGCCAGGGCAAAGCGGCTCAAAGACACTCGCGACTGAGCGAGCGTTGCCACTGGCCTCAAAGACAAGGTCCGCGCCCCACCCATGGCTCAATTCGTTGACCACCTCAGCCACACTCTCATGCGTCACGTTGATAGGGGTAATAGCTCCGAGCGTGGCCGCCAGATCCAGTTTGGGCTGGAGCACATCCGTGATGACAACACGGCTGCATCCGCCAGCCAGCGCAGCCAGGGCCGTCACCATACCGATTGGACCAGCTCCCATTACCACAGCCAGGTCACCAGGCTTGATACGTGCTTTGGTGGCCGCGTGCATGCCTACCGCCAAAGGCTCAACCATGGCTCCCTCGGCAAAACTCAGTGTATCGGGCAGCTTAAAGGTGTACGCAGCGGGATGTACGATAAAGGGTGTCAGACATCCATGCACCGGAGGCGTCGCCCAGAAACGGACAGCAGGATCAAGGTTATAGCATCCAAGGCGACTGGCCTGACTATATAGATCAGGAATGCCCGGTTCCATACAGACGCGATCCCCGACCTGGAGATGGGTGACCTCACTTCCGACCTCAATAATGGTTCCTGCTGCCTCGTGCCCCAGCACCATTGGCGCACGCACGATAAACTGGCCAATCGCCCCGTGCTGATAATAGTGGACATCGCTGCCACAAATCCCCACAGTGTGAATAGCAATCCGCACATCACGCGGCCCCAGAGTAGCAGGAAGGTCAATTTCACGTAGCGAAAGCTCCCCTGCTTTCTCAAGCACAAGTGCAACCATAGTCTCTCCTCTTTCTTAATTCTGGGTTTGTGGTGGTACCACGCCGATCGTGAGCAGGATATTGGCATATAAACGGTGATCGCCAGAGGCAATCGCCAGCGCCACATCGGCCTGACAAGCCTGATCATAAAAAGCAAAACGCTCGACATGTTGTAATTCAAGCGCAGGAAGGCTGCGATGAAAATCCGCAAAAATGGCTGGCTCGCCCCCTTTTCCAGGAGACATGACCTGCGCAGCCTCGACAGGAATCGCCGTCAGCAATGTTTCCAATATCTCTGTCACCTGCACCTGCCCTGGCCTGAGGTTCAGATAGACGCGGCGCGCTCCCGGTGCTGTCGCTGTGGATAACGGATAATTGCCATCCGCGATCAAGACTTTACTCCCATGTCCCGCCGCCGCAAGGGCCTCTAAAATAGCCGGATGAGTTAACCTGGTATAGAGCATAATGGTCTTTCTCAAACTCCTTGTGATCACACCTGTTTACAATAGACGCTGCGGCATTTCTGGATTGCCCGGATTGAAATGCTTCAGCATCACCAGCGGCTCTGTCGAACTGAGATTCGTCACCTGAATCCCATTCATGGCAGCGGCTACAGTCACAAAAAATTCATCCTCAGTCATCTCAGAGAAGCGAATCAGCGAAGGTGACGATATCGCATATTTTCCCAGGCGGCCATATCCCTGGACGCAAATCAGACCATACGCGGCAGCATCCTGGATGAGCACGCTGCGACCGGGCAAGATCGTGAGTTCCTTCGCGCTGAAATAGTCACTGCCATACGTAATCCAGTTCTCGTGATACCCTTCCGTGTCCATTTCCTCGCTGGCCCGCACCGGAAGCGGCGGAGTAAACCGATGTCTGGCAAATTCAGGGTCCACATTGGCCTTCCAATCCAGCATACTCACCAGATATTCATAATCTTCCCACTTGTCCTCAGGAACATCCTTGACCAGCAATCCGCGATCGATAACCTGATGATCGGCAATCAGGGATTGCCACATGGAGAGCACATCGCTGGCCCGCTGCGGCTCATAGGTACAGAGAGTACCAGGAGCATGCAAAATCCCCGGAGGCACGTCCCAGCCCGTACCAGGAACCAGCCGATAAGCTTTGGAAAGGCGCAAAATCCCATTATCCCCCTCGTTCCAGCGTTTCAGACAATCGATCACTTGTTCTGGTGTGGTTCCTGGCTCCAGGCCAAAAAAGGTATAAGGAAAGGTATCCAGAGCAAAATTATACTGGGTGGGGAAGAAATACGCCTCGGGTTTGCCAACGCGGCCCACATTGGCCGCCATTTCATCGCTCTGATGTAGATGATGCGGCAAGGGATACATATTATCGAAGAACTTGCTGTACATGACCCAACCGCCGTAACGCTCATAGGCCTCTTGCCCCAGGTAGTCCTCACCCAGCAGGCCAATCGCATCGCGTAACAGTACCCGCTGACCTTCGCCAACGAAAATAGCGCTCAGCCCCTCATCTGCGCGCGTCAGCGGCCCGTTATCGGCGTTCACCGTCGAGGAAAACCAGCGCTCATCGATACCGCCACGATGCGCACCAAAAGCATAGAGATCATCTGGATGCAGTCGCAGGCGGCGGCCCGGCACACAAAATGCACGCGGGACCCAGGTTGGAGCCAGGCGGACAACGCCCTCTCCCTCATCCAGCGCCTGTTTTGCTAATTGTAGAGTATCACGGTCAGACATGTTTTTTCTTTCTCTTAAAACAAAGGGTCACGAGGCTCGCACGATTGACGTACAATCAGCATCGGATCAAAAACAACTCTCCGGGTTTCACACTGCGGGTCCTCAATCTGCTTCAAAAGCAGTTGTGCCGCAGCCGTGCCCATTTCATAGACTGGTTGACGAACAGTAGTGAGCGCAGGATAAACTAGCGAGGCCAGCAGGAGATCATCAAATCCCACCAGCGCAATCTCCAGGGGCACACGTATCCCCTGTGAAGCAAGGTAGGTGAGGGCCCCAAGAGCAGATAGATCGTTTGCGGCAAAGATGCAGGTAATCTCAGGGTGTTGCTGAATAAGCCGGGCAACAGCTTGTTTGCCCGTCTCAAACTGGAAATCTGCTCGCACGACAGGCAATTCAGGATGCTGATCTACCTCCTCAATGCTGATATGCTCCCACCCCATACTGTCCAGATAGGCGCGCAGGCGCGAATCGGCAGAACTGACATTGCGTGGTCCGGCGAGCATGCCAATGGAGGAATGTCCACAGTTCTTGATCCATGTCATGGCCTCCGTTGTTCCATGATAATTGTTCAACAGCACCTGCGTAATATCCTGGCGCACAACCCCCTTGTTCAGTAAGACTACGGGAACTTTTTCCTTGAGCAAGCTGGCGGTCAGGAAATCCACCAGAGCCGCATCGACAAGAATCATGCCATCCACCGACTGGTGCCGTAACGTCTCTATGGCCTGCTTTTCATTGGCGGGTTGCCAATCGGTCTCAATTAACATGACTGTGTACCTGTTTTTCTGGGCCTCCGCCTCGATCCCTCGCACCAGCATCGGGAAAAAAGGATTGGTAAGATCAGGGAGGATGACTCCAATGATTTTGCTCCGTTTCGTTACCATTGCTCGCGCCAGAGTGCTCGGCACATAGTTGAGCGCCTTCACCGCATCCACTACACGCTGGCGTTTCTCTTCGCTGACGTACCCGCTATTATTGAGCACACGAGAGACTGTTCCTTGCCCGACCCCGGCTTTGCGGGCAACATCCTTTATCGTTGCCATGTTTTTTCACACCATTCTTTTCTTCACGATTTCACGCTCCCCAGGCCAGACCACTCTGCCTTGTTGAGCCTGGCACTGGCGAAAAAAAGACCTCCTCCTCTTTTTCTTCCTCAATGTGGAACCGATACCATATCATATTATGAAAAAGCCGCATCTACAAGTGTCTGTAAACGGCGGAAGATATGGAACCGATACCACTAATTTTACTGAGTAAACAGAGCTTTGTCAAGGGAAAAGAGGGTAAATTTCAGATAAAGAAGCCATGCAGCCGGGTGGTCCTGTGGAGGCTCCGCTTCAATGTAAAGAAGAAGGTCTGATTGCCCATCTTGGTGTCGCGGGTGGCCCCATCGATTTGACGACCCGCTTTGTGGAAACAGGCTTATTTGAAATTGCCATTTCGCACAACCGTTATACCTTGCTCAATCGCGAAGCCGAGGCATTCTGGGATACCTCTGTCAGCGCTATCACGTCGCGACCGTGAACGTAGCTCCTTACAACAGTGGGATGCTAGCCAAAGAGTCAAACACATATCCCAGGTATATGTATACAGAAGCCCCAGAAAATGTGATACGCCTAGCGCAACAGATGGAAGCGGTCTGCGTGCGCCAGGTAGTTCCGCCCCTATCAGATTTTTGTTTTCCGTAAAAAAATATTTCGTTTTCGTCAAAAAAACATTGACTTTATCGCTATAACCATTTATACTATAGGAAATTCAGCAGTTTGTACATTTCACTTTTTGACGAGGCGTGCTCAAGAGCGCCCGATACGTTCTTCTCTGGGGAATAGGGACGAATTGAGTTGGAGAAGCCTGAGCACTCTAGAGTGGCGTTTTATTCAAAAAGAATATATTGCAAGAGTGTGATGTATAAGAAGGCACATCGATTGGATGAAGAAGGATTTAGCGAATGCTGGAATTGCGAAAAGATGCTCGACCGAAAATTGGGGTTTTTGCTATAGGTCTGGCTGCGTATTGGCCTCAATTTGAGATGTTATATCCTCGTTTGCAAGGCTATCTTTCTCAGATTGAAAAGCAAATAAGCGAGTGGGCTGACGTTGTTTCAGGAGAGATGGTTGATTCTGCCGAGAAAGCGCGAGAAGCGGGAGCGCGTTTCGCGCAAGAGCAAGTCGATCTTATTTTTATCTATGCTGCGACCTACGCCACCTCTGCTCAGGTGTTGCCTGCCCTGCAACAGACGCGTGTTCCGGCAATTGTTTTAAACCTCCAGCCAACATCGACGCTTGACTATGAAGCCATGACGACTGCTGAGTGGCTGGCCAATTGTTCCGCGTGCTGTGTGCCTGAGATCGGAGGCGCGCTCACTCGATCCAGGCTCCCTTTTAAGGTTATTTCGGGAACGCTGGAGAAGAATTCTTCTGCCTGGGCAGAGATGGAGGCATGGTGTAGAGCGGCAGGAGCGGCACGTGCTCTTCGCACCGCGCGCTTTGGCGTGCTTGGACACACCTATCCTGGTATGTTAGATCTCTACACAGATTTTACGGCGATTCACGGCCAGTTGGGCAGTCACGTTGAAGTGCTGGAAATCGACGATCTTGTCGCGCGTGTTCGGGTCGTTACCGATCAAGACATCCGTGAAAAAATTCACGAGATCGAAAACATGTTTGACGTTGCGTCTCCCTCTGGTGATCCCATCGCTGCTCTGATGGAGCCAGAGGATCTGGCCTGGAGTGCGCGTGTCGCGGTCGGACTGGATAGGTTGGTAAAGGATTTCAATCTCAACGGTCTCACCTATTACTACCGGGGGTTAGAGGAAAACGAAAACGAGCGGATCATAGCGGGGATTATTGTGGGTGCCTCCTTGCTGACTGCCCGAGGCATTCCCTGTAGCGGCGAAGGCGATCTCAAGAATGCGCTGGCGATGTTGCTTATGGACCGGCTGAACGCTGGCGGCAGTTACACTGAAATTTACGCTATGGATTTGCAAGACCAGTTCGTACTGATGGGGCACGATGGGCCAGGCCATATAGCGATTTCGGAGCAGCGACCAGTGCTACGGAAGCTCAACTTGTATCACGGCAAAAGTGGTTTTGGCGCTTCGGTGGAATTTAAAGTCAAACAGGGTCCGGTTTCCATTCTAGGCGTGACGCAAAGAGCAGATGGTGCCCTTAAATTCCTGGTGAGTGAAGGGGAAAGTATCGCGGGGCCGACATTTCGCATTGGCAATACCAACAGTCGCATTCGCTTTCCCTCTGACCCGGCAACGTTCGTTTCACGCTGGAGCGAAGAGGGACCGACGCACCATGTCGCTCTAGGAGTGGGTCAGGTCGGTGGATTGCTGGAGAAGGTCGGATATCTTTTAGAAGTACAGACTGTCCGCGTGGATAGGTGAAGTATGCTTTGTGTTCGCTGGTAACTCCGGGGAGGAAAAGATGAATACGCAAACGCGTCGCAAGAGGATTGAGGAAATCTTACATATCGAAGGTTTTTGCAATGTCGCGTCGTTGGCGAAACTCCTGGGCGCTTCTGAGGTAACCATTCGCAATGATTTGAGCACGCTGGAGGACGAAGGAAAGGTCACGCGCATTCACGGGGGAGCCATTCTGGCCCAGGAACGCCCACGCGGAGAGTATTTTGAAGAGCGCACCACCGTGAATCAAGAAAAGAAAGTGTGGATTGCGCGGAGAGCAGCCGAACTGGTGGACAATTACGACAGTCTGTTGCTTGATGCAAGCACGACGGCTTTCTATATGGCGGATGCGCTGAAAAACCACCGGGGATTGACGGTTTTTACCAATGGCATCGAGGTGGCCTTTCGTCTGGTAGAGAACCGTTCTAATAAAGTGATCTTGATTGGCGGACTGCTGCGCCCGGAAACAGGATCTCTGACGGGCCAGTTCGGCGGGGAGATGCTCAAGAATGTACGGGCCAAAAAGGCTTTTTTTTCCTGTGTTGGCTGGTCGCCGATGCTCGAACTGATGGACGGGGATCTCTTTGAAGCGCAGATCAAGAAAGAGATGGTCGAGGCAGCCGAATCTCTGTTCCTTCTGGTGGATTCCAGCAAATTTGAGCGCAAGGGCGTGGCTTCCTTTGCTCCCTTAGATCGCATGAGCATGGTGATTACCGATGATCAGGTAGACCCGCTTTCGTTGTCTCAATTAAGACAGTCAGGTATTCCCGTGAGTATCTGTGGAGAACACAGCACACGCGTAGTGAAAGGCGGAGAGGGTGAAAAACGCTTTCGCCTGGGCTTCGCGAACCAGAGCGACGCCCAGCCTTTCTCAGCACTGGTGCGCCAGGGGTTGGTCCAGGCGGCGACCGGTGCGCAGATCGAATTACTGCTGGCTGATAATCGCGAAGATGGGCCGACTGCGCTGGCCAATGCGGAGTACTTTGTGCAGGAACAGGTTGATCTGGTCGTGGAATTTAACACTGACGTGCGTTATGGCAATGTCATTATGGAACGCCTGCGTAATGCGCATATTCCAGTGATTGCTATCGATATTCCGTTACCAGGAGCCATCTTTCTGGGGGTGGATAACTATAAAGCTGGTCTTATGGCGGGGGAACTTGCCGGAGCATATGTTGAGCAGAAATGGCGTGGCCAGCTTGATCTGTTAATCTCGCTGGGACTGCCTTCTTCCGGTCCAACGCCTGCGGCGCGTATTCAGGGTCAAATAGAGGGACTGGAAAAAACGCTTGCTCTGCCAGAAGAGGCAATCATCCATCTGGATAGCAAGAATACCTATGCCGAAGCCCACAAGGCCGTCGTAGCCTTGCTGCCAGCCATTAAGTCCGCGCAACACATTGTACTCATGGGGATCAATGATGAAGTCGTGCTGGGAGCGTTGGCAGCTTTCGAAGAGGCTGGCGCCTCCAAACGTGTGATAGCCGTTGGACAAGGGGCCGATCAACAGGCTGTACAAGAACTGCGACGTTCTGGAAGCCGCATGATCGGTGCGGTGACCTCTTTTCCAGAATATTACGGCATGCTTATCATTGAGACAGTTTCGCGGGTGTTACAAGGAAAACAAGTTCCTCCTGCAGTTTATACCCATCATGTTCTGATCCTGGCGGAGGGAGCACCCGTTACCCTTGATCTCACGAGATTGCCCTACGAAAAATATGCCGTCTCTCACTACGAAAGTGTACAGCTTCCTAAGCTTTACCAGAGTGAGGCACTTGAAAAGAGAGGAATGTTAAGTATCACCCCATAGGTATCTGCTATCAGGCAGGTACAATCTTGCATGCTTGAGAATAATAGAAGGAAGTGAACACTGGATGTTTGTTTCCTTATCTTCAGAGGAGAAGTTATGTCCAAAAACTTACACTCGCCTTATGAAGTAGCTGTGTACTATTTTCCGCAATACCATCCTAACGCGCGCAACTCTGCCTGGCATGGTCAGGGCTGGACGGAGTGGGAGATCTCGAAAGCGGCCAGTCCTCGCTATCCAGGACATCACCAACCGATTACGTCAGCGTGGGGGGATTTTAATGAGGCCGATCCTGAGTGGGCGGCCCGTGAGATAGACCTGGCGGCAGATCACGGCATTACCACGTTTTTATACGATTGGTACTGGTACGACGGAAAGCCATTTCTGGAAGAGGCTCTGGAGCAAGGATTTCTGGCTGCGCCAAACAACTCCCGGCTGAAATTTGCGCTCATGTGGGCCAATCATCACTGGCTCAATCTCTATCCAGCACCCTGGGGAGAGCCGCCAGCGACGCTCACTTCTGGCTGGCCTTCTCAGGAGTCCTTCGAGCGGATGACCAGTTACGTAATTGAGCACTATTTCTCACATCCGAATTACCTGACCATTGATGGGGAACCCTACTTTTCGATTTTTGATCTGGATACCTTCATCGAGGGGTTTGGCGGCCTCGATGGTGCGCAGACGGCTCTGGAACATTTTCGTGCTAAGACCATTGCTGCCGGTTTTCCAGGGTTACATGTCAACGCGATTGCAACGAGAACCTCAGGTGTTCTGAATATTACCCTGGCAACGCTCGGCCAATTGCGTTTATCCAGCCTGACGGCTTATAGCTGGTATCACTTCTACGTACCTACGAACGAGGAGTTTCCCTGTGTCGATTACAAACAAGCGGCTGCATCTAACGCTACCGCGTGGGAGGAACTTGCTGACCACTATCCCATACCCTATTATCCAAATGTCTCGATGGGTTGGGACCCAAGCCCGCGCACGCAGCAGGATCTGGACTACCAGCCTGGAGAGTATCCCTGGACTGCTATCTATGAAGGGAATACTCCAGAGGCATTCAAAAAGGCTTTACAAGACGTGAAGGACTTTCTAGATCACTTGGAAACGAGACCTGAGCTCTTCACCATCAATGCCTGGAACGAGTGGACCGAAGGGAGTTATCTTTTACCAGATGCCAGGCATGGAACTACTTATCTGGAGGCAGTCAAGGAGGTATTTGGCGCAGATTGAGCGTTCTCTGGTAGAGGAACCGTAGATGCGTTCAGAAATGTGCAGTGTGATAGGCTTGCTTTGTTTAGCACACTGAAGTGCGGTAGGCATGACATAATGTCGTCCACATGTATTTTGATGAAGAAAGGCGCGAATCATGAAGTTAAGTGTCAAACTGATGAGTCTGGTAGCGCTGACTACCCTTCTCGGCATCTTTCTGGTAGGTTGCGGAGGCAACAACGCCAGCAGTAACAACGGATCGTCGCCGGTGACGATCTCCTACTGGACCTGGAACCCGGACATTAACACGGTGAAACAGGAGGTTACCGCATTTGAGAAGCAGTACCCCAACATTCATGTAGACTATAAGGTTCCCGGCTACACCGATTACCTGGTCAATTTGAAAGCTGCGGCCAATGCTGGTTCGCTGCCCACCATTTTTGGTATGCAGGTTGGTGGCTTGCAGGCTCAGTATCTGCAATATCTCCAGCCGCTCCAGAATTTTGCTCAGACGGGATTGGGCTCTAACTGGGAGTCGAAATACGTCAAAACGGGTCTGGACCAGGCGCGCATCGTGAACCCATCGGGCGATAGCAACTACTATACCGTGCCAGAGTCAATGGGCAGCGAATCGCTGCTGGTCAATAACGCGGTTTTCGCCAAATACAACCTGCCAATTCCTCAAACGTTCGAGGAGTTAAAGCAGGATGCGGCGGTCCTCAATAGTCATGGGGTTGCTCCCATGTTGCTGGGTGGCGCTGATGGCTGGCAGAACGAGGATCTGTTCCTGGAAATTGCCGATCAGGTGGCAGGGAACGATTGGTACCAGGCGCAGAAGGCCGGCACAGGTTCCGACACTCCCGGTCTGATCCAGGCCATGAATATCTGGAAGAGTCTGTTCACCGACCATATTGTGCAGACTGGAGCAATAGGGGCGCACGCGTATCCCAATGAAGTCAACGCGTTCAATCAGGGACAGGGCGCGATTATCCCTCTGGGTTCCTGGGCAATCCAGGGTACACTGCCAGGTGCCAACAATGTGCCACTTTCCAAGAATTGGAGCCTGATGCTCTTCCCCAAACTGACGGCGACCGCGACGCCCATGCCGCTGGCGGGTGCGGATGTACTGCTGGGAATAAGCAAGAATGCTTCGAGTGATCAGTCCGCTGCTGGCTGGAAGCTTATCCAGTTTTTGAGCCAGGGCGAAGGCCAGAGCATCTACACCGATGCCATGATTGATCTGCCTGCCCAGGCGGGTCTGACCCCCACAACCTTGAGCCAGGCCTCTCCTAATGCGACTACTATGTACCAACAATCGGTCGATTGGGCTAATACGGGTACGCTGCGCTATGTGCTGTATCCGCAACTGGATCAGGCCCTGGTTACCGCGCTGGCCTCAGTGGCGACAGGACAGGCGACGTCAGCTGCGGCGCTGACCAAGCTGAACGGCGTGGTGCAGCAGCAACAATAGACCAGTTCTACCTTTTCTCGCCTGATCAGTCGAACCTGGCCAGCGCAGATCTTCCTCTCTGCGCTAGCCGGGTTCGACTGACAAGGTGCAAAATGCTTGGAAGGAGACATGTGTATGAGCCTGGAAATCGTCCCGCCAGCAGCGCAGGAACAGTCCACACCGTTGTCCAGCCGGGTCAAATCTCGCAAGAGACGTGGCAAGCGGCAGCATACCATCGCGTACCTGTTTATCACCCCGGCAACCCTGCTGTTCCTGGTCTTTATTGTTTATAGCATTGCTTATAATCTCTACAACAGTTTTCAGGGACAGACCTTCTATGGCACCACTGTTTTTGTCGGATGGCGTCATTTTTCCTCTATGCTGCAAGATCCGGTGTTCTGGTTGGCATTGCGCAATAACGGGGTCTGGTTCGTGGTCTGTGTTGGGATTCAGACGGTGCTGGGCTATACCCTGGCCTTGTTGCTTGACCTGAAGGTGTTGGGCGGTCGTTTTGTGAAAACGATGATTTTTGCCCCGGTGGTGCTCTCTCCGGTGGTGGTCGGTCTGGTCTGGGGTCACATTTACGATCCCTATCAAGGATTGATCTCCGGCATCTGGCATGCTTCTCCCAACTGGCTCGGTTCCCCGCAACTGGTGCTCCTGAGCGTGGCAACGGTGAATATCTGGCAATGGACCGGATTCTCGATGTTGCTCTGCCTGGCAGCGGTACAGGATATTCCGCGCGAGCTGCGTGAAGCGGCGACCATCGATGGAGCTGGCTACTGGACTACCGCCCGCTATGTGCTTTTGCCGCTTCTCACTCCAGCCACAGCGACTCTCCTCATCCTGGGGCTTATTGGGAGTCTTCAGACCTTCACGCTGGTTTTTGTGATGACCAGAGGGGGACCAGCCAACGCCTCGCAAGTGCTGGGAACCTACATTTACCAGAAATCGTTTGTAGAAGGTAATCTTGGCTACGGCAGCACGCTGTCGGTGGTGCTGCTGGTAATTACCCTGGTCCTGACTGTTTTACAATTGGCGTTTTTCAATCGCGAGCGAAGGGGAGCCTGATATGCGTGTGCCCAAGTATGTCGTGATCCTGACCGGCGTGGTGCTGGCACTCCTGGCGCTGCTCTGGCTGGTGCCGGACGTTTATGCTCTGTTTCTGGCCTTGACCCGTGAGATCGGCGTGGCAGGAGGGCCGATTGTGCGGCAGTTTACCCTGGACAATCTGATAGCGGCGCTGGGAGCGGATGGGTTAGGACGATATTTGGTGAACAGTCTGGTGGTTGCGTTCTCGACAGTGGTGCTGGTGACTGTCTGTGCCTCATTGTGCGCCTACGCGATCAGTCGTCTCTCGTTTCGCGGGCGTACCGTGTTGTATGCAAGCCTGTTGCTCACGTTAATGGTGCCTGCTGCCGCCCTGGCCATCCCATTTTTTGTCATCAACAAGGCCCTGCATCTGTTTAACAATTACCTGGGGTTGATTCTGCCTTACTCGGCGCTGGGTATTCCCTTTGCACTAGTTATCCTCAAGAACTTCTTTGATACCTTCCCGCGTGAACTGGAGGAAGCTGCCATTGTAGATGGAGCTGGCGTCTTCCGCATTTTCCTGACCATTGTCCTGCCCAATACACTCAGTTCGCTGACGGTAGTGGTGATCTGGACCTTTCTTAATGCCTGGAATGAATTCTTTCTCGCGCTGTTGTTTATGACCGACGACAGCATGAAGACCATATCACTGGCTCCGCTCTCCTTTCAAGGGATGTTCCAGTCTCAGGAGGGGTCGTTGATGGCTATTCTGGTGTTGATCAGTATACCGACGCTGCTCCTCTATTTTGCCTTGCAACGGCAGTTAGAGAAAGGTGTCCAGGGAGGCGCTCTTAAAGGATGACAGGCATCTGTTCAAAGATTGATCTATTCCGACCGTAATCACTTGCCAACGCACCCGCTGAGTAAAGGAGCGGTCGCGTCCACAAAACGAAGGAGAAAAAATGCTTAAAAATTCACATCTACCCTCTGAAGTCGCGGTGTACTATTTTCCACAGTATCACCCGGATGCGCGCAATGATGCCTGGCATGGCCAGGGATGGACGGAATGGGATATTCTTAAGGCGGCACGTCCCCGCTATCCAG
>Ga0070679_100002780_pt1 | contig 15907 bp, 14 predicted proteins | sample KBSC63BmetaG_FD_65652 | JGI IMG/M metagenome (GOLD analysis project Ga0070679, IMG submission 65652) | Corn rhizosphere microbial communities from Kellogg Biological Station, Michigan, USA - KBS C6-3B metaG | ecosystem: Host-associated > Plants > Roots > Rhizosphere | place: USA: Michigan... | reverse complement strand
AGTCTTCGTCGGCAGCGGCGGGCTCGTCGTCCCCGTCGTGCATGTCTTCGGGCTCGGTCTCGCCCGCGAAGTTCGAGCGCGGCTCCGCGCCGCCGCCGCTTCCTCCGCCGCCGCCGCCGCCGCCGCCGCCCATGCGCCCCTGCACCAGCTTGGCCGGCTCGTCCTTCACCGGCGCGACGAACGTCTCCCACGCAGCCGCCGCCTTGAGCGCGTCGCCGAGGCTCATGCCCTTTTTGACCATCTCGTTGACGCGCGCCTTCGCCTCGGGCGTCAGCCGCCGCGCCGGCACCACCGCGGGCGCATCCTCGCCCGTCGCCGTGCCCTTGGCGCGCGACGGTGCCGCCGCCGGCTTCTTGGCCACCGGTGTTGCCGCCGGCTTGGCCGCGCGAGGAGCCTCCTCCTCGTCGCCCTCGAGGTCGTCGTCGAAGTCGTCGTCCTCGTCGCCGTCTTCGTCCGGCTCTGCGCCTTCCGCCGCCTCGTCCTCGACGATGGCAGGCTTCTTCGCCGCCTTCCCGGCGGCGGTGGCCTTTTTCGGCGCCTTCGGTGCAGCGGCCTTCTTGGTCTTCCCAGGCGTCTTCGCTGGCATGGCTGCGATCTAACACATGCCGCGGAAAAAAAAACCAGCCGCTACTTTTTTGGTCCGCGCTTTTTGGCGCCGGCCTGTGTCCCGCGTTTGGCTGCGCCCGTTGCCGCTATCGGCAGCGCCCCGAGGTGGGCACGCACTGGTGCGTCTTGATCGTCCGTGAGGTCGCGCCTGCCACCGCGCGGCACGCGTAGCCGGTCGGACAGCCGCTGTCGTCGATGCAGCCGATCGAACAAACTTTCGTGCCCGACGACAGCCTGGTGCAGCGGTTGCCGTCGGCGCCGCAAGCCGCGTCCGACGAGCACGAGCGGCACAGCGCGCTCGCGTCCGACATCGGGTCGTACTTCGGATCGTGGTCGACGCCGTGCACGCCGTACATCGAGCTGAAGCCAGACCCCTGGTCGGTGTCCAGCCCGTGCGTCAGCTCCGAGATCTTGACCGGCACCAGCTTGCCGCTCGTCTGATTGAACAGCGCCTTGAGGAGGCGCTCGGCCGACGCCTCGGTGCCCGCGTTCGAGAAGTCGGTCGTGGTGATCACGTTCAGGCTCGCGTGATCGGCCTTGGCCGGATTGAGCCAGAACGCCTGCCCGAGATCGTAGGTGTCGCAGCCGTTGGCGAGCACGATCTGATACGTGCGCGGCATCTCCGCCGTCGGCAGCTTCGAATCGTCCATGTCGCCTTCGAGCGTCTTGTTCCAGTTGGCGAGCGCGAAGCCGTAGAGCGGGCCCGAGTGCCCCTCGAACACGATGACCTCGCGATGCGCGAGCGAGTCGCGCATGTCGCCCTCGAGGATCTTGCCGCCTTCGTCGGTGTCCGGATCGGGACCGAGCACGTGGTTGGCCGGATCGCCGGGATGGAAGATCGACACTTTGACGACGACGGGCTTGCCGTTCGACTGGATCGTCTTGGTGAGCGGACCCGAGGTGCGATCGAGCGCGTCGTACGACGCCACCGGCGACGCAAAGCCCTGCCCGACCAGGTAATTGTACAAATTACGCGAACCCTTGATGTCGTACCGGTCCCAATAATCCCAACCGAAGTGCACGCCGATGGTGATCTCGCCGTCGGCGAGCAGACGATCGTAGGCGAGCCACGCGTCGGGCGACGCCGTCTGCGCCTTGATGGTCATCGCCATCTTCTCCAGCTCGTCGGCCGCGAGCTTCGACGGATCGAAGCTGGCCCACGGCTCGTCGCGATACCACTCGTGGTTGTACTCGAGCCGCGCCAGATCGTCATTCGACACCTTGCCGAGCGCGAGCGTGAACTGCGCGCCGAGCTTGGTCGCGAGGTTCTTGGCGCCGGCTACTTGTACTTTGTACGGAAACTGGAACGTCTTGTGATCGGTCGTGGTGAGGTTGCCGTCGTCCTCCGACGCGAAGCGCGTGAGCGCGGCGAATCCGCCGTACGCCTTGTTGCTGTCCTCGTCCTCTTTGTCGGTGAGGTACGTGTTGAGGAACCAGCTGACGGCGACGTTCTTGAGCTCCACGAGCTGCTTGGCGCGCTTCAGCGCGGCGGCGTCGTCGAGCCCGTCCTCGACCGTGACCGTGCCGGTGCCGGCGACCCAATATTCGGCGGCCGAAGACGAAAAGAAGTCGTCCTCCTTGCCCGCGGGGACGATGACGTCGTCGTCGTTGTCAGCGGAGCCCAACTGCGCGCCGCAACCGGCGGCGATGAGGGCGAGGGCGAGAAGCTCTATTAGCCGTTTCAGCATGGTGCGGCGCTGCTGTAGCAAAAGGTAGGCCGATGTGCGCACCGCACGTTTAGGGCACTTATGAGCCCATTTGCGTGGCTCCCGCCGCAGCCACGGGAACGGCAGTCCCCGCCGGCGCGGGCCCGCACGGAGGTCGTGTGCTAGCGTCGCCGAATGCCTTCGGCCTTGCTGAGCGCCCTGCTCCTGACCACCACCCTCAACATCCCGATCGACCGCTACGTGCTCCCCAACGGCCTCGTGGTGGTGCTGCACGAGGACCATCGCCTGCCGACCGTCGTCGTCAACCTGCTCTTTCGCGTCGGCTCGAAGGACGAGCGGCGCGGGCGCACCGGCTTCGCGCACCTCTTCGAGCACCTCATGTTCATGGGCACCAGGAACGTGCCCAACGGCGAGTTCGACCGCATCCTCGAAGGCGCAGGCGGCTACGACAACGCGGCGACCTTCGAGGACTACACCAACTACTTCGACTCCGGGCCGTCGAACCTGCTCGAGACCTTCTTGTGGCTCGAGGCCGATCGCTTGTCGTCGCTGCCCGACGACATGACCAAGCAGAAGCTCGACCTGCAGCGCGACGTGGTCAAGAACGAGCGCCGTGAGATCTTCGAGAACCGTCCCTACGGACGGGCCGAGCTGGCCCTGCCCGACAAGCTCTACCCGCCGTCGCATCCGTATCACCATCCGGTGATCGGCTCGCACGCCGATCTCGACGCCGCCAGCGTCGAGGACGTCAAGGCGTTCTTCCGCCAGTTCTACGTGCCGTCGAACGCGATGCTGGTCGTGAGCGGCGACTTCTCGGCGGCGGCGGCGCGGCGGCTCGTCGAGAAATACTTCGCGTGGATGGCCAAGAAGCCGGTGCCGCCGCACGCGTCGCCCAAGCCGGCGACGCTGGCGAAGCCGGTGCGCGTGCGCCTGACCGACGCGGTGCAGCTGCCGCGTGTGGTGCTCGCGTGGCACTCGCCGGCCGGCTACCTCGACGGCGACGCCGAGTGCGATCTGTTGGCGGCGGCGCTCGGCGGCGGCCACTCGTCGCGCCTCTATCAGTCGCTGGTGTACGAAAAGAAGCTCGCCGAATCGGTCGAGGTCGAGCAGCGCACGATGCGGCAGGGCTCGCAGTTCGTGATCGTCGCGACGGCACAGTCGGGGCACACCGCCTCCGAGCTGGAGGCGGCGATCACGGCCGAGCTGGAGCGGTTGCAGGCCTCGCCACCGACGGAGAGCGAGCTCGCACAGGCGCGCGCGTTCGTGCAGACGAAGCTCTTGCACGAGCTCGAGGGGCAAGTGCAGATGGCCGGCGCGCTCGCCTACTTCGAGATGCGCTTCGGCGACGCGGCCACGCTGTCGACGAAGTATCTCGGCCGCTACGACAGCGTCACCGCGACCGAGCTGGCGACGTGGGCGAAGAAGGTGCTGAGCGCGCCGCATCTCACCGTCGTCGTCGATCCGGAGGTGGCCAAGTGAGCCGCGCCCTCGCGACATTCCTGTTGCTCGCGTCGCTGCCGTCGTGGTCGCTGCCCGCGCTCGCTGCCGACAAACCCGGTGCGATCGCCAAGCCGGATCTGACCAAGGCGCCCGAGCTGCCGCCGGCGCCGTCGTGGAAGGCGCCGGTGCCGTCGAGCTGCGCGACCTCGACGACGTTCAACCTCGTCAGCCTGCCGCAGCACGAGCTGCCGATCGCGCACGTCCTCGTCACCGTCGCCGCCGGCAGCGCGCTCGATCCGTCGAACCGCCCCGGGCTCGCCGCCGCCGTCGCCAGCATGCTCGAGGACGGCGGCGCCGCCAAGCGCAGCTCGTCGGAGGTGGCGCAGGCGTTCGCCGCGCTCGGCACCGAGCTCGAAGAGCACGTCGACAGCGATCAGGTGCAGCTGACGATGACGGTGTTGGCGCGCAACCTCGAGCCGGCGATCGCGCTGCTCAAGGATCTGGTCGAAGCGCCGCGCTTCGACCCCGCCGATTGGCAGCGCACGCAGGCGCGCCGCCTCGACGAGATCCGGCGCCGCCTCGACCAGCCCGAGCACGTCGCCGACGACGTGTTCGCGCAGGTGCTCTACGGCGACCATCCCTACGGCCACCCGTTCATCGGCACCGTCGACTCGGTGCGCGCCATCACCGTCGACGAGCTGCGCGCGTTCTGGCGGCAGCGCTACTCGCCGAGCAACGTCACCTTCATCGTCGTCGGCGACGTCGACGACGGAGCGCTGCGGCGGCGCTTCGGCTTCTGCCGTCCGGCGCCGCGAACGTCGCTGCCCACGACGCCGCCGGCGCCGCGCCCGCTGCCGCCGCGCGTGGTGCTCGTCGATCGGCCGGGCGCCACGCAGTCGGAGATCCGCGTCGGCAATCTCGGCTTCGCGCGCAGCACGCCCGACTTCGCGGCGCTGACGCTGCTCGAGACGGTGCTCGGCGGATCGTTCACCTCGCGCCTCAACCTCAACCTGCGCGAGAAGCACGGCTACACCTACGGCGCGCGCGCGCAGTTCGACCTGCGCAGCGTGGCCGGGCCGTTCGTCGCCGCCGCCGGCGTGCGCACCGACGCGACCGCGGCGGCGCTCAAAGAGACCGTCGCCGAGATCGCCGGCATGCGCGCGCCGCTGTCACCCGCCGAGCTGCAGAAGGGGCGCGCGCTGGTCATGCACTCGATCGTCGAAGCCTTCGCCGACGGCAACGAGACCGCCAACTACCTCGCCGACCTGGCGGCGCACCACCTGCCGCTCGACGATTGGTCCAAGCTGCCCGCCGCGCTCGCCGCGCTCGACGTCGCCGCCACCACGCGCGTCGCTGGGTACGCCTTCCGGCCCGACGCGCTCACCATCGTCGTCGTCGGCGACCGCAAGCTCGTCGAGCCGTCGCTGCGCCAGCTCCCCTTCGTCAAGTCGCTCGAGATCCTCACGCCGTAACTGCTCACGCCGTCGTCGACGGCACCGTTGGCGACGGACGCCCGCCGGTCTGTTGCAGGCGGAGCTCGCCGCGCAGCTTGTCGAACTTCTCGTGCAGCTCGGCGATCTCGACCATGGCGCGCACGTTGACGCGGTAGTCGGCCTCGCTGCGCACGCGATCCTTCGCGTCCTGCCGGTTCTGGCTCATCATGATGATCGGCGCCTGCAACGCGGCCAGCATCGACAGGATCAGGTTGAAGCCCATGAACGGCGCCGGATCGAACTTGTAGGGCCCGATCAGGTTCCACATGATCCACACCGCCATGGTGGCGATGAACAGCCCGATGAAGCGCCACGAGCCGCCGAACGACGCCACCTCGTCGGCCACGCGGTCGCCGAGCGTGGCGCCGCCTTCGATCAGTTCGTTGGGATCCTGTACGCGCTGCTTGAGCAGCTTGTCGGCGCGCCGGATGCGCTTGGCCAGCGCCGACAGCACGTCGAGCGACGCGTCCGGTTGTTTGCGTAGAAATGACACGAACTCGGGGCGCTCCAGCACCAGGGTCTCGACGTCGGTGAGCGCGACCGCGGTGGTCGAGCGGTTGCCGCCGTCGAGGAGCGAGAGCTCGCCGCAGAGCTCGCCGGGCTCGAGGATGTCGAGCACCAGCTTCTCGCCGCTCTCGTCGAGCACGGTGAGCTCGATCCTTCCTGTACGAATGACGTAACAGATGCCACCCTGGTCGCGCTCGTGGAAGATCTGCTGGCCAGCCTTGAACGTCACTTCGTCCATCAGCTCCGCGACGGCGGCACGCTCGTTGTCGTCCATCGGCGTGAAGAGCGGGATGTCCTTCAAAAACGCGGCATTGGCTGGCATGGGCGCATGCTAGCCTGGATTTAACGTTTCCGGCGCGGCCGTGTCCTACCGATCGTGACGGCGACGGCGCGCAAGCCGATGGCGGACAAGTCGAGCGAGCCCGAGGACGCGGAGCTGGTGGCGCGCTTTCTTGGCGGCGACCGCACCGCCTTCGACGCGCTCGTGGTGCGCTATCAGCGGCCGATCTACTGGCTCGCCTATCGTTACGTCGGCAACGACGCCGATGCCAAGGACGTCGCGCAGCGCGCCCTGGTGCAGGCGTTCGTCAAAGTGCGCGCGCTCCGCGACGTCGGATCGTTCCGCGGCTGGGTCTATCGCGTGGCGGTGAACCTGGCGCTCAACGTCGTGCGCGATCGCAAGCCGGCCGCGGAGCTCGAAGATCATGTCGCAGTGACGCAACCACGCGAGCGGCTGATCGAGGACGAGACCCAGCGGCACCTGCGCGCGGCGGTGACGCGGCTGCCGCCACAGCAGCGGCTGGTGGTCGAGCTGCGCGTGTTCGCCGAGCTGCCGTTCCGCGCCGTGGCCGAGATCGCCGAGTGCAGTGAGGACTCGGCAAAGGTGAACTTCCATCACGCGCTCAAGCGGCTGCGCGTGCTGATGAACGAGGAGAACGAGTCATGACCGACGAGGAGCTCGAGCAACGGCTCCGACGGTTGGATGCGCGGCCCGAGCGCGATCCGGCGTTCTGGGGCGAGATGGCGGCGGCGGTACGCGACGGCTACGCGCAGGAAGAGGCGCGGCGCCGGCGCGCGACGGTCACGCGGAGGCGGCGGCTGGCGGCGTCGGGCGCGAGCATCCTGGCGATGGCGGCGGCGCTGGCGCTGTGGCTGCGCGTGCATCACCACGCGCCGGCGGCGCACGAGCCGATGGGCGATACGTTCCACGTGTTCGAAGATCTGGAGCCGGGCGAGCTGCTCGAGGAGCTGAGCCCGGCCGACGTCGACCGCGTGGCCAAGGCTTTCAACAAAGGAGCGTGAGATGAAGCGGAGCCTGATGGCGATGATCGTGGGCGGCGCGCTGACGCTGTCGACGGTGGCGATGGCGCAGGACGGGCAGAAGCGCGCGCAGGTGCGGCAGCGCATCACCGAGTTCGCGATGACTCAGATCCAGTCGCAGCTCGGGCTCGACGCGCCGACGCTGCAGCGCTTCCGCGCCGTCGCCGACAAGTACGAGCCGCAGATCGCCGGCCTGCACAAGGAGATGGGCATGGCGATGAAGGAGCTGCGCGCGCAGCTGGCGGCGGCGCAGCCCGACGACGCGCGGCTGTCGCAGCTCGCCGACACCGTCGTCAACGACCGCAGCAAGGTGCAAGCGCTCGAGGCGCAGCGCACCACCGACAACCGGCGCGTGCTCACGCCGGCGCAGTTCGCCAAGCTGATCGTGGTCTGGCCGCAGATCAACCGGCAGGTGAAGATCGAGATGTACAAGGCGATGCACGGCGGCACGGCGCCGGCGACCGCCGACGACATGGAGTAAGCGCCGCGCCGTGGTAAAACCACGGGCATGAGCATGGAGCTGGTGCTCGCGGACGGCGACGAGAAGCGGGCCAGAGATCAGCTGACCTACGACGCCTGGGGCGAGGCGTTGTCCAAAGAACAATATCTGGTGCGCGAAGAGCGGCTGTGCGCGCACGCCTGGGCGCGCGGGTCGATGCAGTGGTGGTCCTGGCGCGAGCGCGACGGCGAGCGGCGCGTCTTGAGCTCTTGTGAAACCTACAAGATGTGCTCGGCCGTCGACGGGCAGCGCGGCGAAACGTGGGCGGTGGCGAGCGTGTACACGGAGCCGGCGCTGCGCGGCCGCGGCTACGCGCGGGCGATGATGGACGCGGTGGTGGCCCGCGCGCGCGCCGAACGGGCGCAGGCGTCGACGCTGTTCAGCGACGTGCCGCCGGCGGTCTACGAATACTCCGGCTATGTGGCGCGGCCGGCGGAGGACCTGGTGTTTCCGCCGGCGCAGGGCGACGCTGCGCGCGGCGTCGATGCGCTCGTCGACATCGTCGGCGAGCTCGAGCCCTACGTCGACGACTTCAGCGTCTGGCCGACACGCGAGCAGCTCGATTGGCACCTGGAGCGGGGGCGCACCTACGCGCAGCTGCTCGGGCGCGCGCCGCTGCCGTCGGTGGGCGCGCGCGCCGGCGAGGGCGTGGCCTATTGGGTGGCCGACTGGAAGCACGATCGGCTGCTGATCCTGTGGCTCGACGCGGCGCACGCCTACGAGGCAGAGGCGCTGGTGCAGGCGGCGCGCAACACGGCGGCGGCGGCGCGATTGCACGAGGTGCGTCTGTGGGCGCAGCCGTGGCCGTTTCCGGGGCGCGCCGATCTCGGCGGCGATCGGGTGCGGCGCGTCGGATCGGTGCCGATGATCGCGCCGATCGCCGCGGGCGTGAAGGCCGAGATGTGGACGCAGATTCCGCGCGCCGTCTGGGTCTGAGCTAGCCGGCGTACTCGGCGGGGACGACGATCCGCAGGGCGCGCGCGGCGACCTCGATGCGCACCGTCGGCGTGGCGGGAAATTCTTCGCCGTCGATCTGCGCGGCGATCGGCTGGCCCGGCTGCTCGTCGAAGGCGAGCTCGATGACCGCCGCCGAGAGGTTGTCGGAGTGGCGCACGCCGACGGCGGCGAGGGCTTCGGCGGCGGCGCCGCTGCCGTCGAGGTGCACGATCGCCTTCGACACCCAGTCGCGCTTGCCGACGAAGGGCACGACCTCGAAGCGGCCGTCGTCGGGGCGCGCGTCGGGATCGAAGACCCAGAGGCCGCCGTAGATGCGGGTGCCCTTGATGATGAGATCGGTCAGGCCGCGCCACTCGTGCGTAGCGCCGTCGGCGGTGACGCGCACGTCGAACTTGCCGTCGTCGACGTAGCTGCCGAGGAAGGTGCGCAGGAGCGCGCCGGCGTAGACGAGCTGGTCGCGCCAGACGTCGCGCACGAGCGGAATGGCGCCGATGAGCTTGCGATCTTCGTTGCGCAGCGACAGCACGCGCGGGCTGATGCCCCAGCCGGCGGAGTCGAAGAACCAGTCCTCGCGCACGACGGCGCCGGCGTGATCGCGCGCGATCAAGCGGCCGGCGTCGAGGCGTGCCTCGCGTCCTTCGGTGACGACGCGGATGTTGCGCGGCAGATCGGGCTCGCCGGCGCCGAGGCCGAAGCTCTTGCCCTGATCGTTGGCGGTGCCTGTCGGCAGCATGGCCAGGCGCACGTCGGCGGCGCGGCCCGAGGCGAGGATGCCCTTGGCCACTTCGGCGAAGGTGCCGTCGCCGCCCATGTAGATCGCGGTGTCGAGCGTGAGGTCGGCGACGAGCGCGTCGGCGACGAGGCGCACGGTGCCGCCGGCGGGCGCGGTCGCCATGAAGCGGTGGGGCACGCCGGCGGCGTCGAGGAGGCGCGTGGCCTCGGCGATGCGCGCCGCGTTCTTGCCGCTCTGCGCGGTCGGATTGCCGACGAGAAGATGGCGCACGCTCCCCATGGGGCGAGCTTATCGCGACGGTTTCGTCGTCGGCAACGTGCCGTCGGCGAGGCGCGCCCGCAGCGCGCGCTTCTGCACCTTGCCCGACGGGCCGAGCGGCAGCGCCGCGACGAATGCGAACTCGCGCGGCACCTTGGTGGCGGCGATGCGGTCGCGCGCGAACGCGGCGAGCTCGTCGGCCCGTGCAGCTGGCTCGACCGCGTCTCCGCTGCGCAGCGCCACGACGGCGACGACCTCCTCGCCGAAGTAGTCGTCGGGGCGCCCGACGACGGCGACGTCGGCGACGGCGGGGTGGGCCGCGAGCGCAGCCTCGACCTCCGACGGGTAGACGTTGTTGCCGCCGCGGATGATGAGATCCTTGGTGCGATCGACGATGAACAGCCGCCCCTCGCCGTCGAGCCGGCCGACGTCGCCGGTGCGCAGCCAGCCGTCGCCGTCGACGACCGCGGCGGTGGCGGCGGGATCGTCGAGATAGCCGAGCATGCGGTGCGGGCCGCGCACCTCGACCTCCCCTTCGGCGCCGAGCCGCACCTCGACGCCGGCGACGGGGCGGCCGACCGAGCCGATGGTGCGCGGCGCCGGCGGCGCGTCGATCGTCGAGAACGACGCCTCGGTGAGGCCGTAGCCCTGGCGCACCTCGCAGCCGAGGCGCGCTTCGGCGCGGCGGCAGAGCGCGTCGGCGAGCGGCGCGCCGGCGGACAGCACCCAGCGCAGCGCGCGCGGCCGCGGCCCGTCGCTCTGCTCGGGCGCGCAGACGGCGGCGAGCATGGTCGGCACCGCCGGCCAGAAGGTCACGCCGGCGGCGTCGGCGAGGGCGAGCGCACGCGCGGCGTCGAAGCGGCGCATGACCACGAGGCGCGCGCCGGTGGCGAGCGCGAGCAGCATCGCCATGCGACAGCCGAACGAATGCGTCAGCGGCAGCGCGCCGAGGATGACGTCGTCGGGCCCGAGGTCGACGGTGCGCGCGACGTTGCGCGTGTGCTCGACGAGCGACGCGTGCGTCACCGCCGCCGCCTTGGCCACGCCGGTGGTGCCCGACGTGAACAATATTTGTGCGATCGCATCATTTGCGACGGGCGCTAATTGTGCGGTCGCATCATGTTGCGCCAGCGCGACGGCGAGCGCGTCGTCGACGATGAGGCGGATGCTGGCGAGCTGCGTGCGCGCCGCGATCTCCGGCGGCGCCGACACCGTCGACAGCGGCACCACCGCCGCGCCGGCGAGCGCGGCGCCGAGCCAGGTGGCGACGAACTCGCGCGAGTTGCCGGCCATCAGGCCCACGCGATCGCCGACGGCGACGCCGCGCGCTTGCAGCCCCGCGGCCGCCCGCCGCGCGCGCTCCTGCGTCTCGGCGAACGTCCAGGCGTCGCCCGCCTCGTCGACGAGGAAGTCGCGCGCGCCCCACTTCGCCACCGCCGCCGCCAGCAGCTCGGCGACGGTCATGGCTCGCGGCGGCCCACCTCGAGCAGCACCTCGGCCATCTCGCCCAGCCCCGAGCGCTCCATGGCGACGAGCAGATCGCTCGCCATGCCCGTCTCGAGGCAGCGACGCACGTAGGCGCGCACCCAGCGCATGGTTTCGACCGCCTCGGGAAACGGCACGCCGGTGGCGTGCTGCAGCCCCTCGGCGAGCGGTTTCAGATTGTCGAGCGGCTGGGTTTCCTCGCGCATCGGTTGGGTGCTTTGCAAGGGTCGCGCCCAGAGAATGGGGCCACGACTCGCGCGAATCAAGAGGCGTGGTCTCCGATTTCCGGAGGGTCGCGGGACGGTTGTTGCCGACGGGTCCAGCAAAGTCGCCGTGCGGCGCGGACGTCGGCGAATGGCACGCGAGCTGCTTTGGGCGCGGCGCATGGCAAGGTTGGACGCAACGGCCGTCTGGTTTCAGCGCGGCGAGGACGTAGAGGCGATGGCGGAGACACCGGCGGCGGGCGACGAGCCGCGGCGGTTGCCGACGCTGGCGTGGGTGATTGGCGCGGTGGTGCTGACGGCGGCGATCTTCGCGTGCGTGTTGATTCACCTCACGCACGCGGCGCGCGTGGTCGGCGAGCCGCTGGCGAATCCGGCTGCCGCGGCGACTGCGCCGGCCGCGGCGACGACGACGCAGGCCGCGACGACGGCGACAACGGCGCAGGCGGCGACGACGACGGCCGCAGCGGCGCCCCTCGGGCAGCCCGCCTCGACGGCAGCGCGGGCACCGGCGACGAAATCGCGCGCGGCCGACGGCGAGCGGCTCCTGCGCCACGGCCGCGCCGCCGCCGCGCTCGCGCTCTTCCAGCAGACGCTCGCGCAGAACCCCGACGACGCCCGCGCCCAGCGCGGTGCCTGCGTCGCGCTCGGCCGGCTCGGCCGCGCCAAGGAGCGCGCGCGCCGCTGCGGCCACCGCTCGCGCGGCTAGAACAACAGGCCCGTCACGCGCGCGGTGACGTCGACGCCAATGAGCACCCGCCCGTCGCCGCCCGGCAGCGCGCCGCCGCCCACGAACGCGCGCACCCACGGCACCACCGACGGCGCGTAGCCGACCGCGCCGTATCCGCCGACGTCGCCGTTGCGCGGATCGACGAGCAGCGATCCGTCGACGTGCACGCCGCCGAGCCAGCGCCAGATCAGCTCCAGCCGTCCCGTCGCCTGAAGATACGCGAACTGCCATCCGCTCGCGTCGCCGCGAATGGCCGCACCGACGAGCAACGCGACGCGCCCGGACTCGACGGGGAACGTGGGGTCGATCCCACCGCGCGCGAGCCCCGCGTGAAACGACAGATCGACGCGCCCGTCGAGCGGAAAGAGCGCGCCCACGCCGACGAGCGGAAACAGCTCGCGCCGCGGCGACCAGACGCACTCGCCGGGCTGCCGCGCTCCCTCGCGCGTGACCTGCGCGCGCGCCGCCGACACCGGCGGCGGCTGCCGTGGCGCCGCCACCGTCGCGAGGAAGCCGTCGATCTCGGCGGCGATGCGCGCCGGCATCGTCAGCGGCATGAGGTGCCCCGCGCCGGCGATCACTAACGGCCGGCACACCGGCTCGCCGAGCAGCGGCGTCGCCGGCACGATGGTATCGGCGCTGCCGGTGATGCACAGCGTGTTGGTGCGCGCGTCGTGCAGCGCCTGGCCGTTGCGCAAGACGCCGTCGCCGGCGACGAACGCATCATAATAGGTGCGCGAAGCAGCGCGCCGACGGTGGTCGCTCCACTCGGCCGCGATGAGCCCGAGGTCGACGGACGGGATGCGATCGGCGCCCTTCTCTACCTTCGACAGCCCGAGGCGCACGCCGGTCCAATCGCCGGCGAGGTGCAACAGCGGCGGCCACAGCGTCGGCTGCAGCAGCAGCTTCTCCCAGCGGTTGAGCGGAAAGGTCGCCACCGCCGCCGCGACGAGCACCAGCGCCTCGACGCGCGTCCCGAGCCGCGCCGCCAGCCGCGCCGCGATCGCGCCGCCGAGCGAGTGGCCGACGAGCACCACGCGCCCGCCGTCGGGCGCCACGGCGTCGATCACGTCGGTGATGGCGTCGAGCGCCTCGTCGGCGGTGAAGTCGGCGACCATCGGTGATTCGCCGACGCCCGGCAGGTCGACGAGCACGCGCGGCCGGCACGCCCCGAGCGCCGCGGTCACGCCGGCCCACGAGTGCTGGGTCAGCCCGAGCGCCGGCAGAAACACGATCGGCGCACCGACGGTGGTGCAGCTCGCCGGCGCCGGCTGTACGCGCCAGCGCGCCGAGAGCCGCGCGCGCGGTGCCGCCGCACGCTCGAGCGGCAGACGGTAGAAATCGCCCGCGCGCACCGTCGGCGCGCAACCTGCGACACCGCCCATCGCCACGCAGCCGATCGCAGCGCAGCCGATCGCCACGTAGCCCGCCGCCGCCAGCGCCGCCCGCGCCAGCGCGCCGCTCACTCGACGCTGGCCTCGAGGATCAGGTCGCCCTCGACGAGCGACACCGCCACGTCGAGCCCGCTCACGATCTCGCCGAACGCGGTGTAGCGCCCGTCGAGGTGCGGCTCGGGGGCGTGCGTGAAGAAGAACTGGCTGCCGCCGGTGTCGCGCCCCGACAGAGCCATCCCCATCACGCCCTCCGCATACCGTCGCATGCCGATTTCGCACGGAATCATGTAGCCGGGTCCGCCCGCGCCATCGCCGCGCGGGTCGCCGCCCTGCGAGACGAAGTTAGGCACGACGCGATGAAAGGCCAGCTTGTCGTAGAACTTCTTGCGCACCAGCGTCAGGAAATTCGCGGCCGTGCGCGGCTCGTCGTCGACCCACAGGCGCACGCGAATGATCCCGCGCGTCGTCTTCAGCCGCACGATCGCGGGCGCCGGCTTCAGCGCCGCGTCCGTCGGAACCACTGGAGCGCGCGCCACCACCGGCTTGCCGGTCAGCGCCGACAGCGCGTGCGCCGCCGCCTGCCGGAGCGCGTACGGATCGGCGTCGACGAGCGCGCGCACCTCGGGCACGAGCGCCGTCAGCTTCAGGCTCGTCGCCGCCGACAGCAGCGACTGCAGCGCCTCGACCGCGTCCGGGCCGCGCACGCGCGCCAGCGCCGCGCGGATCTCGGGCGCCGCGTCGGCGAGCTTGAGCGCCTCGGCGCGCTCGGCGGCGGCCGCCACCACCGGCGCGTCGCCGTCGGCGAGCAGCGTCTTCACCGTCGCCGCGTCGGCACCCTCGGCCGCCGCTTCGCGCACCGCCGCGATCGGGCTCGCCGCCAGCCTGGCCAGCGTCGGCCCACCCGCTTCGGCGAGCGCCTCGGCGCTCCACACGCCTCGCTCGCGCTCGCTCACCCGCGCGCCGCCACACGCGGGCACGAGCTCGAGCTGCCCGAGCGCGCGGTCGTGCGCCATCGCCAGCTTGCAGGCGAGGATCGCGCGCGTGCGCTCGTCGAGCGCCGTCGCCTTCGGCACCGCGTCGTAGGCCGCGCGCAACAACGCCGCCGCCGCCATGCCCTTCGGATGCTCGAAGGTCACCGCCTGCACCACCGACGGACGCCACGGCAGCCGCGCGTCCTGCATGGCGCGCAGCGTGCGGCAGCCGGTGTCGCGACACTTCGCAATGAGCTTGGTCAGCGTGCGCGCCGCCTCCGCCGCCACGCGCTCGTCCTTGTCCTCGACGAGCGCGGCGAGCGCGTCGGCGTCGTCCTCACCACCGACGTCCGCGAGCGCCTTGGCGCAGGTCGCGCGCACGTGCAGCGCGGAGTCCTTCGTGCACGCGTGCAGCGCCGCGCGACTCGCCGGATCGCGCAGGCGAAGCAGCGCGAGCGCCGCGGCCCAGCGCGCCTGCGCGTCCTTGTCGCCGAGCTGCTTCTCGAGCTTGCCGCGCGTCGCGCCGTCGAGCGGCACCTTCGCCTTGGCGAGCGCGGCCAGCGCCACCGCCGCGCGCACGCGCTCTTTGCCGTCGAGCGCGGCCATCAGCGTCGATGCCGCCGCGCGGCCGCCGACCTTGCCGAGCGCCTCGACGATCCGATCGCGCACCGTGACGTCGCGCTCGCTCGCCAGCGCCGCGACGAGCGCCGCTTCCGCCCGCCCGCGCGCAGCGTCGCCGACCGGCTCCCACGCCATCCCCAACTGACCGAGCGCGAACGCCGCCGCCGCGCGATCCGCCGTCGCTTTGGCGCCCGTCAGCGTCGCACGCCACGCCTCGATGCGCGCCGGATCCTGTGTGCGCGCCTCGACGACGATCGCGTTCGCATCCGCTCGCGCCGCCGCCGGGGCCGCGATCAGCAAGCAAAAAATAAAACTGGCCCGCCAGGTTTCCCCGACGGGCCAGTCGCGTTTCAAGAGTCTAGTCGACTTAGTTAGAACGAGAGACGGAGACCAACCCGCATCGACAGCGGCGCCTGATACTGAATCGCCTTGCCGTAGTTCGGGTTGAGGAGCGGCTGGATACCGTTGACCTGCTTGAGGTTCACGAGGTCCGCGATCTTGCCGTTCTCGATCGGGTTGACGTTCGACGAGGTGTAGGCTTCGTCAACCGCAACCACTTCCTGCTGGTTGAAGAGGTTGAACACGTCGGCGTACGCCTCGAACCCGAAGATGCGCGACAGCTGACGGCGGTACGACACGTGGAGGTCGAACGACGTCAGGGTCGGCGTACGGCCACCCGAGCCACGCGGGAGGATGAAGGTCTCGCTGACACCGTACAGCGTGTTGGCGCCGAGGACTTCGATCGGCGTGCCCGACTGCATGTTGAAGGCGAGGCCGAAGACCATCGTGTTCTGACCGAACGGCACGAAGTACGAGCCCTGAACCTTGAGGATGTGCGGACGGTCGTTCGGCAGCGGACCATCGCGGTTCACGAGGAGCTCGCGGAGGTCGTACTGCGACGAGATGTTCGGGTCGAGCTGACCGTTCGACGCCTGGAAGGTGCCGGGGTAGTTACCGAGCGTGCGCGAGTAGGTGTACGACGCGAGGAGCAGGAAGTTGTGCGAC
>Ga0070679_100002774_pt1 | contig 15918 bp, 11 predicted proteins | sample KBSC63BmetaG_FD_65652 | JGI IMG/M metagenome (GOLD analysis project Ga0070679, IMG submission 65652) | Corn rhizosphere microbial communities from Kellogg Biological Station, Michigan, USA - KBS C6-3B metaG | ecosystem: Host-associated > Plants > Roots > Rhizosphere | place: USA: Michigan... | reverse complement strand
GAGAGTCGCGGCCGTTATTGCGGTAGTTCTTCGCCGGCCTGTTCGCGCACCAGATAGTCAGCGTACCAATCCGGCCAGTTCGGATCGGCTTCGCCGATGCGTGCTTCGTGCTGCCCGTGTGCCGCCGCGGCGCGTTGCAGCGCCTTCGATAAATCCTCGGCGGACGTGTACGTTGTGTTGCCGGCGACACGCCCAGGAAGCCGGGTAGTGACTTCCTGCATCAGCCAGCCATTGCCGTCGGGGTCGCGGAAAGAGAGGAACGAACCGTAGCTGCCTCGCTCGGGGGCTGGGCCACTTACACGCCCGTCGTTGCCCGGGAACCTGCAAGCGAAACCCGTTGCACAGTGGAACACTTCGCTCGCCTCAACGCCGTGTGCGATCAACTCGCTGCGCGCGGCGTCTATGTCGGACACGATCAGGTAGAGTCCCTGGGCGGAGCCGGGCTGGCCCGACGGTACGCTCCTGCCAATTAAATTCTTGCCGAACTGAATGGAACACCCCGAACCGGGAGGCGTGAACTGGATCAACCGGAAATCCTGATCGTTGACGTCAGCATCGAGCCGCCATCCGAGCCTTTCGTAGAACCCCTTCGCGCGGTCCACATCCAGGACGGGGATGACGACGACTTCGAGCTTCATATCGACACCCGGAACTCCCGCGTTGTTGTTATGCACTTCATTCTTAACATCTGCCATGTTGTTTCCTCCTTGACACACGCTGCTGTGCCACTGCTCGGGGAGTCTGACTGCACAACGATAGTGTAATTAGGCCATGAGCGCGACGGATGGATCTATTGGACGAAAGTATTGAGTGGCGTCTTCGTGCAAGCCGGTACTAAAGTGCAATAGATTCGCCGTGACTCTTCTGGTGTAATCCCGGTGGATGCGAGGTGGGGTGAACGATGTCCGAATCTTTTGATCTCCGATTAACGAAAATGCCGCTCAGTTACGGGACCGGCCAGATGCCCGCGCTTGGATTTGGCACACTGATTCCAGACGCCGCAGAGACACTGCGGGCTACCGGAGATGCGCTGGAAGCCGGGTTCCGCCACTTCGATTGTGCGGAACGATACCGCAACGAGCGTGAGGTAGGCGCGGCCTTGCAGGCAGGACTTGCCGGCGGAAAGGTCGCCCGCCAGGATCTCTTCGTCACGACGAAATTGTGGAACACCAACCATCGCCCCGAGCGTGTCGAACCGGCTTGCGAGGCCAGCATGGATAGGCTCCAGCTTAGCTATCTGGACCTCTATCTCATTCACACCCCGTTTGCGTTTCAACCGGGAGATAACCAGGATCCGCGGGACCCAAGCGGCAACGTCCTGTACGACCCGGCTGTAACTTTGCTCGATACGTGGAGGGCGATGGAGAGTCTTGTAGACAGCGGCAAATGCCGGGCCATCGGACTGTCTGACATCACCCTGGAAGCGTTGTTGCCCATCTACGAGGCTGCGAGAATCAAGCCGTCTGTGGTCCAGGTGGAGTCGCATCCGTATCTTCCGGAGACGGAGCTTCTGGCATTCTGCAAGGAGAAGGGCATTGTGCTTTTGGCTTTTGCGCCTTTGGGCCATGGAAGCAGGCCGGGGCCAATCGAAGATCCCGCGATTACGTCCATCGCCGCACGCGTTGGAAAGACGCCCGCACAGGTGCTGCTGGCCTGGGCCGTACAGCGCGGCACCGCTCTGCTTACGACGCCGAGAACGGCGGACCGCGCGCGAGAGAACTTCGATATCTCCGCGCTTCCTGAAGACGCGCTCGACGAGATCAATCGCATTCCGACGAGACAGCGCCTCAATCAGGTTGTGAAGACCGGGATCCCCGGTTTCATTCCACGGGCCAAGGAAGCATAGGAGGGGTCTATGCAAGAGGAACAAGTACGTGCAGCTCTGAGCGCGCATTGGCAGGCCTCGGCAGCCGGCGATGCCGATGCGGAACACGCCATCTACGCTGACGACGCCATCTGCGATTATCCGCAATCCGGCGAGCGCATCCTTGGACGAAGCAATTTGCAGGCCTTGCGGAGTCATCATCCTGGCAAGCCGTCGGGGTTCAATGTCAGGAGAATGCTTGGACAAGGCGATCTATGGATCACCGAGTACACCATCACCTATCAGGGACGGCCGGCGTTCACCGTGAGCATCATGGAGTTCCGCGATGGTAAGGTCGTGCACGAGACGCAGTATTTCGCAGACCCCTTCGAAGCGCCGGCGTGGCGGAGTCAATGGGTTCAGCGGGTCGGGTGACGCCTTCGCGTCTGGAGTGGTGATTGTGCCCAGGGTAGGAATACCTTAACGCAAAGTTCGCCAGGAAATGCGCCAAGTTTCGCCACGGCTTCTGAGGTCAGGCCGTGATCGCGGCCACCGCAGAACCCACTACCGGAGTGAACGTCATCTTGATCCCGTGCTTCGGACGCAGGATAACCATCGGGCGCGCTTCGATAGTCTGACCTGGAGTCAGCTCGAAATCGTATCTTCTAAGTAGATCGCTCAGGATCATGAGGATTTGCAGCATGGCGTAGTTGCCGCCGATACAACCTCGCGGCCCACCACCGAACGGGACGTAGGTAAAGGGCGTGCGCAGCTTGTCGTTCGCCTTGATGAAGCGTTCTGTATCGAAGGTCTCCGGGTTCGGCCAGTGCTGCGGTGCGTGGTGCGCGCCGTAGACGTATACGATTACCGTCGATCCTGCGGGTATAACGATGTCTCCTACGCTGTCGTCTGCGACGGCCATGCGGTCGATCATCCAGAACGGCGGATAGAGTCGCAGCCCTTCCTGAATGACCTGCGTGGTGAACTCTAATTTGGGAACGTCGTTGAACGTCAGCGGAGCGTCGCCCAGGACGGAATCGAACTCCTGCCGCACCCGTGCGAGGCACTCCGGCCGCGAACTGAGGAGATAGAGAAGCCATGACAAAGCGTTTGACGATGTTTCGTGGCCGGCAACCAGGAGCTGCATGCTCTCGCTCAACACCAGTTCGTCGGTCATGCCTTCGCCGTCGCTGTAACGGGCGTCCATTAAGGTCTGCAGCAGATCGTTGCCCGGCGGTTGCTGACGGCGTGTCTTGATGTAATCCATCAGCACGGCGTCGGCTTGTGCTCGCATCTCTTCGTGCCGGCGCAGCTCGCCGGAAATCTCGAACCACGGATTCAGATAGGGCTGAAGAGTTTGCCGAACGATAAATTCCTGGACGGTACAGATGGTGTGGCTGACGAGGTCGATGTCTTCGTCCTTGAGCTTGGCGCCGAACAGAGAACGGGCGACCATCGCGAAGGTCATCTTCATCAGTTGGGGATAGATATCGACGGCGCCGGTACGGATCTGCCGGTCGAAGCCGCGAAGCGATTCGGTAAGCGAGTCCTGCATGATGGCGGACAGCGCCTCAAGCTGCTTGCGGTCGAAACCCTTCTGAATAAGGCGGCGCTGGGTGCGCCAGGCATCTCCGTGGGTGGTCAGCAGACCTTTGCCCAGGAAGTGGCCCATCCGCTTTACCTGGATTTCGGACTTCTGGTAATTTTCCGCGTTGGTCTTCAGCACGTGCTGCATGACGGCGGGATTGGTCGTGACGATGGCTTCTTTAATGCCGCCGATATGGAAGCGGAACGTGTCGCCGAACTCTTCGGTGTATTTCGACAACACCTTCACAGGATTGGCGGCCATCGCGGGCGAATCCGCAAGTGAACGAAGCCTGGAAACCGCAGGGATCGGGGTGGGCAATGTCACACCTCGCTGCGCGGATTGTTGCGCAGCACCGTAGGGAATGTCTGAAGCAAGTGGGTCATAGGTCGGACTAGGTGTTCAGATACGTTTCGTTTCCCAGTTGCTTCAAAAGTATCAGATGATGCCAAATTGCCCGTGTCATTGTGGGGTGCTGGCGATAGGGGATACCAAACTCCGCGGCGGTCTGCTGCACAATGCGTGTGAGCGGCGCGTAATGCGTGTGGCAGACGAAAGGGCACAAGTGATGGGCGATGTGATGGTTGAGCCCGCCCGTAAGCCAGCCTACGACCGGGTTGCTTGTGGCATAGTCAGCTGTTGTGGCGAAGATGTGATACACGCCGTTGTCAAACTCGTTGCGGCTTTCGGGAAAGTAGGTGGTGTCGATGGTGTGCGTGGTTTGGAAGACCAGCGATACGGTAAGCCCGACGATCAGGTGGACCAGCAGGAAAGCACCAGCGACCAGCAGAAACGATTTGCCCAGCAGCGTCACCGGCAGAATGAGCATGTAGGTGAAGTAGAAGGCTTTGCCCGCGAAGAGGATGGCAATTTCCCGTGCCGGATGTCTGGTGCGTTTCAGATAGTCGTGTGTGGGGAAGAAGAATGCCTCGAAGTCTCTAACGAAAACATAGTCGAGAGAAAACATCGCATAAAAAAACAGCGCATAGATGTGTTGAAAACGGTGCCATCCCGCGCGCGGCTCATGCGGCGTAAAGCGGAAGATGCCGCGGCCTGTGAGTGCATCGTCTTCGCCGTGGAGATTGATGCAGGAGTGGTGACCTCGATGATGAAGGATGCGCCACATATACGAGTTGATGCCGCAAAGATCGAACGCGTAGTTGAGCGTTTTGTTGATGGAGGGCACAGACGAGATGGCGTTGTGGTTGCTGTCGTGGGCGATGTTCAGCAGAAGAAACGTCTGGGCGAGGCCGCCTAAAACATAGAGAGCAACAAACTTCCATGAGTCCGGCCGGAAGGCGTAGATAGCGATCCAGCTTCCGAGCAGAACGGCGACGCCTGCCGCGATCTTGGTCCACATGGTGCGGTCGGCTTTGGGAGAAATGTTCTGGTCGGCGAAGAACTTTTCGAGGCGGCGGCGCAGGACCTTCGGGAAGGACGACGGGCCGGACGCTTCGCTGGCGGCGTGCTGCGGCGTGGCCTCGTGAGGTACAAGGTCTTCACTATCTTGACTTGGAGTCATCACCGCTCCGATTTCCGATGCCACGAGTACCTCCACAAACAAATCCAGTCGGTCGGGCGCAACTTTATGGTGCGCAGTGGCTTAAACCAGCAGAGGCTTGTTGCTCCGCTGCCGGCAGCGGTGATGGTTGATCGTAGCGCGAAGAGTTAAGCAGAATCAAGGGAATTCCCGTCATCCGGCATGCCGGCGGCTAGTGGAAGCGATGACACATTTCATTTCATGTGGCTCTGCTACCATGAACGCAAGATCGTAACGATGCAGGTCGTTTTTGAATTGGGGCGGCTGCCTTAGCAAGGCTTGCTCTCTTACTTGTTTCATTTTTAACAACGCAACGAGAGAAGCATAATGTGTGGTGTTTTAATACGGAGCTACCTATTCAACCTGTGGGGGATCGCTGATCGATGGCGTCAATTTTAGACCAACTGGATAGGCTTGGGACCGACCACCCGCACAAACTCCTATACTCATACCTCGACCTGAACGGCAACACGATCGAATGCTACTCCTACGCATCGTTTATCGCGCGTACGAAGGCAATCGCCAGTCATCTGCTGAAGGACGGTCAGTTTGAGGCGGAGGAACGGTTGCTGCTGGCGTATCCTCCGGGGCTTGAAATGATCTGCGCGTTCTTCGGTTGTGTGCGCGCCGGATTGGTTCCTGTGCCCGTCTATCCGCCAAGCTCTCGCGGCTTCCAGAGTGCTCTCTACAAGATGGTGCACATCGCCAAGGACTGCGGTGCTTCGGGAGTGTTGACGAGTGCGGATTACCACGCCTCTCTAAAGACAAATCTAACTCGCAGTGGCGTCTCGGCGTCGGGCGTCGATGTCGATTACATCTCCGGCCTGCCGTGGATTGTTACGGAAGAGTTCGTGGACACGATTGCGGACGTGCCTTTTTTCGATAGCTCGAAAATTCTGTTTCTGCAGTACACCTCAGGCTCGACGATGGAGCCGAAGGGTGTGATGGTAACGCACGAAAACATCCTGCTAACCTGTCCGCTGGTGATCGACCATGACGACCCGGTGGTGGTGTCGTGGCTGCCGCAATATCACGATATGGGGCTGATTGGCTGCTACCTGTATCCAGCGCTACGCGGCGGCACAACCTACGGCTTCGCTTCGATGGACTTTATTCAGCGGCCGATCCTGTGGTTCGAGACGATCACCACCTATCACGCAACCGCGACAGCAGCGCCCAACTTTGCGTACGACTATTGCCTGCGCGCCGGCAGGCTCTCGAAGGAGAGCCTGGAAGGCTGCGACCTCAGTTCGCTGCGCGTGTTGATGTGCGCCGCTGAGCCTGTGAAAGCGGACACGTTCACGCGTTTTCTGGAAACGTTTGAGCCTTACGGGCTGAAATCTGAGAGCTTCTATGCCGCCTTCGGTCTGGCTGAGAATACGCTGGCGGTTTCGCTGGGCGGCCGCACCATCGTTTCGGTGAACAAGCGGGCGCTGGCGCTGGGCAAGGCGCGGATGACTACCGAGGTCTCTGAAATCGATGGAGCCACGCAGGTTGTGAGCTGCGGCATTCCGCTCACGGGTGTCGACGTCAAGATCGTGGAGCCAGAGCAGCACTTCGTGTTGGAGTCCGAACACATCGGTGAGATATGGGTTGCGGGAAGCGGTAAGTGCCTTGGCTACTGGAACAATCCCGAACTGACGCTGAAGCAGTTTCGCGCGCGGCTTGTGGATGACAGCCCGTATGACGATGGCTATCTGCGCACCGGCGACATGGGGTTCTTCCACAACGGCGAGTTGTTTGTCTGCGGCCGCATCAAGGACATGATTATCCTGCGCGGGCAGAACTACTACCCGCAGGATATCGAGAACGTGGTGGAGAAAGCGTCGGGGCTCATCCGGCACAACTGCGTCGCTGCGTTCCAGATCCACGAAGACAGTGAGCCCGCTCTGGCGATCGTTGCCGAAGTAAAAAATCCGAAGATGCTTCCGGAAGCGCGGAAGATTGCGGCGGCTGTGCGGAGTTTTCTGAACGTTGAAGTGGCGCTGATCTCGTTCATCGCGCCGCGTGCGATCCCGCGCACGAGTTCGGGCAAGATCATGCGCCACCGGACGAAGCAGATGTGGCTGGATGGTGAGTTTACTGTTCTGTCAGAGTTCTCGCGGGAGAAAGATGCGGGTTCTTGCGAGTCTCTTTCTGCCATGCAGACGTCCTTCGACGAATTGAAGGCGCGCTACAACCTCACTGGCAATGAATCGTACAACCTCGTCGAGGCCGGCCTCGATTCGCTGGACCTTGTTGTCTTCATGCATGAACTCAAGGAGCTTCTGAAGGACAAGGGCGCCGAGATGCTGGCGCGGCAGGTCGATATTGGTGTGATCCAGCGTGTCAGCGTAGCCGATCTGTTTCAACTCGCGGGGCAGTTGGAGACCGCGCCGGAAGAAGCGCTGGTTCAGTTGCGTCACTCGCTCGCGGCGTTCCGCGAGGAGCAGCGCGCAGCGGAAAAGCAGATGATGAGCGATGACAGCAAGATGGTCTTTTCGCCTCCCCTGCCTGAGCCCCTGCCGGAGACGCCGGTGCTGAATCATGTGCTGCTGACGGGTGGAACGGGTTTCATCGGGCCGTTCCTGATGAAGAGTTTGCTGGAGCAGACGCGGGCGAAGATCTACGTTCTCGTCCGGGCTTCGGACGAAGTGCAGGGCAGCCAGCGGCTGCGCGCGGCGATGGAGTCGATGGGGCCATGCCCGATAAGGCTGATGCAAATGTTTGAGGCCCGAGTGATTCCCATCTGCGGCGATCTCGCACAACCGGCGCTGGGCCTGACGCAGGACGTCTGGGACTTCCTCATCAATGAAGTTGACACGGTGTTCCACAACGGCGCGACCGTGAACTATCTGTTCAACTACGACCGCATGCGCGATGCGAACGTCATGGGGACCAACGAAGTCCTGCGGCTGGCGTTTGAAGGGCGTCCCAAGGAATTCAATTACGTCTCGACCACGTTCGTCTTTGGCTGGGCGGTGAAATCCGTCCTGTACGAGACGGATTTCAACCGGGACCTGGACCTTCTCGATTTCGGATACAGCCAGACCAAGTGGGTTGCGGAACAAGTCGTCGCCGATGCTCGCAGCCGTGGACTTTCCACGCGTATTTTCCGGCCCGCTCTGGTGAGTCCGTCGATCACTGGCGGAGGCAACAACTTCGACATCGCCGTGCGCCTGGTGGCGTTCATGGTGAACCACGGCATTGGCGTCGATGCTCTGAACCAGGTGAGCTTCGTGCCCGCGGACATTGTGGCGAATAACATTGTCGCAATTTCCACCACGCCAGGCACGGCGAACACCACGTACCACATCGTTCGCGACGACTACGCGAACATGATGGACATCACGAACCTCATTACCAAATCGACCGGGCGGCAGTTCGACATATTCAGCGTCGACGACTTCGTGCCGGAGCTGATCCGCAGATGCCGCAAGGAAGATCTGCTCTTTCCCCTGCTTGATTTCCTGGTGGGCTCGGTGGACAACATCACCGCGATGGAGTTCAAGCGGTATGAGAACTCCACCTATCAGGCGGCCCGCGATGCGTCCAAGTGGGGCATCGCAGACCCGACACTCGAAGACACGGTCAACGGCATTCTGAAGTTCATGCACCGCAAGGGAATTATTTCGGTTGCGATGCGTGAGCCCGGTGCCGCACTGTCGCCAAATGAAGATCTGGCCCTGACGGATGCGTCGTCTGCTACTGCTTTTTGAACACCAGCTTCTCGGTCAGATGCTGACCGGTTTCGAGCGTACCCGTGGAGGTCAGCGTCATCTGCTGGCCATCTGCGGAAACTTCCCAGATGTCCTTCTGCATGACCTGGTTGTCGCGGCGATAGGTCGCGTCGACGGTGTGCGGCCCGGTGAGCTGCAGCGTCACGGTATCGTTGCGGGAGTTCTTCAGATCGTATGGCTTCCCGTCGAAGCGGGCCGTATAGCTGTAGTCACTGGAGAAGCGGACGCCGTCGTTTCCGTCCGGCTCGATCTTGAGCGTTGATCCCTGCCGCAAACGGGTCTTGCTGAGGTCCTGGGTCCACTCACCGGCAAGAGGATCGCGGGCGGCCTTCACGCCTCCCGTTCGGGCCCACACGGTCATTTGGTCGGGGTGGCCTGCGCGCGTAGTCGTGATCGTCAACTCGTTTCCGTCAGGTGAAATTTTTTCGCGGACCGTCGCTACTAAGATCCCGTCCTTCTTTTCCTTCACCTCGGCCTGCTTCTTATCCACCCTGCGCAGAACGACTTGATTGAAGGCAGGGTTGCCGGTGACAGCGGTGTCGTGTCCATTGGCCTTCGCGGTGAAGTCAAGATGGGCCTCACCAGACATGACAACGTGCACGGTGTCAGTGAGAGCCGTGACCGAGAGTTTGTTGGGGGGCGTCATACTGGACTGCGCAGAGGTCAGCGTCCAGGAGCCGATGCGAGGATCCGCAGCGCTGGCTGGGATGGCGGTAAGCAGGGCGAGCAGGGCGAGTTTAAGAATGGTTACCTCCATCAATGAAACGACGCAGCAGGAACGAATGTAGCAGATGGAGATCGTTGGACAGGGTCACCATCAGGCACATACTTCTGCATCCAAGTTCGTTGGATGCGAGTGCGGAATAGTGCATCAGCGGACCGGCAACTATTTTGTGTGACATGATGAGACTCATGAATTTGCGCCGTTTCTGGGCTGCCGGGGTGGTGCTCGCCGCCGTCGTTGCGCTTCTTCCATTCTCGTTTCACGCCGAGCGTCATCTGGAGACGGCCACCCGCGTCGAAGGCAGCGAAGCAGAGACCGTTACACGGCAACTGACCAGCCGCTTTCACTCGCCATTTGTCGACCGCGTGGTGTTGGTGGTGCAGGGGCTGCCACCTGCGGACTCGGACGACGGTCAGCAAGCCCTGGCAACCATTGTGCAGGGACTGAAGGATGAACCCGGCGTGTCCGGTGTCGTCTCCTATCTCGACCTTCGGGATCAGATTTTTCTGGGCAAGGGCGGTGGAACGTTCGTCCTGGTGGGCCTCGCGTCTACCGACGGCCCGGTGGAGTTGCTCGTGCCGAAGCTGCACGAGCGGGCGGAAGCCCTTGCCAATCAACTGCGGGGTCGATATCCAGCGGTGAAGCTCGAACTGACGGGCGAGCTTCCCCTGAACTTCGACATCCGCAAAGCGAGCGCCAAAGACGTGCAGCACGGCGAGAGCCTGGTGATCCCCGCGACACTCTTACTGTTGCTGGTGGCTTTCGGAAGCTTCGTCGCCGCCTTGATTCCATTGGCCGTGGGGCAGCTTGCCATCGCGGTCACTCTGGCGATTACAGGATTGCTCGCACAGCGTTTCCACTTGTCGATTCTGGTCCAGAACCTGGCGACCATGCTTGGGTTAGGCCTGGGCATCGACTATGCGCTGCTGATGGTCAGCCGCTTCCGAGAGGCGATTTGTGCCGGGCATGCTGGACCGGTGGCATCGGTCATGGCGGCACGTCAGGCCGGTCGCACGCTGCTGATCTCGGCGTCGACGGTGGCCATTGGATTTCTGGCATTATTGACAGTCCCCATCAGTGAAATTCGTTCCATCGGCGTGGCGGGATTTTTGGTGGCGGGAATCAGCGTATTGCTGACCAATACCCTTGTGCCGGCTGTGCTTGCGTGGCTTGGACCGCGGGTGGATGCGGGCAGGATGCCGTTTACTCCGCGGCTGGATGCGCAACGGGCTGAACGTACGGGAACTCGCTGGAGGAAGTGGGGGAAGATGATTGTCGCCCATCCCTGGCTTGCGCTGTTGGTAGCCGGAGCACCGCCGCTGCTGCTCGCCTGGCAGGCCACACGGCTGGACACCAGTGTCCCCAATGGCGATTGGCTGCCCGAATCGGCGGAGTCGGTGCAGGCGCTGCATAGCCTGGAAAAGATGGACCGGGTCGGCGTGGTGTATTCCATGCGCGTCATTGTCGAACTGCCGGCGGAGTCGATTGCGCAGAGCGACGCAGCATGGGAGGCGCTCGACCGCCTCAGCAAACGGCTCGCGAGCGACCCTCGTTGTGCCCGCGTTATTTCCATTACAACTATGGCGGAAGGCAACCGTGCGGCTCTCACCGACCTGCCGCGTGAGACGCGGCGGACGTTTTTGAGCAGCGATGGAAGGGCGGCGTTGCTGGAGGTGCTGCCTGCAACTTCCGTTTCCTTGCGCGACCAGGTCGACTGGGTGAGGGACATTCGTAAGACCGGAGCGGCAGCTCTTACCGGAGTGCCCGGAGCGACGCTCGAAATTGGTGGCATCCCGGCGCTCAATGCCGACTACCAGACGATTGTGGTGAAGCGCTTTGTGCCGGTGATGGAGATGGTGGTGGTAGCGACGTTGCTGGCGTTGCTGGCTGGCTTCCGGTCGTTGTTCGCCGCCATGAAGGCCATTGCGCTAAACCTGTTCTCGGTAGCGGCCTCCTTCGGAGCGCTGGTTCTCGTCTTTCAGGACGGTCACGGAAGTGGTCTGCTGGGAGTTCCTTGCGGAACCGGCAGTGTGTTTCCCCTTGTGCCGATCGTCGCGTTTGCCATCGTCTTCGGTCTGAGTATGGATTACGAAGTCTTCCTGGTAGCGCGTGTGCTCGAAGCCAGACGGAGCGGGATGAGGGAAGAGGACGCGATTCCCGAGGGAATGGCCAGGACCGCAGGCCTGATTACCAGCGCGGCCGCGATCATGATCGTGGTGTTCGCGGCGTTTACGTTCGGAAATTTCCTGGTGGTCAAGATGATCGGGTTTACGCTTGCGGTCGCGGTGCTGATCGATGCGACACTGGTGCGCATTGTGATCGGTCCCGCGCTTCTGCGGATTGCAGGCGACTGGAACTGGTGGCCTGGTGGACTGTCCATGACGCGCAAACGCATAGATTGAGGCCAGAACCCCGGAACCTCGGCGACCCAGCGTACGTACTTTGGGGACATGTGCACTCCTTTGATCAAACGTCTGCTGACCGCGGTGGGATATGTGGCTGCCGCTACAATGGTTTTTGTCCCGTTGGACATTTCTGCCCAAACAGGTAGTAAACCGGTGGCGTTTGACGTGGCTTCCATCCGCCGGAATGTCGGCAATATCGGCACGTGCAGTCCGAACCAGGTGCAGCCTACGCAGAACGGATTTCACATGACGAACTGTCCACTGCTCATGGCGGTGGGTGCGGCGTATGTTCCTACGACTGGCGACCCGTTGGCATACCTGGTGCAGGAACGCATTCTTGGGATGCCGCCAGGGCTAGCGCCGGAACGGTATGACATCGACGCCCGCATCTCCGATGCAGACGCGGAGGCCTGGCGGGATCCGGTGCGGCGAACAGCGATGCTGCATGCGATGATGCAGACGCTGCTGGCGGAACGGTGCAAGCTGGTGGTACATCGGGAAATGAGAGACAAGTCCATCTATGTGCTGGTCGTGGCGAAGAATGGACCCAAGCTGACGGCTGCTAAAGCGGGTGAGGTAGAGGCTGCCCGGGCAAAGCATCCAGACGCGGTCGGAATTCCCGGCGGGAGCGGAGTCTTTGTTCGTGGGCAGGCCAATGGGCACATCGATATCTATGGAGCAACCACAGGCACACTGGCGCTGCTGCTCTCCGGGTCGGCCGGCCGGCCGGTCGTGGATAAGACCGGTCTGACCGGAATCTACGACATGCATCTGGACATGGGACAAGCAGGGCTATCTGTGGATAGCTCAGCGGAGCCCGGAGCTTCGGTCTTTTCCTCGGTGCAGGAACAGCTTGGGTTGAAGCTGGAATCGCATAAGGACCAGGTAGAAAATCTGATCATCGACCATCTTGAGCGGCCTTCATCGAACTAGCTCTTTGCCGACAGGTGACCGCCCGGGGCTTCCACGCCGCATCCAGGTGACGACAATGCGATCTCTTCCTCGATGGGCTTTGGCCGGATACGTGGTGCGACGACGGAAGGCAATTGATGAATTGCGGCTCCCCTCCGAGGTAAAATGGGCTAAATTGTCTCTTCTGATTCTGTTGTGCAACCGATTGGCTGCATCGGGGAGTTTTAGGGGTTTATTGAGGAGTAGTTGACATTGTCAGTTCAGTACAACTTTAGAGCGATAGAGCGAGCTATATGGAACAGCTAGGCTAAGTAGATGGCGGGCCTTGCTTTAACGGGAGATGGTTCTGTTAAACCCATCGTCTGGGCTGTTGCAGAACTGGTTTGACTCCGGTGATCGAGAGCTGTGACCGAGGAGATAGAGAATGACGAATCGGGTCAAGCTCCTGGTAGCGGTGATGCTGATCGCGGCCGGCTATAGTGGCAAACTGGCCTGGCAGTTTCCGTCTCATGATTGGGTTCGCTTCTTCGTCTATCTCGCCGCCGTCCTGCTAAGTTCCAGCTTGAAGGTTGCGATGCCGAAGGGCGGCCGGACTATGTCCGTCAACTTTCCGTTCATCCTGTTAGGTATTGTGCAGCTTTCTCCTGAGCAGGCGATCGCCCTTGGCGCGCTGTCAGTTTTTGCGCAGTGCCGCATCAAGGTGCTGAAGCCGTTCACCCTGATGCAGATTGCCTTCAACGTTGCCAATGTCACGGTAGCCACGATGGTGGCGTGGCTCTGCTTCGCGTTTGCGGTGAAGCACCATGTCGAAATGGCCCCTGCATTGGCGCTTGCGGCCACTGCTTATTTCTTTGCCAATACGATTCCCTTTGCCGGTGTCATGGGGTGGTCTACCGGCGAGGCGCCTTTCGCCTTGTGGCTTCGTGAGTTTCCCTGGTACCTGCCGTTTTACCTGGTAGGGGCAGTGCTTGCCGCGGTTGCCCACCTCATCAGTCTGAAGTATGGATGGACCACCTCGCTGCTTTTGATTCCGATGATCTACACGATCTATCGCGCGTATCGCTCGCAGATGAAAGCGATGCAGGACCGCCAGATGCATCTCGAAGAAACGGAGGCCTTGCATCTCAGGACGATCGAAGGTCTGGCGATGGCGATCGAGGCCAAGGACCACAATACCCATGAGCACCTGCTCAGGGTCCGTGTCTATGTCTCCGAAATTGGCGCCGCGATGGGGTTGGACAAAGCACAGATGCAGGCGATTCTGACCGCGGCCCTGCTGCACGATATTGGGAAGCTCGCGGTCCCGGAACACATCATCAACAAGCCTGGAAAACTGACTCCTGAAGAATTCGACAAAATGAAGATTCATCCGGTGGTCGGTGCGGACATCCTGGAGCGCGTGCGGTTTCCGTATCCGGTCGTGCCTATCGTTCGTTCGCACCACGAAGCGTGGGACGGCAGCGGTTATCCGGATGGCCTTGTGGGCGAAGACATTCCGTTGGCGGCGAGAATCCTTACTGTTGTCGACTGCTTCGACGCCCTCGCTTCCGACCGGCCGTACCGCAAGGCGATGCCGTTGGAAAAGGCGATGGAGTTCGTGAAGAGCAGGGCCGGGATCCAATTCGATCCCAAGGTCGTGGCCATTCTCGAACAGCGTTACGTCGAACTGGAAAAGCTGGCGCGAGAAAAAAAGGACGATGGACTGGCGCCTTTGAATACCGAGATAACCGTATGGCGTGGAGCAGCTCCATCCGCGGGATTTCAGGAAGACAACGCTGGTGCGGTTGCGAAGCAAGCGAAGGCGAGCGGGCCCGACATCGTTCCTTCTCAAACAGGGGAGGTTCCAACATCCTCTGAGTCTCTGCACCTGATCGCCGCGGCCAGCCAGGCAGCACAGACGCTCTTTGAGATGAGTGAAGTGCTGGGTGGTGCCTTGCGTGTAGACGAGACGATCTCCATCATGTCTGCGCGTCTGCGGCGCATGGTTTCCGTCCAATGCCTCGCCGTCTATCTGAAGACAGACCAGATGCTTTCCACGCTCTATATGGATGGAGAAGGTGCCCAGTGTTTTTCTACAGCGACTATTCCCGTGGGCGAGGGGCTGTCCGGGTGGGTCGCTCATGGCGGCCAGGCCAGCCTCAACGGTAATCCCATGGTAGAGCCGAACTATATTGCTGCCGTCGGATCGGCGATACAGTTGAACTCTGCGTTGTCCGTGCCACTCTTCGATCTCCGAGGAGAGATCTTCGGCGTACTATCGCTTTATTCGACCGGCATCGATGCATTTTCCAGGGACCATCTGCGCATGCTGCAGGCGGTTGAAGCGAAGTTCTCCCTGGCACTCCAGAAAGCGCTGCAATCCGACGGTGGCAGGAAAGATGCGGCCGTCGGTGTTCGTGCTCTACTGCCGGACGTTCGCGAGTTTTTTCTGGAGACGGATGCTGAGTTGACTATGGCTCGCCGGTCGGACGATGTTGTTGCCGTGATAGTCTGCGACCTCAGTTCCGTGGCCGCACGAAATAATCCGGAAGGTCATGCGGACGACTCGATATTGGCCTCCATAGCAACCGGCTTCCGGGAATTGTGTCAGTCCAGCGGCATTGTGGCGAAAATTGGCAGCGGCGAATTTGCGTTTCTGTTTCGTGCTCTCGATGCACAGAACTGTCCAGCGAAGGTGGAGCTCATTACAGACATCGTAAGAAAGATATGCAACGAACATCAGGTTGAGATGAACGTAACTCCGAACGTGGGGGCAGCCTTTTATCCGGCGGATGGCAAAACCGCGGAAGAACTGCTGGGCGTCGCGGATCGGCGCATGCATCTGCAAGAACAAACGCGTGGCGAGACCGTTCTAGTGAGACAGAAAATTTCGGGACGCACGGCTGCCGCGGCATGAAAACCGCGGTCGTGATTTGCCGGAGGCTGGCTCGTACCCTTCTGCTCTTGGCGCTGGTAGCCGTCGGGACAATATTGCTGATGCGCTTTGCTCCAGGATATTTTTCCGACGCGCGCGAAATGGACGCGAAGTATGCGCAGCGAGAGCAGGCCGCGCTGCATGAAGAAGAAGCGAAGTCGAGGAGTTTCGGTCAAGTTGCACGAGGGACTTTCGGCGGCTGGCTGCATGGCGATCTAGGAGCATCGCGGCAATATGGGGTCCCGGTGTCGGAACTGGTGCGTCCCCGTTTGCGAGTGACGGCATTGCTTCTCATCCAGGGCGTGGTGTTCGGTT
>Ga0070679_100002772_pt1 | contig 15925 bp, 13 predicted proteins | sample KBSC63BmetaG_FD_65652 | JGI IMG/M metagenome (GOLD analysis project Ga0070679, IMG submission 65652) | Corn rhizosphere microbial communities from Kellogg Biological Station, Michigan, USA - KBS C6-3B metaG | ecosystem: Host-associated > Plants > Roots > Rhizosphere | place: USA: Michigan... | reverse complement strand
CCGGCTACCGAGCCGGTTTATCAACGGTTGCGTGCAGCTACAGTCTGACGTGGTCGGGAACGCTGAGCGACACCGGCACCGTCGCCGCTGCCGTGGTGGCGGCGTCACACCGCCGCCAGGTACTCATCCTTCAGTCGCACGTAGTGGTTGGCGGAATATTGCAGTTGCTCGATCTGCCGGTCGCTGAGCTTGCGCACGAAGCGCGCCGGGCTGCCAACCCATAGCTCGCCGGCACCGACGACCTTGCCCGGCGCCAGCAGACTGCCCGCACCGACGAAACCGTACTCACCGATCACGGCACCGTCGAGCACGGTGGCGTGCATGCCGATCAGGCAGCCATCGCCAAGCGTGCACGCGTGCACCACGGCGCCGTGGCCGATGGTGACGCCCATGCCGATCACGCACGGGGATCCGCCGGGCGAATACGGGCCGTCGTGGGTGACGTGCACGATCGCGCCATCCTGGATATTGCTGCGTGCCCCCACCTGGATGCGGTGCACGTCACCGCGCAGCACAGCTCCTGGCCAGATGGACACGTCGTCGCCCAGTTCAACTGCGCCGATCACTGTCGCCGCCGGGTCGATGTAAACGCGCTGGCCGAGCTGTGGCGTCTTGCCGTGGTAACTGCGCAGGGAACTCATGTGCGCATGATAGCTGCGCGTGGTACGACGCGCGCTCAGTCGGGAATTTTCACGGTGGTTGCACCGCGCACGACCACGCAGCGCTTGCGCGTCGGCTGGCGCATGGCTTGATTTTGGTTGGCGTGGTCGCCACGCTGGCGGCCACGAACAGGAGGCTGCATGAGCGACAACAATCCGCTGCTCGCCGATTCGGCGTTGCCGGCGTTTTCCCGCATTGGTCCCGAGCATGTCGCGCCGGCGATCAGTGCCGTACTGGCAGACTACCGGGCGGCCATCGCGCGGCTGACTGCAGCCGACGGACCGCGTGATTTCGCCGGGGTGATGTTGACCCAGGAACGGCTGGAACAACGTCTGGCTGGCGCCTGGGCGCCGATCACGCACCTGCACGCCGTGGCCGATAGCGCGGCGTTGCGCGAGGTGTATGGCCCGGCCGAAGAGCAATTGACCGAGCATGCGATCGAACTGGGCCAGAACCGGGAGTTGTACGCGGTGGTAAAGGCCTTGGCCGAGGCGCCGGACTTCGCGACGTTGCCGCGCCCCGAACGCGCCCTGGTCGAGCATGCCTTGCGCGATTTCAAACTTTCCGGCGTGGCGCTGGAGGAACCGGCACGTTCGCGGTTCCGGGAGATTGGCGTGGAGTTGTCGCGCTTGTCCACCGAGTTTTCCAACGCCGTGCTGGACGCCAGCGAGGCGTGGCGCGAGCACATCACCGACGAGCGCGATGTGGCCGGCATCCCGGAATCCGGCCGTAGCGTGTTGCGCCAATATGCGCAGGACCAGGATCTGCCGGGTTATCTGGTCACCCTCAAACAGCCCAGTGTGCGGGCGGTCCTCACCTACGCCGACAACCGCGGCTTGCGCGAGCGCGTGTATTGGGCCTATCAGACCCGCGCCTCCGACCAGGGGCCGAATGCGGGCAAATACGACAACAGCGCGCGCATCGAACAGATCATGGCCTTGCGCCATGAGGCCGCCCAACTGCTCGGCTTTGCCAATGCCGCGGAGGAATCCCTGGCGACGAAGATGGCCACTTCGCCGGCCGATGTGCTGGGATTTCTGCATGATCTGACCGAGCGCGCCCGCCCGGTGGCGCAACGCGAGTTGGCCGCGCTGCGCGAATTCGCGCGAACCGAATTGCAGCTCGACAATCTGGAACCCTGGGATATTGCCTATGCCGCCGAGAAATTGCGCCAACGCGAGTACACGCTGGATGAGGAACAGCTCAAGGCGTATTTCCCGTTGCCGGCCGTCGTCAACGGTTTGTTTGCGCTGACCGGCAAGTTGTACGGCATCACCGTGGCCGCACGCGAAGGTGTCGACGTCTGGCATCCGGACGTGCGCTACGTCGACCTGCTGGATGCCACCGGCCGCGTGTTTGCCGGTGCGTATCTGGATTTGTATGCGCGCAACGGCAAGCGGGGCGGGGCATGGATGGACGTCTGTCGTGCACGCTTTGTCGATGGCCCGCGCGAGCAGCTGCCGGTGGCATTCATCACCTGCAACTTTGCCCCGCCGTCCGCGGACAAGCCCGCCTTGCTCAGCCACGACGACGTGCAGACGCTGTTTCACGAGTTCGGGCATGGCCTGCATCACTTGCTGACCGGGATCACCTTGCCGTCCATCGGCGGTATCGATGGCGTGGAGTGGGATGCCGTAGAGCTGCCCAGCCAGTTCATGGAAAACTTTGCCTGGAACCGGCAGGCGTTGGATTTGTTTGCGCGGCATGTCGATACCGGTGCGCCGCTGCCGGAGGAGTTGTTCCAGCGCATGCTTGCCGCGCGGCATTTCCATGCCGGCATGTTGCTGGTGCGTCAGCTCGAGTTCGCGCTGTTCGATTTTCGCTTGCACTTGGAATATGACCCGAAGCTGGGTGCACGCCCGCTGGCGGTGCTGGAGGAAGTGCGCCAGCAGGTCGCGGTGCTGTATCCGCCAGCATGGCAGCGCTTCCCGCAGGGATTCAGCCATATCTTTGCCGGTGGTTATGCCGCCGGGTATTACAGCTACCTGTGGGCCGAGTTGCTCAGCGCCGACGTGTTTGCAGCCTTTGCCGAGCACGGCGTGATTGACCGCGCCACCGGCGAGCGTTTCCGGCGCGAATTTCTGGCAGTGGGCGCGAGCCGCCCGGCGCTGGAGAGTTTCGTTGCGTTTCGCGGGCGCAAGCCGCAGCCCGAAGCGTTGCTGGCGAGTTATGGCCTGACCTGAGGCGCCATTCAGGGCGCACTTGCCGCACAATGGCCGGGACTCCGTGCATCGGCCAGGCCCATGGACCGCTACGAACGCATACTCACCCTGCATCGTCTGCTGAAGGCGGCGCGCTATCCGGTGCCGTTGGCGCGCCTGCTCAGTGAACTGGAGTGTTCGCGCGCCACGCTGTATCGCGATATCGCATTCCTGCGTGACGCCCTGGGAGCACCGGTCGAAGGGGCCGGTACCGAGTCGGCGGCGTTTCACTACGTGCCGGGCGAAGGCGAACGTTTCGAGCTGCCCGGCTTGTGGCTGACTTCGGATGAACTGGCCGCGCTGCTGGCGCTGAACGAGCTGATCAGTCGCTCCGGCCCGGGGGTGCTGGCCGGAGCGCTGGCGCCATTCAAGTCGCGCATCGAAGGCTTGCTGTCCGATCGGGGCAGCGGCAAGGCGCTGCCGATCGAGCGCATCCGCGTGGTCACCTGGGGCGAGCGCAAGCTCGACCAGCAAGTATTCCGCATGGTTGCCGGTGCGGTGCTGGAGCGGCGCCAACTGCGTTTCAGCTACCGCGCGCGCACGACCAATGCCGACAGCCACCGCCGCGTATCACCGCAGCGGCTGACGCATTACCGCGACAACTGGTATCTGGATGTCTGGGACCATGATCGCGAGGCCTTGCGCAGTTTCGCCGTCGACCGCATCGCCGAGCCGCGGGCGCAGGAAACGCCCGCCATCGACGTGCCCGAAGCCGACCTCAACGCGATGCTGGCTTCCAGCTATGGCATTTTTGCCGGCGTGCCCAAGGCCTGGGCGACGATTCGCTTCTCGGCCCACGCGGCGCGCTGGGTGGCTGACGAACATTGGCACTCGCAGCAAAAAGGCGAATGGCTGGCCGATGGTCGCTACGAGCTGAAAGTCCCGTATGCAAAATCCCGCGAATTGCTGATGGATGTACTCAAGTACGGCCCGGATGCAGAGATCGTCGCGCCACTGCCGCTGCGAGAGGAGATGAAGAACCTGCTGCAACTGGCCTTGGGGGATTATCGGGACAGTTGATCGGCGGGGAGCGGCTGGATGCTGCCAGCGGCCACCGCGTTGAAGCGTTCGGCAATGTAGTCGTCGGTAAAGCTGGTCATGCCATAGTCGCGGATGAAACCGCAGTGGCCGCCCCAGGGCGCGACGTCCAGCTCGACACCCGGCGGCAACTGCAGCGCATGGAAACCGCTGACCGGGATGACCGGATCATCGCGCGCGGTAAGGATGCAGGCCGGGATCTGCAACGCCTGCAACGTGGCGCCGGCAACCGAATAGCCATCCAGATACTGCTGCAACGATTTGAAATCGGTGTGGCGCAGCACCATGGCCGCCGTCAGGCCGCGCAAATCCTTTCGCAGCTCGGCCATTTCGAAATAATGGTGCTCGGGAAACGCCTTCTGCTTGGCTTGCAGCGAGCGCCGCCATTTGTGCATGAAGTACGCCTGGTACAACCACGAGGAACCCTTCTCCAGCGCATACAGACCTGCGCTCGGGTCGATGATCGGGCACACCGCCAGCACGTAGCTCAGCGGAATGCCCACGCGCGAAGTCTGCAGTGCCACGCGCAGCGCAAAGTTGCCGCCCAGGGAGAATCCGGCCAGGCACATCGGCCGCGCCGGCCAGCGCCGGGCGATGTCGACCATGGCCTGCACGACCTCGTCGATGCGGCAGGAATGAAACAGCGCTTCGTTCAGCGGATAGCTATTGCCGTGATCGCGGAAGTTGAGGCGAAACACATCCCAGCCGTCGGCGAGCAGGCGACTGCCGGTCTGCAACACATAGGTCGAGTCGATGCTGCCTTCCCAGCCGTGAAACAGCACCGCCAGGCCGCGCGACCGGGACGCGGTTCGCTGTGCGGTATAGGCGCCAGTGAGGCGTACCCCGGCACCGCCATCGACCACGACGGCCTGCGCATCCTGCAGCACGGTCCTGGCCGACTGCGGCAACAGGAAACGGCGTATGCCGCTGGACGACAACATGGTCTGGATATGGCCGCTGCGCAGCGGCCACGGTGGGCGGAAATCCGCGCCACGCGGCAACGTCATGTACTGGCGGCAGCAGATGAGGTGTCCACCTCCAGCGCCGTCGCGATCCGCGCGCGCGCCAGCTCGGCCATTTGCCGCCGCGCATCCGGACTGGCTGGCACCACGTTGAGGAAGTGCACCTCGACATCCATCGGCGCGGCGCCCAGCAGGCGCACGAGATTGGCCATGAAACTTTCGCCTTCGCGGAAGCCGCCATCCAGCACGCGTCGGCCGTCACGGGCGAAACGCAGCGCCACTGGTTGCACCGCGACCTCGGCGTCCAGTGCCGTCTGGAAGATGCGCGCATGGAATACCCGTGGCACGCCGTCGTGGCTCGTGCCGCCTTCGGGAAACACCGCGACCGAACGGCCCCCGTGCATCCGTTCGACCATCGTCTGCATCACCAGTGCCAGTGAGTGATTGTTGCCGCGACGATGGAATATCGTGCCGCCACTGGCGGCCATCCAGCCTACCAGCGGCCAGTGCGCGATCTCCGCCTTGGCCACAAAGCACACGGCGCGTTGGCTGTGCATCGACACGATATCCAGCCATGAAGTGTGGTTGGCGACGAACAACGCCGGATCGGCCAGGGGTTGACCGAAACGCCGCGCGCGCAAACCGAAAATCGCCAGCAGCCAGCGGGCCCAGACCCGTTCCAGCCGATGCGGCAATGGCTCGTGGCCGTCACGCATGATCGCGCCACGGTTCGGGTTCAGCAGCAGGACGCACAGGCCGATGCCAAACACGATATGCAGCACCAGCAGCGGCACCCGCCACACATAGCGCAGCGGACGCCACAGATCACGCTCGGGCACAGTCGTTGAATCGATAGCCATCAGTCAGGCAGTTTAGCGTCAGTCAGTGCCGCCGCGAACCGGCAGGCGCGTCAGCGGCAGTGAACCGGACGGCTTGACCGTGCGCAGCACGAAGCTGGAGTTGACATCGGCGACACCCGCGGCGTTCAACAGGTGGTCCAGCAGAAAGCGCGAAAAATCCTGCAGGTCGGCCACGTAGACATGCAGCAGATAATCCATGTCGCCGGTCAGGGCATGACAAGCCGTCACTTCGTCCCACCCGTTCACCTGCTGCGCGAACGCTTCCACCGCCGCGCTCTCGTGCTTGCCCAGCTGCACCCGCACGAATGCCTGCAGGCCGAGGCCGACAGCCTGCGGGTCGATGCGTGCGGCGTAACCCAGGATCACCTTGTCTGCTTCCAGGCGCTGCAGGCGTCGCAGACACGCGGATGGCGACAGGCTGACACGCTCGGCGAGGTCCGCATTGGTCACGCGGCCTTCGGTCTGCAAGATGGCCAACATGCGTAGGTCTGTGCGATCAAGCGATGTCATACGCAAGAAACCACGGTCAATAAATGAACTTCGGCAATGATAATGCAAGCGTGCTGTTACCCGTCACGACAACGCAACTTTCGTGCGCGGCATCCGCCGTATGCTGACCGGGCACTTGCATTGCATTGGAGCGGCGTCATGGCTAACCCCCGCAAGGTCGAACACCAACACACCGATCTTGGCTACGTGCCGGTATACGCCACCGGTGTCGTCGAGCAGCCGTGGGCGGACTACACCCCCGGCGAACATGCGGTGTGGGACACGTTGTTCAAGCGCCAGCGCGAACTGCTGCCGGGGCGCGCCTGCCGCGAGTTTCTCGATGGGGTGGAGCGCTTCGGCCTGGGCGCCGGCGGCATCCCGAAGTTTTCGGACTTGAACAAGGTGCTGGCCAAGGCCACCGGTTGGGAACTGGTTGGGGTCGAAGGCCTGCTGCCCGACAACGTTTTTTTTGACCACTTGGCGCATCGACGCTTTCCGGTCACCTGGTGGATTCGCAAACCCGACCAGCTCGATTACCTGAGCGAGCCGGATTTGTTTCATGACCTGTTCGGCCACGTGCCACTGCTGCTCAATCCGGTGTTTGCCGATTACATGCAGGCCTACGGGCGCGGTGGCATGAAGGCGTTTGCGATTGGCCCCGAGGCGCTGGTGAACCTGACGCGGCTGTACTGGTACACCGTGGAGTTTGGCCTGATCCACACGGACGAGGGCATGCGCATCTACGGTGCCGGTATCGTCAGCTCCAAGGGGGAATCCATTTATTGCCTGGACTCGCCCGCGCCAAACCGCATCGGCTTCAACCTCGAGCGCGTCATGAACACGCGCTATCGCATCGACACCTATCAGCAAACCTACTTCGTGATCGACGGCTTCGAGCAATTGTTCGCGGCGACCAGGCCGGACTTCACGCCAATCTACGCGAAACTCGCAGCACAACCGGCGCGGGCGGCGCGCAGCGTGTTGCCCGACGACCACGTATTCACCCGGGGCACTGGCGAGGGCTGGGCCACCGACGCTGACGCCTGACGCCTGAGCCGCCGCTTCAGGGCTTGCCGGTATCCGCAGTGAAGCCCGGCGCCTGTCGGGAGCGGCGCGGTCAGCCGCGCTGCAACTCGCTCACTTCCAGCACCTGCGCGATGCGCTGGCCATCCCAGCGATAAATCAGGTGCTGTGCCTGCACGCAGGGAGCGACCACGTCCGGATAAAACGCCGCGAGGCACTCGCCGCCGTGATGGCGGGCGCTGTCGTAGACAATGCCATTGGCGTCGAGCGCACGCAGTTCGCGCGCCAGCGCCACGCTGGCAACGTAACTGTCCGGATCGTGCGTGCTGGCCCAGCCGCCACGAATGTCATACAACTTGCTGTCCACGCTGGTGCGGTAGCAGCGCATCTCGAGGTCGCAAGCCGCTTCGGCCGTGGCAGCGAGGAATTGCTCGCGGTGATACACGGTTTCTTCCACCGCGGTGGCGATGTCGTGCGCTGCATAGAACACGCCCCAGCTGCCGTCGGAAAAACGGCTGCCCTGCGGATTGAGATGGGTGAACGCGGCCATCACCGGGGTGGCCCCCGGTCCGCTCAGGCGATGCTCCCATGGCACCAGTTGCAAGGCGCCAGCCTCCTCGCGCAGGCGCGGATTGGTCAGTGCCTCGATCGCGAACAACGCTTCCAGATCGGTCGGATCGGCGATGCGGTCGTACACGCCGATTGGCGGAAAGCGGCTGGGCACGATGCGCCAGGCACGGCTCCAGCGAATGCGTTTGACGGGCGGCAAAGGGGGCGACATCGGAAATTCGTGGCAGGCGGGATCAGCGTTGGGGCAGGTCGAGCGTGGGCTGCAGTCGTCTCGCCAGCCGCGACCTTGCGCCCATTGTGTTCAACCGCGCTGTGCGTCCAGATACTGGCGCACCACATACAGGTCGGCCACGTTGCCCGAGAGCATCCGCTGCAGCGCCGAATCACCACCAAACAACGCCGCTTGGTTTGGCTGGCGCAGCCATGCGTCGGCTTGGGCCGGGTCGGGAAACAGGATCTGCAGCGATTTCCAGATGCCCAGCAGGTAGCTGATCCGCTCAATCGTGTCGCGGCTGAGGCTGCCCTCCTGCTGACGTTTCCACTTGTAGAACGTGGACTCGGGTGGATCGCCGAGCAACTTGCGCTGCTCGGCAATGCGCAGTTTCCAGTACTCGGCAAGGCGGAAGAAGCTGCGCAGGGCCGGCGCGGCCAGCGTGTCGACCGGCTCTGCGTAACGCGGCGAGGCTTCAGCGATACGGGTCTGAGCAGTCATGGCAGGTGACTCTCTCTATGAAGTACGGCTAAATTTTACTGCATATTCGCAGTACAGGCCAAGCACTATTGCGGTAATCCCGGTGTCCAGCGGCCCTCTCACCCCAGCCCTCTCCCCCGGCTGCGCCAGGGGAGAGGGAGTGTCGGCTCAGGCGCTCCGCTCTTTACCCCCAGCGAAATTGCTCTCACCCCCTCTCACCCAGCGGCCCTGCTCTCGACCCCCGCCCGCTCCACCAAAACTTGCCCGGGAACCGCTCCCCGCCTGCGCGCAGTCACAGCCATAGTTGGCTCCCTCTCCCCTGGCGCAGCCGGGGGAGAGGGTTGGGGTGAGGGGGCGCTCGGGGGCATCCGCCGCATGGCAGGCCCCGCCCGCTCAATCAGAACCAGCCCGGGAAACGTTCCCCGCCTGCGCGCAGTCACAGCCATAATCAGGCTCCGGTCCACCTTCAGCAATGAAGCGGTCGATGCGCTGCGCCAGCACCGGCAGTGGTACGGAGCCCGTGGACAGCACGGTGTCGTGGAAATGGCGGATGTCGAATTTTTTCCCCAGCGCCTGTTCGGCTTTTGCGCGCAGCTCGCGGATTTTCAAATAGCCGAGCTCGTATGACAGCGCCTGTCCTGGCCAGCTGATGTAGCGGTCCACTTCGTTGGCGATCTCGCGCGCCGACAGCGCACTGTTGGCGGTCAGGTAGTCGATCGACTGTTGGCGGGTCCAGCCCAGGTGGTGGATGCCGGTGTCGATCACCAACCGGCACGCGCGCCACATTTGATAAGTCAGGTAGCCAAAACGCTGGTACGGCGTGTGGTAGATACCCATCTCGTTGCCGAGATATTCCGAGTACAGACCCCAGCCCTCGCCGTAGGCCGAGATGTAGCTGTGGCGCCGGAACGCCGGCTGGTCGTGACGCTCGTTGGCCAGTTCCAGCTGCAACGCGTGCCCGGGATATGACTCGTGCAGGGTCAGCGCCGGCATGTTGTACAGCGGCCTGGAAGGCAGATCGTAGGTATTGACCAGATAGACGTCCGCACCCCCGCGGCCCGAGGTGTAGTACGGCGCGATGTCGGCAGGTACCGGCTTGATGGCGAAGCGTGCACGTGGCAGATGGCCAAAGTATTTGGCCATCTGGCCGTCCACTTGCTTGGCCACCAGCGCGCTGCGCATCAACAGCTCGTCGGGCGTCTGTGCGTAAAACTGCGGATCGGTGCGCAGGAACTGCAGAAACTCGGCGAAGCTGCCGGTGAAACCGGTCTCGTGCATGGCCTCGAGCATCTGCGCGTGGATTTTCGCCACCTCGTCCAGTCCGGTCTGGTGGATCTCGTCCGGGCTCAAATCCAGCGTGGTGTATTCACGAATCTGCTGGCGGTAGAACGCCTTGCCGTCGGGCAGTGCCTCGGCGGCCAGCGTGGTACGCGCATGCGGGACGTAATCGTGGCGAAAGAACGTCAGCAGTTTTGCGTAGGCAGGAATCACCTTGTCGCGAATGCGTTGCAGTGCCTGGCCGCGCAAGGCCTGCGCCTGTTCGGCGGACAGCGACGCGGGCAACTGCTTGAACGGCGCGTAGAAGCTGCTCTGCGTCGGATCCTGCAATTCGGCCACGGCGGCGATGGAGGCGTCCCGACCCGTGAGAACTTCCCGCGGCACGCTGAAGCCGCGCGCCAGCCCGGCGCGCATGTTGACAATCTGCTGGTCGAAATACGCCGGAATCTGATCCAGGCGATCGAGGTACTTGCGGTAGTCGTCGGCCGTGCGCAGCTTGTCGCCGCCCAGTTCGTAGCCGATGTCCGACCAGAACGCGGAGTCGCTGTTGAACGGCATCTGCCAGTTCTTGAACCGCTGATCGGCGACAAGGTTTTCAATCTGCGCGCGATAGATGGCGTAATTGACCTGATTCGTTGCCGACAAGTGCGTCACATCGAGTGTGTCGAGTTGCTTGAGCACGTTTTGCCAATACGCCAGACGGCGTTGCTGGTGCGCAGGGTCCACATCATCGAGCCGGCCTGTGGCAGTTGGCGACTCATCGGTCGCGTCGTTTGCCGCGCGCTCCGTGCGCCACGCCCACTCGGTGGTGTAAATGCGCTCGAAGCGGGTGTCCGCGCTGGTACTGGCGTCCGCCGCCACGGCCGGCGCCGCGTGCAACGGCAGCACGCAGCCAGCAATCGTCAACGTCAGCAGCCACAGCAACACTCGTGATTTGCCCATGCGTTTTGCTCCCATCCGATTCATCCAAATGCAGAAACCCCCATGCCGGCGGTCACGACCTCCGGCGCGATCCGTCCGTCGCCACGTTGGGCGCCGGTTAACGGCTGCGCGATCGCCAGTGACTTTCGGGCTGACGCCATGCGCGAGATCGACGTCGCACCCCACGGTCGGCGCGGCACACCGTGCCATCATCACCGACGCTGTTGCCGATGAACAGCATCGCGTGGGGCAGACAGGCCGAACCAGTCACATGGCACGCGGTTGCGCGGTAATCGGGTCGGCGTATCACGCGGTGGTGACGCAGTCAGCTTCGCTACGTCGGCAGGCCCGCCACGCGCGGACCGCCGACGCTCTGATTGACCTCGCAACTCGGGCGATCGGTGTCACCAAGCATCAGCGCGGCGTGCACGCGCCACACCTGACGCACCACGGCGGGTACCCGCCAACCACGTCGGCCGCTGCAGCGGTTACCCCGCCTGCGTGGCCGCCAATGCTGCGTCCGCTGCTGCGGCACGCTGCATGGCTGGGCGCGAAACCACACGGTCGATGTACGCACGGATCACCGGCAGCTCCGGCACCAGCTTGAACATCGTCGTCCAGTTCAACGCGGTGCCCCACAACACATCGGCGGCAGTGAACGTGTCGCCCAGCAAATACGGGCCGCGCGCCAGCTGGTCGGTGAGCGTCTTCAGCATGGTGTCGTAGTCACCGTAGGGCGACGTGGCCGGTGCGGCCGGTTCGTGTTGCTGCGACTTGTCGACCACCGCCGGCTCGAAACATGAGCCGTAGAACACCATCCAGCGCAGGTACGGTCCGCGCAACGGGTCACCGATGGGCGGCGCCAGTTTCGCGGCGGGATACAGATCGGCCAGATAGATGAACACCGCCGGCCGCTCGGTGATCAGGGCCTCGCCGTGGCGGATCGCCGGCACCTCGCCCATCGGGTTGATTGCCAGATAAGCCGGCTGGCGCTGTTCGTTGGCTTTCAGGTTGAGCACGTGCAGGTCGTACTCCACACCAAGTTCCTCGAACAATGCGCGGGTACCGCCGGATCGGCTCTGCGGTGCGTGAAAAAAGGTGACGCGTGGGGGCTGGGTCATGGCAATGGCTCCGTCGTGGTGACCAGTGGGCGCGGTTCGCAACAGCGGCGCCATGGTACAGCCAGCATCGTTGCCACCGGGTTGTGGCCGATGCCGTCCGGTGCGCGGCTGTCCGGGTTGGCGTATCGGCCCGGCAATCGGGACAATGGGTATCCGCTTCTGCCATGGACCCGACATGAAACGCGTCTCGCTGATCCAGTTCCTGATCGAGGAACGCCGCGCCGGCCACATCAACGCCGAGCTTGCCTTGCTGATCGAAGTGGTGGCGCGCGCCTGCAAGCGCATTGCGGTGGCCACCAACAAGGGCGCCCTTGGCGACGTGCTGGGCATGGCCGGTTCCGCCGGGGCGCAGAGCATCAACGTGCAAGGCGAAGCGCAGAAAAAGCTGGATGTGCTCTCCAACGAAATACTGCTGGAAGCCAACGCGTGGGGCGGGCATCTGGCTGCGTGCGCGTCGGAGGAAATGGCCAACCCGCAGCCCATCCCGGACGGCTATCCCAAGGGCAACCACCTGCTGCTGTTCGATCCGCTGGATGGCTCATCCAACATCGATGTGAACGTGTCGGTCGGCACGATCTTCTCCGTGCTGCGCTGCCCGGAGGGCGTCAGCGGCACGCAGGCCGCCGACTTCCTGCAGCCCGGTACGGCGCAACTGGCCGCCGGTTACGTGGTGTACGGACCGGCCACCGTGCTGGTGCTGACGTTTGGTCACGGCGCGCACGAGTTCACGCTGGAGCGCGAAGTGGGCAGCTTCATCCTCAGCCGACGCGATATCCGCATTCCCGCGGAAACCGCCGAGTTCGCCATCAACATGTCCAACCAGCGCCACTGGCAGGCGCCGATGCAACGCTACATCGGCGAGTTGCTGGCCGGTGCCAGCGGTCCACGCAACAAGGATTTCAACATGCGCTGGGTTGGCTCGATGGTGGCCGACGTGCACCGCATCGTGACCCGCGGCGGCGTGTTTTATTACCCGGCAGACGCGAAGCTGGCGGCGTCCGGCGGCAAGTTGCGGCTCATGTACGAAGCCAATCCGATGGCATTCATCGTCGAGCAAGCCGGCGGCGCGGCGACCACGGGCCGGCAGCGCATCATGGACGTCCAGCCGTCCGCGCTGCATCAGCGCGTGCCCGTGTTCCTCGGTTCGAGCAACGAAGTGCAGCTGGCCACCCGTTACCACCTGGAGGCGGATCGCCCCGGGCGGTGACCGCTGGTGCAGCGGCCGCAGCATGCTGACGGCAGCAACCGGCATGTGGCGCCGCTGGCGCGAATGCGCAGCGGCGCGCGCGCATCCGTTGCTTGGCACGCGCTGCGAACCAGCGCTCTCGCGGTTGACGGACAGGGCGCTCTCCCGTGCGAGCTGGCGTGAGTTCTCGCCGAGGGCTGCCGGGCTTTGCCTTACACTGGATATTTCGTCCTGCACCCTGTACCGACATGTCAGCTTTGCACCTCCGTCACCTGCTGCCGTTGCTGGCCACGCTGGCACTCGCCGCATGCTTTGGCGGCACCAAACCCGCGCCGCCCGCACCCATACCGACCGTGACGCCCAGCGTGGCGCCGGTGCCGCTGAAAATTGGCCTCGCCCTCGGCGGCGGTGCGGCCAAGGGTTTTGCGCATATCGGCGTGATCAAGATGCTGGAAGCCAGCGGCATCCACGTGGACGTGGTGGCCGGCACCAGCGCCGGCAGCGTGGTCGGCGCGCTGTATGCCAGCGGCATGAACCCGTTCCAGTTGCAGGAAACTGCGTTCGCCCTGGACGAGGCCAGGATCCGCGATGTGCGGTTGTTTTCCGGCGGCCTGGTGCAGGGCCGGAAACTGCAGGACTACGTCAACCAGCTGGTGCATCAGCAACCCATCGAGCGTCTGCAGCTGCCCTTTGCCGCGGTCGCCACCGAATTGGCAACCGGTGCGCGCACCGTGTTTGTCCGCGGCAATACGGGGCAGGCGGTACGCGCCTCCAGCAGCATCCCCGGCGTGTTCGAACCGGTGGCCATCAGCGGCAAGCACTACATCGATGGCGGCGTGGTCAGCCCGATTCCGGTGGACGCCGCGCGCCAGCTGGGGGCCGATTTCGTGATTGCCGTGGACATCTCCGCGCAGCCCAGCGGCACCACACCAAGCGGCCTGGCCAACATCGTCGGCCAGTCCATCACCATCATGGGGCGCCAACTGGCGGCGCAGGAGACCGCGCGTGCCGATGTAGTCATCCGCCCCAGCACCGCCGGCATCGGCCCACTGGATTTTGCCCGCAAGGATCAGGCGATCCTGCAAGGCGAGAAAGCCACCCTGGCGGCGATGCCGTTGATCCGCCAACGCCTGGAAGCCATGCGCGTGGCGCGGCAGATGGCGCATGCGCCGGGTGGGTGATCGGTCATGTCCAATTTTCTAGCGTGGAGCTGCTGCTCCGAGCAATGTCAATGACACATCGTTCCGACAGTAAAGGCACAGGATGAGCGGGAGCAGGTATGGCCAGTGCCAATCGCCATGCTCGGTAGCCCGATAGTCCCGGATCGACGAGTCGTTCACGCTCGTCATGGCGTTTGCGCTGTTCGCGATCGACTCCTTTCGGCCACTTTGAGACAGTCGCTGGGTCTATCGGGTCGCCAGATAGCGGGCGTTGGAAGTTTGCCTTGACGCAGAAACATTCGTCCTGCGTGAGATCGAACGCGGGCAGGCTTGCGACGGCCGCTTGATCACAGGTGAGCGTTATCGACGCGGTACGCGGTATGACGCGCATCAATATTTTTGGACAGCCAAGCGTTAGCATGCTGCGGGTTTGCGCAGACGATTGCCGGGCAACGATGCCCCGCGAGCGCGCATGGTTAAACAAGGAAATTCGTTCATGTCTCTTCGAATCGGCGCTCTGGCGCTTGCCGTCGCCGGCGTGTTCGGCGCCGGCCCGGTCGCCCGCGCTCAGGACAATGGTCCCGCAGCACAGGTTGCCAACCTGCACACCGTTGTGGTCACCGGCACGCGCGCGCTCGACCGTACGCTGGCCGACTCGCTCGCGCCCGTCGACGTGCTGACGGCGGCCGATATCACGGCGACCGGAGCGGCGGACCTGCCGACCGCGTTGAACGTGTTGCTGCCGTCGTTCAACTTCCCGCAAGCCACCTTGTCGGACGCCACCGATGCCACCTTGCCCGCGCAATTGCGTGGCCTGGCGCCGGATCAAACCCTCGTGCTGATCAACGGCAAGCGGCAACACCCCACGGCCACGCTCAACAATGTCGAAGTGATGGGGCGCGGATCGTCCCCGGTTGACCTGTCGGCCATCCCGCTCAATGCGATCGAACGTATCGAGGTGCTGCGGGATGGCGCCGCCGCACAATACGGTTCGGACGCGATCGCCGGCGTCATCAATATCATCCTGAAGCATGGCCCGGGGCACGGCTCGGCAAGCGTGGGGCGGGGTCTGTGGGCTGGTCGCCAGGGCGGCACTTCGACCGGTGGCGCTGACACCGGTTTCCGGGTCGGTGCCGGTTGGTTACGTCTGGCGGCCAACTACCAAAAGCAGGATCCGACCAACCACGCCGCCGTCGATCATCTGTTCCCCGGCGACCCCAGTTACGGTCGCGTCACCTTCCACTACGGCATGCCGGAGAAGATTGCCAAGCAGGCCGCCATCAATGGCGAGTACCCGCTTGGCGCGCAGGCGACGCTGTACGTGACGAGTCTGTTCAACAAGCGCGACGTGAGCTCGCCGGGCTTCTTTCGCTGGCTGGCCACCTACAAGGATGCGAACCCCGCGGCCGCAGCGGTGTACCCGAACGGCTTTCTGCCGGTCGAGAACAGCGCGATCCGCGATGACACCTCCCAACTTGGCGTGCGCGGCGAGCTGGCCGGCTGGCATTACGATGTGGGGGCGACGACCGGTGGCAACCACTGGAAACTCGACACCTCCAATACCTTCAACTATGCGCTCGGCGCAGGCTCGCCCACCGCGTTCTACATCGGTACGCTGACGCTGCGGCAGAACCAGCTCAGCGCGGATTTCGACCGCGACTTCGACATGCCGTGGCAGCACTCGCTCAGCGTCGCGTGGGGATTGATCACGCGCGAGGAAACATTCTCGATCAAACCAGGTGATGCGGCCTCCTATGCCGGTGCC
>Ga0070679_100002771_pt1 | contig 15932 bp, 7 predicted proteins | sample KBSC63BmetaG_FD_65652 | JGI IMG/M metagenome (GOLD analysis project Ga0070679, IMG submission 65652) | Corn rhizosphere microbial communities from Kellogg Biological Station, Michigan, USA - KBS C6-3B metaG | ecosystem: Host-associated > Plants > Roots > Rhizosphere | place: USA: Michigan... | reverse complement strand
GCGTTTCCGCGCGGGGGCGGCGGCGAAGAAGATGGCGGCACCACGACCGCGCTGCCGGCGTTGCCGCGGCCGGCGGCGCCGGAAGGCCCATGGGTGTCGCCGGGCACATACACTGTGACACTTCAAGCGGGAGTCGCGCGCACGACGCGGAGCGTCGAAGTCGGCGGCGATCCGGGCAAGCCCGGGATCACGCTCGCGCAGTACAAGGAACGCGAGGCGTTCCTGCTCCAGGTGCTGGACCTTCAGCGCAAGGTGGCTGAGGTGGTCGGCGGGTCTACTCCAGCGGCGGCACAGCGGCGTCTGATACAGCGTCTCAACACGCTGGCCGCCGATTTCAACGGCAGCGGCTCGCGTCCGGGTACGCTGTACGGACCGACTCCGGCTCAGAAGCAGACGCTCGAGGAGCTGCGGCAGGCGTTCGGCGGCGCCGGTGGCGATCATCGCTGAGGACGGGGCGCCGTTGCGGCGTGAGCTGAGAACATCGTGCGAGCATTGCGACTGCATGCGTTTGGCGCGCTCGACGGATTGCGCGTCAACACCGTCGCCCATCCCGCGCGAACGCCGGCGCGATCGCCGTGCGTATTCGCGCCGCGTCCTTGAATCCCGGCGATACCAAGACCGATTGTCGTCCCGGCCGACGGCGTGCGATTGAAGCCCGCGGCGCTGACGTTCGAAAGGCGGCGGCGGTGGGCGTCAATTTCGTCGCCGCATGACTGGGTCTGGTCGAGACGGCGCACGTGTGCGCAGGAAACAGTGCTGGCGACTGGCGCGGTCGGTGGCGCCGTCAGGCAGATCAACAAATGGAAAGGCGCGGTCGACGGTTAAGCCGGCGCGTTGAAGCCGGTGCCGATCGCGAAGCGATTCGCGATCGACGACGCCCTCGACGCCTATGCGGCGGTTGACCGCCGCCGCCTCACCGGCAACGCCGTATTCGTGCTCCCGGCGTCGCGCGCACGTCGATCCATCCGTTTGGTCATGAACGAGTTTTCCCGCGATCGCGGCGGCAGACGCGCGCGTGCAACGCGTTGACACGCGAACGTTCGAGCCTATAATGTCGCACACCCGAAATCCTTACATCCAACACGTGGGGAGCTTTTCGCCGAGGATCCGAACATGCCTGTAAAGCGCGGTCGCGTCGCCCTGTCTAATCTGTTCGTCATTATTCTTTGCTGCCTCCTGTTCGCGCCCGCCGCGCGCGCGCAGACGGGCAGCGCCATCGCCGGGATCGTGCGCGACGCTTCGGGCGGCGTACTCCCAGGCGTCACGGTGGAAGCCACCAGCCCCGCACTCATCGAAGGCACGCGCAGCGCGGTTACGGACGGCGCCGGCAGCTACCGCATCGACAACCTGCGCCCTGGTGATTACTCGGTCACGTTCACGCTGACCGGATTCCGTACCGTCAAGCGCGCGGGCATCACGCTGCCCGCGTCGTTCACGGCGACGATCAACGTGGAACTGGCGGTCGGTCAGCTCGAAGAGGCGATCACGGTGACCGGCGAGGCACCGCTCGTCGACGTGCGCGGATCGGTGTCGCAGTCGGTGATGAACCGCACGACGCTCGACACGATTCCGACCGGGAAGGATCCGTTCGCCGTCGGCCAGCTGATCGCTGGCGTCACGACGAATACTCCCGATGTGGGCGGAACGCAGACGATGCAGCAGCCGACGCTGCAGGTCCACGGATCGTCGAACAACGACAACGTGTTCATGGTCGATGGCGTGCAGATCCAGCACATCGGATTCGGGGGCAACCAGACCGGCTTTTACTTCAACGACGGTCTGATGGACGAGATCAGCTATCAGACCAGCTCGCTGCCGGCGGAGGCGCCGGTGGGCGGCGTCCAGATCAACATGATTCCTCGCGACGGCGGCAACGTGTTTCACGGAGGCGTGTTCTCGACCGGCGCCAACGGCTCGATGCAGTCGAACAACCTGACGCCGGATCTCGTGAATCTCGGGTTCAAGGCGCAGAACCGCGTCCAGAGCGTCTACGACATCAACGCGACGCTCGGCGGACCGATCCTGAAGGACCGCCTCTGGTTCTTCACCACGCTGCGTCGCTGGAGCGCGAACAACTACGTCGGGAACACGTTCGCGTCGAACGGCGATCAAGCGATTGACGATCAGCGCCTGACCGACGCCACGCTGCGGCTCACGATGCAGCTGAATCAGAAGAACAAGCTGGCGGTGCACTACGACCGCGGCTTCAAGTGGCGGGGGCACCGGCCAAACAACTGGCTGAACGCGAACATCAACGATCCGATCTCCGACGTCGTGCAGAGGAACTGGCTGAATTACATGGGCGAGATCAAGTGGACGTCGACGATCACCAACAGGGTCCTGGCCGAGGCGTCGGTGTTCACGCTGCCGGTCAACTACAACCTGTCGTTCGAGCCTGGCGTGGCGCCCGGCGTGTACGCCACATTCGATCAGATTCGCTCGACGATCACCGGTTCCTCGCCGCGGCAGGATTTCGACACGGCGCGCATGTACACCTACGCCGGCAGCGTGTCGTACGTCACAGGCTCGCATAGTCTGAAGGTCGGGACGCAGATTCGCTCCGGCTGGTCGCAGGAGCTGTTCTCGATCCGCGGCGACATCCTGCAGATCACGAACAACGGCGTGCCCAATTCGGTGCGGCTCGTCAACACGCCCAGCGGCCACAAGGAGAGCGGCGTCAATTCGGCGCTCTACGCGCAGGACTCGTGGCGCATCGGCCGGGTCACGCTCAATCCTGGCATCCGCTACGAGAAGTTCGTCATGTCGATTCCGGCGCAGAGCGCGCCCGCCGGCACGTGGGTGCCGGCCCGCGACTTCGCCGCGCAGAACGGCATCGTCAATTGGAACACCTTCTCACCGCGGATTGGCCTGTCGATGGACCTCACCGGGGACGGGCGCACGGCGCTGAAGGGCGGCGTCAGCCGGTACGATCGACTGGAGGGCGTGACGCTCGTCCAGCCGCTGAACCAGCGCAACATCGCGTTCGAGACCTGCCCGTGGTCGGACACGAACGGCGACTTGGTGGCGCAGGACGGTGAGATCGCGATGACGCGCTGCAGCGGCTCGCTGCAGCCCACGCTCGGCAACGTCGACCCGAACTTGAAACGGCCGCATCAGTGGGAGTACACCGCAATGGTGCAGCGCCAGCTCGGCGCGACCACCTCGGTGAGCCTCGGGTACTACGGGCGCCGATTCTCCGATCTGTACACCACCGTGAACGCGGCGGCGCCGCCGTCGGCCTACACGCCCGTCACGATCGCCAATCCGCTGGATGGCAGCTCGCTCACGGTGTACAACCAGGATCCGGCGACCCGCGGTCAGGTAAGAAACGTCCTCACGACCATCCCGAGCCTGCGCCAGACCTACAACGGCGTTGAGGTGCAGGTGAACACGCGGCTGCACCGCGCCACGGTGTTCGGCGGCATCACCATTGGCGCCGATCGCGGCGATCAGGACAGCGGCGACTTGAACAACCCGAACAACCTGATCAACAACTACGGCGCGATCGGGTATGACTCGACGTATCAGATCCGCGGCGGCTTCAGCTATCGCCTGCCCGCCGACGTGATGTTCGCCGGATCGATTCGAGAGGCGACCGGCCTCCCGCAGGCGCGCACGTACGTCGTTACGACTTCGATCGTACCCGGGCTGACGCAGGTCACGCAGAACGTCAAAGCGGCTGCCGCGGGCGATTTCCGGTATCCGTGGCAGAACCTGGTCGATCTGCGCGTGACGAAGTCGTTCACGGTAGGCGGCTCGACGAAGATCGAGCCGACGGTGGATCTCTTCAATATCTTCAACAACAACGCGGTCACCAGCGCCAACACGACCATCGGATCATCGCTGGGCCGGCCATCTGCCATCGTCATGGGGCGCCTGCTTCGAGTCGGCGCACGGATTGCGTTCTAGAGCCTAGACGCTCGAGACCAGCTCGAGACCAGAAGAGAGCGGCTTGCGCGGCGTGGTCCGCCGCAAGCCGCTCGATTCGCCGCCGCCCACGGCGGTCGCCCGCTCCACCAAAGGATGTTCCTCATGCGCACATTGTGGCGGCTCTCCTTATCACTGATATTCCTCGGCCCGCTCGTGCTCACGTTGACCGCTCAGCAGTCGCGGCCGATCGTCCTCAAAGCCGCGACCATCATCGACGGGACGGGGAAGGTGCTGCGCAACACGATCATCGTGATCGAGGGCTCCAAGATCGCGAGGATCGGCGGGACCGCGCCCGAGAACGCGATTACGTACGATCTCACGGGCTTGACGGTCTCGCCCGGCTGGATCGACACGCACTCGCACATCGGCTATCACTTCGGCGCGAACGGCAAATTTGGCGCGCGCGGCGAGCCGCCGGCGCAGTCCACGCTGTACAGCGTCGACAACAGCATTCACACGCTGAATGCCGGGTTCACGACGATCCAGAGCCCGGGCGCGACGGCGGACAAGGATCTGCGCGACGCGATCGCCCGCGGCTTCATCCCCGGGCCGCGGCTGCTGACCTCGCTGCAGCCGCTGATGGAGACCAGCGGCCCACCGGAGAAGCTGCGCGAGCTGGTGCGCGAGCGCAAGGCGCAGGGCGCTGATTTCATCAAGCTCTTCGCGTCCAAGAGCATTCGCGAAGGCGGCGAGCAGACGATGACCGACGCCCAGCTGCAGGCGGCGTGCGGCGAGGCCAGTGCGATCGGCCTGCGTACGATGGTGCATGCGCACTCCGCCGAGTCCGCGAAGGCGGCCACGCTCGCCGGATGCACGAGCGTCGAACACGGCGCGTACGTGACCGACGAGGTGTTCAGCCTGATGGAGCAGCACGGCACGTTCTACGATCCGAACATCGGCGTCGTGCTGCAGAACTATCTCGAGAACAAGGACAGGTACTTCGGCGTCGGCAATTACAACGAAGAGGGCTTCGCCTTCATGCAAAAAGGGCTGAAGATCACCCTCGACACGTTCAAGAAGGCTCTGACGCACAAGAAGCTGCAAATCGTGTTCGGCACCGACGCCACCGCCGGCGCGCACGGGCACAACGAAGAGGAGTTCATCGTGAGGGTCCGCGATGGCGGCCAGGATCCGATGGCGGCGCTCGAAGGCGCGACGTCGGTGGCCGCCAAGGCGATGCGGATGCAGGATACGATCGGCTCCATCGCACCGGGCCTCTCCGCCGACATCATCGCGATGGAGGGCAATCCGCTCGAGGACATCACCGCTGTCCGCCGCGTGCTCTTCGTCATGAAGGATGGCAAAGTGTTCGAGAACCTGGCGCGCGGGGCCAAGAGCGGCGAGCACACGAAGATCTTCACGGACGAGCAGCCATGACGCGCCGAACCTCGCTCGGTGTGTGCGGCGCCGCCGTCGTCGTGCTCGCGACGATCGCCGGCCACGCGCGCCGGATGGATGCCGCCGGCCCGTTGGTCGATTGGCCCTTCTACGGCGGCGACCAGGCGGGCACCAAATATTCACCGCTCACCGACATCAATCGCCAGAACGTCTCGCAGCTCCACGTCGTCTGGGAGTGGAAGACCGGCGAGGTGCCGCTGGATCAGTTCGGCACGCGCCCCGGAATGTTCGAGGCGACGCCGTTGATGATCGACAACGTGCTGTACTTCAGCACGCCCTATCACCGCGTCGTGGCGCTCGACGCCGACACGGGCGCGGAGATCTGGTCGTACGATCCCAAGAGCTATCAGGACGGTCAGCCGCCGAACGGTACCGGCTACGTCCACCGCGGCATCGCCGCCTGGAAGGACGGCGGCAAGCTGCGCATCTTCCTCAACACGCGCTACCGCCTGATCTGCCTCGACGCGAAGAGCGGCACGCCCGTCGAGACCTTCGGCGATCACGGGATCGTGGACTTGAGCCACGGATTGCTTTGGGAGATCCGCAAGCTCGATTACACGAACACGTCGCCGCCCATCGTCTACCAAAATCTGGTAATCCTCGGCAACGGCGTGGGCGACCGGCTCACCTATCACCACGATCCGCCCGGCGACGTGCGCGCCTTCGACGCGCGCACCGGCAAGCAGGTCTGGAGCTTCCATACGATCCCGCAGGCGGGCGAGCTGGGCAACGACACGTGGGGCGCCGATTCGTGGAAATTCACGGGGCACACGAACGTGTGGGCGCCCATGACGCTCGACGACAAGCGCGGGCTGGTCTACCTGCCGGTGAGCACGCCGAGCAACGATTACTTCGGCGGCGCGCGGCCGGGCGCGAACCTCTTCGCTGAGTCGCTGGTGTGTCTGGACGCGAAGACGGGGCAGCGCAAGTGGCATTACCAGCTCGTGCACCATGGACTCTGGGATTACGACCTGGCGTCGCCGCCGAACCTGGTGACGATCACGGTGGACGGCCGGAAGATCGACGCCGTCGTGCAGCTCACGAAGCAGGGCTTCGCCTTCGTGTTCGATCGCGTCACCGGCACGCCGGTGTGGCCGATCGAGGAGCGCGCGGTGCCGGCGAGCGACATCCCCGAAGAGCACGCCTCGGCGACGCAGCCGTTTCCCACCAAGCCGCCGGCGTTCACGCCGCAAGGCGTCTCGCTGGACGATGCGTTCGATCTGACGCCTGAGTTGAAAGCGGAGGCGCAGGCGCAGATGAAGAAATTCCGGATCGGTCCGCTGTTCACCCCGCCTTCGCTGCAGGGGACGGTGATGCGGCCCGGCAACATCGGCGGCGCGAACTGGGGCGGCGGCGCCTTCGATCCGGACACGGGCACGCTCTACGTCAAGACGACGAACAGCCCGGGGATCGCACGCGTCGTGAAGGTGAAGCACGATCCATCGAACCCGCGAGACGCGGAGGTCGACGCGGAGTGGAGCGGCGATCTCGCCGCGGCGGCGTCATTTCATGGTGGTCTGCCGCTCACCAAACCGCCGTACGCATTCGTCACGGCGATCGATCTGAATCACGGCACGATCCTGTGGCAGGAGCCGTTCGGCGACTCGCCGCAAATCCGGCGCAACCCTGCGCTCGCGGGGGTGGCGCTGCCCGAGCGGCTCGGCGCGACGGGGCCGATGGGCGCCGTCGTGACCAAGGGCGGCCTTGTCATCATCGGTGGCGGCGACAACGCGCTGCACGCGATCGACAAGGTGACGGGCCGGGAACTTTGGAGCGCGCCGCTGTCCGGACGCGCGACCGCCACGCCGATGACCTATCGCAGCCGCGCCGGGCATCAGATTGTGGTCATTGCGACAGGTGTTGGCAAAGGCACGTCGCTGATGGCGTTCGGCCTCGAGGGCGGCAAGCCGACCACGGCGCCGGGACGATGAGCGAAATGCAGCGACGTACCTTCTTCAAGTGGATCGGCTCGACCGCGATTCCCTTCGTGCTGCCGCGGTGGGCAAGGGCGCAGCGGGGGCCGTTCACCGGCCAGAGCGCGGCGACGCTCCGCGACGTGGCCGATGCGGTGCTGCCGCAGTCGCTCGGCGCGCACGGCATCGACGCGACCGTGAGCGCGTTCACCCAGTGGCTGCGCAGCTACAAGGCCGGCGCCGAGATGAGCGCCGGCTACGGGTTTACGCGCATCCAGGTCGTTCCGCCCGATCCCTCGACGCATTACGTCGCGCAACTCGATCAACTCGAAACGAACGCGCGGACAGCGCGCGGCGTGCCGTTCGCCCGGCTGGATGCGGCCGGGCGGCGCGAACTGATCCAGGCGGCGCTTGCCGCTTCGAACGTCGAAGCGATTCCGCGCAGGCCGAACGGGCAGCACGTCGCCGCCGATCTGCTCGGCTTCTTCTACTTCATCAGCAGCGACGGCCACGATTTTCTCTACAACGCGGCGATCAAACGCGACGAGTGCCGCGGTCTCGCCAGCTCCGGCCAGCGTCCGGCGCCCTTGCGCTGAGGAGCGCGCATGCCCGTCTACGAAAGCGACGTCTGTATCATCGGCGGGGGAATCACGGCGGCGATGCTGTCGCAAAAGCTCGCCGCGCTCCGCCCCGGCATCTCCATCACGGTCGTCGAGGCCGGCCGCACGATCTTCGATCTTGAAAATCGGATGCACTACCGCGAGCGCACCGCCAACTACGGCGAGAATCCCTGGCCCGGCGATTTCATCGACGATCAGTCGGCGAGCGGCATCATCTCGAGGACGATGGCGGTCGGCGGGCTGGCGCTGCATTGGGGCGGCACGTGCAACCGCTTCTCGGTAGAAGATCTCCGGCTGAAGTCGATGTATGGGCTCTACACGGACTGGCCGCTGGAGTGGGCCGAGCTCGAGAAGTTCTACGTCGAGGCGGAGCGGCGCATCGGCGTCGCGGGGGAGCCGAGCCCGTTTCCGGGCGACGCGCGATCGCAGCCGTACCCGATGACGCCGATGCCGCTGACGTGGAATTTGAAGGCGCTGAAGGCGTGGGGCGACAAGAGCGGCATTCCGTTTCAGGCGACGCCGCAGGCGAAGAACACGCGGCCGTACGACGGCCGGTCGCAGTGCTTGCGCTGCGGCACGTGCGACATTTGTCCGACCGGTGCGCGCTACTCGCCCGATTTCACGTTCAAGTCGCTGCTCGCTGCGAAGAAAATCGTCCTCCACGATCACACGCTCGTCCGCAAGCTGATCACCGACGCGACCGGATCGACGATTGTCGCCGCTCAGGCGGTACGCCGTGACAGGCCGGAGGAGCCGATCGAATACCGTGCGCGCACCTTCGTCGTCGCCTCCGGGTACGCGTGGAGCTCGCACCTGCTGCTGCTCTCGGCATCGTCGAAATTTCCGAATGGGTTGGCAAACCGTTCGGGCCTGGTGGGCAAGTACATGAACGGCCATGCGTTCATGACCGCGATCGTCGAGCTCGACGCGCAGATTTACCCTGGGATGAACGCCGACTTCGGGCTGATCTCACGGCAGTTCTTCCGCTGCGCGACCGACGTGCCGTACGTACGGCACGACCTCAGAATCTGGGAGAACCCGGGCCGCATCGTTCCGCGGCTGAAGGACGATGGCGGCCGCATGCTGTTTGGCGACGATGTCGTGAACGACTGGCGAGGGAGGGCCAAGCGCGGCACGGCGCGCGTGCGCGCTTACTATGACGTGCACCCGGCGGAGAACAGCGAGCTCACGCTGGATCCGTCCAACAAGAATCGCTTCGGCGATCCGATGCCGAAGATCGTCCATCGCCTCGACGCGCAGACGCAGGCGCTCGCCGCGTCGACGAAACAGCATCTGACGCAGGTCTTCGACCGCATGGCGAAAGCCGACGCCGCGAAGATCGTATCGACGACCGAAGGACGGTACCTCGATCATCCGGCGGGCGGCTGTCGAATGGGCAACGATCCGGCCACCAGCGTGTGCGACAGCCACGGTCAGACGCACGACCACCGGAATCTGTTCGTGGTCGGCGCGCCGACGCTGCCAAACGCCGGCTGCACCAATGGCACCTTGACGTTCGTGGCGTTGACGCTGCGGTCGGCGGAACGCATCGCCGAGCGTTTTCCGGGACCCAAGAAGAGCAGCGCGGAGGTCGAGGCCTATGCCGAGCAGTAACCCCTTGCGGCCGCGTCTGGCCGCTGCAGTTTTGGCGGCGGTGCTCGCCGCGTGCATGTCGCCCGACGCAGGCGCGCAGCGGCGTGGGCAGCCGGCCGCGTCAGCCGAAGAAGCGCCGCAGGGTCCGTTTGGTGCACTGCGCTTCCGCTACATCGGCCCCGTCGGCAATCGCGTGTCCGCCGTGACGGGCGTGCCTGGGAACCCGTTGATTTACTACGCGGGAGCCGCGTCGGGCGGCATCTTCAAGACGAGCGACGCGGGTGCGACGTGGCAGCCGGTGTTCGACGGTCAACCCGTATCGTCGATCGGATCGCTGGCCGTCGCGCCAAGTAATCCGAACATCGTCTGGGCCGGTACTGGCGAGACGTGGATCCGCAGCCACATCTCCGCGGGCGCGGGTATCTACAAGTCGGTCGACGCCGGCAAGACGTGGACGCTCATGGGCCTCGAAAACACCGGCCGCATCGGCCGTGTCGTGATCGACCCGAAGAACCCCGACATCGTTTTCGCCGCCGCCATGGGGTTCAGCTACGGTCCGCAGCCCGAGCGCGGTCTGTTTCGAACGACCGACGGCGGCAAGACGTGGGACAAGGTGCTGTTCGTCGACGAGCGCACCGGCTGCTCGGATGTGGCGATGGATCCGAATCATTCCAACGTGCTGTACGCCGGCATGTGGCAGTTCGTGATCCACACGTGGGCGCAGGAGAGCGGCGGTCCAGGCAGCGGGGTGTTCAAGTCGGTCGACGGCGGCACGACGTGGACGCGCCTCACCGGACACGGTCTGCCCGAACAGGAGCTGGGCAAAGTCGGGCTCGCGATCGCCAAGAGCGACTCGAATCGGGTGTATGCGCTGCTGGAGACGGGCACGGGCGAGCCGTGGAAAGGAAAGCCGACAGCGGCGGGCGAGCTCTGGCGATCGGACGATGGCGGCGGCAGCTGGAAGATGATGACGCCCAGCCACGATGTCGGCGGCCGTCCGCACTACTACTTCCGGATGGCGGTGGAACCGGACGATCCCAACGATCTGCTGTTCCTGACGGCGTCGTTCAGCCGATCGACCGACGGCGGCGCGACGCTGCGGACGCTGCGCGGCTACCCGGAAACGGCAGGCGGGCATGCACTCGGGGCGCCTCCGCTCGGCGATTTTCACGACGTCTGGATCGATCCCACCAACGCCGAACGGATGATCGTGTCCAACGATGGCGGCGTCGGCGTGTCGGTGAACCGCGGCCGGACGTGGCAGCGCACGCAGTTTCCCAACGCGCAGATCTATCACGTGACGACGGACAATCAGATTCCGTACAACGTCTACGGCAACCGGCAGGATGGTCCATCGTTCCGCGGACCGAGCAACAGCCGCGTGATGGGGTACGGCCAATTCGTCGAGCCGATCTCGCGCGGGCTGTGGGAGACGGTGGGCGGCGGCGAGAGCGGCTGGACGATTCCCGACTGGAGCGATCCCAACATCGTGTGGTCGAGCGGAACGGCATCGGGGAGTCTCGGCGGGAGCATCGATCGCTACGACGAGCGGACGCGTCAGTTTCGCAGCGTCGAAGTGTGGCCTGACAATCCCGAGGGCTGGCCCGCTTCCGACATCAAATACCGGTTCAACTGGACCTTCCCGGTGGCGATGTCGCCGCACGATCACAACAGGGTGTACGTCGGCAGCCAGTTCGTTCACATGACGACCGACGGCGGTCAGAGCTGGCGCGTCATCAGCCCCGACCTCACGCTGAACGACAAGAGTCGTCAGGGCGTATCGGGCGGTCTCACCGGCGACAACATCGGCCCGGAGTATGGCGACACGCTAATCGCGATCGCCGAGTCGCCCAAACAGGCTGGCGTCATCTGGACCGGCAGCAACGACGGCCAGGTGCAGGTGACGCGCGACGGCGGCAAGAGCTGGACGAACGTCACGCGCAACATCCCGAACCTTCCGCCGTGGGGAACGGTGTACACCATCGCGCCCTCGCGCTTCGACGCCGGCGCCGCCTACATCACCGTTGATCTGCACCAGGAAAACGATCGCCGCCCGTACGTCTACAAGACGGCCGATTTCGGCCGGACGTGGACGAGCCTGAGCGCGACGCTTCCGAACGGACCGCTGAGTTATGCGCACGCGATTGCCGAGGATCCGGTGCGGCAAGGACTGTTGTTCGTCGGCACCGAGAACAGCCTCTTCGTGTCGTTCGACGACGGCGCGCACTGGCAGCCGCTGCAGAACAATCTGCCCCACGTGCCGGTGTACGGGATCACGGTGCAGGAGCAGTTTGGCGATCTCGTGCTCGCGACGTACGGCCGCGGCTTTTGGATTCTCGACGACATTGCTCCGCTGCGCGCGATGACGCCGGAGACGACGGCCGCCGATGCGCGGCTGTTCGCGCCGCGGCCCGCGTATCGCTTTCGCGGGATCACGCCGCCGGCGGCCCCCGCATTCGATCTGGTGGACGGTCAGAATCCGCCGTACGGCGCGGACCTGACCTACTACTTGAAAACGCCAGCGGCGGCCGCGCGGCTCGATATCCTCGACGCAAAGGGACAGACGGTGCGCACGCTGCGCGCGACGACCCGGGCCGGGATGAACCGCGTGTGGTGGGATCTGCGCTATGCGGCGGAAGGTGACGTGCGGCTTCGGACGAGTCCGATCTTCGCGCCGTGGATGAAGGTCGGCGACGACGGCCGGTCCGCCGGCGGGCGCCTGACGCTGCTCGCGCCGCCGGGCACGTACACCGTGAAGCTCACGGCGGGCGGACGCGAATTCACGCAGCCGTTGACGGTGATCAAGGATCCGCATTCGACCGGAACGGACGCCGACATCCGCGCGCAGTTCTCTCTGCTGCAGTCGATCCGCGACGAGATGCTCGCGGCCGGCGAGATGGTGAACACGGTCGAGCGGCTGCGACAGCAGATCGAGGATCTCGCGTCGAAGCCGGCCGCATCGGCGGTCAAACCGGCGGCGGAATCGTTCGATGCGAAGCTGATCGAATTCGAGCAGCACCTGTATCAACTCAAGCTCACGGGCGGACAGGACGGCATGCGCTGGCCCGGCCAACTGCTGCAAAAGCTCTCGCACCTGGCCAGCGGCCTGCAGGATTCCGATTTTCCACCGACCGCGCAGCAGCTTGCCGTCAATCAGCAGTTCACCGCGGAGATTCAACGCCTCAGGGGCGGCTTCTCGGAGTTGACGACGCGCGAGGTCGCCGCTTTCAATGCGGTCCTGACGGCGCAGCACCTTCCGGCCATCACTTTGGCGCCCTGAACGATGGAGAAGCACCCGATGAAACTGGCAGCGCTCGTCGCCGCGGCAACCCTCAGCATGTCAAGCCTGGTGTTCGCACAGGGGCAGACCGTGGTCATCAAGGCGGACACGGTGCTCGATGGCAAGGGCGGAACGCTGACCAATACCAGCCTCGTGGTGCAGGGGGCGAAGATTGCGAAGGTCGATCCGAACGCCAGCGGCGTGACATACGACTTGCGCGGGCTGACGGTGATGCCCGGATGGATCGACACGCACGCGCACATCATTCAGCATTTCGATCGCCACACGGGCAAGACGCCGCGGCGCGGCGAGGAGACGCCGCAAGAGGCGGTGTTCTACGCGGTCGACAATGCGTACACGACGCTGCTCGCCGGGTTCACGACCATTCAGAGTCCGGGCGCCGAGCTGGACAAGGATCTCCGCGACTTCATCGCGACCAGCAACGTCCCGGGCCCGCGCATTCTCACCTCCTTGCGCGCGATCACCAATCGGACGGGCACGCCCGATGAAATCCGCGCGTATGTCAGGAAAATGGTTGCCGACGGGGCCGACTTCATCAAGCTGTTCGCGACGGCCAGCATTCGCGAAGGCGGCGCCCAGACCATGAGCGACGAGCAGATCCAGGCGGCCTGCTCGGAAGCCAAGGCGAACGGCAAGCGTGCGATGGTCCATGCGCAAGGGCCGGAAGGCGCGAAGGCCGCGATTCTCGCCGGCTGCAGCTCGATCGAGCACGGCAACTACCTGACCGACGAAGTGCTCGACCTCATGGCGCAGCGAAAGATGTATTTCGATCCGAACTTCGGGCTGCTGCTGCACAACTATCTCGACAATCGCGCCAAGTTCATCGGGGGCAACTTCAACGAGGCGGGCTTCGAGTTCATGGAGAAGGGTATTCCGATCGGCATCGACACGTTCAAGCGCGCGCTCAAGCGCGACATCCCGATCGTGTTCGGCACCGATGCGGTTGCCGGCGCCAACGGCAGGAACTACGAAGAGTTCATTTACCGCGTGCGGGACGGCGGACAGAAGCCGATGGCGGCGATCGTGGCGGCGACCTCGACGGCTGCACAATCGATGGGTCTGGGTGACACGATCGGCACCATCGCGCCGGGGTTCGAGGCCGACATCATTGCGACTGACGGCAACCCGCTCCAGGACATCACGGCAGTCCGCCGCGTCGTATTCGTGATGAAGGGCGGCAAGGTATACAAGAACCTCGCTACCGCGCACAAGGCGCCATCGCGTTCGTCGGCGGGAGCGGGCAGCCGATAGCGCCATGACCGCGCACGGAGCGTGGGCGCGGCTGGCGGCATCGTTGGCGATCGCGGCCGCAGCCGTCACGTACGACGGTGGGATCGCCGCGCAGCGCGTCGACCCGCAGCGATCCGAAGTGGCGGCGCACCAACAGCTGCTGCAGCGCTATTGCATCACCTGCCACAACCAGCGGGCGAAGACGGCGGGTCTGGCGCTCGACACGCTGTCGCTGACGAACATCGCCGCCGACGCGCCAACCTGGGAGAAGGTCGTCGTCAAGCTCCGCGCCGGGTTCATGCCCCCGGTCGGCAGACCGCGTCCGGACGCGGCCGCGTACGACGCGTTCGCGTCGTGGCTCGAACGCGAGCTCGATCGCGCCGCATCCGCCAATCCGAATCCGGGCTGGACGCCGCTGTTCCATCGCCTCAACCGGGCTGAGTATCAGAACGTCGTGCGCGATCTGCTCGCCGTCACGGTCGATGTCGGATCGCTGCTGCCGGCCGATGATGCGAGCTATGGGTTCGACAACATGGCCGGCGTTCTGCGCATGTCGCCCACATTGATGGAGCGATATCTCTCGGCGGCGCAGAAAGTCGGGCGGCTCGCGGTCGGCACGCCGACCGCCACGCCAGACGCCGAGCTGTACAGGGTTCCGGACGACCTCCCGCAGGAACGGCATCTGGACGGCCTGCCGTTCGGTACGCGCGGCGGCACCGCGATCGACCACATGTTTCCAGTCGACGGCGAGTACGTGATCAAGGTCCGCCTCGCGCGCGATTTCGAAGAGTACGTCCCAGTCTGGCCCGACGATCAGCAGCTCGAGGTCAGCATCGACGGCCGCCGCGTCCAGATCTTCACCGTGCCGGGCGAAGCGCCTCACGAAGCGGAGCCTGACGAGTTCCAGCCGACGCGCGCCAAGCGAGACGGAGCGCAGTCGGCCGCGCCGACCGCTCCACAGAAGCCGGCGCGCGACCGGCAGCAGATCCGCCTCGAGGCGGAGCAACGGGCCAAGCGTCAGCAGGATCGAAAGCGCATCGACGCGGACTGGCAGGTGCGTGTTCCAATCACCGCCGGCACCCACCTCGTCGTCGCCGCGTTTCTCGCAAAGACAGAGGCACTGGCGGAAACGGTCAAGGCGCCGTTCGAGCGTCCGTACGCCGGCGGTTTCAACTACCTGGAGACCCGCACGCAGGCGTACTTGCGCACGGTCGAGATCAGCGGACCCTTCGGCGGCGTCTCGTCCGGCGACAGCGAGAGCCGCCGGCGGATTTTTACGTGCCGGCCCCGCAAGCCGTCGGATGAAGAGCGATGCGCGACGACCGTGCTCTCGACTCTCGCGCGGCGGGCATATCGGCGCGCCGTCACCGGCGCCGATATCGATACCCTGCTTCGGTTTTACAAAGCCGGGCGCGCCGGCGCCACGTTCGACGATGGGATCGAGCTGGCGGTCGAGCGGCTGCTGGTCAGTCCGGAGTTCCTGTTCAGGATCGAGAAGGATCCGACCGCTGCAGCGGATAATCAGGCCGCAGCCGCGCCGCGGCCGGCCGCGGCGAGCGCTCGCATCAGCGATGTGGAGTTGGCCTCGCGACTCTCATTCTTTCTCTGGAGCAGCATCCCGGACGACGAGCTGCTGAATCTGGCGGCGAAGCGGCAGCTGCACGAGCCTGACGTGATCGAGCGGCAGGTGCGGCGCATGCTCGCCGACCCACGCGCGGCCGCACTGGTCGCCAACTTCGCCGGCCAGTGGCTCTACCTGCGAAACCTGCCCGGCGTTGTTCCCGTCGAATTCGTGTTTCCCGATTTCGACCAGAGCCTGCGCGACGGATTCCGTCGAGAAACCGAGTTGTTCTTCGAGAACTTGGTCCACGAAGACCGCAGCGTCCTCGAACTGCTCACGGCCGACTACACGTTCGTGAACGAGCGGCTCGCGCGCCATTACGGGAT
>Ga0070679_100002769_pt1 | contig 15933 bp, 22 predicted proteins | sample KBSC63BmetaG_FD_65652 | JGI IMG/M metagenome (GOLD analysis project Ga0070679, IMG submission 65652) | Corn rhizosphere microbial communities from Kellogg Biological Station, Michigan, USA - KBS C6-3B metaG | ecosystem: Host-associated > Plants > Roots > Rhizosphere | place: USA: Michigan... | reverse complement strand
TCTCGAGCGATCAGCGAGAGTTCTTGGCAGGTTCGGGCGAGGACTCCCATACTTGTCATCCCCGATTTAATCGGGGATCCAGAAAAATATATCGGGAGGCGGACCCTCGCATTAATTCTTCGCTATCTCTTTCTTCTCTTGTTCTTTTTTGACGCAAAAAAGAACCAAAAAAGCCTCCGCATATTCGAGAAACATAACTTGCCTCAGGCGCTCGCAGCTCCGGTTCTCTCCGGTAGAACCCTCGAGATCGCGGCAGCTACTCCTACCTTCACCAAATCAGTTTCTCTCGAATGCGGGGATTAATTAGTGGCTACTCACGGCCTGGGACAGGTCGCAAGTACGAGAAAGAGGCTAATCTGTTGTAATAGATGTGAAATTCTCTTGCGGCGAGAGGAGTTGACCGCTATAGTAACTGCTGTCATATCGACGAACATTCAAATCAAAACCTGAAAAGCTCATTGCGAGCCATCAAAACAAACTGGTGGGAGCTTTATGTGACGAAACAATCCTGGTTATCCAGGATTGTTTTGGTTTACGGTGTTATACTGGCACTAATGCCGGAAAGTGGTCGACCAATTCACACCAGGTTTGAGGTTCTTTCAGAGGAACTTCACGCCAAAAGCGAAGAACTTGAAATCAGCGCCAATAAATTGCGGCAGCGAGCGGTCGAAATGGAGTTTGAAAACAGGGTCGACGCTCTCGAAATGAGCTTGGCTGTTAACCGGTTGCGGGCCGCACATAAGGCAGCACGGATGGTCACTAGGCCTATTAGTTTGCCACGGCGCTTTGCAAACTGGTGGGACAGTCTCGATATTTGATCTATAGATGAAGATACAGATAATAACTTTATTCCCTGAGATGTTCGAAGGCGTGCTGGGCAACAGCATGCTCTGGAAAGCGCAGGACCGCGACATTGTGTCATACGAGCTTATTAATCTCCGTGAGTTTGGCTTGGGTTCGCGCAAACAAGTTGACGATACGCCATATGGCGGCGGCGATGGCATGCTCTTGAAGCCTGAGCCGTTGGTGGCGGCCATTGAACAGGCTAAACGAAATGACCCTGAAGCGATCGTACTATTGCCAACGCCGCGAGGCACGCAATACAAACAGTCTGACGCGAAGCGGTTGGCGGGAGGTAAGGGCTTAATTCTGATCTGCCCCCGTTACGAAGGTTATGACGAGCGAGTCACTAGATGGGTAGATGAGCAGTATCGAATCGGCAATTACGTGCTGACCGGTGGCGAGCTGCCGGCTATGGTGGTGATTGACTCAGTGGTGCGATTGCTGCCAGGCGTACTAGGGGGCGAAACCTCGGCTGATATCGAGTCATTCCAGTCCGATGATCAAACCGTGGAGTTCCCGCAATACACGCGGCCGGAAGAATTTCGCGGGCTGAAAGTACCAGACGTTTTACTCAGTGGACATCATGCTGACATTGAACGCTGGCGGAAATCTCACAGCCAACAAGCCGAGGATTCATTAGACTAGAGGCCGTAAGGAGGTTCGTATGCAAATGCCCACAATCTTCAAGCCATTGGTCATAAGACGAATGGTAGGCCGCAGTATGGCGCCGAAACTCCGGCCGGGTCAAATGATAGTCGGCACCGTACTCTTCAGAAAACTACATCCAGGCCAAGTTGTCATCATCGAACGCGATCACAAAGAGCTGATCAAACGCATCGAACGGATTGAGGATGATCGCTTGTTTGTGATCGGTGATAACTTAGAGGCCAGCACTGATAGTCGTCACTTTGGCTGGCTTGACCAGCGTGAAGTGATTGCCCGCGTCTTGCGTCCCAACCTCGCTAAATAACGAATTTAATTTTTGTTGCCGTTAAATATGCCGTTGAAGCCATTGAGCAGTGACTGGGAATTATTGGCTGCTTGGCCATTAGTTTGTGTCTGGGGGTTAGTGCGCCCATAGCCATTACCAGGTTGTGGAGAGGTGGTATTTAAACTGTCGAAAGCTCCGCCAAGCGAGGCGTTTGAACCGGGCGAAACTATAGGCAGCGGAGTTTCTTCGTGAAGTTGAATGGTGGGCAATGAGGCCGGTGGCTTGGCTGTCAGTGGTGAGCTGTGGCTGGAGGTGTGACTGCTGTCGGGTTTATCGGTCATCAATACAAAGCTGAAGCAGAAAACCAGTGAAACGATAACGGGAAGGGCGACGAGGGTATGCGGCAAGCCGGTTGTCAAACCTCGATTCACAGTATAAAGACTGTCAGCCAAAACGGACCCCCTTAAGCGCTTTATTGCTGCAATTATAGCATAATACTTTTGCTGATTTAGGAAGCATTATGTTGTGTTTTGAGCTGGTTTTTTGCTGTGGCTTGACCTACAAATCGGCAGGCGAATAGTAAAGGCAGTGCCCTTGCCAATCTTGCTGCGGACGTAAATCCTCCCACCGAAACCTGTCTCGACAGACTCCCGCACGATGCTTAGACCAATCCCCAGCCCATAACCCGATCCTACTTTCGTGGTATAAAACGGTTCAAAAATATATTGCAATTCTTCTTCTGACATACCTAGCCCCCAGTCACGGACCGTGATAAAAACATGACGCGTCGAGGCTCTGACACTGATGAGCACTTCCTGAGGTCCCTGCTGAAACCCAGCATATGCCTGGATGGCGTTGGTGATGATGTTGGCTAGCAGCTGCTGGAACTTCACTGGATCTCCGAGCAGACGACAATTGGCCTGGCAGTCAAAGACGAGCTTTACGCCAGCCTGACGTCCGACAGGCATCAGTACCCGTTTGACTTGTTCAATTTGCGAGCTGGTGTAAAAGCGGGTCACCTGACTTTGGCTTCTGATTTGTTGCCGGGCCGCTTCGACATAACGTTGCAAAAGTCGAATGCTGCGCCGAGCTGAATCAATATTGCGGGTCTCGATAGCATCGAAGTGCTCCAGGTGCAGGAGCGCGGCGGTCAAGGGATTGCTAATCTCGTGCAACATGCTGGCGCTCAACCGCCCAATCTCGGCAAAGCGGCGCAGTTCATCGAGATTATCCTGCTCGGCCACATCCAAGCTACCGCTTACGACTAATGGCTCTGTCATGATTCTAGCGTTTTTCGTCCGGTTGCCCACCTGCTGCCTCAATTTTATAGCCCATGCCATGCACCGTGTGTATTAACTGACGGGGGAAGGGGCGATCAATCTTATCGCGTAAGTATTTGATGTGAACATCAATCGTGTTGGCCCAGGGACTGTCGGTGTCGGGCCAGGCATATTCAGCCAGTACTTTACGGCCGACAACTGTTCCGGCCTGTCGCATCAAGCACTCCAGCAGTAGAAACTCTTTGCGGCGGAGTTTTATCGGTTCACCAGCGCGCGTAACTATGTGCCGCTTGGTATCTATGGTTAAATCCGCCACCCGTAGCTGGGTGCTATGCGCTTGCGCGTGGTGCTTTTGACGATCCAAAACTCTCAACCGGGCTTTAAGTTCGCCCAGGCTAAAAGGCTTTGTCAGATAATCATTAGCACCGGCATCCAGCAAGCGTATCTTGCTCAATATTTGCGATTCACCAGAAAGAATAAGAATCGGCGTGTTGACGCCGAGTGCCCGCATTTCTTCGCAGACTTCAAGCCCATTCATGTCGGGCAGATTGAGATCCAGTATAATAACGTCGAATTGCTCACGGCGCGCCAGCCGTATGCCCTCCAGGCCCTCGCTGGCGATCACCACCACATGGGTCAGCGCCAACGCTTGGCTGAGGGCCAGGGCGATACCCCGGTCATCTTCGATAAGCAGTACTTTCATTGTGTCTCCACCTGCACAACGTTACTTATACCAGCACTATCTTAAATTATTCTTAATTTTTGCAAAAAAATCAAGTAGTTTTTATAAATAGCATATAACTGTGAAATATCTTATAGAGGTCAACTAAAGCAATAGCAGAAAATTATAGGACTAATCGTTAGGGGAAGAAAATGTATCATGAATCAGGCGGCACAGCAGCATCAGAGCAATTAAGCGGTGAGCTTCACCTCCCATATGATCTAACTAGTGAAGAGCTCCATGCGCTCCCAAACGCCGCTCAAGTGGGTGTGGGCCTGCTGACGGAACGTATGAATGGTAGATTCTTTGCTAATTCAAACGATCTGTACACCGCGACTGCCGAGGCCACGGCGCTCGACGAGGATAGTATCAAAGCTGCCTTCAGGGACTTAAGCGGTTGGAGGGGAGGTAAAAACCAACTACGTTATGCCGAGCTTGTCAGGGGTGAGGAAGGAATTTCCTTCCAGCTGACCTCAGATGGGCAGGAATGGCTGGACGAACAAGTAGGCAAGATTCGTTTTGGCACTAGCTAACGAGCAATAACAGAGGCCCGATAGTTTGACAAAAGACAGATAGCTGTCAAACTATTCTTATGGAGCGGGAAGTCCCAAGCAATCCTATCTGGGGATCGGATCCACCTGAGCTTAGTGACGAGAAGTATGTGAGTCAAATCGAGGCCTTGGGGCCTTTCATCACTAAGCTTCAGGAGTTACGCAAGGGCGAAGGCGAGATGGGTAAAGATCCGGTCATGAGGGCCTTTTTTGCGGCGGCTTTGGAGCGTATCTACGATCCAACTCAAGACTCCTTTCGTGATTACTTGCAAAATCACTTGCTTCGGCCGCTCAACCATGAGGAGATACGATACGATATGGCGGTGCAAAAACTAGAACGCGCCATTCACCGCCCGGCCCTGTTTGACCCAGAATGGCGGGCCGATCCTACGCACCCTGTTTTTCCCGTGGACTTCGAACGGAGGGATTCTTATCATAAGTTGATTGATTGGATACTTCTGGGCCGTAAGGTTGAGGATAATTTCGGACATGACCTTTTCCGCCAACTCAAAACACCCGTCCCCCAACGTTATGTGATTCTGCCTATCACGATTAACTTGTTCCGCGAAGCGGAAGGGCGCTTTATGGACGAAGTGCGCATCCTTGATATCGGCACAAGTCTGGGCGATGGCCTCAAAATGGTCGCGCTCGGGATGCCGTTTAGCACACCCGAAGTTTATCGAGGCAGAAACGTTGAACATCTCCGGCCTGACCCGCAGTTGACAAACTACTTAGGAGAGATGGCTTTGAAGGGTTTTGAATTGGGTCCAAGCGTAGGCGTTGACCGAGAAGATCCTCAAGATATCGATTCTCAAGAATGGGCAATGTCTTGCCTGCGGCCCAAGGAATATTTGGACGAAAGCTTGATGGCCCAGTACGAGATATTGCACGACGCCAGAGACCTGCCGAACGTCACTATTATGCGCTTAGATATCACCGACACTAAAGCCGTTGATCAAGCTGTCGAGGACGGAAAAATCGAATTTTCCGCGTTTGATATCGTTATGACATCCATGACAATGTACGAAATACCGCCCCTCAAGCAACCGTTCGCGGTGCGAAATGCCCTCAGATTTGTAAAACCGGACGGCCTTTTCATGCGGCATGAGTTCGGCTATGTAAACAAGCAAGGTGCCTATCGGTATTATTACGATCCGTACGCGCTTCCGTATCGTTGTCGCACCACCGTATCTGATCGTCTGCTTTCACATACGGACCCCGAGCACAATCATAACGAACCCTTCTATCGTTGGCGGGATGGCCGCTGTAACGAACTTTGGCCGGATAGTGGAGCTCGACGCTTGATTCGGGCGGCCATAAAGCAGCGGCGAGCACATTTGCGAGAAGGCGCTTAAGCGTTTAAAAAAGTTTCGACGAGACTGGCATAGTGGCTCATGAATTCGGCTTGCGTGTGACCGATGTGATCAGGGTATTGGTAGTAGCTGAAGATCATCGCTCCACCATCACGGGCATTAAGGGGATAGACGGCGCTATAGGCGATGCCGGCATTGGCCTGGTTGATGCGGGCTTCGGCCGACTTCAAAGCAGGGACGAACAGATCTTTCCAATCAGTTGTAGTGTCGGGGACACCGGTGCTAATGGCTCGGGCGATGCAATTCTTCGTATAGTTGAGTGGGATAACGATATCTTCAAACCTTTTTACCGAAACTTCCTTGGTTGCTTTGGCCAGGTCTGTATTGGAGAGCGCGATGCGATTGATAGTGCCCGCTTCCTTATCGACCAGCAAGAGGACAATTATACCGAGGAACAAAAAAGCCGTTTCCACCTTTAAAGCGGTAAACGGCGCGTTTACGATAGTGTCCAAGAGCTCATTATCTGTCTTGCACGCCTTGAGCATAGCCTCGAGGGTGCTGTAATCGATTTCTTCAGCTGGCAACGACTGAGCCATTCGCTCTAGTGTAGCAGTCGGGGTAGATAATAGCCATTTCTAAGGAGGCGAGAAATTTCACAGCGCGTAGGCTCGGTTGGCGCTACTGTACGTGAGGTCAACAATGTGCCAATATGAACTGGCTAACAATAAGGAGGGGATATGGCTCCAGTACTCGACGTCTATTTATTTTTTAGGGGTAATTGCCGCGAGGCGATGGAACTTTATAAATCAGTTTTTGGTGGCGACCTGACGACCACGACATATGCTGAAGCGCCTGGCACTGACCCTCGGCACAAAGATAGCTTGATGCACGCTCGTCTGGAGGGTGGCGATGTCAAAATTATGGGCAGCGATGTTTTTGAAAAAGAGCTCGGCAAAGGTCAGATCGAATTGTCACTGGGCGGCAAAGACGAGGCTAGGTTGCGCGATATATTTCAAAAATTAAGTGACGGCGGCAGCGTTCGCCAGCCTCTGGAAAAGCAGTTTTGGGGTGACCTGTTCGGCAGCCTGACCGATAAATACGGGGTTGATTGGATGATTAATATTACCTTGCCCGGTAGCCAAACTGATAACTAAGGAGCAAGTATGGCGACAATTACACCCTTTTTATGGTTCGAGAAAAACGCCGAGGAAGCGATGAGTTTTTATACTAGCGTGTTCAAAAACTCTAAGGTCGTGAGCGTGAGGCGATATCCCAAAGGCAGCCCGGGCGATATGGACGGGCAGGTGATGACGGCTGATTTTGAATTAGAGGGCCAACGACTGATTATCCTCAATGGCGGACCGGAATTTAGGCAGAGTGAAGCTTTTTCGCTGTTCGTGCAAGTTGAAGACCAGGCCGAAGTCGATTACTACTGGGAAAAGTTAACAGCCGATGGCGGCGAAGAAAGTGTCTGCGGTTGGCTCAAAGACAAGTACGGCCTCTCCTGGCAAATAGTACCAAAAGCGCTCAACGAGCTTATCGGAGATCCTGACCCGGAGAAGTCCAAGCGGGCCATGGCCGCCATGCTGAAGATGCGTAAGATCATCGTGGCTGACTTGGAGGCGGCGGTGAATAGCGTCGAGTGACGATATGGTGCTCAGAGTCGCCTCTGATCATAAGCGCCAAGTGCTCGATATTACAACGGATGTCGAGGCTCATCTCAATGGCCAGGGCCTCGCGAATGTTTTTTTGAAACATACCACGGCAGCGCTGACGGTCGCGGATCTTGATCCTGGCACCGACCAGGACTATTTGCAAGCGCTTGAGACGATGACGCCCGCGCGGTCCTGGCGCCATCCTCATGATCCCCCACACTTCCCGGATCATCTCTGGTCAGCAGTACTGGGAGTGAGCCTGACGCTGCCATACAAGAGTGGCAAATTACAACTTGGCAGCTGGCAGCGGCTAGTTTTGATTGAGCTGGACGGCCCCAGAGAAAGAGAAATAGAAGTGAGCGTGATTAAGTGTGATTAAAGTCTAGAACGATAAAAAATTAGATTATCAATGCGGCCTATGTATAATCATAACTAGCATGGTTGAATATGGATCCTGGGCCAAAATTGTCATCGTCGAGGACGATGTGGCGCTAGCGGATATATATAAAACTCGTCTCGAAATGATTGGCTACGTGTGCTTTGTCGCTCACGATGGACTAGAGGCGCTGACCGTCATCGAACGCGAACGGCCAAGCCTAGTGCTGCTCGACATCATGATGCCTAAACTCGCCGGCGACAAGATTCTGAAAGTTATGCGCGAGACTGAGTGGGGCAAGGACGTCAAAGTGCTGGTCATCTCCAACCTCAACGAAGTTGACGCCCCTCCCGGCATTCGAGAACAGGGTATCGAAGGTTACGCTGTCAAAGCGAATCTGTCCAACGATCAAATTGATACACTGGTCGACAATATCCTCAAGCCTGCTACCCAAAAGGAAGACATCAATCTCGACCAGCCATCATCAGGCGAAACGCCACCGGTCCAGCCCGGCTAAAGACGTTTTAATTTCAAGCTGATTATCTCTTTGAGCAATTTCTCTGAAATCGGTTCGCCGTAAGGAACACGCAACGCGCCTGTAGACAAGCCGTAACTTTGCGGAAAATCGATTTGCTGTAATACGTGACCGCCATATGGGTAGATCCCTATATGGTTTTTGTGAGCATCAAAGCCGATTATCGACTTGCCACCCGATTTAATTGTGGGCATAGCGTAGCTGATGGTTTCTTGTGCCTCGGGGATATGCTGCATGGCGATATCCCTGATGCGCTCAAGTTCCAGCCGGGTACTCTCGTCGAATCTTGCGAGGTAGTCGTCAATTACTGACATGAAATCAGTATCTCACATATGTCTAGGCTTGCTGGGCGCAAAAATAGATAAGCGAACCTGGGGCGTATAAGGCTCGTCAGCGGAGGTCACTGTTGTCTTAAAAACGACTAGGCGCTATATGTGGTAGACGCTAGCGGGCTCTTGACACTATTTCCGGCCCGCGCTAAGCTATATTCTTGTGCTTTTTGTTAAGAGACGCAAAAAGCATTTTCGCCACCCCTGTTGGCACACTATTTTTGAAATATTAATTAATCTAGCTAACACAATTTGGGGGTTAAAAGGAGGGTAATTTATTGCAATTATTTAGCATGTCTTTTGCTGTCATTCTCAGCACTATCGCACTGTCTCTCGGCAGTCAAACAATCAGCTCGGCGCACACAGCAAGCCACAAGCACACAATTGCGAAAACTAACAAAGTCCAAACAGCGTCACAATCGAAAGAGGCGCCCAAGCCCGTCATGGTTACGGTTCAACCGGGCGACTCGCTTGATAAGATAGCGACCGCGAACGGTACGACGTACCCGCGGCTTTACGATGCCAATACGCAAATATCTCAGCCCGATTTGATCTATCCAAATCAACAGCTACGGATTCCAGCGGCCGATGAAACACTGACACCGCGTCCATTGCCGCAACCGCCAGCGCCAGTTCAGGCGCCAGTCCCGCAGCCCGTCGCTGCGCCAGCCCCACGTGTTTCAGCACCTGTTGTTAGCAGCGCTCCGGCAGTAGCTGGTGGCAGCGTCTGGGACAACCTGGCCGCATGTGAGTCAGGCGGCAATTGGTCCATAAACACTGGCAACGGCTTTTACGGTGGGTTGCAGTTTACGCTCAGTAGCTGGCAAGCAGTCGGCGGCAGCGGCTATCCGAACCAGGCCAGCCGTGAAGAGCAAATCTACCGCGCCACAATATTGCAAAGCCGGGGCGGCTGGGGCAACTGGCCTGCCTGTTCTGCAAAACTCGGTTTGATCTAAGCTGACCAGCTAAATGTCTCTTGCAAAAGAGGGCACTGTCTTTAAGGCGGTGCCTTTTTGCATGGGCGACCAATTAGCTACTCTGATGAATTGGTTGTTAGCTTGGTAATCTTTTGGATGAGATTAATTGTATCTTCCAGCGAAGAACTTTCCGGAATAATAGTTTCGTCTGCGTAACCTGCAAGTGAAGCGTAGTCACGCCATTTGCTCATTTCCTCGGCCCCGAATTTAGACTTTTCCGGACGCGTCTCGTGACGCTTCAGGGACTCATCAAAGCTTACGTCCAAATAAAAGAAGTAATTATCGTTTTCATGAGAGTCGAGTATTTGCCGGAAGTATTTATCATATGTTTTTACGTTAGATATGCCTTCGTAAATTACATCGAAACCGCTTTTTAATCCCTGGAGAATCATTGCGGTGGCTAGCTGCTTACTGGCTGTGTGAGCCGGCTCCTGCCAATTATTAAACATAAATCGAATCTTATCTTCGTTGATGAGCAAGGCTGGATTAGGGCACCGTTTATGAAGCTCAGCGGCTACGGTGCTTTTACCAGCACCTGACGGGCCCCTTATAACTATTAACTTAGACATGAAACTATGTTAGCAAACTAGTAGCTGACGCTGCCAGATTTTGGGACGACGGCGAACCAGGTGCTGCCGCGATTGAGCGGAATTTCTTTGTCATTGTTGTCGACAATTTGAACCCGGCTATTGTGGTCGCTCTGCTGCCAATGCGCCTGGATGACCTGGCCATCTAAGAAGACAAAAGCGTCGCCGTTGCCGATGGCCAAAATGTCATTGCCGGACATCTTCATAACGACCACGTTTTTGACTGTTATCGGCTGGTTGGTAGCCTTGTCGACGTGCAATTCTCCGGCCAGATAACGCTGGTAGGTATTGCTGGAGGATTGGTAGCGGAATTCAGCGACAAACTGGGCCCCAGAGAAATTAATCGTGATGTTGGGAGCGGTCGGGTTTTGGCTCGGCGCGTCATTTTTGCGCGGGATGGTATCGAAGTTGCTCTTGCCGTAGCCAAGCCGCTGCTGTAAGTCGCGTAAATCAGCGGTACGCGCATAGACGTTGTGCGGCGCATCACGAGCAGGGTCGCGGTAATATGGGCCGCTGTGTTTGAACTGATCGAGGTTTTTGAGATCGAGTCGGTCAGCCATGGCTAGCGCCTCTGGGCTGCCACCGACGTGCGCCACGGACGCGTCAAAGCCCAGTGCCCAATCAACGAAGTAGGGCCGTAAGCTCCTGACGGGCCCAACAACCGTTGGCATATTTTCTTGATACAACGCTAGGTAGCGGGTAATGCCGCCTTCAGCTACCGTTTCAAAGACAATGCCGGCTGCTCCAAGACCTGTTTGCGGCCGGGCTTGTTCGGAGTTCTCTATAACGATCCCAAGCACGGGCCTATCGGCCAAATCTTTGGCTACCTTGATGCCGGTCAGTTGCGAACGATCACTGCTACCATTACCGTTAGCTGCCCAGACTAGGGCAGCACCACCGATGATCAGAATTAACAGAAAAATCAACCAGCCTCTGAGTCTCATGCCCGCCAGCATAACCCTAAATTCAGCGACAGACAGTAAGTTATCTAACGCACAGTCAGCAGCCAGACTAGCCTTAGCGCCAAAAATTCAGTATAATCGACCCCTGTAACCACTCTACTGGGGATTAGCCAAGCGGTAAGGCAGTGGGTTCTGGTCCCATGATCGGGGTGAGAGCTGCCGATGGCAGTTCGCAAGGCAACCTTCCGGTGCAAACTTGCTTGCAACAGCGAAGTTGCGGGCCTGCCGAAGGTAGGTCGAATCCCTCAATTAATAGTTTAATAATTCAGCTCACTTTTCCTGGCCGCATTGGGGATTAGCCAAGCGGTAAGGCAGTGGGTTCTGGTCCCATGATCGGGGGTTCGAATCCCTCATCCCCAGCCAGGAAAAATGAGCTGAATTCCTCATCCCCAGCCAAGCATTGAAAAACGCGCTATTATAGAACTATGGAATGTCCAGTTTGTAATCAAGCAATGAAAAAAGTTCGTTGGGACATCAGTTATAATCGGCCCTATTCCCACAATAAGGAATACGACCGCACCGTTTATCAGTGCGTAAAGGACGACATTTGGGTCACTACCGAGATTCCTAAGTCAGACTCAGACGAGTAAAAGGCGAACGTCAGATTTGCTTTTAGCAAATTCTGAATCATACATTATAGTTCTAAACTCATCCACTATCCCCAGCCAGGGATTCAAACGGGCAGTTCAGCGAACTGCCTCAGCGTTTGCGAGGAACTCTACACCCCAGGCCTAAGCTATTGCCTTGATCTGCTTTGGCTTTTTTATGGCCTTGCGGCCTCTGTCCTTGGGCATTTTCTTTCTCCTATTAATAAACCCCGAGGCCCCGTAAAGGGCCCCGATTTTCTAGCTGGCTACTTAGCCTCGGGCTGATCTGGGCTGACCGGCTGATCCGAGGGCTTAGCATCTTCTTTATCCTGCTCGTTTTCAGTTCGAATATACTGTGAATTAGGAACTTTGAACTGTTCCTTCTTTTTGAAGGCTGCAAATACTGACATATAAAATGTCCTTTCGTAAAAAAAATTGTTGTTGTACGCTCTGGCCAACGACAATCTTTACAGTTGCTCCCTACGAGTTATTTAGTGTTGCAGTGGTCTAGCTACTTATAACTATACGCTTATACTTGACTATTTCCTAATCTCATATTATGACATATAAAAAGACGTGTTTTAGATCGCCTCCTGCTGCTCATTGTCCCCGCTGGATCACTAATATGCTACACTGCCAGCAACATGAAGCTGGCGATCGTACCCAAGCAGCAAGACGGCGAGCCATTCTGGCACGTGCAACTGGCGCTGTTGGCAGCCATCGGCCTGCAGCTGCTGATGAGCAAGGAGCTGGTCTTTGGCTCAAAGTACGTCATGGCCGGCTCTGAGTTAGTGCTTTTAGCGCTCATAAGTCTGGGCATTTTTGGCAAGCGGATCCAGCACCTACTCGCCTATTTATTTTTCGTGGTGGTGGCGGTCGCTAATGTCATATCGCTCGGACTAGTGATTTATCAATTGCTGTATACGAGCAAAGTGACGGGCACGCAGCTACTTATCTCGGCTCTGGCGATTTATCTGGTAAACGTCATTCTCTTTGGCTTTTTGTACTGGGAGCTCGACGGTAATCATCCGGACGAGCCTGACTTTGAGTTTCCACAATTTACTTCTGAAAAGCAACTGAGTTGGCGGCCAACCTTTTTTGACTATCTATATGTATCAATGACTAATGGTACGGCCTTCAGCCCGACTGATACCATGCCGTTCACGCATCGTTCCAAATTCTTTATGGGCATCCAGGCTTTGATTTCGCTCATCACGGTAGTACTAGTGACGGCCAGAGCAGTAAACATCATTGGCTAGCATATGAGCGATGTACCACGCTGGGATCGCACTGAGGTAGCGAAAGCAGCTTTGGGAGATGCTTACGCCGAAAGGCCAGCAATAGAGCGGGATACACGCATAAAGGGTGGTGTGTATTATGGCGCTTCACGCGAAGCGATATCGGTTAATCCGAGCGATTACCCAGCCGTTTATTCGGATCTCTATTCAGCGGCACGTCGGCGAGCAATGACAGGAGGGTCCATCGAGCCGGGAAAAATATTACGCGCGGTGTATAAAACTGTATTGTGGAGCATGCCCTATACGCAAAAGGACGTTCAGCAGCTTTTACAGAATGAGGCTCAATCCCGGGGATTAGCTAAATTCCCTCCCGGAAAGGTGATTGATCTCGGTGCCTTTATGAAGCAACATGTCGGTGTTTGTCGGCATCAGGCCCTCGCTTGCGCAATGCTGCTCGAAACCTTTAAAGACGATGGCTTTTTGATTGGCAATGTCAGCGTAGAACGAAATTCTCGCTGGGACCCGAAGCGGGAACAAACCGATGGGCATGCCTGGGCAAGGTACACTTCACAAAACCGACAAGTGGTCATTCTGGATGTGGCGCAGAGATATTTCGGTCCGCTCGGAACGTTGGAAGAGCTCGGTAGCCGCTGGAATTATATGAGGCCTGAAGAGCAAGCCAGTGAGGCTGCCACGACAATAGCTAGAATTATTTTCTCAAACGACCAGGACTAATCCTGCGATAACTGGGGTATGGTCACTATAATCGAAAGCTCTTAGCGAGGTTCTTCGGGCGGTGCGGCCTGAGAGTCAGGCGCAAATTCTTCAGGTCGAGCTACTTCTAGCAGAATAATAGGGGTGGCTAGCATGGACGTAACAACCCATTTTGTGCCTCGGGCTATGTTAGAGCCAATCCGATTTGCCCATACGTGGTCGCGGTGAGACTGTTCGCCTACGGCCCGAAAGCCGCCACCTAGGTTGGCTTCCATACCAAAATCTTTTTCAAGTGGGGTTTTATTGACCTCTGTCATGTACTTAATTATACCACAATATGTCAAGAAATGGAAGGATTAGGCGATGTCACGCCGACGGAAAGTCAGCCAGGCGATAACGCCAAATGCTAGCGACACGAGGCTATAACTGATGACGGTGCCCCACGCAAAGTGGCCGTCGAGCATCTGCTGCGGGTGGAAATAGTGGTAAGGCAGCAGTTTCGAGGGGGTTTGCAGCCAGCTGGCAGTGCCTTCGAGGCCGGTTAAAACGTAGGTCGTGATAAAGAAAAAGGTTGTTAGCCCTACAGCCGAACTTTTGACGTGGCCGCCGATGGCCGTGAGCATAAAGGCAAAGCTACCGAAAATCAGACAGAGCAGGTAGGTCAGCAGCATGGCGCCGGCAATTTCTCTGACGCTGTTCGGCAGGCCGACCGCCTGACTCAGGAGGATGCAGATAATCAGGCTGATGAGCGCGACAATACCGCTGATGAGCAGGCCGCTGAACGCTTTGGAAAGCAGCAAGCGGCTGCGCGAAACAGGCCGCGATAAGAGCAGTTCGATAGTGCCGTTACGTTCTTCGCGGGCCAGAAGGGCGCTGCCTAGGCCGATCATTAATATGGCCAGCAGCAACGGCACCACCAGATAAAACACGCGGGAATTTAGATACGTTTGAGCGGAGAAGTAATTACCGCTGTCGCCGAGGAAGCCTTTGACGCCGGATGGTAACTTATCGATCGTTTGATTGAGCTGGGCGAATTGGTTTTTGAAAGAGGGGTAGAAAGCGATTTCGACGGCCACGAAGGCGCTGACACCGACCGTCCACCAAGTGGTATACCAGCGGCGTTGGCGCAGGGTCCACTCGATTACGGCTCTCATTTCTTGTCTCCTTCATAAAATTGCAAGAATTCTTCTTCGAGGTTGGCTGTCTCTTGATCGAGGCGCTGTACTTTATGGCTGGCCAGTACGCGGAATAGCGGTGTTAAATCGCCTTCTAGGCGCAGGCGAACGGTGTGATCATCATGAGAAACAATTGTTGCTTGTTTAATTTGTTCCAGCTCAGAGACTGGTGCTGTCTTGGCGAAGGTAATGACAAAGCTGTGGGCGGCTTTGTCCTGTAGGTCTGAAATTGTTTCTTCGCCAACCAGCTCACCACTCCGGATAAAGCCCACCCGGTCGCACATGCGCAGCACTTCACTGAAATTATGGCTGCTGATAAAGAGCGCGGCGCCATTTTCTTTGCTTTCGCGGACGAGCTGAAAGAACGCCTCTTGCATCAGCGGGTCCAGCCCGCTGGTTGGTTCGTCGAGGATCAACACCGCTGGCTCATGCATGAAAGCCTGGATCAGGCCCAGTTTCTGACGGTTGCCCTTGCTGAGGTCGCCGGCTGGCTTATGAAGCTCGGCCTCAAAGCGCTCAACGAGCTTTTGGCGCTGGTTTTGACTCTTGGGCGACTGCAGTTGACCCATATAATCCAGGAATTGTTGACCAGTTAGCCCCTCGTAGAGCTTAAACTCTCCGCTAAGATAACCGACATTTCCTCGCAGTTTGACGCTAGCGCGAACGATATCCAGGTCAAGAATGCGCGCCGTGCCGCTGGTTGGTTGGATAAAGTTCAACAGGGTACGGATGGTCGTGCTCTTGCCGGCGCCGTTGGGACCGAGGAAACCATACACCTCGCCGGGCTGAACTTCGATACTAAGATCTTTGAGGGCGTAGCTGGGCGCGTGATCGTAGCGTTTGCTCAGTTTTTTGGTTTTGATGGCAGCCTGGCTCATAGCCTCAGTAAACCATTGCCGACGAGCCCTTGCAATCTTAAAAGTACGGGGCTATGATGAGTACTACTGGTAAGCATAAGGAATAAACAGTATATGGAAAGAATTAAACGAATCAGTGCCGCTACGGCCTTGCTCGTTCTATCATTTGGTATCACGGTGACCGTACCGGTTTATGCCGAAGATGGCTCAAGCTCGAGCGGTTCATCAGATACGAGCCAAACCGCTAACGAAAATGGCACTACAACATCAGGTGCCGTTAAGGACGCGCAAGAGAATCTGTC
>Ga0070679_100002768_pt1 | contig 15940 bp, 9 predicted proteins | sample KBSC63BmetaG_FD_65652 | JGI IMG/M metagenome (GOLD analysis project Ga0070679, IMG submission 65652) | Corn rhizosphere microbial communities from Kellogg Biological Station, Michigan, USA - KBS C6-3B metaG | ecosystem: Host-associated > Plants > Roots > Rhizosphere | place: USA: Michigan... | reverse complement strand
TGATCGTCGGTCTCACGATCCTGTTGCTGCCGACGATGACGCCTCTTCGAGATCTGGGGAAGAATCTGTTGGTGTTTTTCGGTGCGCTGTACGCGATTCGCGGACTTGGCGTGCTGACGTGGTTCATGGCGCCGGGGAGTCTCGGCGTCGCGCTCGCGGTGGCGTTCGTGCTCCTGTGGGCGCCGGTCCTCAATGCCTTCGCGCTGTTGGCGTTCATGACGCTGGCCGTTGCGGCGTTGGCACTCGGGCTCGGCGACACGTGGGCCGATTGGCGCGGCCGCGCGCGATCGACGATGTAATCAAGAGCTTCTCAATACGGTTTTCAATCGATCGGAGTGAAACATGGAAATCATTCTGCGCCAGGGCGTCGAGAACCTCGGCAAGCCGGGTGACGTGGTGAAGGTGAAGGCGGGCTATGCCCGGAACTACCTGTTGCCGCACGGTCTCGCCTACGAGGCGACGCCGGGCAACCTCAAGCGAATCCAGCAGGAGCGCGAGCGGCTCGATGCGGCCGAGAACGAGCGTCGCGGCGCGGCGCAGGGTGTTGCCGAGAAGCTCGAGCAGGTCTCGCTGACCTTCTCCGCTCGCGTGGGCGAAGAAGGAAAGCTGTTCGGCTCAGTTACCGCGGCTGACATCGCGGCACAACTCGAGGCGCAGGGCTTCCACCTCGAGAAGCGTCAGATCGACCTGCACGAACCGATCAAGGCGCTCGGCGTCTACCGTGTGCCGATCCGCTTGCACGCGGACGTCAAGCCCGAAGTTCGCGTCTGGGTGATCAAGCAGTAGCCGTCGCCGGCCTGTCCGGTCGATTGGTTCGGATTCGTATCTAGTGGTTGGCACTCGGCCCGGCGAAATGCCGGGCCGCTGTGTTTTCGGCGGTCGCGCACCTCGGATCCAACCTTCTGGCGGTTTCCTGTGTCTTCTTTACTGTAAGCAACATACAGGAGACGACCCATGGCGCGAGATCCTGGCGAGCTGCTTCCCGGCACCTTCGAGATGTTGATCCTCAAATCGCTCAGCCTCGGCGCGATGCACGGGTGGGGAGTGGCCGAGCGCATCGAGCGGTTGTCGGGCGGCGTGTGCGCGATTCAACAGGGCGCCGTGTATCCGGCGCTGCAGCGTCTCCTGCGCCGCGGCTGGGTCACCGCCGAGTGGAGCGCGACGGAAAGCAACCGCCGTGCGCGCTATTACAAGCTGACTGCCGCGGGTCGGCGGCAGCTCGACGCCGAGGTCGCGTGGTGGAAGCGAACCATCGGCGGCGTCGATCGCGTGCTGCGCGCCGCGGCGCAGGAGGCGTGAGATGTCGTGGATCCACGCGATGCGCGAACGCGTCACCAACCTCGTGCTGGGCCGGCACGCGGAGCTCGACGAAGAGATCTCGTATCACCTCGAGCTCGAGACCCAACGACAGATCGCCGGGGGCGCTGATCCGGAGACCGCGCGGCGCACGGCATTGGCGCGCTTCGGCGACCGGCGCCGAATCACCGATGCGACGCTGCGCGCGCGCGGCGATCGCCTGATGGAAGGCGGAGCCCAAGATCTTCGCTGGTCACTGCGCTCGCTGCGGAACAGCCCGGGATTTACCGCGCTCGCACTGTTTACGCTCGCTCTCGGGATTGGCGCGACGACGGCTGCGTTCACGGTGCTTGACACCGTGCTGCTGCAACCGCTGCCCTACCCCGAGTCCGACCGGCTCGTCGTCATTCAGGAACTGACGAAGGACAAACGGACGCTCTTTCCGTCGTACCCGAACTTCGACGACTGGCGCACGAAAGCGAACGCGTTCGCGCACGTCGCATCGATCACAGAGCGCGTCGATCGCGTGACGGCGAGCGATGGCGAGACCGTTCGCGTCGCCGACCTGGGCGTATCGCGCGATTTTTTCGAGACCCTGCGCGTGCGACCGATTCTGGGCCGCACCTTCACCGCTGATGAGAATCGTCTCGGCGGAGCGCGAGTGGTCATGGTGTCGTATGAGTTTTGGAAAACGCACATGGGTGGGAGCACGACGCTCGGCACGGTTCGAATGGGAAGGGATCCCGCCACAGTCGTGGGTGTACTGCCGGCCGGCTTCGATTTCCTGAGACACCACGATCTCTATTCGCCGCACGAGCGTGGACCGGGTACCGTGCGAACGGCGCACTATCTCACGGTCATGGCACGCTTGGCGCCGCACACGACGCTCGCATCAGCGCGCGCGAACATGACCGGTTTGTCGCGGCAGTTGGCGTCGGCTTATGGCACGGACACGCAGGCGGAGGACGCGCTCGTCACACCGCTTCGCGACCACGTCGTGGGAAAATACCGGCTCGTGCTCGACGTCGTGTTCGGCGGCGCGACGCTGGTGTTGCTCGTCGCATGCTCGAATCTCGTGAGCGCGCAGCTCGCGCGCGGCATAGCGCGCGGACGTGAGATCGCAGTTCGCGCTGCGCTCGGTGCGTCGCGCGCTCGTCTTGTGCGTCAACTCCTGGTCGAGAGCGCAGTGCTGGCGGTCGCAGGAGCGGTGTTGGGCGCGGCACTCGGCATCGGCATCACGCGCGTCATCTCTCGAGTCGGCGCGGATCTCATGCCTCGCCTGGCCGAGATGACCGTGAACGTCCGGCTCCTGAGCTTCTCGGTCGGCATCTCGGTGCTGGTCACGCTGCTCATCGGGCTCTACCCTGCGCTTCGTCTCGCGCGCGGCAACTCTGCATCGACGCTCCGCGGTGCATCTCGCTCCACCGCACCCATGGTTCGGGCGCGCGTGTGGCACGCGCTCGTCGGTTTCGAAGTCGCGATGGCGGTGCTGCTCCTGGTCGCATCGACACTGCTCGTGCGCACGCTCGATAACATTCTGAACAGCGGCGTGGGATTCGAGATCCATGGCGTGATCACCGCGGCGCTGTCGACAGGAGACACTCCGCAGAGCCGTATCGAGCAGATCGAGTCATCACTCAACGCGATTCCTGGCGTAAGCGGTGTGGCGCTCGCCAGCAATTATCCGCTGGAATGGGGCAACATGTCGGCCCCTGTGCTCCGTCCGACCGATCCCGAAGATCACGACTGGCCCGCCTTTGCCGGGTTTCGCGCGGTAACGCCGAACTATTTCGCCGTGCTGCGACAGCCAATCGTGCAAGGGCGCGCTTTCGATGCATCGGATCGAAAAGGCTCGCCATACGTCGCGGTGATCACGCCTGGAATCGCGCAGGCGCTCTGGCCGGGGGAAGATCCGATCGGCAAACAGCTCCGCAGCAATCAGGACGTCGACCATCTTCTCACCATCGTCGGCGTCGTGAGTGAAGCGCGCAATTGGTCGATGGCCGGACCGCAGAACGAGCTCTATGTCCCTGCCGCGCAGCACGAGAATTGGCAAAGCGATCCCATCGCATTCATACGGGTGGACCGCGATACGCGCGGCGCGGCCGCATCGATCGAACGATTGCTTCGCGCCAATGCTCGCGACATTCCGGCGAAGGTCGCGCTGCTCGACGACCGCGTCGCGGCGACTGCGGCGTCGCGCCGATTCGCGATGGTCGCGATGCTGGCGTTCGGAGGCATCGCACTGCTGCTCGCCGCGGTCGGCATCTACGGCGTGCTCGCGTACTCGGTCACGTCGCGCCAGATGGAGATCGGCGTTCGAATGGCGCTCGGCGCAACGGCCGTTTCGATTCTGCGCCGATCGCTTGGCGGAGCGGCCGCCATGGCTTGCGCCGGTGTCGTCGCGGGATTGCTCGCTTCACTGGCTGCCACGCGATCGCTGCGATCTCTGCTTTACGGAGTGACACCGTTCGAGCCGGTCGCCTACGTCGCGGCGGCAACCCTGCTCCTCGGCGCCGCACTGTTCGGCGCCTACGTCCCGGCTCGGCGCGCAAGCCGAGTCGATCCTGCGATCGCCATACGCGGCGACGCTTAACCACCGAAGAAAGACCATTCAATGCTGCTCTTCGCCATCGCCCTTTCCGCCGTCGTCGCTGACTCTGCTCCGAACTGCACAACCGACCTTCAACTACTGGATCGTAAGCTTCAACAGGATTACGCGGCCTACACACTCGAGCTCCGCGGCGAGCGCCTCGCGCGCTTCGCCGCGATGAAGTCCGAAGCACAGAAGCGAGCGGCAAAAGCCAAGGGCGACGATTGCTTTTACGTGCTTCGCGATTTTGCGGAGTGGTTCGCGGACCCGCACGTCTTCATCTATCAGAGCGCGCAGCTGGACACGGCGGAAACGACTCGACGCGCGGCATCGGTTGAGCGCCGCGCGACGACGGAGGCCGATGCGCGCGCGTACTACGCGCGCAGTGCCAAGCTCGATCCGATCGAGGGCATCTGGTACGATCGCCGATTGCGCGTCGCGATTCTTGCAGACTCCTCGCGCACCGGACAATTCGTCGCGGTCGTCCTTGCATCCGACACGAGCACGTGGACGCCTGGAGCGGTTCGTGCGCGATTCACGCGGCGCACGGGTGGTGGGTATGATGTCGACCTGCTCGCGCGGAACTACGCGACGACACATCTGCGCGGCGACATCTACCGGCACGTCGTGCTGCGACTATCGCCAGGCATTTGGGGAAAGGAGTTCCCTGTCGCGGCCGCGGACAGCGGCACGCTCGATCCAGTCGACCCGCATCGTCCCACACTCTACATGCACGGGTCGACGCCGGTCTTCGCCGTTCCATCGCACGATCCGTCGTACAAGAAACGCCTCGATAGCCTCGTGCTCGCGAACCGCGATCTGCTGTCGCACGCCGATCGCATGATCGTCGACCTCCGCGGGAACGAAGGCGGCTCGTCGTTCACGTCGGAGTACCTCGATCCGTTCGTCTCCACGAAAGAGGAGAAGCCCAATCCGTTCCCCGACGATCGGGCGGTGATGCTCTCGTCCGACGACCAGATTGCCTATGCGAAGGTCGGGTTCGGATCGGACACCACGGCGTTCGTCCGGACGTTGCTCGCGCGCCTTCGGGCGGCGCCCGGCCAGCTGGTGCCGCTCAATGACCCCGCGGCGCCACAGAAACCGGCTGACCCGCGCGAGTGGGTCGTGACCTCAGGACCGCGGGCGGTAGGCGTCCTGACCGACCGCGGAACAGTCAGCGCCGGTGAGGTGTTGGTAGAGCACGCTTTGCGGAGTACGCGAGCCACGGTGTTTGGCGAGCCGACCGCCGGCGCACTCGACTATCAGAGCGTCAGCCTTGTCCAACTATCGGGAAACGAGCATCGGTGGTTTCTCGGGTATCCAACCATTACGCGGTCGCCGGCGCTTCCGGCTGGCGGGATGCGAGGCCGCGGCATCCAGCCGCAGGTTCCGCTGGACCTAGGGAAATCCCTCGACCCCATCTCGGCGGTCGACTCATACCTGGCCGCCAAGAGGTGATCGCCTGCCTTCTGGAAACCCTGGCCAGTCAATTAAGCTTTGAAGAGCGGCTGTGTTAGGCCGCAAACCTGTCCAGGAGCATTTGAAACCAGAGGTCATGCCGACGACATCCTCCGCCCCCTCGCTCGCACTTGCGCAGCGCGCTGCACAGATCGCACTCGACACCAAGGCTCAGGACGTCGTCATTCTCGATTTGAGAGGCGTCACCGACATGACGGATTTCTTCGTCATCGCGAGCGGCACGTCCGACACACACGCGCGAGCGATCGGCGAACATGTCATTGCAGGACTGAAGAAGGAGGGCTCGCCCGTGCATCACGTGGAGGGCCTCGAGAAGGGACGATGGGTGCTGTTGGATTTCGTCGACTTCGTGGTGCACGTCTTTCATCCGACGCTGCGGTCGTTCTATCAGCTGGAACGGCTGTGGGCGGACGCCGAATCGGTGCCGGTGGAGCCCGTGGCGAGCGGCACTGCATGACGCGCGCTGAGCGCAGGACTGCGCGATTCGTCGCCGGCCTCGCGCTCACGCTCGCCGCAGGCGCGCCCACGACCCTCCGCGCGCAGAACTATTTCGGTCAGAACCAGGTGCAGTACGACAAGTTCGAGTGGCATTACCTGGAGACCGAGCACTTTCTCATCTACTACTACCCGGAAGAAAGCCGCGCCGCATTCGAAGCGGGGCGGATGGCCGAGCGTGATTATGCGCGGTTGTCGCGCGTGCTCGATCACCAGTTCCGCGAGAAGAAGCCAATCGTGCTCTTCTCGTCGCGCACGGACTTCGGGCAGAACAACGTCACCGGCGATCTCGGTGAAGGCACGGCGGGCGTCACCGAAGCGCAGCGGCACCGGATGCTGCTCAACTTCACCGGCGACTACGGCACCTTCGAGCACGTGCTCACGCACGAGATGGTGCACGCGTTCCAGTACGACATCTTCGCGCGCGGCAAAGCGGGCAATGGACTCGGCACGCTCGCGCAGTTTCTTCCGCCACTCTGGTTCGCCGAAGGCATGGCGGAGTATCTGTCGCTTGGACCGAATTCGCCGAACACGGATCAGTGGATGCGAGATGCCGCGCTGTACGGCCGCATTCCCACGATCAAAGAGCTGAACGACGACCCGGACAAGTTCTTCCCGTACCGCTACGGGCACTCGCTGTGGACGTACATCGGCCAACGGTGGGGTGACGAAGCGATTGGACAGGTCATGAACTCTGTGCCGAGCGTGGGCGTCGAACGCGCGTTCCGTCGTGAGCTTGGCATCTCGTTCGACGAGCTGGGCGAAGATTGGCGCGAAGATCTGCAGACGCGACTTCTGCCGCCGGTCGGCGGAATGGATCGCCCAAAGAAGTTCGCGCAGCCAATGCTCAACCCGAAGCGAACAGGCGGCGACGTCTTTCTCGCGCCGGCCCTGTCGAACGACGGTCGTACGATCGCGTTTCTGTCGAACGGCAGCGCGGCTCGCGGGCAAGTGTTCGTCGATCTGTGGCTCGCCGACGCGGACTCGGGCAAGCGACAGACGCGTCTCGTCACGAGCACGTTCAATTCGGATTTCGAGGAGCTGCGACTGCTCTACTCGCAGAGCGCCTTCTCGCTCGACGACAGCCGCATCGCGCTGACTGGCCAGAGCCGGGGCAAGGACGTGCTCTATGTGTTCGACGTCGCGTCGCAGCGCGAGATCAGGAAATTCGATCTGCCACTCGAGTCGGTGAGTGGACCGACGTGGTCGCCCGACGGTCGTCAGATCGCGTTCAGCGGCAACATCGGTGGCGTGTCCGACATCTACATCGTGAACGCCGACGGCACGGCGCTGCGCCGCGTGACCAACGACGGCTACGGCGACTTCCAGCCACAGTGGTCGCCCGACGGAAAGACGATTGCATTCGCGAGCGACCGCGACAGCGCGAGCTTCGACGTTTTGCGCTTCAAGCCGTGGAAGATCTGTCTGCTCGATCTTGCGACCGGCACCGCAACGGTGATTCCGGGACAAGCAGGACTCAATCTCAACCCGCAGTGGGCGCCAGACGGCCGGTCGATCGCGTACGTGAGCAATCGTACCGGCACCGCGAACCTCTTTCTCTATGATCTCGACGCGCACGAGCACTATCAGCTGACGAACGTGGCCGGCGCTGTCGCGGCGCTCACGGAGCAGAGTCCGTCGATCAGCTGGGCGCGCGAGGCCGATCGCCTTGCGTTCACCTACTACGAAGACGCGCACTACACCATCTGGTCGGTGCAGAATCCGCGCGCCCTCAAGCGCGCACCGTATCGCGATGCGCCGAAACCGGCGCTGGTTGCGTCGGGCCTGTCGGTTCCTTCGACCGACAGCGCGCAGAAAAGCGTCTCGATCGCGGCGCTGCTCGATTCGTTCAACCTCGCGTTGCCCGACACCACGCGCTTTCGCATCAGCCCGTATCGCGTGCGTTATCAGGCCGACTATGCAACGCGACCAAGCGTCGGCTACGCGCCGGACGCGCGCTTTGGCCGCAGCGTCTTCGGCGGAACGACCGTGGTCTTGAGCGACATGCTCGGCAACAATCACCTCGCGCTTTCCGGTGAGGTGAATGGTCGATTGAGCGAAGCGCGCGCGTTTCTCGGCTACACGAACCTCGCGCACCGCTGGCAGTTCACCACTGGTTTCTCGCAGTCGCCGTACTACTTCCTCTCGGCCGACTCGCTATCGAACACGATTCAACCGGGCGTTGCGCAAGAGAATCAGCAAATCACGACGTACGTCGCCCGACAGATGTTCGGTGTGACGGCGTATCCGTTCAACCGCTTCACGCGACTCGAGCTCGGCGCGGGGTTCAACAACATCGACCGCAGCCGCTGGTTCGTCACGCGGCAGGTGCTGAACGGCACGTCGGCGGGGAGCTATTCGGTCGACAGCACGCATCGCGATCCAACGCTGAACTACTTCGACGGACAGCTCGCGCTCGTCTCCGACAACACGCTCTTCGGCTATACCGGGCCGATCATGGGCCGCCGGTATCGATTCCAGGTGAGTCCAGTCACCGGGTCATACGACTGGGTCGAGTATCTCGCGGACTATCGGCGATACGATCCGATCATCTTCAACTATCTCACGATCGCGACGCGCTTCTACGCGGATCTGTCGATCGGGCCGGACGAGACGGAATTCCAGAAGTACGTTGCGCGCCCCGACTTTGTCCGCGGCTACGACAGCAATAGCTCGTTCTACTTGAGCTGCCCGGTCATCGGCGCCAACCCGTCGAACTGCAGCGCGGTGCAACTGCTCGGCAGCCGAGTTGCGGTCGCGAACATCGAGCTGCGATTCCCATTGATTCGGCGACTCGAGCTCGGGTTTCTACCTGTGGACCTGCCGCCGCTCGATGGTCTCTTCTTCTATGACGGCGGCCTTGCATGGTCGAGCGGCCAATCGGTCTATCTGTCCCGTCCGGCAGGATACGATGTCTCCCAACAGCGCTATCCGCTGCGAAGCTACGGATTCGGGCTTCGGCTGAACCTGTTCAACTACGCCATCGTGCGTTGGGATTACGCGGTACCGGTCGATCAGAGCAACCATCGAGGCCGCTGGACCTGGTCGCTGTGGCCAAGCTTCTGACGCCCGCCGCGGCGCCCATTTGTAGCGCCGGTTGACAATCGAGAATCGGCCCGCGCGCATACTCGCGGCGGGCTCCGCGGATTATCTTCTTCCGGTGCGCTCGCTTTCCGCGTTTGCGCTCGTGCTCGCCGCTCGTTCCGGAGGCGATCGCTCCAGTCGCCCGGCCCGTCGCCCCCAATCGACGAGACCGTCTGCGAGAGGGCCGCGTGTCCTCGCACTGCGGGTGTCTCGGAACAGCGGCGTGACTCGAGCCTTCCCCGACCCGACCTCTCACGACGTGCCCGCACGGCGCGTCGTCGCGCTCGGCCCGGGGGTGCGATGACGGCACCGACAGCTCGCCGCCTGTTCGACTGGGAAGCCGCTGGACACGAGCTCGGCGCGAAGCTCGGCGAGTATCACGCGATCGTGGTCGCGGGGCTCGATCCAGTCATCACCGGACGGGTCGCGATCGCGCTCGCGCGGGCGCAATCGGATGCACGGCGCGTGGCGCTCGGCGACCTGTTCGCCGAGTCGCCGCCGATTCAGGATCTCGTGCACAGCGATGATCCGCATGGGATCGTCGACAGCTTCTTGTACGGCGTCTCGCTCACGAAGATCGCGCGTCCGGTTCCCGACGCCGGCCAGCTGTACGTGATGCCGAGCGGCACTGAGCCGCCGACGTACGACGAGATCCTACCCAATCCGCGGTGGCACCGGTTGGCAGCCGGCTTCCGCGAGATGAATTCGCTGCTGATCCTCGCAATCCCGACATCGGCGCCGCATCTCGAAACGCTGGTCGCGGCGATGAACGGCGTCGTCTTCGTCGGCGATGCAGCGGCAGCGGACGTCCCGGTTTCGCGCGTGATCGGCGCGGTGCGTGAGCCGCGCGAAGAGAGCCAACGTGACGACGTGCACGTCGCGGGCGAGAAGCACGAAGCGCCCCGACGACATGCGCCAACTCCGTCGTTCGCGGCGCGCGGGTTGGACGCGCAGGGCATGCCCGCCGGCGCACTGCGCAAACTGTTGCGCAGCTTGACACAGAAGCTGACGCGCAAGCTGACTCGCAATCAGATGGCCGCGGTGGGTGGAGTCGCGCTCACGCTCATAGCGGCCGGAATCGCGTTGTGGCTCGCATATCGTCCACTGGCCGGCAACGCGTCGGGACCGATTTTGAAGCGAGAACCGGATTGCACGAAGCTCGCCGCGGCAGGCACGCCGTGTACTCCAACCACTCCGACGCCGACAGTCGCAATCACGCCTGCCGCGGCGCGCTCTGACTCGTCGAGTGACACGTCAAAGGCCGCCGCGATCGCAACCCCTTCGCCGACCGTACTCACCGTCGCCAACCCGGCCGATTCCACGGTTGCCGCCGCATTTGCCGTGCAGTTGATGGCTGCGAATACGCAGGCGGGCGCTATCTTGAAGCTGCAAAATGACGGCAAGAAATTGCCGGCGGCGACGTTCGCGCCGGCGATCATCCAAGGTGTACGCTGGTTCAAGGTGGTGAGCGGCGCGTTCGCGACATACGCCGGAGCGGATTCCCTGCTCGCCCTGCTCAAGCAGCGCAACCTGCTGCGCAGCGGAAACGTGGTGCGGTTGCCGTTTGCATATCGGATCGATTCCGGCGTCCCGGTGAAAGCCGTTCCCGCGATGGTCGCGGCGTACGGCGACCGCGGCCAACCGGTGTACGCGCTCCAACAGGTAGATGGCACGGCGTGGTTGCTCGTAGGCGCTTACGAGTCACCCGAGCAGGCTTTGTTGTATCGCGAATCGCTTCCCTCCGGAACCCAACCCGTTCTCGTGTATCGCAAAGGGAGATCGTTCTAGTGCGGCTGACCAAGCTCGAGCTTCAGGGTTTCAAATCGTTCGCGGACTCCACGGAGATGGTCTTCAACCCGGGCGTCACCGCGATCGTTGGCCCGAACGGCTGCGGCAAGTCCAACGTCTCCGACGCGGTGCGTTGGGTGCTCGGCGAACAGCGTGCGCGATTGCTCCGCGGCGCGAAGATGGAAGAAGTCATCTTCCAGGGATCGTCGGCACGGCGCGCCGTGAACGTAGCCGAAGTCTCGTTGCACTTCTCGAATGAGGACGGCACGCTGCCGGTCGCGTTTCAGGAGGTCGTCATCACGCGCCGGCTCTCGCGATCGGGTGAAAGCGATTACTTCCTGAATCGCGCGCCCTGCCGGTTGCGCGACATCTCCGATCTGCTCCGCGGAACAGGCCTCGGCGCCGATACCGGAGTCGTCATCGAGAGCAAGATGATCGACGCGCTGCTCTCGGATCGGCCGGACGATCGGCGCGAGCTGTTCGAGGAAGCCGCAGGGGTTGGCCTGTATCGCGATCGCCGCCGCACGACGGAGCGCCGTCTCGAAGAGACGACGGTCGATCTCCAGCGCCTCGACGACTTGATCGGCGAAGTGCAGAGCCAGGTGCGCTCGCTCGCCCGCCAGCGAAAGCGCGCGGAGCGTCACTCCGAGCTCACCGCTCGCCGGTTCACGATCGAGATCGCGCTCGCGAAGCGCGAGATGGAGGCATGGCACGACGAGCTCGCGCGATTGGGCGAGCGCGTGGCCGAGCTGCGTGAAGCCGCACCCAAGTCCGAGGAAGCCGTTCGCGCTGCCGAGCAGGCGCGCGACGCCGCCCATGGAACTCGTGCCGCCGCCGAAGCACAGCGCACGGAGCTCCTGCGTCTCGTCTCGTCGCAGCGCGAGCAGGTCCAGCAGATCCGCGGCGAGATGGCCGTTGCCGAAGAGCGCCAGCGCAACGCGCTCGCACGCCGGCAACGCGCCGAACTCGAAGCGACTGAGGGCGAAGCATACGGCACGCGCATCACGACGGACCGCGAGGCGGCGGCGATGGAGCGCGCACAGGTCGAGTCGCAGCTGCAGACCGCGCGTGCGTTGCGCGTCGAGCGCCAATCAGAGGAAGACCGCACGCGCCAAGCCGTAGCCGCGATGCGCATGGCCGTCGAGGACACGGAACGACAGCACCGCGAGCTGCAGGACCGTGCGCGGCGCATCGAGATCGATCGCGAGCGCGCCCGGCGTGAAAGCGACGAGCTGATCCAGCGCATGGATCTCCTGTCGCAAGAGCGACTGCAGCTCGATGACGCACTGGGCTCGGTGAATCGCGAGCTCGAGTCGGCGGCGGCCAACATCGCCGCGGCACAGGATCGTGTTCGAGAATGCGCCACGGCGCTTGAAGCAGCACGGATCGCGGATCGCGAGACGCGCGAGCAGGAGTCGATCGCTCGCGCCGAATTGTTCCGCGCCGACGAAGCGCACACGTCGCTGCAAGGCAAGGTGAATGCGCTCGACGCGCTCGAGCGCGAGCGCGTCGGTCTTGCGCCGGCTGCCGCACGCCTCCTTCGCGAGCGCGAGCAGTTTGGCGACGGCGCGGTGCTCGGACCGTTGAGCGATTTCATCAGCGCCGATCAGTCGTCCGCACTTCTCGTCGAGCGTTTCCTCGGCGCGACGGTGCACGCCGTGCTCGTTCGCGACCGCCAGGCTGCGGAAGCGGTGCGTACATGGCACGCGACGGCGAACCCCGGACCGCTCCTTCTGCTTCCGCTCGACGCGCTTCGCGACGATCAGAGCAACGAAGACGACGCGCTGTCGAGCAAGGTGGATGCGTCGGGCGCTGGACGTCAGTGGGTGAGGGCGCTGTTAGGTCATGTGCATGCAGTCGATGAAGGCGCGGCATTCGTCGACGCACGCGGCGCGGTATGGCTCCCGGGCAGCATCGCTGGCCCAGGACCGCTGCGTCGACGCGCCGAGCTGTTTGCACTGCGTGCGGAGCTCACCGCAACTGAGCAGGCACGTCAAACGGCGCTCGCCGCGGCTGACGCGCTGCGCCTCGCGGTGCAGGAATCCGAGAAGCGCGTGCTCGAGGCGTCCGGCGCGTTGGAGTCGGCGCAAGTCGATGCGCGTCGCGCCAATGAAGTGCAAGGTGAACTGCAACGCCGGCACCAGCGGGCACAGCGCGAGGTTCAGGACGCCGCGGCGCTCACTGATCGCCTTGCGACACGTCGCGATCAGTTGACCGAGCAGCTCGCTCGTCTCGACGACGAAGCGGGCACACTCGCCGAGGCGCTGACCGTCCGCGCCGAATCGCTGGCGCGCACGCGCGAGCAGCTGACCGTTTCAGAGGGCGCGCACGAGCAGGCGCGCGACGCGCGCACGAATGCGCAGGTCGAGGAAGCACAGGCTCAGGCACGCGTGCAGGTCGCGAACGACCGCGAGCGTCGTCTATCGCAAGAGCAGGAGTCCGCGGCAGTCAGGCTCGAGTCGCTGCGCGCGGAGCTCACGGATCTTGCCCAAGCTGATTCCGCCCTCGCCGATCAAATGGCCGAGTGGCGCCTCGACCTCGAGACACGCGAGGCGACGCTCGCCGACGGCGAAGCACGGCTCGAGACCGCCGAAGGCGGCGTCCGTGACGCCGACGAATCGCTGACCGCCGCGGAGCACGCGCTCGACGACGCACGCCGCCAATCACAGGCACACAGCGACGAGCTGCACCACGCGGAGCTCCGTCACACGGAGCTCGGCGGACGTCGCGCGGCGATTCGCGAGCGGTTGGAGACCGAGTGGCGTCGGCCGCTCGACGACATGCTCGCCGAGGCGCAGCCCGTGGAGCTCGACGACGACGCGCTTCGCGCCGAGGCCGAGTCGCTGCGGCAGGAACTCGAGAAGCTCGGCCCGGTGAACGTGCTGGCGATCGAAGAGCATGAGGAAACGCTCAAGCGCCAGGACTTCCTCACGGGTCAGCGGGCCGACCTCGCCGAGGCGAAGCAGTCACTGCAACAAGCGATTCGCGAGATCGACAACACGGCTCGCGAGCTCTTCCTCGGCACATTCGCTCAGGTGCGCGAGAACTTCCGTCAGATCTTCATGTCGCTGTTCGGCGGCGGCGAGTGCGATCTGCGCCTCGAGAATCCCGATGCGCCGCTCGACTGCGACATCGAGATCCACGCGTCGCCGCGCGGCAAGCGCACGCAGCGCATTCACCTGCTCTCGAGCGGTGAGCGCGCGCTCGTCGCGCTGTCGCTGCTGTTCGGCATCTTCCTCACGAAGCCGAGCCCCTTCTGTCTGCTCGACGAGGTGGACGCGCCGCTCGACGACGCGAACGTCGGCCGGTTCGTGAGAATGTTGACCCAGTTCAAGTCGCGAACGCAGTTCATCGTGATCACGCACAATCCGCGCACCACCACGGAGGCGGCGGATTCGGTGTACGGCGTGACGATGCAGGAGCCGGGGGTGTCGTCGCTCGTGAGCGTGCGCATGCGCGGCGCACCGACGGTCGACGAAGCACTGGCTGGCCTGGGCGTCGACAGCGCGGTTCCAACGGCGGTATGATCCGTTGGCGCCGCGCCGCGGCGTGGCTTGGTGTCGTCGGCCTGTTGGTCGGGGTTCATTCGCTCGGCGCGCAGAAGCGACCGGAGTCGATTACACTCTCCATCTCGGGCATTCAGGGGAACTCGATTCCGCCCGCGCCGGACATTCTGGTCAACGGATTCAACCCGCAGCCCGGGCTGACGTACTCGATCACGCTCGAGCTGTCACGGGAGCCGACATTTGCGCGGCCGTTTTCGAATCAGGCGGCGAGCGGACTGACCGCGAGGTTTCGCCTCGACTCGCTCCTCACGCAGGACTCGACCGTATACTTTCGCGCGCGTCTGATCGATGACTCCAACCACATTGCAGCCACGGATTCCGAAAGCCACCCGATTCAGAAATGGTTGCGCCTCGACTCGCCGCCGCAGCAGACGTTCACCAGCCTGAAGAAACAACCGGTGTTCGCGTGGAGCAGTCCTGCCATCACGTTGCTGTGGCAGTACGAGCTCACGATCGTGAACAGAGCAACGCAGGTCGAGCAAACACATCTCCTGAATGCTACCACGTACACGCCGCCCGACTCGCTGCCCCTCGAGGCGAACACATCGTACAGCTGGCGCGTAACGGCGAGCGCCGTGGGCAGTACTGGATCGACCAAGGTGACTGTGGCCAGCGTCGGCTCGTTCGCGATCGAGGGCCCGCCAATGATCACGCTGCTCTATCAGAACTTTCCAAATCCGTTTGGCCGTGGACAGCGACAGGATCAGACCTGCTTCTGGTTCGATCTCGCTCAACCGGCGACGGTGCGGCTCACCATCTTCGACATTCGTCTGCGGCGAGTGCGACAGATCGTGCCCGGACCGATCGGGAATGGCGTGATGAACGCCGGCTCGTTTGGACGCGAGGATATCGACGCCAAGAGTGGCTGTGATCCAAAGCTCACCTGGGACGGCAAAGACGATCGCGGCCAGTTCGTTCCGCCGGGCGTCTACATCGCGCAATTCGTCGCGAACGGTAAATCGACGACGATCAAGATGCTGTACAAGGGACCTCCCTGACGTGCGCTTCACGACGCTGGGCACCGGGACGATCTCGCTCACACCGGCGCGGAGCTGCGCCGGCTACCTGTTCGAGGCGCCGGAGCTGCGGCTGCTCATCGACTGCGGCAGCGGCATCACACGGCGGCTCGCCGAGCTCGGGGTGGATTGGCCGGGCATCACGCACGTCGCGCTCACGCATTTCCATATCGACCACCACGGCGACCTGCCAACGCTGATTTTCGCGTGGCGGCGGGGGTATCTCCCGCCGCGGAGCGCGCCTCTCGAGATCGTCGGTCCCGCCGGAACCGCATCGCTTCTCGAGCGATTGGCAGCCGCATACGGCGAGTGGGTCACGGCGCCTGGTTTCCAGGTCTCGATCCGGGAGATCGGGCCCACGGAAGCCCTACAGCTCCCTGGAGGCACCGTTCTCACTGCCCATCCGGTTCCGCATACACCCGAGGCCGTAGCATATTGCATGGAGCGCGGCGGGCGTCGGATCATCTACACGGGCGATACGGGCCCGTCCGGCGAGTTGGCCGCGTGGGCGCGTGGGTGCGATCTGCTCGTCTGTGAGTGTTCGTTGCCGTCGGCGATGGGCATTCCCGGACACCTGACCCCTGAGCAGTGCGGCGAGCTTGCACAGGCCGCGGCGCCGAAGC
>Ga0070679_100002767_pt1 | contig 15943 bp, 14 predicted proteins | sample KBSC63BmetaG_FD_65652 | JGI IMG/M metagenome (GOLD analysis project Ga0070679, IMG submission 65652) | Corn rhizosphere microbial communities from Kellogg Biological Station, Michigan, USA - KBS C6-3B metaG | ecosystem: Host-associated > Plants > Roots > Rhizosphere | place: USA: Michigan... | reverse complement strand
CCCGTTTTCGGATCGCGCAACACGAAACACTTCTGGTTCGCGCGGATCGTGGCGCGGATCACTTCCGGCGGAATGTCGAGATAGCTCTTGTCGAATTCTCCGAGGAGCACGACCGGCCACTCGACGAGGCCTGCGACTTCTTCAAGCAGTCCTTCGTCCTCGACCAGCTCGAGCCCTTGCGCGAGCGAGAGGTCTTTCGCATCGGCCAAAATCATCGCTTTCCGCCGGTCGCGGTCGGCGACCACCTTCGCCTTGTCGAGCGCGTGCAGATAATCCTCGAGCCGCTTCACTTTAATCTTGCCCGGCGCCATCGCCGGGTGACCGTGGGTGTGATCGCCCGACTGCACGCCGTCGATCGCGAAGTGAATAACCTCCGGTTCCTCGGTCTCCGGCCCGAAAGTGCAGACGATGGAGTGAAGCGGCCGCACCCAGCTCAGCGCGCCCGATCCCCAGCGCATCGATTTCGGCCACGGAAAGTTCTTCACCACTTCCGGCACGATCTCCTTGATGACCTCTTCCGCCGCGCGGCCCTTTTTCTCGATCGCGGCGATATAGTGGTCGCCCTTCTTGTCCTGCTGGACTTTCGCCTCGCTAATCGACTTCAGGCCGGCGGATTTGAGAAAGCCCTGGATCGCACCGTCGGGCGCGCCGACGCGCGGGCCTTTTTTCTCCTCGCGCACGTCCTTCGCTTTCGCGAGCAGCCCGTGCACCGCGAGCGCCAGGCGCCGCGGCGTCGAAAACGCCTTCGCGCCTTCATAAGTCAGCCCCGCGTCCACGAGCCTGTCGGTGACGAGCTTGCGCAAATTCTCCTGCGCCTCGCGCTGCATGCGCGCGGGGATTTCTTCGGAGTAAAGTTCGAGGAGAAGGTCGGGCATGTTACGCGCCGCCGCCTTTGGTCTTCAGCCACGCAGCTCCGCAAGCCTTCGCGAGATCGCGCACGCGTAGAATGTAGCTCTGCCGCTCTGTCACCGAGATCACGCCGCGCGCGTCCAAGAGATTGAAACAATGGCTCGCCTTGATGCACTGGTCATAGGCGGGCAGCGCCATTTCGTGCTTCGCATCCTTCTCGCCGATTTTCAAAAGCCGCTTGCACTCTTCCTCGGCGTCCTTGAAGTGCCGGAAGAGCATGTCCGTGTCGGCGGCTTCGAAATTGTAGCGCGAATATTCCTGCTCGGCCTGCAGGTACACGTCGCCGTAAGTGACTTTTTCCGCGCCGTCGCGTCCGTTGAAGTTCAGATCGAAAACGTTCTCGACGCCCTGCACATACATCGCGAGCCGCTCGAGCCCGTAAGTGAGTTCGCCCGAAACCGGCGCGCATTCGAAGCCCGCGACCTGCTGGAAATAAGTGAATTGCGAAACTTCCATCCCGTCGCACCAGCACTCCCAGCCGAGCCCCCATGCGCCGAGCGTCGGGCTTTCCCAGTCGTCCTCGACGAAGCGCACGTCATGCGTTTTCTGGTCGATGCCGATTTTCGCGAGCGACTTGAGATAAAGCTCCTGAATATCGGCGGGCGACGGCTTCAGGATCACCTGAAACTGATAGTAGTGCTGCAGCCGGTTCGGGTTCTCGCCGTAGCGCCCGTCCTTCGGCCGGCGCGACGGCTGCACATAGGCGGCTTTCCACGGCTTCGGCCCGAGCGAGCGCAAGGTCGTCGCCGGGTGAAACGTGCCCGCGCCCATTTCCATGTCGTAAGGCTGCAGGATCACGCAGCCTTGCTCCGCCCAGAAGGTCTGGAGCGCGAGGATCAAGCCCTGAAACGAGCGTTCGGGGCGAAGGGATTCGGCGATTGATTCGGTCATGGATCGCGGCTCTGAAAACGCGGCGACCCTACGGATGGGTGCGGGTGAAATCAACTTCCCACATTCTGTCATTCCGGAAGCCGAGCGAAGCGAGGCTATCCGGAATCCAGACGCCTGGTTCTGGATTCCGGGTTCGCTGCTGCGCAGCGCCCCGGAATGACAAGTTGTTACGACGGCGGCCGGTACTGCCCGGTTTTCGGGTCGCGCTGCAGCGTCGGGATATTCGCCCGCTCGTCCGGCTTCGGCTCGCGGCGGAGCGCTTCCAGGTCTTCGTTCGCTTTCTTGTGCGCGTCCGACAAGAGCTTCGCGGCAAGCGCCGCCCCGATCGCGCCGAGAGCCCAGGCAATCAACGGAGGCATGTCGTCCTCTACAATCCGTAGCGCGACCACAGCGCGCGCGCTTCGATCGCGGAAATCAATGTCGCCGCCCAATTTGCGTCCGAGACGCCGTCGAAGGATACACCCGGCGTCTTTTTTGAGAACCAGCTTGTCGAGGGCGCGATCAAGGGCGTTTCGACCTTCTTGCCGTAACGCTCGCGCAGCACGGTCTTGATCTCCCCAAGCCGGTCGGCGAGGCCGAGTTCGACGCCTCTCTCGCCGACCCAAAATTCCCCGGAGAACAAGGTTTTTTCGGGGCCTTTCAATTTCCTGCCGCGGCTCTTCTTCACGAGCCCGATGAACATTTCGTGGATGTCCTTCTGGATCGCTTTCAGTCGGCGGACGTCGTCGGGCTTTTCCGGCTGGAACGGATCGAGCGACATCTTGTGATCGCCCGCGGTATGCACGCGGCGATCGATGCCGAGCTTCCTGATCGTCTTGTCGAAACCGAAGCTCGCCGAGATAACGCCGATGGAGCCCACGATGGAGGAAGGATCGACGACGATCTCGTCGGCGGCGCAGGCAATCATGTAGCCGCCGGAAGCCGCGACGTCTTCGACGAAGGCGATCACTTTTTTCTTTTTCTCTTCCGCCAGCATCCGGATGCGCCGGTAGATGAGATGCGATTGCACCGGCGAGCCGCCGGGCGAATTGATGACGATTGCGATCGCCTTGGCCTTCTTCACCGCGAAGGCGCGATCGAGGAGCTTCGCGGTGGTCGCAAGCGTGATGCCGGGAGAAAGCGGCGTGGAAAATCCGATTGCGCCGGTGAGGCGGACGACCGGAACTGTCGGCGTGCCGCGCAGGAAACGCAGGAACTTGGGTGTTGCCATTATTCTCACCGTTAAGAACCGTTCCCCGGACGGCTTGCGTAGCAAGCCGAGCCGGGGTCCAGCAAATGCAACCTGGACCCCGGGTCTCGCGCTTCGCGCTCGCCCGGGGAACAAGCATTGCTCGCAGATCGCTAACGCGCCGATTGGGTTTCTTCAAGCGCCGCCGCATCGCGCAGAATCCTGTTTGCGGCCTCTGTCGGCTGATTATTCGCGTCGTTCAGCACAATACCCGGAAGCATCGCAGGCGGCGTGCGACGGCCCTTGATCGCGCGCACGATCAGCCGGATCGCGGGCGCATCCGCACGCGGGAAGATCGGGATGAATTCCGCCGCGCCGAAGCGGCCTTTCAGCATAGCGAGAATCGCTTCGATGGCTTCCGGCCGATGAATGAGGGCGAGCTTGCCGTTCGGCGCAAGCAGCCGCTCGGCCGCGCCCACCCACAAATCGAGATCGGAGTCCGCCGCACTATGCGCCCGCCGCCGCGTCGGATCGGGTGAGATGTTCTTGCGCGAAGGGTCGTTGAACGGCGGGTTCATCAGCACGAGATCGGCGCTCGCAGCGGCGGGATGTTCGGCTCCGCTTTTTCGCGCGAGCTTGAGCGCATCCGTGACGACGATTTCCGTACGCTCTCCAAATCCGTTGCGCTTTACGTTCTCACGCGCGAGCGAAGCCAAGTCAGAATCGATTTCTACGAGTGTCACGCGCTCCGCTATTTTGCGAACGAGTAGTGCGAGTCCCGCCGTGCCGACGCCGGCGCCAAGATCGATCGCGTGTTGCGACGAAGGCGCTGCCGCGGCGAGCAGGATTGCATCATGCCCGGCACGGTGGCCGCGCGCGGGCTGCAAGAGTTTCAACTTGCCGCCGAGCACCGCGTCGTCGGTGGTTTCGACCGGCACGGCTCAGCTCTCCGAAAGCGCATGACCGAGCCCCGCATCGGTCAGCAATTTTCGCGCGCGTTCCAGCGAATTCGTCTCGACGAGGATGCGGCGCGGGATCGCGCCGGCGGAGCCTTCGAGGACGCTGGTGTGCGTGTCGGCGACGAAATATTCGATCTTCGCGCCCGACAGCATCGCTTCGACCGCAGAAATTAAAACAAGATCGTTGGTGCGAAGAAGGAGCCGCACGGAATCAATCCGCGCGGCGATCGAAGCCGTAAGGCGCGCGGTGCGAGAGATAGGCGAGTCGCTTCAATTCGCGCCGTCCGCGCGTCACGGTGTCGAGGATGAGGCCCGATGCGAGCGAGAGGAAGGCAAGCATCATCATGCCCATCGCGAGGATCGCCGTCGGCAGCCGCGGCACGATCCCTTCTTCGACATAGGTGATGATTACCGGGAAGGCGAGCACGACCGAAAGCACGGCGAAGAGCGATGCGAGCAACGCGAAAAATTGCAGCGGCCGCTCGCCGCGATAGAGATTGAAGATCGTCCACAAGATACGGAATCCGTCGCGCCAGGTATTGAGCTTCGATTCCGAACCTTCCGGCCGCGCGAAGTAAGGCGTCTGCACTTCGCCGACGGGCATCCCGAGCTCCAGCGCATGCACGGTGAGCTCGGTTTCGATCTCAAAGCCGGTCGAAAGCGCCGGGAAGGATTTCACGAAGCGCCGCGAAAAGACGCGATAGCCGGAAAGAATGTCGTGAAAGGCGCGGCCGAACACCTGCGCGACGAACCCGGTGAAGAGATGATTGCCGAAACGATGCCCGCGCCGGTAGGACTCGTGACCCGTCTCCACGCGGCAGCCGACGACCATGTCGAGATTTTCGTCGATCAATTTTGCGATCATCTTCGGCGCGCTCGGCGCGTCGTAAGTCGAGTCGCCATCGACAAGAAGATAAATGTCGGCCTCGACGTCGGCGAACATGCGGCGCACGACATGGCCCTTGCCCTGGCGCGTTTCGTTGCCGACGACGGCGCCCGCCACGCGCGCGACCTCGCGTGTGCGGTCCTTCGAATTGTTGTCGTAGACGTGGATCGTCGCGCCGGGGATTGCCGCGCGGAATTGCTCGACCACTTGCGCGATCGCCGCTTCCTCGTTGTAGCAGGGAACGAGCACCGCGACGCGGCGGTGAGATGCCGAAGCCAGCGGCGGCGTATCCTGCTCTTTCAGCGCGCGCATTTCGTTCCTCGTTGAATGGCGGGCCTGCGCAATCTAGGCCGGAAAAGCAATGATGCGAAGATGTTAACTCCGCATTGCCTTGCGGGTTTGCGGCCGCGTTCTTTATGCTAAGGCGGTTTACAGGAGATTAGCCGGTGGCCGTCGTTCTGCCTTTTGAGCCCGCGGACGAGCCCTCGATCGAGCGGCTCTCGGCGCTCGTGCGCGCCGACCTGCAGCGGGTGAACGATCTGATCGTGAGCCGCACCGGCTCCGAAGTCACCATGATTCCGGAAGTCGCGAACCACCTGATTTCTTCGGGCGGCAAGCGCCTTCGCCCGATGCTCACGCTCTCGACCGCGGCGCTCACCGGCTATCGCGGCGAGGGCCACATTCGTTTGGCGGCGGCCGTCGAATTCATGCACACGGCGACGCTTCTGCATGACGATGTCGTCGACGACAGCGAGATGCGCCGCGGGAAACTCGCCGCGCGCATGTTGTGGGGGAACGAAGCTTCCGTGTTGGTCGGCGATTTCCTGCTCGGCCAGGCGTTCCGCATGATGGTGGAAGTCGGCTCGATCCGCGCGCTCGAAATTCTCTCCACCGCCGCGGCCGTGATCGCCGAAGGCGAAGTGATGCAGCTCGCCGCCGCGAAGAACCTCGACACCACCGAAGACGAATATCTCGCCGTGATCCGCGCGAAAACGGCGGAGCTGTTCGCCGCCGCCTGCGAGGTCGGTCCCGTGCTTGCCGCACGCCCGAAACCGGAAGAGGCCGCGGCGCGCTCCTTCGGCATGAATTTGGGCATCGCGTTCCAGCTCGTCGACGATGCGCTCGATTACGGCGGCAGCCGCGCGCGTCTCGGCAAGAATGTCGGTGACGATTTCCGCGAAGGAAAAATCACGCTGCCCGTCATTCTCGCCTTCCGGCGCGGCAACGAGGAAGAGCGGAGTTTCTGGCGCCGCGCGCTTGAAAAAGGCCAGAGCACCGATGCCGATTTGGAACGTGCCGTCGGATTGCTCGCGCATCACCGTGCGCTTGAGGACACGATCGAGCGCGCCCGCCATTATGGCGCGATCGCAAAAGACGCGCTGGCGTTATTTCCCGAGGGTCAAAGCAAGCAGGCGCTCGTCGAAGTCGTCGATTTTTGCGTCGCGCGCGCGCACTAACACAATTTCGTCGCCGCCACCCAGCGGTCCCGGTTTTCGGCGCGGATCACCGCCGCTGCCTGTTCCGCCTGCTGCATCGTATCGTAAAGCGCGAACACGCTCGGCCCCGAGCCCGACATGCGCACGAGCCTCACGCCCGCCGTGCGTGCGAGCTGCTCCTCCGCCGCCTCCACGAGCGGCGTCATCTGGTGCGTCGCGCGCGCGAGATCGTTCGCCTGCGAATTGAGAAAAGCGAAAAACTTCTGCCGTTCGAGCGGAATCGCCGCGGCCTCCGGATGATCGTCGTATTTTCCGGAGAGCGAAATTATGCCGAGTTCGTCGAACGTCTGGAACGCTTCGCGCGTCGACACATGCACTTCCGGAAACAGGATCACGCAGGGGAGCTCCGGCAGCGCAAGCGGCGCCGACAATTTTTCGCCGATACCGCTCACCACACGCGCTTTCTGTTCGAGGCAGACGGTGACATCGGCGCCGCTCTTCCGCGCCGCGGCCAAAATGCGCGGGTCGTCGAGCCTTAGCTCGTTCAGTTTTGCGAGCAGCCGTAACGCCGCCGCCGCGTCGGAGGATCCGCCGCCGAGCCCTGCGCCGACCGGAAGACGCTTCGTGAGTCCGAAACGGCCGGCCTTCAGGTCGGCGACATGATCACTAAGCGTACGCGCCGCGATCAGGATCAGGTTGTCCGAGCTCTCGAACAGCGCCGCCGCATTCGGCCCACCGATATCGAGTTCGAGCTTCGGCCCGGGCGTGAGCGTCAATTCGTCGCCGATATCCGCGAAAGCCACGAGGCTGACAATTTCGTGATAGCCGTCCGGCCGCTGCCGCACGATCCGTAGCGTCAGATTGACCTTGGCGAGCGCTTTGGTTTGCAAGGGAAATGACATTGTCGAGGGAACTGGGCTGGGCGCGGGAGAATGGCGGCGCGCGCCGCTGCGCGCAAGGTCGAAATCTGTGCAGAACGGTTCTGTCCTTGCGGTTGCCATGAATCGGGGGCATCCTTACGCGATCCGTCGCGACGATAGAAGTTCCGCGAATCTCTAACAGGCCATTGGAGTTCGATCCTTGAGTCACCGCTCGTTCATTTCCGCCGCCCTTGCGCTCGCGTTGGCGGGCAGTTTCTTCACGCCCGCTTCTGCGTCGGTCGATCTGCCGGAGCGCTCGGTCATTTCGCGCACCTCGCCGGCGGGCAATTATCTCGCCGGGCGGTTGGCGAATGCCAATCGCGATATGGCGTCGGCGGCGGTTTATTATCGCGCGGCCCTCCGCGCCGATCCCAAGAACGAGGATTTGCTCGAGCGCACCTTTGTTTCGGTGCTCGCGAAAGGATCGGTCGAGGAGGCGGTGCCGCTCGCCGAGCGCTTGCTGCATGTCGATCGCAGCCAGCGTCTCGCGCGTCTCGCGATCGCCGCGCGCTCCTTGAAGCGCGCGCAGTATAAGCAGGCGCGCACGCAGCTCTCGCAGTCCATCCGCGGCCCGATCGCCGATCTCACCGCCACCATCATGACCGCCTGGGCGATGGCCGGCTCCGGTCAGGCCAAGCAAGCGGTTGCCAGCATCGATCACCTGCAAGGCCCTGACTGGTACGTCGTGTTCAAGGATCTGCATGCGGGCCTCATCTACGATTACGCCGGCGACCGCGTGCAAGCCGGCAAGCGCTTCGCCCATGCCTACAAGCTCGACAAGAGTTCGATCCGCACCATCGACGCTTATGCGCGCTGGCTCTCGCGCAATGGCAAGGTCGATGAAGCGAAGAAAGTGTACGAAGATTTCTCCAAGCTCCTGCCGCACCATCCGCTCGTCGATCAGGCGATGGAGGAGTTGAACGCTGGCAAGCCTCTCGCCTTGATGGTGAAATCGCCCGCCGCGGGAGCTGCGGAAACGCTGTTCGGTCTTGGCACTGCGCTCGGCCGCCAGGGCGGCGAGGACATCGGCCTCGTCTATCTCCAGCTTGCGGTTTACCTCGAGCCGAGCCATCCGCTCGCGCTTCTCTCGCTCGCCGACCTTTATGAAACGATGAAGAAGCCGGAGCTTGCGGTCGAAACTTATGACCGCATCCCCGCGAACGCGCCGCTCAAGCGCAACGCCGAAATCCAGCGCGCGCTCAATCTCGAAGTACTGGAGCGGCACGACGAGGCAACGAAGGCGCTGAACGACATCATCGCCAAGGATCCCAAGGATGAGGAAGCTGTCGTCGCGCTCGGCAACGTCATGCGCGCGCGCAAGGACTACAAGCAGGCGGCCGAGGTCTACACCAAGGCGATCGATCTCCTGAAAGAGCCGGGCAAGCAGAACTGGTCGCTGTATTATTTCCGCGGCATCTCCTATGAGCGCTCGAAAGAGTGGCCGAAAGCCGAAGCGGATCTGCAGAAATCCCTCGAATTGAATCCGGATCAGCCGCAGGTGCTGAATTATCTCGGCTATAGCTGGGTCGACCAGGGCACCAATCTCGAAAAGGGCATCAAGATGATCCGCCGCGCGGTCGAGCTACGGCCGAACGACGGTTACATCGTCGACAGCCTCGGCTGGGCGCAATATCGGCTCGGCAACTACCAGGAAGCCTCCGACGCGCTGGAGCGCGCGATCGAGTTGAAGCCGGAGGATCCGGTCATCAACGATCATCTCGGCGACGTCTATTGGAAGGTCGGGCGGCAGCTGGAAGCGCATTTCCAGTGGCGGCATGCCCGCGACAACAAGCCGGAGCCCGAAGATCTCGCGCGCATCGAGGACAAGCTGAAAAACGGCTTGAAGGACGAGCAGCCGTCGAAAGCGGGCGCGCTCGCTCCGCAAAATAAAGATAAGGGCGGCTGACCCACTTTGTCATTCCGGGGCGCGAGCACAGCTCGCGAACCCGAAATCCAGAAACATGCGCATTCGTATCTGGATTCCGGATCGACGCTTACGCCGTCGGGAATGACATTCATGGATGAATTAGGTTAGCGCCGCAATTTCATGCTGTCGGTGTCGTCGGACGCCGGCTTAACTTCCGCCGGGTTGGTTTCCGGCTTTGCTTCTAGCTTCTTCTCGGCGACTTCCTCGGTCTTCTTCTCGAGCTTTTTCTTCTCGGTCTTCTTTTCGTGGTGCTCGCCCGTGCCGCGCCGCCGCGCGAGCTGGCTCGCGCCGCCTTTGCGCTCGAAGGTGCAGTACATGAAATTCATGTTGCTGAGCGAGCCGCGGAAGGTCTCCGGCCCGGTTTTGACGAGATCGAAGCAGGGCTCGAACGGCAGGCCGCGCAAGCGGGCGCAAACCTGGTTCCCGAGGACGTAGAGCGTATTGTTCGGCAACCGCAGATAGTGCGAAGAGCCCTTGCCGGTCACTCGAATGGTACCGGCGGCGGAACCGTCGCCGTCGATGCGGCCGGAACCGTAGGTTCCATCGAAGCAGTGATAGGTGAAAAACCGGCCGATCACGAAATCCCGCGCCATATCCGCGGTCATGGCTTCTTGCGCCAGCGCGGGTGCGCTCGCGAACAGAAAAGCGGTGACGAGGATGTGTTTATGGCGGAGCATCGAACCGGCGGCCGTCATTCTCATTTGTAACTTGCGCCAAAAACACGCGCCGTTGTCAAGCGTGGATCAATGCTCGTTATTCGGCGACCCGCACCACAATCCGGCCACGAACTTTGCCCGCGAGGATCGACGGCGCGGTCTCGATCACCTTGCCGAGGCCGATTTCGGTCGTCATCGCCGCGAGTTTCTTGTGGTCGAGATCGGTCGCGAGTCGCTTCCAGGCCTGCTGCCGCCATTCCATCTTGCACATCACAGAGTCGACACCGAGCAGCGCCACACCGCGCAGAATGAAAGGCGCCACGGAAGAGGGGAGATCCATCCCCTGCGCGAGGCCGCAGGCGGCTATCGCCCCGTTGTATTTAGTCATGGAGATGATGTTCGCGAGCGTGGTCGAGCCGACGCTGTCGATGCCGGCCGCCCAGCGCTCCTTGGCGAGCGGCTTGGCAGGGCCGGAAAGTTCCGCCCGGTCGACGATTTCGGAAGCGCCGAGCGATTTCAGATAATCGGCCTCGGAAGTGCGACCGGTCGACGCAATGACGTGGTAGCCGAGCTTTGAGAGGAGTGCGACCGCGACCGAACCGACGCCGCCCGCCGCGCCCGTGACGATCGCAGGACCGTCCGCGGGCTTTACGCCATGCCGCTCGAGCGCGAGCACGCAGAGCATCGCGGTATATCCGGCGGTGCCGATGGCCATGGCGTCGCGCGCAGAGATTCCGTCGGGCAGGCGGACGAGCCAATCGCCCTTCACGCGCACCTTTTCGGCATAGGCGCCAAGATGCGTCTCGCCGAGGCCAAAGCCGTTCAGCACGACCTTGTCGCCGGCCTTCCACTGCGGATTGGCGGAGGATTCCACCGTGCCCGCGAGGTCGACGCCCGCGATCATCGGCCAGCGCCGCACCACCGGCGCCTTGCCGGTGATCGCGAGCCCGTCCTTGTAGTTGATGGTGGAGTATTCGACGCGGACGGTGACATCGCCGTCCATCAAGTTCTTTTCGTCGAAATCGGTGAGGGCGGCTTTGGAGCCGCCCTCGGTTTTTTCGATGACAATCGCTTTCATGCGAAAGTTTCTAGCACATTCTTACGCCGGTGCAGCCGCAAAACGCCCCGCCGGCTTCTCGACGATCGGCAGGTTGATGAGCGCGCTCATCACGCCGAAGAACACCGAAAGCCACCACACCGGGTTGTAGGAGCCGGTCCATTCGAACACGACGCCGCCGAGAAGCGCGCCGAGAAAGCCGCCGACCTGATGGCTGAAGAACGCGAAGCCGTAAAGCATCGCGAGCCAGCGCGTGCCGAACATCAGCGCAACGAGGCCCGAAGTCGGGGGCACGGTCGAGAGCCAGGTGAGGCCGGTGATGACCGCGAAGACGAGCGTCGTCGGTACGCTCGGCGGCAGCAGGATGAAGCCGATGATCGACAGCGCGCGCGTGAAATAGATGAAGGAAAGAATGTAGCGCTTCGGGATGAAGTTCCCGAGATAGCCGGAGGTGAGCGATCCGACGATATTGAAGAGGCCGATGATCGCAATCGTGATGCCGCCGATCTCCGCGCTCAAGCCCCGGTCGATGAGATAGGAGGGAAGATGCGCGGTGACGAAAGCGAGCTGGAAGCCGCAGGTGAAGAAGCCGAGCACCAGCAGCACATAGGAGCGATGGCCGAACGCTTCGACGAGCGCGCTCGTCATCGATTGCTGCTTGCCGCTCTCCGCATGGCTCGTGGACGCGGGCGTCATGAGCGCGAACGCGAGCGGCACGCCGAGGATGAGCAGCCCGCCGAACACGAGCAGCGCCGATTCCCAGCCATGGCTGTCGATCATCGCAACGCCGAACGGCGCGAACAGGAATTGCCCGAACGAACCGGCGGCGGTCCCCAAGCCGAGCGCAAGCCCGCGCCATTCCGGCTTCAGCAATTTCCCGAAGGCCGAGAGCACGATGTTGAACGAGCAGCCCGAGAGACCGAAGCCGATCAAGACGCCCGCGGTGATGTTGAGTGTGATCGGCGTCGTCGAAACGGTCATGAGCACGAGGCCCGCCGCATACAGCAGCATCCCCACGCAGAGCACACGCGCGCTGCCGAAGCGGTCGGCGATGGCGCCGGCGATCGGCTGGCCGAGGCCCCAGAGAAGGTTCTGAACCGCGAAGGCGAGCGCGAACACTTCGCGCCCCCAGCCATGTGCATTCGACATCGGTGTAAGAAAGAAGCCGAAGGCCGACCGCGGCCCGAACGTGAGCATCGCGATCAACGAGCCGCAGACGAGAATAATGGCGGGGGTGCGCCAGCCGGTGAGGGACTTCGCCGTCATGGAAAACTTCCTAGCTTTTGCGAAAGAACCGGCGCGCGGCCGGTCCGGGTTTTTCCGGAACTTACCGGCGAGTCGGGCGTCGCCCTACTAAATCCTCGCCTTAACAGCCATCGAGCTTTTGCATGGCTCAATCAGGAGACTGCACTAGCGAAGCAGGGGAAGTTGCGCTATATTGGCTTATGCTCGGATTGAGGATAAGTCCGGGCCAGAGGCCGAAAAACACCCCTCTGTAACCCACTTATGCTCCGAGAGAGCATATTTTAGGCGAAAGCCGGGAGATGCGCCATGACGACGGTCATCAACCACCCCCATGTCGAGACCTTTGGGCCTGCTGTGGCGCGCGGCCCGATGCCAGCGCCGCGCCCGAGCACAGGCAAGGCGGCGAAGCGGCTTGGCGTCTTGCCGATGCCCTCATTGGAGTGGAACGAGCAGGTCGCGAAGGAGACCGCGCATCTCTACGAGAAGGTCAAAGCGGTCGTGCCGCCGGTCGAGTGGCCGTTCTTCGCGCCTTACGTGAAGGCGATCAACGACCTCAAGAAGGTGCGGAATGCCGTCATCCTCGCGCACAACTACCAGACGCCCGAAATTTACAATTGCGTTGCCGACTTCGTCGGCGACTCGCTCCAGCTCGCGCGCGAAGCGACGAAGACGAAAGCCGACATCATCGTGCAGGGCGGCGTGCACTTCATGGCCGAGACCTCGAAGCTTTTGAATCCGGACAAGACCGTCTTGATCCCAGACTTGCAGGCCGGCTGTTCGCTCGCGTCTTCCATCACCGGCGAAGATGTGCGGCTCCTGCGCCAGCGTTTCCCGGGCGTGCCCATCGTCACTTACGTCAACACTTCCGCCGACGTGAAGGCGGAGAGCGACATCTGCTGCACTTCGTCGAACGCCGTCCAGGTCGTCGAAAGCTTCGGCGTGGACAAAGTCATTTGCATCCCCGACGAATATCTCGCGCGCTGGATCGCGACCCAAACCAAGGTGAAGATCATCGCGTGGAAGGGGCACTGCGAAGTGCACGAGCGCTTCACGGCGGAAGAGCTCCGCAAATTCCGCGAGAGCGATCCGGGCGTGCAGATTCTCGCGCACCCCGAATGCCCGCCGGACGTCATCCAGGAAGCCGACTTCACCGGCTCGACCGCGGCGATGATCAACTTCGTCAAGGACAAGCGGCCGAAGAAAGTCGTCATGGTCACCGAATGCTCGATGGCCGACAACGTGCAGGTCGAGACGCCGGGCGTCGAGTTCGTGCGCCCGTGCAACCTCTGCCCGCACATGAAACGCATCACGCTGCCGAAAATCCTCGACAGCCTCGTGTACCTGCGCGAGGAAATCGAGATCGATCCGGCGATCGCCGGCCGCGCGCGCCGCGCCGTCGAGCGGATGATTCACCTCAAGAGCTAGACGCGAAAGCGAGGGGCCGTCATGTCCGACGCGCCGCGCGAAGCCGAGGAACTCACGCCGCAATCGTGGAACGCCGACGACATCGTGATCGTCGGCGGCGGATTGGCGGGCCTATTCTGCGCGCTGAAATTAGCGCCGCGGCCGGTCACGGTCGTGACCGCGTCGCCCATCGGCGAGGGCGCTTCCTCCGTCTGGGCGCAGGGCGGCGTCGCCGCCGCGATGGCGGAAGAGGATTCCGCCGAATCTCACGTTGAGGACACGATCAAGGCGGGCGCGGGCATCGTCGACCGCAGAATCGCCGAGATGATGGCGCGCGAAGCGCCCGATCGCATTCGTGATCTCCTGCACTACGGCGTGCCGTTCGACCGCGACAGCGCGGGAAAGCTACTTCTCTCACGCGAAGCCGCGCATTCCGCGCGCCGCATCGTACGCGTGAAGGGCGACACCGCGGGCGCCGAGATCATGGCGGCGCTCATCAAGCAGGTGCGCAAGACACCGTCGATCCGTCTCCTCGAAGGTCTGCAGCTCGATGAATTGCTGACCGACGGCCGTTACGTCACCGGCATTCGCGTGCGCGAGGGTGCAGGCAAGCTCATTAAAATCATGGCGCGTGCGGTCGTGCTCGCTTCCGGCGGTGCGGGCGGGCTCTATGCGGTGACCACGAATCCGCTCAGCGCGCGCGCGATCGGCATGAGCGTCGCCGCGCGCGCGGGTGCCGTGATTGCCGACGCCGAATTCGTGCAATTCCATCCGACCGCGCTCGATGTCGGCCGCGATCCCGCGCCGCTCGCGACCGAAGCCCTGCGCGGCGACGGCGCGACGCTCGTCAACAAGAACGGCGAGCGCTTCATGCCCGCGATCGACAAGGCGGCGGAGCTGGCGCCGCGCGACATTGTTGCGCGCGGTGTCTTCGCTGAAAGAGAGGCCGGACGCGGCGCGTTCCTCGACGCGCGCAAGATCGAACATTTTTCCGAGCGCTTCCCGACGGTTTTTGCCGCCTGCAAGCAGGCGGACATCAATCCCGCGGCGCAGCCAATTCCGATCGCGCCCGCCGCGCACTACCACATGGGCGGCGTGCTCACCGATGCGAACGGCCGCACCTCGCTCGACGGGCTGTGGGCGGCGGGCGAGGCAGCCTCCACCGGCGCGCATGGCGCGAACCGGCTTGCGTCGAATTCGCTTCTAGAAGCCGTCGTCTTCGCGGCACGGATCGCCGCCGACATCGTGTCGGTCATCCCTGAAACGCGCGGGCTTCCCAAAAATCCGGCGCCATCGATTGCCCCCGCTTCCGCCATTGAGATGAACGCGGGCGAAAAGCGTCTGCGCGAATTGATGTCTTCGAATGTGGGTGTGATTCGCAGCGAACGAGGGCTTGCGGACGCGCTCGCCGAAATCGCCGAACTTGAGGCGCGCGCTGGCTCAAAGGATTTGCGCGACATGGCGACTTCGGCGCTTCTGATCGCGGCGGCCGCGTACACGCGCACCGAAAGCCGCGGCGGACATTATCGCTCGGACTTTCCGAAGCCCGATCCCGCGCAGGCGAAGCGCAGCTATCTCACGCTTGCGGACGCGCGCGCGATCGCGAAGCGCGCGGGCGCGAAGGCGGCGTGATGCGCCAAGTCATGCATCAAGATTTGGCTTTTCCGGGCGCATTCCTGTCGCCGCTTGTCGTCGAAAAAGCCGTGCGTCACGCGCTTGACGAGGACTTGGGCCGCGCGGGTGACATCACGTCCGCCGCGACGATTTCGGACGGAAAACAGGCTAATGCGAAGCTCGTTGCGAGGAAACCCGGCACGATCGCGGGCCTCGTCTGCGCGGCGGAAGCATTCTCGCAACTCGATCCGAAGATCTCTTTCAATGGGAAAATCCGCGACGGGGAGAAAGTATCCGCGAAAGATGTGCTCGCGGAGATTTCCGGCGATGCCAAAGCCATTCTCTCCGCCGAGCGCGCAGCACTGAATTTCCTCGGCCATCTTTCCGGCGTCGCGACGCTGACCGCCGCCTACGCCGAGAAGATCAAGCATACCAAGGCGAAGATCATCGATACGCGGAAGACCATCCCCGGCTTGCGCGCGCTCGAGAAATACGCCGTTCGCTGCGGCGGCGGCGTCAATCACCGTATGGGCCTCGATGACGCCGTGTTGATTAAAGACAATCACATCGCCGTCGCGGGCGGCATCGCGCAGGTTTTGAAGGCCGCGCGGGCCTCCGCCGGTCATCTCGTGAAAGTCGAGATCGAGGTCGATAACCTCGATCAGCTCAAGGAAGTTTTGCACGCGGGCGGCGCCGACGTTGTCATGCTCGACAACATGGACCCGACAACGATGAAACGCGCCGTTGAAATGAACGCTGGCAAGCTCGTGCTGGAAGCTTCGGGCGGCGTTTCGTTAGACAGCGTCGCGAAGATCGCGGAGAGCGGCGTCGATGTGATCTCTGTCGGCGCGCTCACGCATTCGGCGCCGGT
>Ga0070679_100002766_pt1 | contig 15944 bp, 15 predicted proteins | sample KBSC63BmetaG_FD_65652 | JGI IMG/M metagenome (GOLD analysis project Ga0070679, IMG submission 65652) | Corn rhizosphere microbial communities from Kellogg Biological Station, Michigan, USA - KBS C6-3B metaG | ecosystem: Host-associated > Plants > Roots > Rhizosphere | place: USA: Michigan... | reverse complement strand
TGGCGGCCGCCGGCGTCACCCCGACCGCGCGCGCCGAGGAGCTCGCGGTCGAGGAATTCTGCGCGCTGGCGCGGGCGCTGGCGGCGATCGGCGGCGCTGCGATAAAATCGTGAAAACGCACAAAGCTGAATTAATTCGCTATCAGCGAACTATCCCCTCGACATAATTCGCTATCAGAGAATATTTTTGGTGTGCTCATCGTTCCACCCGACGTCTTAAAGCAGCTTGCCCCGATCCCATGGGCGGACGTGAGCGATTGCTAAAGGCGCTCGAGATGGTTGCCGAGGCACCAACCAAGCGATTTCCATTCGTAACCGAGATGGTCGGAAATCCGAGGGGCTGGCGTCTGCGCAAAGGCGATTGGCGCGCAGTATTCCGGATTCGCGGAACCATCGTCATCTTCGATCGCGTCGGTCATCGAAAAGAGGTGTACCGATGACGATGATCAAGCCACTTGCCGAGACGCTAGAGACGGTAACTCTCCGGCGCAAAGATTTTCAAACGCTGCTTCAAGCTGTGGAAGACGTCGAAGATCTAGCCGCCGTCAAGGCACATCGCGCGCACGAAGACCATGTCGGTTGGGAAACGGCGAAGCGCGATTACCTCACGAGCGATGAGGTGCGCCGGTTGCTGGACGAGGAGAGCCCCGTCCGCGTCTGGCGAAAAAAACGAGGAATGAATCAGCGCGCCTTAGCCGAAGCGGCCCAGGTCGCAGTCAGCTATCTGGCAGAAATTGAGGCCGGCAAGAAACCTGGCAGTGCGGATGCATTGCAGCGAATTGCGAACGTCTTGGAGGTACCGATGGAAGATCTCGCTGGGTCAGTACGGGAACTGCCGGCCTGAAACCGGTGACCCGGTCCGAAGAGGCCGCGCACAGATTGGCAAAGCTCGCGGAAGAAACGGCCGATCGCGACGCCTTGACGAGTGAAGCTAAATTAATCGTATCGGAATGGCTGGAGATCGCCGAGCGCGACAATGTTCGCCACCAAGTCAAGGCGGCGATTGGAACCTTGGAATCGCTAGTCACCGGACTTTCAACCGCCTGGGCGCGGGCCGCCGCCGAACAAGATGGCATTTCCGACGCCGGAGCCAAGAGACGAATGACGCGCATTTCCGACGCTCTCGAGGCTGCAATTGATGCTCTTGGCGAGGAATATAGCCTCGTCTGAAGCGGTCGCGAGGCACGCCAGCCTACAACTGAGCGAGCGAGAAATCCGGCCGGTCGTCTGTTGGCTTGCGCGCGATTGGCGGTGATGTTCGGCAACGAGACGGCCGAACATCACCAACACTGCCGCGCCGGCTACTTCCCCGCGAAGGCGCTGCGCAGGGCGCTTGTCGCCTGGGCGATCGCGGCGCGCGTCGCCGGGCTGGCGCTGATCGCGTTCAACAGGACGAAATCGTGGATCGTGCCGAGAAAGCGCATCTGCGTGACGGCGACGCCGGCGGCGGCGAGCTTGTGCCCATAGGCCTCGCCCTCGTCGCGCAGCACGTCGTTCTCGTCGGTGATTACGAGGGCCGGCGGCAGGCCCTTGAGCTGATCGAGCGAGGCCTGGAGCGGCGAGGCGGTCGGCTGCTTGCGCGCCGCCGCGTCGGGCAGATAGGCGTCCCAGAACCATTTCATCGCCGCCCGCGTCAGCCACGGCCCGTCGGCGAACTGGTTATAGGAGCCGGTGGTGAAATCGGCGTCGGTCACCGGGTAGAGCAGGACCTGAAAGGCGATCTTCGGGCCGCCGCGCTCCTTGGCAAGCAGGGTCACCGCCGCCGCCATGTTGCCGCCGACGCTTTCGCCGACCACCGCAAGACGGGTCGGATCGACCTTGAACGCCGCGCCGTTCTCGGCGACATATTTGGTCGCCGCATAGGCCTGCTCGATGGCGACCGGATAGCGCGCCTCGGGCGAGCGGTCGTAGTCGACGAAGACGACCGCGGCCTGGGCGCCGCTGGCGATCTCGCGGATCAGCCGGTCATGCGTCGCCGCGTCGCCGAGGATCCAGCCGCCGCCGTGGAAATGCATGGCGACCGGCAGCGTCCCGCTGCTGCCGTGCGGCCGCACGATGCGCAGACGCACGCTTCCCGTCGGCCCCACCGGGATGGTGCGGTCCTCGATCTCCGCCGGCATCGTCTTGACGTCGCCGGCCTGGGCGCCGGCGAGCACCTTGCGAGCGGCATCCGGCGACAGGGTGTAGATCGGCGGACCGCCCGCCTTAGCGAGGGCATCGAGAAATTTCCGCGTCGAGGGCTCGATCGTCGGAATATCGCTGCGGCTCATGTCGCTTCTCCCTTTCCCGGCTTGGCTACTGACCGGTGCGCAATCGGGTGACGAAATCGGCGAGCCCGGCCTGGCGCTCGCGCCTGAGGCGCTCGGCGGTGAGGATGGCGTGGACCTGGGCGACGCTGCGCTCGAGATCGCGATTGACGATGACGTAATCGTACTCCGCCCAGTGGCTCATCTCGTCGGTCGATTTCGCCATGCGTTCGCGGACGGTCTCGGCGCTGTCCTGCGCGCGCGTCTTCAACCGCTCCTCGAGCGCCGCCATCGAGGGCGGCAGCACGAAGACGGCGACAAGGTCGCTGCGCACGCTCTCCTGGAGCTGTTGCGTGCCCTGCCAATCGATGTCGCTGACGATGTCGCGCCCGCTCGCCAGCGCCGCCTCGACGGCGGCGCGCGGCGTGCCGTAGCGGTTGCCGAAGACGGTCGCGTGCTCCAGCAGCTCGCCCGCCGCGACCATGCGCTCGAAGCTCGCCGAATCGATGAAATGGTAATGCCTGCCGTCGACCTCGCCGGCGCGCGGCGCGCGCGTGGTCACCGACACCGAGATGCCGAGCTCGCCGTCGCGCTCGATGAGCCGGCGGGTGATCGTCGTCTTGCCGGCGCCCGAGGGCGAGGAGAGCACGAGGAGGAGGCCACGGCGGGTGATCTCGCTGGGCATCGCCCTATCCTGCCCGGCTATTCAATGTTCTGCACCTGCTCGCGGAGCTGCTCGATCGCCGCCTTGAGGGCAAGGCCGGTGCGCGTCAGCTCGACATCGGCGGATTTCGAGCACAGCGTGTTGGCCTCGCGGTTGAATTCCTGGCAGAGGAAATCGAAGCGCCGGCCGATCGCCGCGCCCTCGCGCAGGAGATCCTGCGCCGCCGCCAGATGCGCCGCCAGGCGGTCGAGCTCCTCGCGGATATCGGCGCGCGCGACGAGCAGCGCCGCCTCCTGCGCCAGCCGTTCCTCGGGCAAGGCGGGCGAGGCCTCGAGCAGCGCGGCGACGAGGGAGCGCAGCCGCGCCTTGATGGCGTCGGGCTGCGCCGCCGCGCTCGCCTCGGCCGCGGCGGCGAGCGACGCCATTTCGGCGAGCCGCTCGCGCAGCACGGTTTCAAGGCGCGCGCCTTCGGCCTCGCGCACGGCGACGAGACGGCCAAGCGCGCTCTCCCAGCCGGCGAGGAACGCCGCGCCGAGCGCCTCGCGCGAAGCCGGCGTCTCCTCCTCGCCGGCCGGCTCGAGGATGCCGCGCAAGGCGAGCAGCCCGTCGAGACGCGGCGGCGCCGCCTCGATCTTGCCGGTCAGCTCGTCGGCGAGCGCCAGGATCTGGTCGAGCGCCGCGCGGTTGACGCGCAAGCCGCCGCCGGCGCCGGCCTCGCGCGCGAGGCTCAACGTCGCCGAGACGGCGCCGCGCTTGATCCGCTGCCCGAGGCTGCCGCGCAGCGCCGGCTCGAGGTGATCGAAGCCGGGCGGCAGACGCAGCCGCAGATCGAGCGACTTGCTGTTGACGCTCTTCAGCTCCCACGCCCAGGACACGCCGTCCCGGCTGTCCTCGACGCGGGCGAACCCGGTCATGCTGGCGATCGGCAAGGCTGGCCCTCGACGGTGAGGCCGGACGATCCGGCATCCACGAGTTATAGCCGCCGCCGACATCGGCAACAACCAAGTCCCTTACCGTGGCGGCGGCAGGTCCGGCTGTCATCGCGATCGGTCGCCATTGAACATCTGGGGCCGGCGGCGCGCTTCCGTTATCATCGTCGGCGGCGTAGCGGATGGTCGAGGCGGCAAACATGCGACAATTGATGGGAGGGAATGGCGCCGGCATCGGCCGGGTCGCGGTCGTCATCGCGCTTGCCGCTCTCGCGCCGGCGCGCGCGGCGGCGCAGGGCGCAGCGCCGCCGCAGCCCGTCTTCAGCGAAGACTTCGCCTACAATCCGGCCAAGCCGGCCGCCCTGCTCGGCAAGTGGCGGATCTCCGGCGGCCTCGACAAGGCGCTGTGGGGCGCGCGCGTCTCGGTGGTCGCCGATCCCCCCGGTGAAACCAATAGCGGAAAAACGGTCGGGCGCATCATGGTCGAGGACGGCGACGCGCTCGATCCGCCGAGCGAGGGCGCGAAGCCGCCCCCTTACGTATGCGACGCCGCGGGCTCGCGCGCCGCCGCGATGGAGGCCGAGCCGGGCGGCGCCGCGCCGAGCGAGCGCGCCGAGATTCAAATCAAGGCCGACCGCAAGACCGGCGCCGGCGAGGTTGTCAAATTCGGCGAGACGGTGTGGTACCGCTTCTCGTTCAAGACCGCCGCCGATTGGCCGCGCGACGTTCCGGCGGCAGGCCGCGAGGCATGCCGCACGGTCATCCATCAGATCAAGCAGAATGCCGCGCGGGACGATGTCGATTGCGGCGCCAGCCCCTTCTTCAAGATCGAGGCGCGGCCCTTCGCCGACGGCGTGCATTTCTTCGCGCAGGTGGTTTCCGGCGCCTCCTGCGCCGAGCCGCCGGTCGTCAGCCGCACGCGGTTCTGCGCCGTCGACCTGCCGCGCGGGCGCTGGGCGAGCGTCAATGTGCGGCTGTTCCCGGCGCAGGATGCGAGCGGGCGCGCCGATATCTGGCTGAACGGCGCGCATTGCGGCGCCTATCGCGGGCCGATGGGCGACGCCGAGCACGGCAGGCGGCGCGCCGGCGTGCCGTTCATCGACGTGCAGCCGCGCTTCGGCATCTACCGCGACCGGCGCGCCGAGACGCAGACGATCTATTTCGACAAGATCGCGTTCTGGAACGCGGAGCCGGCGGGAAACCCGGATTGGGGCGTCTCGCCGCTGGCGCAATAGCGGACCGCCTCGGCTACTGCCGGCGCATCTGCGCGACGTTGCGGTTGTGCTCGGCGAGGCTGCGGGCGAAGAGGTGGCCACCCTTGCCGTCGGCGACGAAATAGAGCTCGTCATGTTCGGCCGGCTGCGTCGCGGCGCGCAGGGCGGCGCGGCCGGGATTGGCGATCGGGGCGGGCGGCAGCCCCTTTACTTGATAGGTGTTGAAGGGCGAGACGACGGCGAGGTCGGCATGGCCGAGCGGGTGGCCGAGCGGATGCGCGCCGTCGCTCAGCGCGAAGGCCACGGTCGGGTCGGATTGCAGGCGCATGCCCGCTTTCAGCCGGTTGATGAAGACGCCGGCGATGCGGGCGCGCTCGTCGTCGCGCGCCGCCTCCTTCTCGACCAGCGAGGCGAGAATGAGCGCCTCGCGCGGACTCGCCAGCGGCAGGTCCGGGCGGCGTGCGGCCCAGAGCTCGGCGAGGGTGTGCGTCATCGCGCGGCGCATGCGGTCGAGGACATCCTGCCGCTTGTCGCCGAAGGCGAAGAAATAGGTGTCGGGCAGCAGCATGCCTTCCTCGGCGGGCGCCGCCGCCGGCCCGTCGAGCGAATCGTCGGCGCCGAGCAGGGCCAGCACATCGGCGTTGTGCCAGCCTTCGGGAATGGTGATGCGGCGCTTGACCGTGCGGCCGGCCGCCATCTCGTCGATGACGCCGCGCGGCGAGACGAAGGCGGCGAAGGCATATTCGCCGGGCTTGAGCCGCCCGGCCTCCAGATAGCCGATCCGGGCACTCAGCTTGACGCCGAGCGCGAAGAGCCGCGGGTGGGCGAGGATGCCGGCGTCGCCGAGCTGGCCGGCGATGTCGTCGATGCCGGCGCCGCGCGGCACGACGACGCTGCGCGTCATCGTCAGCGGCCCCGGCGCGCTGAAGTCGTGGAAGGCCCACAGGCCGAAGGCGAGGATCGCGACAACGAGAAGCAGCACGGCGGCGCCGAGCCGGCGCCAGAACCGTCCCATCGCCCGGCCTTAGGGGGGCGGAGCGAAGATCAGCGAGGCGTTGGTGCCGCCGAAGCCGAAGGAGTTCGACAGGACGTGACGGATCTTGCGTTCCTTGGCCTGCTTCGGCACCAGGTCGATGTCGCAGCCCGGCGATGGGTTCTCAAGATTGAGGGTCGGCGGCGCCACGCCGTCGCGCATTGCCAGGATCGAGAAGATCGCCTCGACGCTGCCGGCGGCGCCGAGGAGATGGCCGATCGCCGATTTGGTCGACGACATCGAGAGCTTGAAGGCGTGGTCGCCGAACAGCCGCTTGACGGCGCCGAGCTCGATCTCGTCGCCGAGCGGCGTCGACGTGCCGTGCGCGTTGATGTAGTCGATCTGATCCGGCGCGAGATTGGCGCGCTTGAGCGCGTTGCGCATCGAACGGAAGGCGCCGTTGCCGTCCTCCGCCGGCGCGGTGACGTGATGGGCGTCGCCCGACATGCCGTAGCCGATGAGCTCGCCATAGATCTTGGCGCCGCGCCGCTTGGCGTGCTCGTACTCCTCGAGCACGACGATGCCGGCCCCCTCGCCCATGACGAAGCCGTCGCGATCCCTATCCCACGGGCGCGAGGCACGGCTTGGCTCGTCGTTGAAATTCGTCGACAGCGCGCGCGACGCGGCGAAGCCGGCCATGCCGAGCCGGCAGATCGCCGCCTCGGCGCCGCCGCATACCATGACGTCGGCGTCGTCGATCTGAATGAGGCGCGCCGCATCGCCCAGCGCATGCGCGCCGGTCGAGCAGGCGGTGACGACGGCGTGGTTCGGACCCTTGAAACCGTAGCGGATCGAAACGTTGCCCGAGGCGAGGTTGATCAGGCTGGCCGGAATGAAGAAGGGCGAGACGCGGCGCGGCCCGCGTTCGTGCAAGGTGAGCGCCATCTCGGCGATCCCCGGCAGGCCGCCGATGCCGGAGCCGATCATGACGCCGGTGCGCTCGCGCGACTCGTCGTCCTGCGGCTTCCACCCCGAATCCTCGATCGCCTGCACCGCCGCGCCGATGGCGTAGATGATGAAGAGATCCATCTTCTTCTGGTCCTTGGGCGGGACCCAGTCGTCGGTGTTGAAGAGGCCGGATTCGGTGCTGCCGCGCGGCACCTGGCCGCCGATCTTCGCCGGCAGGTCGGAGACATCGAAGGACTGGATCGCGCGCAGCCCCGACTCGCCGGCGAGCAACCGCCGCCAGTTGTTGTCGGTGCCGACGCCGAGCGGCGTGACCAAACCAATGCCGGTGACGACGACCCGTCTCATGCTCGATACATAATCAGACAGCGCCGGTTGGCAAGACGACCGAGTCGTGCGCGCTCCAAGGACCGGGCCCTCAAGGACTAGGAGGGGCTATGCGCGTCGATGAAGCTCACCGCGTCCTTCACGGTGACGATCTTCTCCGCGGCATCGTCCGGGATCTCGCACCCGAACTCTTCCTCGAACGCCATGACCAGCTCGACAGTGTCGAGGCTGTCCGCGCCCAGATCGTCTATGAAGCTGGCATTGTCGGTGACCTTGGCCTCGTCGACGCCAAGATGCTCAACGACGATCTTTTTCACCCGATCGGCGACGTCACTCATTAGTTGTAACCCTCGATAGATTGAAGGCGCTCAGGGACTCAACCGCGCTCTAAGCATCCCGCGAAACCCGGGTTCATGGCCGGCCGAGCGGCAAAAGCACGCTACGACCAACCAGAAGGGGCCGTCAAATAACACAGTTCAAATCACATTACCAGTAGCCCTCACACCATCGCGATCCCCCCATTGACATGCAGGGTATGGCCGGTGATGTACGAGGCTTCGTCGCTCGCCAGGAAGACGGTGGCGGCGGCGACCTCCTCGGGGGTGCCGAAGCGGCCCGCCGGCACGGCGGCGGCGGCTTTTTGGCGCTGCTCGTCGGTCAGCGCGTCGGTCATCGCCGTGGTGACGAAGCCGGGCGCAATGCAGTTCACGGTGACGTTGCGCGAGGCGATTTCGAGGGCCAGCGCCTTGCTCATGCCGATCATCCCGGCCTTGGAGGCGGCGTAGTTGGCCTGGCCGGCATTGCCGGTGACGCCGACCACCGAGGCGATGCCGATGATCCGCCCGGCGCGCCGCTTCATCATGCCGCGCAGCACGGCGCGGGCGAGGCGGAACGAAGCGGTCAGATTGACCTCGATGACGGCCAGCCAGTCGTCGTCCTTCATGCGCAGGGCGAGCCCGTCGCGCGTCAGCCCGGCATTGTTGATCAGGATGTCGACCTGCCCCATCGCCGCCTCGGCCGCCTTGACCAGCGCATCGGGCGCCGCCGGATCGGCGAGCTGCGCCGTCTCAACCCAGACGTTGGTTCCGAGGTCGGCCGCCAACCGGTCGAGCGCGTCGCGCCGGGTCCCCGCCAGCACGACCTTGGCGCCCTGGCCGTGGAGTGCCCGGGCGATCGCCCCGCCGATCCCGCCCGAGGCGCCGGTGACAAGGGCGGATTTGCCGGTCAGATCGAACATGCATTTACCTTTCGGCGTTCGTCACGGGAGGAAAGACGGCTGGACCACCAAGACACCAAGGACACCAAGGAGATTTTAGCGCACGCTTCGCGCAGCAATCCCTTCCTTCGTGTCCTTCGTGTCTTCGTGGTGAATCTTAATTCTCATAGCGTCTTCAGGAACGCGTCGATGTCGGCCGGGCCTTGGATCGAGACCGCGGTCAGCTCGCGGTCGATGCGCTTGGTCAAGCCGGCGAGCACCTTGCCGGCGCCGATCTCGACCAGGCTGTCGACGCCGAGCGACTTCATCGCCAGCACGCTCTCGCGCCAGCGCACCAGGCCGGTGACCTGCTCGACGAGGCGGGCGCGGATGGCATCGGGGTCGCTGACCGGCGCGGCGGTGACGTTGGCGATGAGCGGCACGGCGGGCGGGGCGATGGCGACGGCGGCGAGCGCCTCGCGCATCACCGCCGCGGCCGGCGCCATCAGCGCGCAATGGAAGGGCGCGCTGACCGGCAGCAGGATCGAGCGCCGCGCGCCGCGCTCGGCGGCGAGCGCCACCGCGCGGTCGACCGCCGCCTTGTCGCCGCTGACGACGACCTGGCCGGCGGCATTGTCGTTGGCGGCGCTGCACACCTGGCCCTGCGCGGCGGCGGCGGCGACCTCGCGCGCGGCATCGAGCTCGAGGCCGAGCAGCGCCGCCATCGCGCCGGCGCCGACCGGCACGGCGAGCTGCATCGCCTGGCCGCGCCTCTTGAGGAGACGCGCCGCGTCGGCGACGGTGAAGGCGCCCGCCGCGGCAAGCGCTGAATACTCGCCGAGCGAATGGCCGGCGACAAAGGCGACCGAGCGCGAAAGAGCGAAACCTTCGGCCTCGATGACGCGCAGCACGGCGAGGCTGACCGCCATCAGTGCGGGCTGCGCATTCTCGGTCAGGGTGAGCGCGCTTTCCGGCCCGTCGAACATCACCTGCGACAGATTCTGGCCGAGCGCCGCATCGACTTCCTCGAAGACGAGACGCGCGCTGGCGAAGCTGGCGGCGAGCTCGCGCCCCATGCCGACGGATTGCGAGCCTTGCCCGGGGAAAACCAACGCGCGCGTCATGCGGCAAACCTTGCTGCTGTCGAAGGGCGGTCACTCATAAACGCTCGTCCCGTCATGTCAAGCCGGGCCATGTCAGGCAGGGGCGCAAATGAACGCTCAGACGACGGCCAGGCGGTAGTCGACGCCTTCCCAGCGCTTTTCGCCCGGCCAGAAGAGCGTGAAGATGATCTCGCCGCCCGTCGCGATCATGGCGGTATCGAGATCCGCGAGGTGGATTCCGAAACCGCTGTCCCGCGTCGGCGTATCGTGGACCGTGCGCCACCCATCGACGCTCCAATGGACGGTTGCGATGGCCGGAACCTCGACGCGCAGGACGCGGCCGGCCGGCGCCTGATCGCATTTCTGGTTGAAGCGCCAGATGCCGTGGCGCGGCTTGACGCCATCGACCTGGTAGCGCCGATACGTCTGCGGCGGCATGTCGAAGACGCGCCCATCGGCGAGCGAGCGCAGGAGCTTGACGTGCTCGGCATGCGCCCAGACCAGCGGCATCGCCGAACCCGAGGGCCGGCCGCGAACGAGCTCGCGCTCGGGAATGTCGGGCGCGTCCCAGACCTGCTCGGGCAGAAGATGCCCCTCGCTGGCAAATCCCTCGAGCGCGGCGAGCAACCTCTCCGCCACGGCGCGATTGCCGGCGGCGAGCTCGTAATGCGCGCGCTCGCCGGTAAGCAGAGGCCATGCGCGTCCGATTCCGGTGCCGTCGAAGGGGCTGCCGTCCTCATGCTCGCCATAGCCATCGCCGTTATAGCGGTGCCAGCATGGCCCGGCCGGCAGGTCAACCTTGAGCAGGGCATCGATGACCCGAACGGTGTTGCGGATGCGCGGATCGTCGGGCGAGCGCAGGCCGAAGCGGACGAGGGCGAGCGCATCGGGGCTCACCATTTGCGCGGCCGGCAGGCTGCTGTCCTGCGGCGGCCGGTTCTTGATCGGCACGAAGCCGTCGAGGGGCGAGGCGGCGTCGGCGGTTTCCGGCGGGGCGATGCGGACATAATAGCCGTCGACGCCGAATTTTTCGGCGAGCGGCGTGCCGGTGGCATAGATCCAGCGCTCGATCATGCTGTTCCAGATATCGGCGGTCTCGCGGAGATATTCCGCCTGCTCGGGCGCGGCAAACTGGTCGGCGAGATCGGCGGCGGCGAGGAGCGCCGCGATCTCCACGGCGAGCGTGAAGGGCGAATAGCCGCCATCCTCCTCCCATCGGTCCTGGCCGGTGACAGGCCCGTTCCTGACGATGAAGCCCGCCGCAAGCCGCACCATCGGCCAGAGGCCGCGCAGGTCCGCCTCGGGGAGACCGCCCTCGCGCCAGGCCAGATCGACGAGCAGGATGGGGAAGGCGCACTCGTCCATCTGGACGCCGTTCCAATAGGCGGTTCCGTCGAGCCAGCAATTCTGCGGCCAATGGCCGTCATCCTCCTGGATCGCCTGAAGGTAGCGGATTACGTCGCGTGCCTCGTTCTGCGCGCCGGCGGCGATCAGCCCACCCGCCGTCTCGACGAGGTCGCGCGGCCAGACGAGATGATAGCCGCCGAGATCCTCATCGCCCTTGGCGGAGCCCCAGGGCACCGAAAGGCTGGCGATATAGCCGCCGGAGAAGGAGCGCGCCTCGTGCGTTCTCAGCACCGCCGTGCTGACGCGATAGGTGTTGTGGCCGTCGGAGCGCAGTTCGGGATCGAGGGGCAGAAGCGTGTCCTGCCAGGCGTGCCAGCCGGCGACGTAGTCGGTGAGCGCCGAGTCGATCCCGTCGCCGAGGCTGGCGCGAACCCGCAGCGCGGCTTCGTCGGCATGCCGCCCGAAGCCGAGCGCCAGGATGAAGCTGCCGCCGCAGGCCCGCAGGTCGACCTCGCCGGTCAGCGCGACATTGCCGTCGCGCGCGCAGTCATAGTTCCAGCGCATGACGAAGTTGGCCGCCAGATCCTGCCAGCCGTCCGAGACGCCGACGAAGCCGGCCGAGCGCGCGAGGAAGGGCGCCGAACAGGCGACGGCGAGCGCGCTCCCGCCGCCTTCGGCGAAGAGCATGGGCACGCCCTTGTAGTCGGCGACCCACGCGGTATTGCCGGCCCCTCTATTGACAAGATGCGGCGCGAGCAGCGCGTAAAGCCGATAGTCGGCGATCGTGCCGGCCATGGCGTGAAACTCGATGCGCTGCAGCACGACGTCGCGCCGCGGATCGGCGAGCACCAGCTTCTCGATCCGGTAGCGCCCCTTGCTGCACAGGCTGGTGATGGCGAAGGCCGGCACGCCGTCGGCGATCGGCCTGATGACGCTCCCGGTGTCCCGCTTCTCCTCCGAGAAGAAGCTGCTCCCATCGGTCACGATCAGCCCGAAATCCCGCGTGCAGGCCTCATCGACGCGCGGATAATAGATCTCGTTCAGTATGCCGTGGCTCAGGGTGAACCAGACCCCGCTGTGCGCCGCGAGCGCGGTGCCGACGCCGCTCTTGGCGCTCGAGGTCCACCGTGCGGAACCGCCCGGCCAGCCCGGCGCAGGGTTCGTGCAGAAATCGCTGCCGTTCACGAGCGCGCCGGCGCGCGAAGGCGGTGCTTTCGTTCGGGGGGCGATGCGACCGGTGGCGCGACCGTCCCATCGGATAGCGTCCCCACCCTCGCCGATGCGCGACGGCGAATGGCGCCCCAGACATCGTTATCCCAGAGAAGGATGCCGCCGGTGATGCCGGTGTCGTTGGAGGCGAGCCGGATATTGGCGGGCAGGTCGCCCGTGATATTCGCGGAGTTGCCGCCGCCGATATAAAGCACATCGTAGTGCAGCAGGGCTTCGATGATGCCGAGTGTCTTGATGACGCGGCGATTCCATTTCTTGTCGCCGATGGAGCGCCGCGTCTCGTTGCCGAGGTAGTCGTTGTAGCTCTTGCCGTTATGGATGGGATGGTGCGCAAGCTCGAGATGGGGCGTCAGCCGGCCGCCGCTGAACACCGCGCTGCCGACGCCGGTGCCGAGCGTGATCACCACTTCGAGGCCTTGGCCGGCGACGATGCCGAGCCCCTGAACCTCCGCGTCGTTGAGAAGGCGCGCCGGCTTGCCGAGACGGCGCGACAGCGCCGCTTCGAGCGGATAGTCGAACCAGGCGTCGGCATCGAAATGCGGCGCGGTGACGACGTGCCCGTCCCGGACGACGCCGGGAAAGCCGATGGAAATGCGGTCGAAGGGCGGCAAGGGCGCCGCAAGATCGGCAAGCGCACGCAGCAGGATCGCCGGCCGGCAAGGGTCGGGCGTCGCGACGCGGACCCGCTCCACCAGCATCTGCCCGGCCGGATCGAGGACCGACGCCTTGAGCCCGGTGCCGCCGACGTCGATCGCCAGGGTGCGAGGACCGTCCCGGGACGGCAGCGCCGGACCGATGTTTTCGTCCTTCATCTCTCCATCATCTCCACGTTGGCCTGACGCCCCCCTCGTGGTTGATCGAGGATTATAGGCGGGTGGCCCGGAAAGGCCAGCGAACGCAGATTCCGGAACGACGCCATAGGAGTTGCAAGGACGGGGAGCCGAAGCTTGCGGAAGAGGACTGCGCCGCGCCGCGAGCGGCTGCCCGGGGTGTCACGGCCGCCGCGGGCGCGCTACGGCACGCACACATTTCATTTCTCAGACCTTAATCGTCGTTCCCGCGAAAGCGGGAACCCAGCGATCCAGCCAGGACCCTGGGTTCCGGCTCTTCGCTGCGCTTCGGCCGGAACGACGAGAATGACGCTGCGGCCAACGGCCTTGCGTACTTATGTGCATGCCGTAACGCGAAAGCGGGGACCCAGGGCATGCGCCGCAACCTTGCCCCTGGACCCCCGCTTTCGCGGGGGCGACGAGACGGTGAAAGCGGCGCCGCGCCGGCGGTCTCGCTTGCTGGCGCTCGTTGCTGCCTTCGTCCTTCTCGCCCTGCCGGCGCGCGCCGTCACCATCGATCGCGTCGTCAGCCCGGGCGGCATCGAGGCCTGGCTCGTGCAGGACCACACCTTGCCGATCGTCACGCTCGAGCTGTCCTTCCGCGGCGGCGCGGCGACCGATCCGGCGGGGAAATCGGGCCTGGCGACGATGACCGCCGCGCTGCTCGACGAGGGCGCCGGGACGCTCGACAGCCAGGCCTATCAGGGACGCGAGGAGGATCTGGCCAGCTCGATCCATTTCAGCGCCGGGGCCGATTACGTCAGCGGCGGCGTGACGACGATCCGCAAGAACCTGCCGGCCGCCTTCGAGCTGCTGCGCCTGGCGCTCAACGAGCCGCGCTTCGATGCCGATGCGGTGGCCCGCATCCGCGGCGACGTGATCGCCGAAACGGCGCGCCGGCTGGAAAACCCGAACGCCATCGCCAGCCGCGTCTGGTGGCGCAACGCCTTCGCCGACAATCCCTATGCGCGGCCGACCGACGGCACGGCGAGCGACCTCGCGGCGATCGCCGAGGCGGATCTGCGGCAATTCGTGCGCGACCGCTTCGCCCGCGACGTTCTCAAGATCGCCGTCGTCGGCGACATCGCGCCCGACGAGCTGAAGGCGCTGCTCGACCAGACGTTCGGCGCGTTGCCGCGGCAGGCGGCGCCGGCGGCTCTGCCCGAGGTCACGGTGCGGAACGGCGGCGTGCTCCTCCTCGTCAAGAAGCCGATTCCGCAAAGCGTCGCCGTCTTCGGCCAGCCCGGCATCAAGCGCGACGATCCCGACTGGTACGCCGCCACGATCGACAACTACATCCTCGGCGGCGGCGGCTTCGCCTCGCGGCTGATGAGCGAGATCCGCGAGAAGCGCGGTCTCGCCTACGGCGTCTCCTCCTATCTCATCCCGCTGCTCCACAGCGGCGTCGTCTACGGCACCGTGGCGACGCAGAACGACCGGGTCGCCGAATCGATCGCGCTCATCCGCCAGCAATGGCAGCGCATGCGCGACGAGGGGCCGACCGCTGAGGAGATCGCCGACGCCAAGACCTATCTGACCGGCTCCTTCGCGCTGCAATTCGGCTCGACCGGCAGCATCGCCGGCATCGTCCTCCAGCTTCAGCAGGATGGGCTCGGCATCGACTATCTCGACCGCCGCAACGCGCTGCTCGACGGGGTGACCCTCGAAGATGCCAGGCGCGTCGCCCGGCGGCTCTACGATCCCGCCGCGCTCGCCTTCGCCGTCGTCGGCACGCCGACCAAGCTGACCCCGACCCGCGAGGTCACCGCCAGCGGGCTTTAGTCTAGCCCGCCGCCAGCGTCGCGAGATGGAGGGAGAGCGTCGCCGGCGCCGAGATGAAGGGCGAGTGGGCGGTGTCCATGGCGATGACGCGTTCGCAGGGCAGGGCGCTGTACATCCGGCGCTGCAGCGCCGGCGGCACGGCGCGGTCCGCGGCCGTCGCGATATAGGCGCGCCGGACCCGGCCGAAGCGCTCGGCGCTGACCCGCACCGGCGTGCGGTTGGGCAGCACCGGCTCCGGGCGGAGCCGCGCCGCGGCGTGCGCCGCCTCGTCCGCGGTGCAGTCGCCATAGAAGGTTTCGGCGAGCGCCCCGCCGCGCACGAGCGACGACACCTCGTCCTCGAAGACGATCAGATTGGGCAGGATCAGCGAGGTGCCGTCCGCCCGCATGGTGCGCGAAACCGATTCGCCGTCGCGCAGCAGGAAGGCGGCGAGATAGACGAGGCACGTCACCCCGTCCGGCCGCGCCTCGGCAACCTCGCTGATGACGATGCCGCCGCGGCTGTGCCCGACCAGGACGACCGGCTCCGGTGCCGCGTCGACGAGGGCGACGATCTGCTCGCGCCAGCGCGCCAGCGTGATGCCGGCGAGCGGCGTGCGGTCGGCGCCCAGCCCGGCGAGATCCGGCGCGTGGACGCGATGCCCCGCCCCGCCGAGCAGCATCGCCACGCTGTCCCAGCACCAGCCGCCATGCCACGCGCCATGGACGAGGATGAACTCAGCCATGAAGATTTGTAGCGAAGCCGCGTGGCGACTGCCATCGCCGTGTGGTGCTGGCGCGTTCATATCGGGGCGACCGAACGAAAGGGCCGATATTCTTTTCCTCGCCCCTGGGGAAGGTGAGGGGGCGGCGCAGCTTTCGAGTTGTTGCCGGAAACAGGTGCAGCTGCGGATGTTCCCCCTCTCCCTCCCATTGCTTCGCAATGGGTCCCTCCCTCTCCCCGTTGGGGCGAGGGAGACCCTTCGTGCCCTTCGTGGTTCAAGCGTCGTTTCTTCCCTTCCTCCCCCTCACGTCGCGATTGTGAGAAGCGCGCCCGCGGCGCACAATTGCCGCCATGACCATCCGCCAGCTCCCGCCCACCCTGGTCGACCGCATCGCCGCCGGCGAGGTCGTCGAGCGGCCGGCGGCCGTCGTCAAGGA
>Ga0070679_100002763_pt1 | contig 15962 bp, 9 predicted proteins | sample KBSC63BmetaG_FD_65652 | JGI IMG/M metagenome (GOLD analysis project Ga0070679, IMG submission 65652) | Corn rhizosphere microbial communities from Kellogg Biological Station, Michigan, USA - KBS C6-3B metaG | ecosystem: Host-associated > Plants > Roots > Rhizosphere | place: USA: Michigan... | reverse complement strand
GGATTGCCAAAATAAGGATTACCAAAGCCCACTCCATAACCAAAGGATACCGATGGAACAACCACAACTCTTGGCCGGTAAACGTGATGATAATTACCTTTTCGCTGTGCAGAAGCCGCTATCGCTATTGACAGAGATGCGAAAATTATTAATAGTGTTTTCATATATAATTTGTTTTTAAATGTTTTAATTATTAGATGCAAAAAATGAAGAAATGTATAAACGGATTTTTATTTATAACTATCCCTTAACTTTTATGGCAGATCCCTGCATTCTCAGAAATAATTAACACCAATAATTGTTAAGATTTTAGAAATAAAAACGACAGTAAGCTCTTAGTAATTAAACTATTTTGTAGCCGTATAGAGATTTTGCTGTGGCTTGAATTCAATAAAAACAAACCAGCTTGTAATAAAAGTGGATATTGCAAACCACAACAAAATGGGAATATTCATTATAGCAATATCAGGTAAAGATGAAAACCATCCACCCGTTTTATAAATTATAAAGCAGCCAAAAATATTTTTTAAAACTTCCCATACAAGTGCATAGCGATTCCTGTCCATAAGTTCTGTAAAAGAATATACACTCAGGAAAATAAATAAGCCATAAAGAAAAATACCAGGCGAGCCAATGGAAGCAATATTTGCAAAAAGATAGCTTACTGTTAAAAGAAGTATTATTAACTGCACCCATGACCATGCCAGTAATTCCCTCGAGTAAGCAGGTGAATATTTATCAAACTTATACACATTCTCAATCTTATAAACCGGATATTTTTCGGCAACATCAGCTGGGCGCCATCCCGTAGGCATCAGCCAAATTCTTAATTTATCTTTCCAGCTTTTTGTGTACCAAGCATCTTTTATCAAAAGCCACGCATGAATAAAATTAATTTTAACCGGATTCCATGTTCTTACCGGCCTAGTAATGCCATACACAGGTTTTGTTGTATCTAACTCTTCCTGGTAAGTTCCAAACATTTTATCCCATATGATAAAAATCTGTGAAAAATTTTTATCAATGTATTCAGGATTTATTGCATGATGAACCCTGTGGTGAGAAGGCGTTACGATTACTTTTTCAAACCATCCCAATTTATTAATATGCTGTGTATGGTACCAAAACTGGGCAAATAGCTGAATGGGCGCCACTATAGCAATAACCGAAGCGGGAACCCCAAGTAGGGCGGCAGGCAAAAGGAAGACAGTAAAAACTTTTAATATTTCCGAAATGCTTTGCCTTAATGCACACGCAAGGTTAAACTCTTCGCTGCTATGATGAATGATATGATTGTTCCAAAAAATATTATACTTATGCTCAATCCTATGCACCCAATAGCCTGCAAAGTCAAGCGTTATGAAAGCGACGACGTATAACCACACGCTTTGTTTTAAATGAACTACTGCAATTTTATTTACCAGCCATGTATAGCTTATAATTACCACGCTTAAGCCGAGAACATCTTTAGTAACGTTTGTAATGCCGGAACTCAGGCTAGAAATCATATCCATTTGCCGCACGGTATCTTTATTTTTATACCAGCCAAACCATTTTTCAAACAATACAAAAGCCAGGAATATAGGCATTGCGATCAATAATATTTTTCCGTATGCTTCCATTAAAATATGATTAATAAAACTACAAAATTTTAAAGAAACTATCTTTGCAAACATGGAGATGGCTTCAACCCGCAATCTTTAATATAGCCGAAACATTTCTGGTTAAACCGCAGTTTTTTCGTTAAATATTTCTTCCAGTGTCAATTTGTCTAATAATTGTTATTGGCAAAAAGTTTGACAATAGTACCTTTGCAGCCAATTTAAAAAAATGGAAAAACATAAAAAAAATTTCGACAGAATGAGTACAGATAATATTGATGATGAAAACCGCGTTGATGCATCTGATTTTTCTGTAGAAGGAATAACAAATACGGAAGAAGCTCAGGGCACGGAGGAACCTATTATTCCGGATGAAGAAACCCAAAAATTAAAAGCCGAATTAGAAGAACAGAAAGATAAATATGTTCGGCTTTTTGCAGAATTTGACAATTTTAAAAGGCGCACTTCAAAAGAGCGTATAGAACTAATGCAAACTGCAGGGAAAGAAGTTATTGTTTCAATGTTGCCTGTTTTGGACGATTTTGAAAGAGCTGAAAGACAACTAGAAGAAAGCAAAGATGTAAGCAGCCAGGACAAAGAAGGTATAATGCTTGTTTTTAACAAGTTTAAGAAAACCTTGCAAAACCAGGGCTTACAGCCAATGGAAAGTCTGCACACAGAATTTGATGTTGAAAAGCATGAAGCGATCACCGAAATTCCTGTAGATGATAAAAAGTTAAAAGGAAAAGTAGTTGACGTGGTTGAAAAGGGATATTATCTTAATGATAAACTAATACGATTTGCCAAAGTCGTTGTAGGAAAATAAAAATTCCTGAAATATTTTTCCATAAGCCGGTAACTGCGAACGGTAAATGGTTTTATTATACGCAGATCACATAAATTGTATGGTAAGTTCAATGGCTTCAAAAAGAGATTATTACGAAATTCTGGGCGTAAGCAAATCAGGTTCGGCCGATGAAATTAAAAAAGCATATCGCAAAGTGGCAATGCAATTTCACCCCGATAGAAATCCCGGAGATCATACTGCTGAAGAAAAATTTAAGGAAGCAGCAGAAGCGTATGAGGTACTTAGCGATCCTGATAAAAGGGCGCAGTATGACAGGTTTGGCCATAGTGCTTTCAGTTCTGGACGTGGCGGTGGTGGCTTTTCGGCCCAGAGCATGAATATGGAAGATATTTTCAGCCAGTTCGGTGATATTTTCGGTGAAGATGTTTTCGGAGGCTTCTTTGGAGGCAGCAGAAGTAGCGGCCGTTCTTCAAGGAATAGAGGTGTACGTGGAAGCAATCTTCGCGTAAAGATCAAAGTAAACTATGAGGAAATTGCAAAAGGCACTACTAAAACTATAAAAGTAAAAAAATATATAGCCTGCAATACTTGTGGCGGCTCGGGCGCAAAAGACAAAAATAGTATGCAAACCTGCAACACCTGTGGCGGTAATGGGCAGGTAAGAAGGGTGCAAAATACTTTTTTGGGACAGATGCAAACAGTAACCACTTGCCCAACCTGCAATGGTGAGGGCTCAGTAATTACCAGCAAATGCAATACCTGCAAGGGTGAAGGACGGGTTTATGGTGAAGAAACCGTAACGCTGGATATTCCGGCAGGCGTTCAGGAAGGTATGCAACTAAGCATGAGTGGCAAGGGAAATATGGGCGAACGTGGTGGCGGGCCAGGCGACCTTATTATCTTAATTGAGGAGGAACAACATCCTCACTTGCATAGGGATGGTTTAAATGTAGCCTTCGATTTATATATTTCTTTTCCTGATGCGGTATTCGGCATTAATTCAGAAGTGCCTACTATAGACGGGCGTGCAAAAATTAAAATTCCGCCTGGCACACAAAGTGGCAAAATATTCAGACTGAAGGGCAAAGGTTTTCCTTCAGTAAACTCTTACGAAAAAGGAGACCAACTCATTCATGTAAATGTTTGGACCCCGCAGAACATTTCTGAAGAAGAAAAACAAACCCTGGAACAAATGCAGTCGAGCGAAAATTTTAAGCCAAAACCTGATAAAAATGATAAGAGTTTCTGGGAAAAAATAAGAGAAACCTTTAGTTAATCTTCTCTGTTCTCATTCTTGCACGTCTCCAACTAAGAGAGAACCAATTCTCTCTTAGTTGGGGCCATATACTCCGATAGAATCTTATCTATTGTGCAGGATGAACCGGATTTCCAGTTTTGTTAGACTATAGAAAAAATGAACCACAAATTATCTTAAATCAGCTACGCACGGGCTTAGTTAAGAATGATCATTACATTCTAATTCTAAATACCAATTTGTTTAGCAACGCAATACTAATTAATTTAGTATTATGGATGCAGCTAAAAATCAAATTCTTTCTCAACTCAAGAGGGATATTTTACCATTGCAAGGTTTTAAAAAATTACGTGCTGATAATAATATAAACATTGGCTTTCGTCCTATAGAAAAAGCTTTTCCCAATGCTTGTTTCCCGATAGGCTGTATGCATGAATTTATCTCCAACGCGTCATCAGATATTGCTGCTACATATGGTTTTATAGCTTGTCTGTTAAGCAAACTGATGCAATTAGGTGGCGCATGTGTTTCGATAAGTACAACGGATATTTTGTTTCCTCCTGCATTAAAAAGCTTTGGCGTTGATCCGGAAAAAGTAATCTTTATTAATTTAAAAAAAGAAAAAGATATTCTATATGCTACAGAACAGGCATTGAAATGTAACAAGCTTACTGCTGTATTAGTGGATATAAAAAATATCAGTTTCAAAGAATCAAGAAGGTTTCAGTTGGCTGCAGAACAAAGCAGGGTTACAGGTTTTATTATTCGTAATCAGCCATATTCTGTAAACACAATTGCCTGCGTTTCACGCTGGCAAATTACATCAATAGCCAGCGAATTACAGGATGCAATGCCCGGAGTAGGCTTTCCAAGATGGAATGTTGAGTTATTAAAAGTACGCAATGGCATTCCGGGCAAATGGAAGATTGAATGGACAGCAGATTCCTTTATAGAGATCAAAGAAAACATTGCTATATTATCCAAGGAGGTTCGAAAAATAGGTTGATATGAGTAAAAGATTTGTAGCAATATGGTTTAGTTTTTTACAGGCAGACTGGATGATTTATCATAATCCTCTCCTGAAAGAAATTCCTTTCGTTTTAGCATCATCAGATCATGGGAGAATGAAAATAACGCAGGTAAGTGCATTGGCAAAAAGAAAAGGTATTTATGTAGGAATGGCAGTTGCAGATGCAAGGATTATCCTTCCTTGCATTGAGGTGTTGGATGACAAACCGGAGCTTGCAAATAAATTACTCAAAAAGATATCCCTTTGGTGTATTAGATATACACCCATCATTTCTATAGATAGCTTTGATGGTTTATTGCTCGATATAAGCGGCTGCGCACATTTATGGGGTAATGAAAAAAATTATTTAAAAGACATTATCAGTAAACTCAGAAGTTTTGGTTACCATATACGTGCTGCAATAGCAGATACCATTGGCGCTGCATGGGCCATATCAAGATATGGTAAGATACAAGCTATCATTAAATCCGGAGAGCAGGCATCAGCAATAACAAATTTGCCGCCAGAGGCATTAAGATTATCAATGTATACATTGGAACGTTTGCATAAGCTTGGTTTATATACTATAGGAAGCTTTATGAATATGCCACGCTCAGTACTTCGCCGTCGCTTTGGGCAGCAATTGTTATTAAGGCTTGACGAGGCTTTAGGCCATGAAGAAGAAAATTTTCAATCTGTTATTCCGATAGAAGCTTACTATGAAAGCTTACCCAGCCTGGAACCCATTAAAACAAGGCCAGGAATTGAAATAGCTTTACAAAGACTTTTAGAAATTTTATGTAATCGCTTGCAACATGAGGCCAAAGGCTTGCATTCAGCAACATTCAAAGGGTATCGAATAGATAATGAAATAGAAAGAATAGATATTGTCACAAATCACCCTTCAAACAATGTTCATCATCTTTTTAATTTATTTGAAATCAAAATAGGCACTATTGAACCAGCGTTAGGTATTGAATTATTTACATTGGAAGCATCAAGGGTTGAAGATATAATAACATTGCAGCAAACATTTTGGGCAGCCAACAGTAGCTTGGAAAGTAAAGAAATAGCTGAATTGTTAGATTGTTTACAAAGTAAATTTGGTAACAATATTTTACGACGCTATTTACCTGATGAACATCACTTGCCTGAGCGGTCTGTAAAACCAGCCACTTCATTAACAGAAAAACCATCTATTCCGTGGCCTACCAATAAATTAAGACCAATACGGCTTTTAAAAGAACCAAAACATATTGAGGTAACAGCGCCTATACCAGATTATCCGCCGATGAATTTCCGGTATGAAGGAAAATTGTATAAAGTGAAAAAGGCAGATGCGTGTGAACGTATAGAGGCGGAATGGTGGTTGAGTAATGAGTTACATCGTGATTATTATGTAGTGGAAGATGAAGAAGGCAAACGCTATTGGCTTTTCAGATCAGGGCATTATAATGATCAAGAAAAGCCAGCATGGTTTATTCATGGTTTTTTTGCATAAAAATCAATGACATGAGTTATACAGAATTACAGGTAACAACCAATTTTAGTTTTTTAAGGGGTGCGTCGCATCCCGAAGAACTTATACAGAAAGCTGCGCAGTTTGCTTATAAAGAAATCGCAATAACAGACCGTAATACACTTGCTGGTGTTGTAAGAGCTTATGCTGCTTCAAAAAAAAATGATATAAGGCTTATAACCGGCTGCAGGCTTGATTTAATTGATGGAATAAGCCTTCTTGCTTATCCAATTAACAAAGATGCCTATGCACAATTATGCAGTCTTTTAACCAAAGGAAATTTAAGAACACAAAAAGGTAAATGCGATTTATATAAACAAGATGTTTATGAACATGCAAACAATTTAAAATTCATTGCTGTCACACCAACATCAATAAATGAAAACTTCGATATAGAAGATAATTACAAGAAAGATATTGAAGAATATTATGAAGTATTTGGTAATGATTTATACATCGGTGCTTCACGCACTTATCAAAGCAATGATTTTAAAAAATTGTTTCGTTTGCATCAACTTGCAAAACGTTTTAATCTTCCATTAATCGCTACAAATAATGTGCATTATCACCATCCTGAAAGAAGAGAATTGCAGGATGTTCTTACTTGCATTCGTGAAAAATGCACCATCAATAATGCAGGTTATAAATTGCATGAGAATGCAGAAAGATATTTAAAAACGATTGATGAAATGCAGCGTTTGTTCGCACAATATCCTGATGCCATCAAGCAAACACAAATATTATCTGAAGCCTGCCAATTTAGTTTAGACACTTTAAAATATAATTATCCTGAAGAAATAACAAGCGAAGGAAGAACCCCGCAAAAAGAGTTAACGATGCTTACATGGCTTGGTGCAAAACAAATGTTTGGAGAAGTTATTCCCAATAAGACTATTACTGCTATTAAGCATGAACTGGAATTCATTGAAGAAATGAATTATGCATCTTATTTTCTTACAGTGTATGATATTGTTCGTTTTGCACGAAGCAAAAAAATTCTATGCCAGGGCAGAGGTTCTGCAGCTAATTCAACTGTTTGTTTTTGCTTAGGCATCACTTCAGTAAATCCAACAAAATTTGATTTATTGTTTGAAAGATTTCTTTCTGCGGCACGTAATGAACCGCCAGATATTGATGTGGATTTTGAACATGAAAGACGTGAAGAAGTAATGCAATACATCTATCAAAAATATGGAAGAGACAGAGCTGCAATTGTTGCAACAGTAACACAACAACATCAAAAAGGTGCTGTGCGTGATGTAGGTAAAGCAATGGGATTATCTGTTGATGCAGTAAATAATCTTTCTAAATCTATATGGGAGTTTACAGATGAATGGTTTGATGAAAACAGAATGAATGAACAAGGCATGAATCCAAAGGATCCGTATCTAAAAAAAGTATTACAACTTACTGAACAATATGTTGGCTTTCCAAGACAATTAGGACAGCATACAGGTGGCTTTGTAATCACACAAGATAAACTACATCACCTCTGTCCTATTCTAAATGCAAGAATGCAAGACAGAACAAATATTGAATGGAACAAAGATGATATTGATGTATTGGGTTTTTTAAAAATTGATGTGTTGGCTTTAGGTATGCTAACATGTATACGAAAATGTTTTGAGGAAGCTAAACAACATTATAATCTTGATTTAACGCTTGCCAATATTCCGCAAGATGATCCTAATGTTTATGAAATGATTTGTCGTGCTGATACAATTGGTGTTTTTCAAATTGAAAGCAGGGCACAACAGGCAATGCTGCCAAGATTAAAACCAACAACATTTTATGACTTGGTTATTGAGGTTGCAATTGTAAGGCCCGGGCCTATACAAGGCGACATGGTGCATCCATATTTACGCAGAAGAAACAAAGAAGAACCTATTGAATATCCATCAAAAGAATTAGAAGAAATTTTAGGTAAAACATTGGGCGTTCCATTGTTCCAGGAGCAAGCTATGAAGATTGCAATTGTTGCAGCAGGTTTTACACCTTCTGAAGCAGATGAATTAAGAAGAAGCATGGCAACATTTAAATTAAAAGGAATGGTTAAACAGTTTGAAGATAAGCTGATGAATGGCATGATTAAAAACGGTTACTCAAAAGAATATGCCCAAAGAATTTTTAGACAATTAGAAGGTTTTGGTAGTTATGGCTTTCCTGAAAGCCATGCAGCAAGTTTTGCATTACTGGTGTATGTTTCTGCATGGATCAAATGTTATTATCCTGATGTGTTTGCCTGCGGATTATTGAATAGCCAGCCAATGGGTTTTTATGCACCTGCACAAATAGTTCAGGATGCAAAAAATCATGATGTTGTTATAAAAGAAATTGACGTAAACTATTCATACTGGAATAATACGTTGGAACAAAAAGTAAATAAATATTATGCATTAAGACTTGGCTTCAGACAGATAAAAGGAATGCGCGAAGAAGATGTACAATTATTTACGTTGGCAAGAACTTCAAGATTGAAAACAATTAATGAAGTATTCGAAACCGGAATTTCTATATCTGCTTTAGAAAAGTTAGCAGATGCGGATGCATTCAGATCTTTAGGGCTTGACAGAAGACAAGCACTATGGGAAATCACCGCATTAAAAGATAATCCTTTTGGCATATTTAAAGGGCAACAATCAGAAAGTAAGACAGAGACAAATGTATCATTACCAGAAATGTCTTTATCAGAACATGTGGTACATGATTACGGAGCAACGTCACTCTCACTAAAGGCACATCCGGTTTCATTTATTCGTGAAACACTTACAAGGTGTAATGTTATTCCAACTAAAAAATTAATAACTGTTAATAATGGTGATATAGTGAGAGTAGCTGGTTTGGTATTAGTAAGGCAAAGGCCAGGAACTGCCGGAGGCGTATGTTTTATAACAATTGAAGATGAAACGGGTAATGCAAATCTTGTTGTATTTAGAAACTTATTTGAAAACATTTATAGAAAAGAAATCCTGCAATCTAAATTATTAATGGTGGAAGGCAAGCTCCAGAAGGAAGGTGAAGTAATTCATGTTATTGTAAAGCGTTGTGAAAACTGGTCAAAATTGTTAAGAAGATTAACTGCCGCGAATAAAGAAGATATTTCTGCTTTTACCTTATCGCCTCTTGATGAGAAAGATGGCTTTCCGTTTAATGCCGAAAATAAAAAAACACAGGTAAGGCAAACATTTCAGGAAGAACTGTTTCCCGCAGCCAGGAATTTTAAATAGATGTGTTACTTTATTTCGATAAAATACCGAATCAATCACAGATGATTCTTTAAAAGACAATTTCTAGAAGATATTAAATAAGCCTAAATGGAAAAAAATGAATTTTCTTTAAGCCACTTTACAGAATTCGGAACTAATCATTGAAAAATTGAAAGCAAGTATTCTATACAAATTTATACTGCATATTCAATTTGCTTATTGCAACATATTTTTTTCAACGGATAATTCAAATGCCTCAACAATCTCTTTCGGTAATTTCGCTAAATCTTTCCATTGCTTATCACCCGTAACTCCCGCTGCATCTATATTAAAAGGCTTGAAACCAATTTTGGTTATTGCTGAGCGATTTTTGAATTTAAAATTATACTCCTTAGCATTTACAAATCCAGGATCTTCCATAATACTATGAATATCCTTTTTGCTCGTTTGCTGCCATTCAGAAAAGGTTAAATAATTTTTTTCTTTATTGACAGAAGAATTAGATTGAATGAACTTACCGTTTGCAGTGTTGATATTCCAATAACAATTGCTGTCAATAGTAATGTTTCCGGCTTGCCATGGGCCTTGTAAAAAATATCCTTTATCGCTTACTAAAATATTATTTTTAAAATCAAAACTGTGATGTTTTTCAACCCTTGTAAATTGCGCCTGGAACTTTTCATTAAACGCAATTATGTTATTCCTGATAATATTATTTTCTCCATAATGCTGATGAAAACCTCCTGTTTTTGTATGATACACTAAATTGTTTTTCATAATGATATTGGATGAACCCTCATCTGTATAAAGCCCCCATCCGCCATAGTCGTAAGAATACACATCATTGATCCGGTTATTGCTTACTTCTGTTCCGTTTGAAATTCCTAATGTATAAACTCCAGCCATATCACTTAATACTCCCCATCCAAGATGATGAATATGGTTATACGTTATTTTGTTATTTACTGAAGGGCTGAACGCATATCCCCAGATCCATCCCACTGATATGCCTGTATATCTGAAATCGCCAATATCATTATGAGAAATAGTATTACTTGCTGAATGAGCAATAAAAATTCCTACCGCAGACGGAAAATCCTTTCCGCCGGAATGTATAATGCAATTCTCAACTTTATTACCAGATGTCCATTGAGCCTTGTTTTCACGAATAACTGTTTCCCCAATCCTGATACCGCCGGCGCCCAAATCGTGCAAGTAACTTTTTATGATCTCACAATGTTGCGCCCCTTTTCTTAACCAAATGGCATATTGCCCCGTGTGTGCAATTTCACAGTGATTAAACCGAATGTTTTCGGCATTATCAATCGTTATAGCAGCATCAATTTTCTCAGCGGCCTGGTATGCTTCATAACCATTAAAATTATAATTGCAATATTTGAATGCAATGCCATCGAATAAAATATTTTCCACGGGAAGTATTGAATCACCTTGTATGATCAGTAATTTTTCTAAAACAGGAATTACAGCATCCTGTTCGTTTACATTATTGGTTGAGATATATTTAATCGTATCATTTTGCAGCATCCATTCATTGACTGTATCCAATGCTGCAGGATAATTTTCAAAATAAAATAAAGCGGGTTTTCCTATCAATGCCCAGTCGCCATTTATAATACCGGTTGAATAAAATGATGTATCAATAGCGTCCAAGGAATCGATCGTTCGTATAGTATTATCCCATTTATGATACATATTAAACCATACTTTTTGTAAATCGCTTTTTTGCAATGACGCGAGTGTTTTAAACTCTGTTAATGGAATTTGAAATTGTTGAGTAAAACGTGATTTATTCTCATTATCAGGAATATTTATTACTTTCTCAAGGCTAAAATAATTATCAATATTTGGTGTTCTAGCTCTTACAGCTCTTTTGTCGTTTACATACAAATCATAGGGCTTTGTATTATTAGAATCTGGAAAAATAGCAGATAAAGTTTTGGTTCCCTTCATGGTAACTTTCCTCCCACCACTCACTACAGGATGTGCATTTGGCACAGCTTTGAAAACAATTTGCAGATCTTTTGTACCGCCATTTTCAGCAGTAATTTCAATTGGTTGTTCCAGGTTATAGTCGCCGGCATTTAAGAAGATGGTAATGCTACCCTTTGGATTTGTTTTCTTTAATGCGGGAAGAAGTGCAATTGCATTTTGTAAAGTTGTTGGCGCTTTCGCTGATCCATTACCAATGCCCGCAGGGGATACATAAATGGAAATATCTCCGGCGAAAGCCGAAAGAAAAATAACTTGTATTATAATCGTTAAAATAATTTTCAGCATAAGTAATTTTTATCATTGTCGAAATTGAAATTTTACGATAAAACGTTTTAATTTCCTTTATTCAAACTGCATTTTTGCCCTTTCACCTTTCAGTAAAGAAATATATATAAACCCGTTGGATGGATGTAGTAACGTTGTTTTATTTTTATATTCCAACTTTATTTTTCCTACATAATCCGGAATTTTTATTTTGAAATTATTGTTTACAGTAGCTGCTATTTCTAAGAACTTAATCCGTTTCTTTTCCCATTCCAGATTTAACACGCCACCCCCTCTTATACATAAACCCCTGAAATTGCCTCCTGGCCACTGATCAGGAAGAGCTGGCAACAAATCAATATAACCTTCATGACTTTGCAAAAGCATCTCTGCGATGCCCGCTGTTCCACCGAAATTACCGTCAATCTGAAATGGTGGATGCGCATCAAACAAATTAGGATACGTGCCGCCTCCGTTTACCATATTAAATCCTTTTTGTGCCGTAGGCCGTAAAAGATCTTTTAATAAACTGAAAGAATGATTTCCATCTTTCAATCTGGCCCATAAATTGATTTTCCAGGCTAATGACCAACCGGTGCTAATGTCACCTCTTCTTATTAACAAGGCTTTGCCTGCTTTTGCTAATTCAGGAGTGCCTTGCAATGTAATTTCGTTTCCTGGATACATTCCCCAAAGCGGTGATACATGACGATGTTGTGGTTCTGCTTCTTCATAAGCTTGCAACCATTCCATCAGCCTTCCATCTTTATCGATTTGATTAGGAGGTAATTGTTTTTTCGCATCCAATAATTGTTGCCTGAAAGTGTCATCTCTCTTCAAATGTTTTGATGCGTCAATGACGTGTGTGAATAATTCCCTGATGATTTGATTGTCTATCGTTGGGCCGGCACACACATGCACTTCTTTTCCATCTGCCAGGCGGAAAGCATTTTCCGGGGAGTTAGAAGGCGCTGTTACCAGCCATCCATTGTTGGGATCTTTTACAAGTGCACTTAAATAAAATGCCGCAGAACCTTTAATGATGGGATATATCTTTTTGAGATATTCTTCATCCAGCGTAAATAAATAATGCCGCCACAGCATTTCACACAACCACCCGGAACCTGAATTAGTAGCGCCCCACGAAGCGCTTTCACCAGGTGAGGTATAGCCCCAAACATTTGTGATTACATGTGCTACCCAACCTTGGCCGCCATAATATATTCTGGCAGTTTTTTCACCTGGCTTCACCAGCCCTTTTATAAGGGAATAAAAAGGTTCATTTAGCATGGGGAGATTAGTAACATTAAGCAACCAGTGATTCATCTGAATATTTATATCAAGATGATAATCTCCATTCCACGGAGTTTGTATAGTGTTGGCCCATAATCCTTGCAGGTTGGGGGGCAATAATCCTTTTCTCGTACTGCTTATTAATAAATAACGCCCATAATTAAAGTACAGTACCGGAAGGCCATTATCATCAGGATTTTTAGTAAATGCTACCAGCCGTTCATCGGTAGGTAATGCTGCCTGTTCCGCATCTTTATTTTCTAAAAAAAGTTCGGCATGGTGGAAGAGATTTTGATAAGTTTTTATGTGCGCTGCTTTTGCTGTTCGATAACTTTTGTTGATTGCAGCCTCGAGTAAAGCGAGCGATTTTTTCTGAAAAGAAGCCTGTCGAAAATCGGTAACAGATGAAACATAAATAACTACTGAATTGGCATTATGAACCTGTAAAGAGCTGTCATGAGAAATTAATTTTCCACCATCGTTTTTTACTCTTACCCTGGTCAGATATCTCATGCCGTTTCCATCAGTTCCATTATTTAATTGGCCTTCCATCTGCAGTTCATCATTATGAATAGAGGTCGCATATCTTTCGGGCCTGTCAAGTGATAACGCAAAGTTTATTTTTCCTGGTTGATCAGCAGTAAGACGAATGATTATGACATCATTAGAAAAGCTAGTAAAATATTCCCGGCGATAAGTAACATCATTTATACGAAAACTGCATTCTGCTATAGCGGAGTCTAATAATAATTCCCTTATGTAGTTTTTGGTTTTTACTGGTGAAGTATCTATACCATATTCATAATTAATATGAAGATTTCCCAACACCTGGTAACTTCCATATGGCACATTGGCTCCATTGCCCTGGCCCGAGCCAACTCCTTTACAGATAAATGCTTTATTGACCAACATTTCAGCCTCAGCGTTTTTTCCTTCAAATAGTAATTTCCTTATTTCTGGCAAATAGTTTAATGCACCTTCTTTGTCTGCATCCTGCGGGCCGCCTGACCAAAGAGTGATGTCATTCAATACAATATTTTCATTTATTACGCCGCCATCGGGCATTACCCCCAGGCGGCCATTACCTAAAGGCACGCATTCTTCCCAGGTATTTGCCGGATGATTATACCATAAGCGAACGTTTTGTTGAGCTATTGTAGAAGAACAAATGATTACGAGCGTGATTAAAAAGAAAAAAGATTTCATGTGTTCAGTTTGTTATTTATTCCATTAAGAGAAGGCGGGATGGGCTAAAGCATTTATCTATAAATTTTATATTCACTTAAAAAAATTATTGTTGAATACTCTCTTAATTTGCTTATTCAATTATCAATTCAATCCGCCCTGGCCCCTGTATAATTTTACAGGCGTATCTAATTTTAATTTTAAAACCGTTATATATGGGTCTTTATCTTTTTGAGGCACATCAATAAAAACCAATCCTGGAACCGGGCTCCAGGAAATTTTGCCAACTATTTTTGGTTTTAAATGTTGTGCTGTTCCTACTATCTGTATATCCGTAATTGTATTTATTAATCCTTTAACCATAATATTTCCGGTAGTTTGTCCCGGCAAAAAAAGATAAAGTATGGTTGAATCTTTTGATATAGTAGTTGGACCATAAAAATGCCCTTGTGGTAAACCGGGTAGAGTGCCAAAAATTGCTTCACCATTTTTTTTATTCCACTTTCCCAGTTCTTTTAAAATATGTACTTGCTCTGGAGGTATCGTGCCGTCTGCCTTTGGGCCAATGTCCAGTAAAAGATTTCCCCCGTTACTTACAGCATCTACGAAAATGCTAATGATTTCAAACGGAGTTTTATAATTGGTATCATCAGGGTGATATCCCCAGTTATTATTAGTTGTCATGCATAATTCCCACCAATTAAATTTTGGCCGGCTTACCGGGAAGTTTTGTTCAGGTGTATCGTAATCACCATATCCCTGCAGCCTTCCATTTATGATTGCATCAGGGTTTAAGTTTAAAATTTCTTTCCTTACTTTTTGTGCCTGCCATTCTTCAGCACTATGTTCCCAATCGCCGTCAAACCACCATAGGTCAGGTTTATATAGATTATTTACTTCGTCAATTTGCGCCTGGAAAAAATGTTGAAATTTCTCCCATCTTTTCGGATAGCCGGCTACGTTATACCTGCTGCTGTCTTTTAAAAACCCCGGGTAATCTGGATAACTCCAATCAATTAATGAAAAATAAGCGCCACGCCTTATACCATTTTTGTCCAACGCTTTATAAAATGGTTTCAATACATCACGGTTTGCAGGTGTATTATCCATTACGTTGTAGTGATCTTGCTTGGTAGGCCATAAAGCAACCCCATCGTGATGTTTGGTGGTGATAACCGCATAGCGGGCACCAGATTCTTTAATCAAATCGGCCCATGCCTGCGGATTATATTTTGAAGCTGTGAAGCCTTTTAGTTGCTTCATATAATTTTCATAACTAATTTTCTTATTATGAAAACTCCAGCTTTCGTCAATGCCATTAACCGAATAAATTCCCCAATGTATAAAGATGCCAAGCTTTGCATCAGCAAACCACTGCATTTTTCCCCTGATGGAATCAGGATTGATCTTTTGCTGTGCAACTGCATTTTTAAATGAAGTAAAAGAAAAAAAGAAAAGGCAACCTAGCAGAAAATATTTTTTATTCACTATCACAATTTTAAATCAAACATATAAATATTTATTTTACCCTGATTAATTAATCGCTATTTCACAAGAATTCTATTATTTTTTAATGCTGTAAAAAAGCGGTATTACTGTTTTCGGAGAAGCATTTTAAACTTAAAACCCGAGTTCCGAAGTTCTTGCAGTTTATTTAATAGGATATAACAACTACGCCTAAACGCAAATAAGTACGATTTTTCAAAAAAGTCATTTCTTGTAAACTCTATATTTTGTATCACACACATTAGCTATATTGTACATTCAAAAATTAAAGCCAGTATTAATTTCTGTATGAATACAATTCAA
>Ga0070679_100002762_pt1 | contig 15969 bp, 10 predicted proteins | sample KBSC63BmetaG_FD_65652 | JGI IMG/M metagenome (GOLD analysis project Ga0070679, IMG submission 65652) | Corn rhizosphere microbial communities from Kellogg Biological Station, Michigan, USA - KBS C6-3B metaG | ecosystem: Host-associated > Plants > Roots > Rhizosphere | place: USA: Michigan... | reverse complement strand
CATCGTGTTGCATGGTACAAGGCCGGCTGAGGAAACCGGAGGACGCTGTAAACGCGGGCGATCTGCCATTCTCCGACAGCGTGATTTTTAGCATCGCCAACGAATTCCCAATGCATGCGTGAGGCGTGGGCGCAGTGAATCATTTGCGTATCCTGCTCTTCGGAGCGGTTGGTCAAGTCCAGCAGTCTCCACGTCTCATTGAAGAATGTGGCGGCCAGTTTTCGGTGTTGTTCCGGTCGGATTAGATTCCCGATATCCATACTGGTCGCTGGTGCTCTCCTAAAAATGCTGCGTGAGGTCGGCGAAGGTGGAAAGCTCGATGAGGCGCTGGCCCTGCGGCGGAGCGTCGATAATTTCGTGCTCGAGGACCCACGTAAAATCGTGCGGAATGAACACGGCATTGAGTCCCGCGGCCAGCGCTGGATTCACGTCGGACTTGGGTGAGTTGCCGATCATCCATGTGTCCTGCGCTTCGCAACCGTGGAGCGCGGCGAGGGAGCGGTAAGCAATCTCGTGTTTTTCGGGCAGCACTTCGACGGCGGAGAACAGCGGCGCCAGGCCGGAGCGCTCAAGCTTGTCCTTTTGCTCGTCCGCGTTGCCTTTGGTGACGAGGATAAGACGGTGGCGCTGCTTCAGCTCAAGCAGCGTTTCGTGGACGCGCGGAAGGACTTCGATTTCCTGTTCGGCGATGGAGTCGGCGAAGGAGACGATGCGAGCGTGTTTTTCGGGGGTAATAGGACCCTCGGAGAGCTGCTCGAAACAGTCGACCAGCGAGCGGTGAAAGCTCTTCAGGCCATAGCCATGTGCGGCGATGGTCGCGCGCTCGCAAAGGTTGAGATGTTCGCGGACTTCTTCATCGGTGTGGACGCGATGGTCAAGATAGGAGATGAAGGCGGATATTGCACGCTCAAAATAAATGTTGTTCTCCCAAAGCGTGTCGTCTGCGTCAAAGAGGAGATGTTGATTTTGAAGTCGCATGGCGGGTTTTACTGGCGTTGCGATCGTCGTGGGAGCCATCGTCTCATTCTAAACACGTTCCGGAGGACGGCACTTTCGTTGGCCATCGAGGCAACATGAACCACCCGCGGCGACAATCAAAGTGGACGACAAACGAGGCCATGCCCGTTGCCATTCTTTTGTCATTGACTCTGCTGTTTTTTCTCGCTTACTTCAACCGCTTCCTTGGGTTGCGCTCTGGAGACGGCGAGTTCAGTGGTGGCGTGTTGCTCCTCGCCCACAAGCTACCGTACCGCGATTATTATTCAGCAGGCCCTCCTCTCAACCAGGTCAAATCCGCTCTTGAGCTTGGCATCTTTGGCCGCACGCTCTTTGTCTCGCACGTTTTTGCTGTTATCGAGAGGCTGCTGATTGCCGGTGTGTTGTATGCGTGGATGCGACGGATCTTCAGCACCCACGCAGCTATGCTCGCCAGCCTCGTAACGATCATTGTTTCGGCGGGAGACCGGACTGACCCGCTGGCCTCGTATAACCACGACGCGATTCTCTTCGCCATGCTCGCCGGGCTGGCTGCGAGTCTCTCCATCGAGGCTGCGAAAAAGCATGTTGTCCTGGCGTTTTCTGCTTTAGCCGGGACCGCCGCCGGGCTCTCCATCCTTACCAAGCAAACCGTTGGTTTGGGCGTAGCACTCTGCATTCTCACCATCGGCGCTATCGCAATCTTCCGTCTCGGCGATTTCCGGCGGGCCGCATTGTGGGTAGGCGCCTACTGCACAGGACTGGCCATTCCGCTCCTCTGTATTGCGGCTTGGCTGCAACGCTTCGGTGCTCTGCAGGCATGCCTGACGATGCTCTTCGTCAGCGGGCCTGCGGCCAAGGCTTCGCATCCAGGCATCTTTCTCTGGCGCGAGGGTATGGTTGCCGCGGGCAACCCGGTGTGGTTGTCCCTCGCGGTTGTAGCGCTGGCATGCAGCGCCCGCGCCATCTGGCGCTCGATCAGCGAGACTCGCGCTCGCGAAACTCATCCAGACTGGCGGTGGACTGCATGTCTTGCTCTCGTCGTTATCGGCGTAGCGGAAGCACTTGCTTTCACCTCGCTTCCCGCTCTGCGCGATTTCTCCAAGAGTTCCATCTACTACGTCATGATCGGCTCTCCATTCGTTGCTGTCGCCGCTCTGATTTCCGGGTGGCGTTTGCGCCCGACCAATTCCGTCCGCACGCTCCAGATTGCGCTTTTTGCAGCGCTCAGCTGGTCGGTGGCTGTGACACTTTCTCTTTCCTGGCCCGCGTTCGAGGCGATGACGCTGCCCGGACTCGGGCTGTTGCTGGCTGCGGCGATCGACGGTACGCGGCCGTGGGGACGGTGGTTTTTATATCTGGTGCTGGCTGCGATGGTCTTTATCCAGGTCCGTGAGAAGCTCGACCTGCCGTTCGCATTCGACAACCAGGACGAGCCACCCATCCGCTTCGCAACGGAAAAGTCTTCGCAACCGATGCTGCATGGCCTCCGTCTGCCTGCAGAGGAAGTTCGCTTGCTTGACGATGTATCCGCGGCTGCGAAAACGGCGCGTGCCCACGGTCTCAATTCCGGCTTTACGTATCCCGAAATGTCCATCGTCTACCCACTCACGGGCCTTCAGTTCCCAACCCGCGCCGGCTCGCACAATATCGACGTTGTGACGGACGTCTTCGCCCGGGAAGAAGCGGCACGCCTGCAAGCCTCGCCTCCGGCTGTAGTCCTTTACGCTCGACCAACCGAGGAGCAACTCGCCGCCGAGGAAGCCATCTGGCGAAGCGGCCACCCAAGCGGTCAACGAGACATAGTGCAGGCGCTCGATCGCATCGTTGCGAGCTATCATCTCGCTGGCACATATCAGCTCCGGCCCGAAGATACTCCCATCCACCTCTATGTGCGATTTCAGTAACTTTCGAATAGGTCGTGGCACGTTGCCGGTGCTCACACGGCGGGGATTTCGCGTTCCTGCCCGGGCGATTTATGATGGCCGCTATCTATAGCAAAGCACAAAGCGCAATGGTCAAAGGTTGTAGCGGCACGGAGCCGCCGCATGCTTTATGAGGCGAGGAATGGTTCCGGTTCCCGGACAACAAGTGGGCCCCTACGAAATACTCGGACGTCTGGGCAGCGGCGGCATGGGGATTGTGTTCAGTGCATGGGACAGCCGCCTGCAACGCGATGTCGCTATTAAGCTGCTGCGCGAGGACTATACCCGCAGGGACGACCGCGAGCGGTTTTTGATGGAGGCCCGTGCAGCCTCCGGGTTGAACCATCCGAATATTTGCACCATCTTCGACATAGGCGAGCAGGAAGGCACTCCATACATGGTGATGGAATTGCTGCGCGGGCAGACCCTGCGGGCGTGCATCCAGTCGGGCCCGATGTCTACCGAAGAGATATGGCACACCGGCACGGAGATTGCCGATGCTCTGGTCGCGGCGCATACGCGCGGCATCATCCACCGCGATATCAAACCGGCGAACATTTTCCTGGTTGATAAGCCTTACGGCGGCTGGCAGGTAAAGGTGCTCGACTTCGGGCTGGCGAAGATCGACCTTGGAGATGGTGTCGACTCGCTGCTGGAGATGACAGCCCAGGGCACAACCGTTGGCACCGTGGCGTACATGTCGCCGGAGCAGGCGCGTGGAGAAATTCTGGATGCGCGGTCCGACCTGTTTGCCGTCGGCATCGTGCTCTACGAAATGGCGACGGGTGTCGTCCCTTTCCAGGGCAAGACCAGCGCGACGGTCTTCGTGCAATTGTTGAACGAGCCGCCGCAGCCGATTCGCGATGTCAATCCGGACATTCCCGTTGAACTCGAACGCATTATTTTGAAGCTGCTGGCCAAGGACCGTACGGAGCGATTCCAGTCGTCGGCTGAACTGCTCGAGGCGCTGCATCAGGTCGTTCTGCCAAACAAGCCGAATGCGCCGAGCCGGCGGTTCGGTGCTTCCCCGCCTTCTACGATCGGCGAAGCCTCCACGAGCGCCGTATTGCGTGCCGCCGAGTCCACTGAGAAGGTCCGCGGCAACGATAGCTCTTCAGGAGGAGTGCGGCGGTCGTCGCGAGAAGTTTCGGTCATTCGTCCGGTGCGCCGTGAGCCGTTGCCGCCGGGTGAGTTTCCGGCGACGCCGACACACTGGACTCGGCCCTCGCAGCCTGGAGTCGTCGCGGCTGGTGAATCGTCCAGCACGGAGGCGTCTTCGGGTTCTTCGCGTGCCCACGAGCCTCCCGCGATCTTCAGCTACAGCGAGCCTGACGGGGAGGTGGAACCGCCGGCGGCGGTCGTGGGAAAAAACAAAGCGCCGCGATGGTTGCCGTGGGCGATCGCCGGCGTGTCGGTTGCGCTGCTGGTTGGAATCCTGGCCTGGAAGATGGGCCGCAACGGGCCAACTGGCAGCGGAGTAATTAACGGCGGAGCGGCGAAGCTGATGCTTGCCGCTGTCGCGAACCACAGCGGAGAGAGTGCGCTCGACGGCGTAGTGCTCGAAGGGCTGAGACTGGACCTCGCGCAGTCGCCGCGACTGGCGCTGACGCGGAGTGCGTCGGAAACAACCGGGATGCGCAGCGCCGATCCGGCGACGCTGGCGGACGCGCGCAGGATTGCGGGCACTACAGGGGCCGACAGCTTTCTTTTTGGCGAGCTTACCCGTCAAGGCGGACACTATGTTGTCAGCGCCAGCGTCTACAGTGTGGCCTCCGGCAGAGAGATGGTGCGGGCGGAGCAGACCGCCGACGGTCGCGAACAGATTGCAGATGCGATCGACCGTTTGTCTTCGCAAATCCGCGTTGGCCTGGGCGAGTCGAATGCGATGTTCGCGCGTACGTCGTTTCCGCTGGCACGCGATGCGACGGCGAATGTCGACGCGCTGCAAGCCTATGTTGCGGGCGGAGCCGCTGCCGCGAACGGACGTCCGATGGACGCGCTGACCGCCCTGCAACATGCGACCACGCTGGACCCGAACTTCGCGCAGGCGTGGATTCGTCTGGCTGAGCTCTATCGCGAGGCAGGCGCCGAAGTGGCCTCCGCCGATGCCGCGACGCGAGCCCGCGATGCGTCCGCCGGTACCGGCGAACGAACGCGGCTGCTTGCCGCAGCGAGCTATGAGCTCAATGCGACAGGGGATTATCCGGCAGCATTGAAGGCGCTGGACCAGGTGGCAAAAAGCTATCCGCTGGATGCGTCCATCGCGTCGCGGCGTGCGCTGTTGCTGCGTCTGCAAGGGAAATTTTCCGAGGCAATCATCGTTGCGCAGAACGCGCTTGTCCGAAACCCATACGATCGTCAGGCATCAGGACAGGCGGAGCACGCGATGCTCGCGCTGGAGCGCAGCGACGCTGCCGCTGACATGGATGCACAGGCTGAGCGGCGCGGGCAGAAGCATCCTGCCATCGCTGTGCTGCTGCCGTTCCTGAACGACGCCAGCGCCGGCAAGGCTGTGGTGTTGTCACTGCAAAACGGCGATATTGACCAGTATCGCGCCCAGTTTTACCGTGCCCAACTGCTGGATGCGACCGGACAAATGACGGCTGGGTTCAACCTGTGGCTCGCCACCGCAAACACTGCGAAGATTACGCCGGCGCTGGTGTCGACGGCGGCGTACGCGCTGGCACAGGCGGCGCTGAACCGCGCGCTTACCGGAGACTGCGAGACAGCATCGTCGCTGGCGCGGGAAGCTTCGACGCTGCCACACGGAGCGAACGCGATCTTTGCCATCGGCATGACGCGAGGCTTGTGCGGCGACGCGGCCGGCGTGCGCGATGCGGTCGATGCGCTGATCGCGAGGTATCCGAAGTCGTTTGCGGTGAAGAACTATTACCTCGCCGAACTGACGGCTGTCGACCAGATGCACGCGGGCGATGCGGACGCTGCGCTGGTGACGCTACAGGCTGCAAAGCCGTTCGACCTCATCTCTATGGCATCGTACGAGCGGGGTCTGGCGCACGCCGCCGCTAAACAGTGGCCGGTGGCGATTGCCGACTTTCAGTTCGTGCTGCTGCATCGAGGAGCGGCGACGCTGACTGTGGCGCCGATGGTTCCAATGGCGCAGCTCGGCCTCGCGCGCGCGTATGCCGCGAGCGGCGACAAGGGCAATAGCGCAACGGCGTATCGCGCGTTTCTGGAGATGTGGAAGGCGGCCGATGCGAGCGATCCGCTGGTTGTAGAGGCGCGAAAGTATTTGCGCTAGCTAGCTGGCTTGGCCTAGCCGCTGTTGCCACTCCGCAATGGCCGCCGTTTCCGAGGCTGGAAACGTAAGGTGGCCGACCTTGCGTCCGGGGCGCGGGACCTTGCCATAGTCGTGACGAAACAGCAGCGGGAAAGCTGCTGTTTCCGACTCGGGAGGCATGGTGCCGATACAGTTCAGCATGACCGTCGGGCGGCTGAATGTGCTGCCGAGATCGAGGTCGAGGATGGCACGGAGGCAGTTCTCGAACTGCGAAGTGTCGGAACCTTCAATGGTCCAGTGGCCGGAGTTATGCACGCGCGGAGCCATCTCGTTGGCGATGAGCGTGTCGCCCTGGACGAAGAATTCGACGGCGAGAACGCCGATGTAGTTGAGAGCTTCGAGGAGCGTGCGCAGGTAGGCTTCGGCTTTCGATTGCAGCGATGGATTGTCGAAGGGAGCGATGGAGGTGCGCAGGATGCCGTCGCGATGAATGTTTTCGGTGAGCGGATAGAAGGCGATGTCGCCGCGCCGATTGCGGGCGGCGATGAGCGAAACCTCGCGGTCGAAATGCACCATACCTTCGAGGATGCACGGCGCGCCGCCGGTGTGGGCCCAGGCGGCGGAAGCCTCGTCGACGTGTGTGAGGCGAACCTGGCCGCGACCGTCGTAACCCAGGCGGCGGGTCTTAAGAATAGAAGGCGCGCCAATGGTGTCCAGGGCGTTGTGCAGATCCCGCAGGCTGTCGACGGCGGCGTAGGGTGCGGTGGCGATGCCTTGCTCGCGGAGGAAGTCCTTTTCGAAGAGGCGGTCCTGCGCGATGGCGATGGCCCGGGCGTTGGGGTAAAGGTTGAGACCCGAGAGCACCGCGGCTTCGATGTTCTCACTTTCAATAGTGACTGCGTCGACTTGGTCGGCGAAGTCACGGACAGCGATGGGGTCTTCGAGATCGACTGCCAGAACTGTTGCAACCTGCGATGCGCAATCGCCGGGCCGGCCGGCGCAGAGAATGTCAACGTCGAGGTTGCGGGCGGCTTCGGCGAGCATCAGCGCGAGTTGTCCGGCGCCAAGGATTCCAATGCGTGGGCGATGCAGATGAGTCATAGGCGAGGGTCGGGGTTGTTCAGCACTTGTTTGGTCTGTGTGGCGCGGAATTTTTCGAGCCTGGCGGCAAGTGTCTTGTCGTCAAGAGCAAGCATCGCCACGGCAAACAGGCCCGCGTTGCGAGCGCCCGGTTCGCCGATGGCAAAGGTTGCAACGGGAATTCCGGCGGGCATTTGTGCGATGGAGAGCAGGGAATCGAGGCCGTTGAGCGCCTTGGATTTTATCGGCACACCGAGCACAGGCAGGCGCGTTTGCGCGGCAACCATGCCGGGCAGATGCGCCGCGCCGCCGGCCCCGGCAATGATGATGCGCAACCCGCGCGCGGGCCCGGACGCGGCGTAGGCGGCCATCTTTGCGGGGGTGCGATGCGCGGAGACGACTTCCACTTCGTAAGCAATGCCGAATTCATCGAGGGCGTTTGCGGCATATTCCATGGTGGGCCAGTCGGACTTTGAGCCCATGATGATGCCAACCTGGACGATCTTCTCTTTCGCCATCACACGCTCCAACTTTGCAGGACTTCGACGAATGCAGCCTGTTCCAGCGCCTGCACGCGGTCTTTCAATGCCTCCACGGTATCATCCGGCAGCACGGGGCATTTCTTTTGCAGCACGATGGGGCCTGCGTCCACATCTTCGGTGACCTGGTGAATGGTGCAGCCGGTTTCGGTAACGCCGGACGCGAGGACCGCTTCGTGGACGCTACGGTTCATCATGCCGCCGAACGCAGGGAGCAGCGATGGGTGGACGTTGAGCAAGCGACCGCTCCACTCTGCGACAAACGCGGCGGAGACGATGCGCATGTAGCCGATCATGAGCACGAGTTGAACGCCTGCCTGCTGCAGCGCCGAGGTCACGCGCTCGTCGTAGGCTTCCCGTGTGAGACCTTTGGGATCGATGAAGATGGCTGGGATGCCATGGCTTGCGGCGCGCTCGAGAATGGGGGCGGCGGCCCGGTCGGAGATGACGACAGCGATATCGACGGTCAGTGAGCCGCCCGCGATCGCATCCAGGACGCCTTGCAACGCAGTGCCGCGGGTCGAGCCGAGGATGCCCACCTTGAGACTCATGCGGACCTCAGCGATTGCATGTGCTCGACGCGGCGGGCGATGGCGGCGGGGGTTCCGATGTCGGCGCGATGGAAGAAGCGGCCGGGAACCTGCGCGGCGACCTGTTCGCAGAGCGTCTCCGCTGCGGAGATGGTTGGTGCGGTTGCAACGATGCCAAGAGTGCGCGAGCCGGCGGCGACGAGTTGTTCCTCTTTCATGTCGACCGAGCCGAGGTAGAGCGTAACGCCTTGCGGAAGTTCCCGCGGAAGTGCAACGGCATCACCAACGCGCGCCTTGTCTGGGTAGCCTTCGGGGACCACATACTTGCAGACGCTCGCCTGCGGCGAAAAGGTGACGGTGAGATCGGCGAGGGTTTGATCGGTAACGGCGCGACAAATCTGGACGAAGTCTGTCTCAAGAAGCGTCAGCAGATTAAGGCACTCGGGATCGCCAAAGCGTGCGTTGTATTCAATCAGCTTGACACCGCCGGCTGTTGCCATGAAGCCGCCGTAGAGGATGCCCTGGTACGGCGCGACGCACTCTTCGGCAAGCGCGGTGGCGACGAGGCTGTTGATCTCTTGTGCGGTGCGGACATCATCGTCCGTGAGAAACGGCAGCTTCTGGTCAGCGTCCGTGTATGAGCCCATGCCGCCGGTGTTAGGCCCTTTGTCGCCGTCGTAGGCGCGCTTATGGTCCTGCGCCGGAGGCATGTGGCGAAGGATGCTTCCGTCACAAAAGCTGAGCAGCGAAAATTCCTCGCCCTCAAGCTTTTCTTCGATGACGAACGGGTGTCCGTGATCTACCAGTTCGCGACAGAACGCTAGGCTGTCCTCAAGCGATAACAAGTGGTCGCCGCACACTTTGACACCCTTGCCACCGGCGAGTCCGTCGTCCTTGATGACATGCTGATTGGGGAAACGCGCGAGCACTTCTTCTACGCCGTCCATCGACGTGAAGCGCTGGAAGAACGGGTTGCCCGGGATGTTGTACTTCGCGAGCAGATCGCGCGTGAAGCCTTTGCTGGACTCGATGCGCGCGAGTTCACGTGTCGGGCCAACAACGGGAATACCAGCGGCCCACAGTGCGTCGGCGACCCCCGCAGCGAGGGGCGCTTCGGGGCCGATGATGGTGAGGGTGGGCCGTTCGGCTTCGGCAAACGCGACGATGGAGGCGACGTCTGTCACGCTGCCGGCGGCATAGGCGATGCAGAGGCTCGCGATGCCGGGGTTCCGGGTCGAGCCAAAGCAGCACAACTCGGGCTGTTGCGGCGAACGGGCGAGGGCGGCGGCGATGGCGTGCTCGCGCGCGCCGGAGCCGATGATCAGAATACGTTCCTTCATCCGGCGAGCGCCTCCATGACGGTCGCTTCGAGCGGACGCATGTCGGGAACAAAATGTGTTCCGGTGATGGCTTCAAAGAGCTGGATGTAGCGTGAGGCGAGTTCGGCGATAAGCGAATCGGGCGGAGTGGGCAGCACGGCGTCTTTGTACGGATCGCAGCGCTCGCGAAACCAGAGGCGGAAGAATTCTTTGTCGATCATGTCGGGTTCGAGACCGGCGGCGAGGCGCGAGGCGTAGCTGTCGGCGAGCCAGTAACGGCTGGAGTCAGGTGTGTGCACTTCGTCGATCAGAACGATGTCGCCATCAGGCAGCACGCCAAACTCATATTTCGTGTCGACCAGGATCAGGCCGCGCTCGGCGGCGATCTGCTGGCCGAAGGCGAAAAGAGCCAGAGCCTTGGTCGAAGCGAACTCCCACTCTTCAGCCGTCAGCCATTTTTCGCCGACGATCTCGTCAGGTGTAATGGGACGATCGTGCAGCGTTTCTTTCGTTGTCGGCGTGATGATGTTTGCGTGGAGCTTCTCGTTCTTCCACATGCCGTCGGGAAGCGTCACTCCACCGAACTCGCGCGCGCCGGCCCGATATTGCGTCCAGATCGCCGTGTCCGTTGAGCCCGTCAGATAGCCGCGGACGACGAACTCAATCGGCAGCACGCGGCATTTGCGGGCCAGCAGAGCGTTGGCGTGCGGGCTCGCGATGACGTGGTTGGCGACGATGTGCGCGGTCTTCGCGAACCAGTGCAGGGACGTCTGGTTGAGCACCTGGCCTTTGAAGGGAATCGCGCCAAGCATACGGTCGAAACCGCTCTGGCGGTCGGTGGTGATGAGCAGCAGACGGCCGTCGCCAACGTCATAGGTATCGCGCACCTTGCCGGGATATTTCGCGGGCAGCGGCAGATCGGTCGCCGTGAGGCAGTTGGGAATAGCGTTGATGAGGGTCTGACGGTCCATCAGAGGCCTCCGAAGCGGACGCCGGAAGAATCAGCTTCGACGCGGCCAATCTCCCAAACACTGAGCGCGGGAAACGCGCTGATGGCTGCGGCTAACTCATCGTTCAGGCCCGGAGGAGCGACGATCACCAGGCCGACACCCATGTTGAACGTGCGGTACATTTCGAGCTCGGACACGTTGGCGATGATGTGCATCATCTGGAAGATCGGCTGGGTCTTCCAGGTGGCGCGATCAATCAGCGCACCGAGGCCCTCAGGCAGGATGCGCGGCACGTTTTCAACCAGGCCGCCGCCGGTGATGTGGGCCATGCCCTTGACCGGGATTCCAGCGTCGAGAATGGACCGGATGGGCGCAACGTAGTTCGTATGCGGCGCGAGCAGAACGTCGGCCATGGTCTTGCCGCCGAGCTCTTCTGGTTTGGCGTAGATGGAGTGGCGTCCGATGTCGAAGATCAGCTTGCGCGCAAGCGAAAAGCCGTTGGTGTGCAGGCCGGAAGAGTTGATGGCGTAAAGACTGTCGCCTGCAACGATGTTTTCACCGGTGAGCAGCTTGCTGCGATCGACAACGCCTGTAACGAAACCGACGACATCGAGATCGCCCTTGGCGTACACGGCCGGCATCTCCGCTGTCTCACCGCCGACGAGCGCGATGCCGGCTTCCAGGCAGGCTTCGCTCATGCCGCGGACCAGGGCTTCGACGATGGCGGGGTCCGTTTTGTGGAAGCCAAGATAGTCGAGGAAGGTGAGAGGGCGCGCGCCCATGACGGCGATGTCGCCGGCAACAGCGGCGACGAGGTCGCGACCAAGGTCTTCGTAGCGGCCAGCCATCACGGTGACTTTGGTTTTGGTGCCGACGCCATCAGTGCTCTGCACCATCACGGGGTCCGCCATGCCGGCGGTCGCGTCGCGCAGGCTGAACAGCGTGCCGAAGGAGCCAACGCCGGTCAACACCGCGGCGGAGTGCGTGCGCGCGGTGTGCGACTTGATGCGCCGGACCGCTTCATTGCCGGCCTCGATGTCTACACCGGCGGATTTGTAGTCAACGCTCGCGCTCATACTCTTTCCTTATCCAACCCACTTGCGGGCGTTGTCAAACATGCGTTGCCACGGGCTGTCTTGCAGCTCGCGAGTCCAGGAGTGTTGCAGGCCGAGGAACATGCGTTCCGGATGGGGCATCACGATCAGCGAACGCCCGTCGTCGCTGCTGAGACCGGCCGTGCCCGCAATCGAGCCGCTGGGATTGAGCGGATACTGCTCGGTCACGAAGCCGTAGGTATCAATGTAACGCAGCGCTACGCCGTTGACAGCGGTGCTGACGTGGCCCTCGCCGTGGGCCGTGACGATGGGGACCTGAGATCCCGCCATGCCCGCGAAAAAGAGCGAAGGCGACTCCTGCACTTCGACCATGCACAGACGAGCCTCGTAGCGCGACGACACGTTGCGTCCGAAATGCGGCCAGTGCGACGCGCCGGGAATGATGTCTCTAAGTTGCGCCATCATCTGGCAGCCATTGCAGATGCCGAGGGAGAAGGTGTCAGTGCGGGCGAAGAACTCCGTGAACATCTCCAGCAGGCGATTGTTGAACAGGATGGTCTTCGCCCAGCCGCTGCCCGCGCCGAGCACGTCGCCGTAAGAAAAACCACCGCAGGCGGCGAGCCCGGTGAAGTCGGCAAGATCGGCGCGGCCGGCGAGCAGGTCGCTCATGTGTACATCGACAGTGGTGAAGCCCGCGCGGTCAAAGGCGGCGGCCATTTCGACCTGGCCATTTACGCCCTGCTCGCGGAGAATGGCGACGCGAGGACGGGCTGAGTTGAAGAAGGGAGCGGAGATTCTTTCTGCGGGATCGAAGGGAATCGCAACAGAGAGGCCAGGGCGCGTGGTGTCGTCGAGGAGGGCGAACTCCTGTTCGGCGCAGGCTGGGTTATCGCGGAGGGACTGGATGTGGAAGCTGGTTTCCGACCACATCTTTTGCAGGGTCGAACGCGTTCCCACGTACAGATCATCGTTCTCATCGCCGAACGCGATGACATTGCCTTCGATGGCCATGCCAATGTAGTGCACCGTCAACCCTGCCTCCTGCAGAGCTTGATAGATCGATATGGCATCGTCGCCGGCTACCTGAATGACGGCTCCTGGTTCCTCGTTGAAGAGCAGAGCGAGACGGCCGGCTGCGGTGCCAATGGCCCACTTTTCATTGAAAGAAATTTCCATACCACATTGACCTGCAAACGCCATTTCGGCGAGCGTAACGAACAAGCCTCCGTCGCTGCGGTCGTGGTAGGCGAGGATTTTTCCGGCGCGGTTCAACGCCTGAATTTCTTTGAAGAACGATTTTAGAAGTTCCGGCTCCGGAGCGTCCGGGGCTTCACCGCCACCTTGCTCGAACACTTGCGCTAGCGCCGAGCCGCCCAGCCGGTTGCGGCCTTCGCCGAGGTCGATGAACAAAAGCGCGTTCTCCACTGTCTTCAGTTGCGGCGTAAGGGTCCGGCGGACATCGGCGACCGGAGCGAAGCCGGAGACGATAAGCGAAAGCGGAGAGACTACGGATTTTTGGGCGTCGCCATCGCTCCACTTCATCTTCATCGACATGGAATCCTTCCCGACGGGAATCGTCATGCCGAGGGCGGGGCAGAACTCCATCCCGACGGCGTAGACGGCGTCGAAGAGTTTCTGGTCTTCGCCGGGCTGGCCTGCGGCGGCCATCCAGTTGGCGGAGAGCTTGATGTCGGAGAGATTATCGATCGCCGCGCCGGCCATGTTGGTAATGACTTCGGCAACGGCCATGCGTGCGGATGCGGCAGCATCTATGACGGCGAGGGGTGTGCGTTCGCCAACAGCCATGGCTTCCCCGCGTGTGGTGTCGAAGGCGCTGAGGATGACGGCGCAGTCAGCAACGGGGACTTGCCACGGGCCAACCATCTGGTCCTGCACAACCACGCCACCAACGCTACGGTCGCCGATGGTGATAAGGAAAGATTTTGAGGCGATGGCCGGGAGACGGAGGAGGCGCTTGACCGCTTCGGCAATGGTGACGCCGGAAAAGTCGAGCGGCGTTGTTGCGATGGTCTCGCGGGTGAAGGCGCGCTCCATTTTGGGTGGCTTGCCGAATAGGACCTGGAGCGGGAGGTCGATGGGGTTGGAGGGTGTGCCGGGTGCGACCGGAGCAGCAGGTCTCTCCGCTGCGGCCGCAAAAAGCGCGGCCTCCGGTCGAGATGACACATTTGTGGAGGGTCCAGGGTCCAGGGTCCAGGGCTCAGACGGCGATGAAGTGTCGGTGAGCGTGAGATGAGACTCGGCTTCGGCGTGGCCAATGACGGCGACCGGGCAGCGCTCGCGTGCGCAAATCTCTTCAAACGTGGCGAGGTCTTCGGGAGCGACGGCGAGGACGTACCGCTCCTGAGACTCGTTGCACCAGGTTTCAAGCGGACTGAGGCCGGCTTCGCCGCGGGGGATGGCGTTGAGGTCGAAGGTGCCGCCGCAGCCGCCGTCCTTGATGAGTTCAGGGAAGGCGTTCGACAGGCCACCGGCGCCAACGTCGTGGATGAAGGCTATGGGGTTGGCGTCGCCGCGCTGCCAGCAGGCATCGATGACTTCCTGCGCACGGCGCTCCATCTCGGCGTTGTCGCGTTGTACAGAGGCGAAATCGAGATCGCTGTTACCGCTCGCAGAGCTCGATGCCGCGCCGCCGCCGAGACCGATGAGCATTGCCGGGCCGCCGAGAACAACGAGTGCATATCCGGGCTTCATCGCGCCCTTTTCGACGTGATCCGCGCGAATGTTGCCCAGGCCCCCGGCGAGCATGATGGGTTTGTGGTAGCCGTACATCGTGCCGTTCGATTGCTGCTCATAGGTGCGGAAGTAACCGCAGAGATTCGGCCGTCCGAACTCGTTGTTGAAGGCAGCAGCGCCGAGCGGTCCCTCGATCATGATGTCGAGCGGGGAAGCGATATGTGCGGGGCGGCCGTAATGCTGCTCCCACGGCCGAGGGGCCTGCGGCAGGTTCAGATTGGAGACGGTGAAGCCGCAGAGGCCGGCTTTGGGTTTACCTCCACGGCCTGTGGCGCCTTCGTCGCGGATTTCTCCGCCGGCCCCAGTCGCGGCACCGGGCCACGGAGAGATCGCGGTGGGATGATTGTGGGTCTCTACCTTGAGCAGGATGTGGATGTCTTCTTCGTGTGCGGCGTAGGTGTGCGTGGCGGGGTCAGGGAAGAAGCGGCCACCGGACGAGCCGCGAATGACGGCGGCGTTGTCGCGGTAAGCGGAGAGAACGTTGTCGCCCGAGACCTCGTTGGTATTGCGAATCATCTGGAAAAGCGAGCGCGGCTGTTGAACTCCGTCGATCGTCCATGAGGCGTTGAAGATTTTGTGGCGGCAATGCTCGCTGTTGGCCTGGGCGAACATGTACAGTTCCACATCCGTCGGGTTGCGGCCCAGCTTCCTGAACTCGGCGACCAGGTAGTCGATCTCATCCGCGGCCAGCGACAAGCCGAGCTCGCGGTCGGCAGCGACTATAGCCGCTGCACCTTGCCCAAGAACGTCGATATGGGCCAGCGGCTTTTCCTGCCGGGGAGCGAAGATTTCGCGCAGTTCGTGTTCGCCTGCAAAGAAGACGCTTTCGGTCATGCGGTCGTGCAGCACGCCGGCCAGCGGCTTGAGGTCGCGCGGATTGGTGATGCGCACAACGCGGGCGCGCTCGATACGTTCGATATTGTCAAAGCCGGTATTGCGCAGAATGTCGGTGGCCTTGCTGGACCATGGCGATTGCGTGCCGATACGCGGCGCGATCCAGATGCTGGGGCCGCGGGGCAGCTCAAGGGCCGATCCCAGAAGCTCGTGCAGCCGCGCATAGTCGACTTCGCCTGCGCGCAACTGCAGCACGTAGAGATACCCGGCAGCGACTCCGGTTACGCCGGGATCGATCGCCTGCAAACGGTCCAGCAACCGCGCGGCCTCGAACGGCGTAAGCGCCGCGGGGCCGGGCAGTATGCGAACGGTCTCTGCCGGCTCAGAGTTGAGCGGAGAGGTTTCTGGTGATGTGGCTGGCGACATCTTCAGTGTGTTTTGCGGCATCGTTGCGTTGCTGTTCGAGGGTGTGGAGATACTCTTCGGTGACATCGCCGGTGACGTAGATGCCGTCAAAAACCGAGGTGTCAAAATGCGTCAGGCCCGGGGCTGCTTCGGTGATGGCTGCTTTGAGGTCGTCGAGGTCCTGAAAGATGAGTTCGTCGGCGCCGATATGCTTCGCGAGTTCCTGAACCGTCTTGCCGGTCGCGATGAGTTCGGAACGGGCGGGCATGTCGATGCCGTACACATTGGGAAAGCGCACCGGCGGTGCGGCGGAGCAGACATACACCGCCTTTGCACCCTGCTCGCGGACCATCGCGATGATC
>Ga0070679_100002757_pt1 | contig 15985 bp, 13 predicted proteins | sample KBSC63BmetaG_FD_65652 | JGI IMG/M metagenome (GOLD analysis project Ga0070679, IMG submission 65652) | Corn rhizosphere microbial communities from Kellogg Biological Station, Michigan, USA - KBS C6-3B metaG | ecosystem: Host-associated > Plants > Roots > Rhizosphere | place: USA: Michigan... | reverse complement strand
ACTACGTCGAACTGCCGTGGCCTAATACCGAGGGTCTCGGGCGAGTACCACTGGGCGGCCGGCGGCTGTCCTCACTGCACGGCTATGTCCAGGCCTCGAACCACAGGGGGCGCTAGGCCTGAGGCGCTAGGAAACGTCGACGCTTCCTAACGCCTCAGGCCCAACGCCTACCGCCTCGGTTGGCCGCCGCGCAGTAGCCAGCCCGTCAAACGAAAACGGGGACCCGAAGGTCCCCGTTTTTCATTCTCACGCCGGACTCGGTTCCGGCCCGCCAAGCAGCGGCGGGTTGCTCCGCTTCGGTTCGATCACCGGGACGATTGGCGTCTTTGTCACCGGCGGCGCACCTGGCGTCCGCGGCGGCAAGGTCTCGCCGCGCGACAGCATCTCGATGTCCTCGCGCGTCAACGTCTCGCGCTCGAGCAGCGCCGACGCTACCTGATGCAGCAACTGGATGTTCTCCTGGAGCGTCTGCTTCGCGCGCTCGTACGCATTGTCGATCACGCGCTTCACTTCCGCATCCACGAGCTGCGCCGTCTGCTCGGACACTTCGCGGCGATGCTGGATCTCGCGACCCAGGAAGAGCTCCTGCTCGTTGTCGCCGACGAGAATGGGTCCGATCGCGTCGGACAGGCCCCATTGCGTCACGTAGCGGCGTGCGATCGACGTCGCCTGCTGGATGTCGCTCGCGGCTCCGGTCGTTACACGCTCATGCCCGAAGATCAGTTCCTCGGCCGTGCGACCGCCGTACGCCATCACGAGACGCGCCTCGAGTTGCTGGCGTGTGACGGACACGCGGTCGTCTTCCGGCAGCGTGAACGCCAGACCGAGCGCGCGGCCACGCGGAACGATCGTGACCTTGTGCAGGGGATCGTTGCCCGCGACACGCATCGCGCAGATGGCGTGGCCACCCTCGTGATACGCCGTCAGACGACGCTCCTCTTCCTTCATGACCATCGACTTCCGCTCGGCGCCGAGCATGACCTTGTCCTTCGCATCCTCCAGATCTTCCATGAAGATCTTATCGTGGCTGCGACGCACGGCGAGCAGCGCGCCTTCGTTCACCAGATTCGCGAGATCGGCGCCCGCCATGCCCGGCGTGCCGCGCGCGAGCGTGGTGATGTCGACGTTGTCCGCGATCGGCTTGTTGCGAAGGTGCACCTTCAGGATGCCCTCACGGCCCTTGAGATCCGGCGCGTCGACGACGATCTGGCGGTCGAAGCGACCCGGACGCAGAAGCGCGGGGTCGAGCACATCGGGACGGTTCGTCGCTGCGATGAGGATGACGCCGTCGTTCGACTCGAAGCCGTCCATCTCCACGAGCAACTGATTCAGCGTCTGCTCGCGCTCGTCGTGACCGCCGCCGAGGCCGGCGCCGCGATGGCGGCCGACCGCGTCGATCTCGTCGATGAAGATGATGCACGGCGCGTGCGCCTTGCCCTGCTCGAACAGGTCGCGCACGCGGCTCGCGCCGACGCCCACGAACATCTCGACGAAGTCCGAACCCGACATCGAGAAGAAGGGGCGACCAGCTTCGCCGGCGACAGCCTTCGCGAGCAGCGTCTTACCGGTGCCCGGAGGTCCGACGAGCAACGCGCCCTTTGGCAGACGTCCACCGAGCTTGGTGAACTTCTGCGGGTCGCGCAGGAACTCGATGATCTCCTGCAGCTCCTGCTTGGCTTCGTCCGCGCCGGCGACGTCGGCGAAGGTCACCTTCGGTGTGTCACCCGTGAGGAGCTTCGCCTTCGATTTTCCAAACGAGAAGGCCTTCGCTCCGCCGGCCTGCATCTGCTTGAACAGGAACAGGTAGAACCCGATGAGCAGCAGCCACGGCACGAAGTTCAGCACCCACGCCGTGATCGAGACGCTCGCGTCCTTTGCGTCGATCTGGACGTTGTGTGCGTTGAGCGCATCGATCTCGTGCTCCGAGTTCTCGACGGGCAGGCGGACCGAGAAGTTCTTCACGTCGGTACCGCCCACGTTCACATGCTGTCTGAACGTGCCGTTCACGACCTTGCCGGCAACGACCGTCACTTTCTGGATGTTGTCGTGGTCGAGCTCGTAGCGGTACTGCGTGTACGTGACCTGCTTGGTCGCGGCGTCCTTCGAGCCCGAGAGCTGAATGAGGACGACCGGGATCAGCAGAATGAGGATCCAGAACGAGAGGGTTTTCGAGAACCGCCCCCAACTGAATTCCTTCTTGTTTTTCGGAGGAATTGGTCCTGGCATTTACTGCAAGCTCGCTATGTACGGGATGTGGCGGAAATTTTCTGCGTGATCCAATCCATACCCCACGAGGAACTCGTTGGGTGCATCAAATCCGACGAACCGCGTCGGGTAGCGCAACTCCGTCGCAATGTGCTTGTGCAGGAGTGCGCAAATCTCTACCGAACGCGCTTTCCGTGCCTGCAGTAAGTCCATGAGCCGGCTCAACGTCCGACCGGTATCCACGATGTCCTCGACCAGAAGGATATCCTTCCCCTCCAGCTCGGTCTCAGGGTCATACAAGAGTCGTACGTTTCCACTCGATACCGTCGAGTCGCCGTAACTCGACGCGACCAGAAAGTCGACCTGGAGCGGCCGTCCGATCTGCCGGACCAGATCGCTCAGAAAGATAAAGCTCCCCTTCAAGAGTCCGAGAACGAGAAGCTCGCCTTCGGGATACGCCGCAGTGATGTCGGCCCCGAGCTCGCGCACCCGCTTCGCGATCGTGGCCTCGTCGTACACAATGCGACGTACGGCGCGACCCAGGAGTCGCGGATCAGCGGTCGATGTGTTCACACGTGAAAGATAACCCCGGTCGGCCGGACCGGTCGGATGCCGCGTCGCTGCGGCGAACTCCCGGGATCCAGACGATCTGCGATCCCGACATTACTACGGGCCAGCCGGCGCGTTCGTGTCCGGTAATTCCGGCACCGGAGAGCAATCGTTTCACCTTTCGGCGCGCGGCGCCGTGCACGATGGCATCGCCCGGCTGCCACGCGCGCACCCGAAGGACTTCGTCAATCGGAAGCCACGTCACCCAGTTGCCGCGCGCAACGGCATCCATGGCAGGACGAAAGATCCACTCGCGCCAGTGTGTCTCGTTGGACAGCGCGATGGCCGATGGGGTTGCATCGTGCGTCGAGTCCATGCTCGACTTCCGAAGGCGAAACGCCGATCGCGCGCGCACGACCTCCCATCCACCGGCGAGCTGCACTCGGCCGCCCACTCTTCCATGCTGCGCGAAGTCGGCGAGCCGCTCCACACCGCGTCGATCGAGCGTCACGCCGATCGACGCGGCGATCGCCGGCCACAACATCCGGAGCACTTCGAGCGACGCGTCCGCGAACGGGCTCGCGTCCACGTCGAGCGCCGCACCGCCCTCGCGAATGGATGGACGCACCCGATCGACTACCGTATCCTCCACCATGGCGCGCAATGCGGCGGCACGACGAGCGATACCCAGCAACCCCGCATCGAATGCCGGGTCCGCGCGACGCATCGCGGGCAGCAGATCGTGGCGGACACGATTCCGAAAATGGACGGGCAGGGCGTTGCTCGGATCGTCGACCCACTCGAGCTTTCGTTCGCGTGCATACGCAAGGATCTCGTCACGTGTGCAGTCGATCAGTGGACGCTCCACGTCGCTGCGCGCGTAGAGGCCCGCAAGGCCGCGCGCACCAGCGCCGCGCAGCACGCGCATGACGATCGTCTCGACCTGGTCATCGCGCGTGTGCGCCGTCGCCACCACGCCATTCACGCGGCGAGCCACCGATCTGAGAAAGCTCCAGCGCGCCGCGCGCCACTCGGCCTCCGTGGACAGCGCCGCCCGCGCGCGGCCTGAATTGCACGGGATGCGGAGCATGCGCGCGCGCGCGCGAACGAGCCGCGCGGCCCGCCGGGCGAATTCGCCAGTGCCATGATCGAACGTCGCCACGCGCAACCGTTCGCGCGGAATCATCGACGCCGCGGCGTCGAGCAGCACCATCGAGTCCACGCCACCCGATACCGCGAGGACGATCGTGTCCGCAGTCCGCGAGAGCTCGCGCGCGGCTTCCAGAATGCGCGATGGGTCGGTCGGCGGCGACGCCTGCATTGCGGAATGATAGCAGCCGCGCGGCACTTCGGCCCCTGGAACGCGTGGCCGGGCCTGGATATACTTCGGCGATTCGGCGCACGCAGTACTCCGGCACCCTCACAGGAGCGCACGGCTTGGAAACGCACGGACCACTCGGCACACTCTGGGTCGGACTTGGACTCGGCTGCTTCTATATCGCGTTGATCTGGCTGAACACGCTGCTGGGGTTCTTCCTCACTCCGCTGTTCATCATTCCGACGACGTGGCTGATGGACAAAGCTCCGCAGCGACAAGACGCACCGGCGCGAGACACGACGCGGCCCTGACCGCGCAACGTTTCGTGCGTCTCACGCGGGTGATCGAGAGGACGGGGCTCTTCCCCGTCCTCTTTGCGTTTGCACTGTGGCTCTGCCCGGCTCGGCGCGCACACGCGCAGTTCTACGTGCGGACGTGGCTTCCCTGGCGCACCGTCGAAACGCCGCATTTCGCATTTCATTATCCGACGGAGCTCGAAGCCTGGACGCTGCGCGCCGCCTCGCGCGTCGAAGCCATTGATTCCGCGGTCACCACCCTCGTCGGCTATCGACCGCCGCACAAGACGCAGATCGTCGTCGACGATCCATACGAGATCGCGAATGGATCGGCATGGCCGATGCTCGATCAGCCGGCGATCAATCTGTGGGCGACCCCACCGGATCCGCGCGAGGACATCAGCGAGTTCGGGGTCTGGAGCGACATGCTCATCTCGCACGAGTTCGGGCACATCGCGCACCTCTCGCGCCCATCGCGCAATCCGGCGGTCCGTCTCTTCTGGTCCCTCACGCCGGCGAACATCGGTCCGCTCACCCTGAAGGCCCCGCGCTGGGTCATCGAGGGCTACGCGACGTACGTGGAGGGCCGAGTCACCGGCTCGGGGCGTCCGCACGGCGCGTGGCGCGCGGCGTTTCTGCGGCAATGGGCGCTCGAAGGGCAGCTTCCGCGCTACGACCAACTGAATGCGTCAGGCGCCTTCGAGGGCGGATCCTTCGCATATCTCGCGGGTTCCGCGTTTCTCGAATGGCTGGCGGCGCGACAGCCTGACGGCCGAGGCGATTCGAGCCTCGTGTACGTGTGGCGACGCATGTCGGCACGCCAGGATCGCACCTTCGACGAAGCCTTCACCGGCGTGTTCGGCGAATCGCCGCGTGCGCTGTATGGGCGCTTCACCGCAGACGTCACGAGCAAAGCGACCGACGCCGCTCGCCTGCTCCGCGCCGCGGGCGCCGACAGTGGAATGATCGAGCAACGGCTCGCGCGCGCCACCGGTGATCCCGCCGTCTCGCCCGACGGCAAACGCATCGCGATCGTGATTCGCTCGGCAGTCGCGCCGTCACGCGTGGTAATCTGGGGAACGCAGCCGGAGCCCGACACGGGTCGCGCGCGTCGCGACTCCATTCTTCTGGCCCGCGATCCTGAAGACGTGCCCGGAAGATCCGTGTTTCCCGCACCCAAACGGGTCCTCGCGAGTCTCATGGCGCGTGGCGGGGCATCATACGAGAATCCGAGATTTCTCAATGACGGCCGGGTGCTGCTCACGCGCAGCACGTCGCAGGGAAACGGGGCGTTGCGTCCGGATCTGTACATCTGGAATCCGAGCCGGCACAGCGTACATCAAGTCACACACGGCGCCTCGCTGAGCGATGCGGATCCGATGCCCGATGGCCGCTCCGCAATCGCGACGCATTGCCATTCGGGGTGGTGCGACGTCGTTCGCCTCGACCTCACGACCGGCGCGATGACCAGCATTCTCGACGGTACACCGGCAGTCTCGTTCTTCCGTCCACGCCTGCGGCCCGGCGGCCGAGAAGCTGTCGTCTCCATGCACACGGGCGACAAATGGCATCTCGCGCTCGTGAACGTCGACACCCGCGCGCTCACGCCGCTGGCCATCGGGGGCGACGCGAATCATTACGACGCGACGTGGGTGTCGGGCACCGAGATCGTCGACGTCTCCGACGGCAGCGGCGTGCCGCAACTCGAGCGAATCACGCTGCCCACGCTCGAGACCCGCGCACTCACCCACGTCACGGGTGCCGCGGTGGCGCCGGAGCCAAATGTCACGAACGACAAGATCTGGTTCCTCACGCTCTACTCCGGCGGCTACGATCTGCGATCGATTCCGTCGAGAGAATCCGCGGCGAGCGTGGTGACGCTGCCGGCCAGTCTCGCGCCCGCCGCGCCCGTTCCATCAGAACACTTGAAAGCGTTCGGTCCGTCGAGCGTCTCCGGGCCGCGGCCGTACAACGCGACGCCGACCGTGCTCCGATGGTTTCCCCAACCGGATATCGACGCTGATGGCGTTGCGGGTGTGCTGGCGCTGGCCGGTACGGACGTCGTCGGTCGCACAGAGCTGCTCGCGCAGGGAGCGTGGGGCGATGCATCCATGTGGCGTGGCGGCGCGCTCGCCGCGACGTGGCGTGGAGCCCGGCCCTTCGCCCGCGTGCAAATCTTCGCGGCGACTCAGCGGCCGAGCGAGAGTCGTTCCTCGGGGCCCTGGCTGCCGCAGGCGGAGTTGCTCGATGCACGCCTCGCCGGCGCGGAGCTCACGGCCGACGCCACGCGACAATTCGATACCTGGGCTGCGCGCCTCCGACTCGGCGCGAACGCTGCGCATTTCCACCCCGACTCTGTGCCGGTGAGCGACTCGACCGACGGCTCGTCGCGCGTGCTGGCGTTCGGCGACGGAGCCATCGCGTTCACACAACGCGGTGCCGGCGGCAGTGTGACGGAGACTCTCGGCGGCAACGGCGCGGTCGGCCAGACACTCGGAAGCCGATTCAGTCGCGGCATCGTCTCGGCAGGCTTCTCCGCCCTCTCGTCGGCTGGCGCCGGGGTTTCGGCATCCGTGCTGTACGGGCGCGTGTCGGGCGGCGGCCCGTTCGAATCGTTCGCGATCGGCGGGAGCTCGCCGTCCTTCCTGGACCGTGCCTCGCTGGCACAGCGCGTCGAGATGCCGGCGCTGCCGACCGCGATCAGCGTCGGTTCATCAGTGCTCACCTATCGTATCGCGGTCCCGACGCAACCGTTGTCGCTGTTCTTCTGGGGTGGGAGCACCGCGCAGGTGGGCGAGCGGTTCAGTCGGTGGAATCGCGTGATCGGCTTCGAATCGACCCAGAGTGTCAGCGCAATTCCGGTCATCGGCACACCGCCGGCGCGACTGCGCCTCGGAGCCGGCGAGTCCCTCGACGAACCGTTCCGCCACCGGCTGCGCGTCTATCTCAGTCTCGTGCTCGACCCCTGATCAGCTCGCGCCTCGAGCGCGTGATGAGCCGGCATCGTCGTGGATTCTTTGTGGTCGTCCAGTAGCATGAACGGATCGGGGCATGACGCGTGACTCCCTCATTCTTCGCATGAAGGGATGTTTGTTCGATCCGTAGGCCCACACACGGATGGTATCTTGCCAGCGACAGGCCGCGCGCTTCCGCCTATATTTCCCGCCGTTTCGGTACCGGGGAGGCCGACGTCCCCGACCGAAAGCGATGGCTGGGCGAGCAGGCTTGGTCAATGGCTTCCACGCGCAGAGGCGACGCGGTACCAATGCGCGCACTCATCAGGAGGATGGACATGAAGGCATCTCGTGCCTCACGGTTGTTCCTCGTTGCTGCAGTCGCTGCCAGTCCCGGTGCGTTGAGCGCGCAGGGATTTGGATTGAACGAGATCGGATCGTGCGCGATCGGTCGCGCGTTCGCGGTGACGGCATCGCCGTGCCGCGATGCGTCGGCGATCTACTGGAATTCAGCGGCGACGACCTCGCTGACCGGTTGGAGCGTCGTCGCCGGCGTGACGGCGATCTCGCTCAAGGGCGACTTCAAGCAGGACACGACCGGCCGCACCTGGGATGCGGATGTGCCGACGCAGTGGGTGCCGCATGTGTTCGTGAACTATCACCCGACGAATGGCAAGTTCGCGTTCGGCGTGGGCGCATACGTGCCATACGGCCTCACGTCGCAGTGGCCGGACAGCTTCCCCGGGCGCTTCTCGGCGAAGAAAGCGTCGCTGAAGGATTTCTACATCCAGCCGAACATTGCGTGGCAGATCACGCCGGATTGGTCGATTGGCGGCGGGCCCGTGTACGGGCACTCGTCGGTGGAGCTGATCCAGGCGATCGATCTGTCGACGCAACCGCTTCCGACGGGCGGAACGTTCGGCCTCGTCGGAATTCCGACGGGGACCGAGTTCGCCCGGGCCACGCTCAAAGGCGACGCCTCCGCGTGGGGCGCGCAGATCGCGCTCGCAGGGCAATTCAACAAGACGTGGTTCATCGGCGCGCGATACCTCACGCCGCTCAACTTCAAATACGACAACGCTGATGCAACGTTCAAGCAGGTCAACACCGGCCTGACGATCGGTGGAACGCTCCAGCCGCCACTCACCGCCGGCACGCCGGTGGACGCACTCGTTGCATCGCAGTTCACGTCGGGCGCGCTCGTGAGCCAGAAGGTTTCAACGGAAATCAAGAACCCGGCGCAGTTCCAGGCCGGCATCGGCTACGCCGGCTTCAAGAACTGGCTCGTTGAAGCGGACTACTCCTGGGTCGGCTGGTCGAGCTTCGAGTCATTGCCGATCAACTTCCAGGGCGCGGCGAGCGGCTCGAACCGTACGCTCATCGAGGATTACAACAATTCGTCGGGCATTCGGCTTGGCGCCGAATACACGATTCCGACGGACGGATGGAAGCTGCGCGCCGGTTTCGCGGCGGCCCAGAGCGCCGCGCCGGAGGTGACGGTGACGCCACTGCTGCCGGAGCAGGATCGTCAGTACGGCACGTTCGGTGTCGGCGTTCCCTTCATGAAAACGTGGGCGGTGGACGCAAGCTACGCACACGTCTTCACCGGCGGCCGCCGCGGCCGCCTCGCCGAGCGCAGCAACGTGGCGAATCCAAACGGGACGGCCGCGCAGCTCAACACCGGTGTGTTCGATCTGTCGGCGAACATCTTCTCGCTCACGCTCAAAGCCAACTTCTAACGCCCGGGAGACCCACGGATGTCTCGCACGCACGCAGCAGCACGCGGCGCTCTCTTCCTGGCCGCCGCCGGATTCGTCATCTCCTGCAGCAACGACGACGCAACGGTCGTGACCACGCCCGTCGTCAACCCGATCTTCCAGAGCTACGTCTCGATCGGCAACAGCATCACCGCGGGCTTTCAGTCGGATGGTATCAACGATTCGACACAGAAGCAGTCGTACGCGGTGTTGCTGGCCAAGCAGATGGGGACGCGCTTTGCGTATCCGTCCCTCGCCATGCCGGGCTGTCGCCCGCCGATCAACAATTTTCTCACGCAGACGCGTGTGACGCTCTCCGGGCAGCCGGCGTCGACGGCGCTGACGTGCGCGCTTCGGAATCCGGCGTCCGTGACCGCGACGATCAACAACGTCGCGGTGCCCGGCATCCAATCGATCGATCCCACACAAGTCGTCGAGAAGAACGGAAGTGGACTGACGCAACTCTTCCTTGGCGGAAAGAGCATGGTCGCGAAGGCGCTCGAGGCGCATCCGACCTTCGCCACTGTCTGGGTCGGCAACAATGACGTCCTCGGTCCCGCGATCCTGGGACAGCCCGCGGGCGCGACCTCGCAAGCGACCTTCGCCGCGAACTATTCGGGGATGATCTCGCAGTTGCTCGCCGGCGCGCCGAATCTCAAAGGCGTATTGATCGGCGTCGTGCAGGCGGCCGGCGCACCGGTGCTCTTCACCGCGCAGGCCCTCCAGATTCCGGCATTTCGTGCAGGTCTGAATCAGGCAACCGGAAAGACCATCATCATCGATCCGACCACCTGCACGCCCACGACGAAAACGCTGATCGGATTCCCGCTCATCAGCCAGATTGCCTCCGGCGCCCACCCGCCGCTCATCGCGTGCGAGAAGACGCCGACGCCGCCGATCGGTGACGTCTTCATCCTCGACGCCGCCGAGCAGGTCCAGGTCGCCAACATCGTGAACGGATACAACACGTACATCAAGGCGAAAGCGGATAGCATCGGCTTCGCATACTACGACCCGAATACGACCCTCACGCGTCTCGCGGGCCTCGATCCTGTCCTGGCCACGCACGTTCCCAACATCGGGAGCGCGACGGCGCCATTCGGTCAGTTCGTGACGCTCGACGGCATTCACCCATCCGCCGCGGCGCACATCCAGATCGCGAACGATCTGATTGCCGTCATCAACGCGAAGTACGGAACGAACCTCGCCACGGTCCCGACGTCCTGAGGACGGTTGACGCCGTGGAGATGTTTCGATCGGGGCGCTCGTCGACGACGGGCGCCCCGGCCTTTTTTCGGCAAGCCTGCTGACAGGCTCATCACCGTAGACTCATGAGTCTTCTCGAAACCCGGTTCACGCGGCAGGTCGGCGTCCGCGTCCCGGTCATCTGCGGCGCGATGTACCCGTGCTCGAACCCCGAGCTCATCGCCGCGGCATCGGACGCGGGCGGCATCGGCGTCGTACAGCCGGTGTCGATGACGTACGTCTACGGCCACGACTTCCGCGAAGGGCTGCGTCTCATCAAGCAGATCACGAACGAGCCTTTCGGCATGAATGCGCTCATCGAGCAATCGTCGAAGATGTACCGGCAGCGCGTCGAGAAATGGATCGACATCGCGCTCGAGGAGGGCGTTCGCTTCATCGTGACGTCGCTCGGCAATCCGAAGTGGGTCGTTGATCGGGTCGCGCAGGTCGGCGGGATCGTCTATCACGACGTCACGGAGCGCCGCTGGGCGCAGAAGGCGATGGATGGCGGCGTCCATGGCCTCATCGCGGTGAACAACGTCGCGGGCGGACACGCTGGCAAGCTCTCACCAAGCCAACTGCTCGAGGATCTCAAACCCACCGGGCTGCCGATCATCTGCGCGGGCGGCGTGGGCGACGCACAGACCTTCCGTCGCATGATGGAGATCGGCTACGATGGCGTGCAGATGGGCACGCGATTCATCGCCACCACCGAATGTCTCGCGCACCCGGACTACAAGCAGGCCATCGTGAACGCGAAGGCGAGCGACATCGTGCTCACCGAGCGCCTGACGGGCGTGCCGGTGTCCGTCATCAATAACGAATACGTCAAACACCTCGGCACCCGCGCCGGTCCGATCGCGCGCTACATGCTTCGCCATCGAAAGATGAAGTACTGGATGCGCAGCTTCTACGCGCTGACATCGCTGCGCCGGCTCAAGAAGTCCTCGCTCTCCTCGGCGGGGGCGAACGAATACTGGCAGGCGGGCAAGAGCGTGGCCGGCATCCACGCGGTCGAGTCGGCCAGGCAGGTGGTCGCGGAGATCGAGGCCGAGCTGCTCAGGTAGACCGCAGGCGGTCCAAGCCATACCGTCAAACGGGAGCCGTTGCGCTCGAGCCGTTTGCGCGCGGAAGCCCCATCGCCCGGCGCCCGCCGCGCCAGAGCACCCAACCCTTTCACGTCCCTGCGTGTCTAGGGTGTGGTTCCGAACCACAGCCCGTATCGCCCGTCGTGACCGACACGTCCCGCCTCCACGACCGCCTACTGATCACCCGCTGTCTCGCCGGTGACTCGCTCGCCGAGCGTGCGCTCTATGACGCGCACGTGGAGCGCGTCTATCGACTGATGCATCGGATGGCCGGCGACGCGGATCTGGCCGCGGACTTCACGCAGGAAACCTTCATTCGCGCGTTCGAGCGGCTCGAACAGTACCGTGGCGATTCGTCGCTTGGCACCTGGTTGCACACGATTGCCGTCTCGGTCGCGCTCAACGGAATGCGCAAGGTGAAACGACTTCACGGACGCACCGAAGCCATCGACAACGTGCCCGAGATCGCCATCCAGCCTCACGGGCTCACGGGCGACCTCAGGACGCGGTTGTTCGCGGCCGTCGATGCGCTCTCGGAGAAGCTTCGCCCCGTGTTCGTCATGCACGACGTCGAAGGCTACACGCACGACGAGATCGCGACGACGCTCGGCATCCCGGTAGGGACGTCCAAGGCGCGCCTGTTCGACGCACGCGCCAAGCTTCGGCTGGCGCTCGCTGCCTTCGCGGGAGATCACATCGCATGAGCGACGACAACTTCGACGAGCTGCTCGCGCAGAGTATTCGCGACTACAATGCGCCGGGTGCCATTCCACGCGAGGAGATGTGGCAGCGGATCCAGGCGGCCCGCGCCGCACGAAAAGGCGTGCCTCCTCTGCCGGCAGCGCCCGCCAAGCGGCGCATGTTCGGCGCGCCAGTGTGGATTGGCGCGGCGGCCGCGGCGGCCCTCGTGCTGTCGGTCGGCGTCGTGATCGGTCGCCGCGTGGAGCGCAACCGCGCGCCGGCGGTGGCGGCCGCGCAGCCGACCGTGCAGGCGACGAACACGGAATCGACCACTGTCGCGAAAGGGCCCGAGGCGCCGCCGGTATCCGATCGTGATTCCATCGTGGCCGCGATTCGACATGAGACGCAGCACACCGCGCAGCGTGCCCGCGAGCTCGCCTCGGCGGCGCCGGCGCCACGAGCAGCAGGCAACGCCGACGAGACACGCGCGCTCGCCTATCATCTCGTCGTCATGCAACACCTCGCTGGCAGCGAAGCGATGATCACCGCGTTTCGCTCCGCGGCGCGGCGCGGCGCGATGGACGCGCAACTCGCGTCGTGGTCGCGCGATCTCCTGAGCACCACTCGCTTGCTCGAGACGTCGCCAGCGGTCATTCAGGATCCCACCATGCGTCGGCTGCTGGAGGATCTCGATCTCGTCATCTCGCAGATCGCGCAATACACGACGCGCGGCCAGATCAATTCGGACGACCTCGATCTCATCGAACAATCCATCGACAAGCGCGGCGTGATGGAGAAGCTGCGCAGTCTGCCCGTCGGAAACGCTCCGGTCGGCACGTGAGGGCTATGACTATGCACATGAAAATTGTTACAATGCTCGCCGGCGCCGCGCTGCTCGCGGCGGGGCACGTCCGGCCCGCGGTGTCGCAGCAAGCCGCCGCTCGGCAGACCGATCCCGCTGATTCCCTCTGGCGGTCAGCCGCGCTTGCGCGGGCGGATCGCGATTATCGGAAGGCGGCCAGCCTCTACAAGCAGCTCGCCGCGCAATACCCGAAGGCGGACCGCGCGGGAGAAGCACTTTACTGGCGGGCGTGGACCCTGTATCAGCTCGGATCACAGAATCGGAATCGGGCCGATCTCGACGACGCGGTTCAGTCTCTCGATATCTACTCGGCCAACTACGGCAAGGATGCGCAGATGGCGGCCGACGTGACCGACCTGCACACCCGCATCCGCTCGGCGCAGGCGTCATTCGGGGATGCCGCGGCCGCCGCCGACATCGCGCAGCAGGCCAGGAAGCTTCAACAAACGTCTCAGGGGTGCTCCAAGGACGAGAACGAGATTCGCGCAGCGGCGCTCCAGGGCCTCACCCAGATGAACTCGAGCGAGGCGGTCTCGATTCTCAAGCAGGTGCTCGCCAACCGTGATCCGTGTCGCGCCGAGCTCCGAAAGACGGCCGTCTATCTGCTCGCGCAGCATAACTCCGACGACGTCGTCACCACGCTGCTCGATGTCGCTCGCAACGATCCCAACCACGACGTCCAGAGCCAGGCAATCTATTACCTGTCCACCACGCGTTCCGATCGCGCCGCCGCCGCGCTCGATTCGATTCTCGTGGCGAGCAGAGACAACGACGTGCGCAACAGCGCGGTCTACGCGTTGAGCGTCATCCATACCGATCGCGCGGCGCAGGCGCTCCAGCGGGTCGCGCAGGACGAGCGCATGCCCGAGGACGTGCGCGCCTCGGCGACCTACTGGCTCGGGAACTCGGGGTTGGCCGACCTGGCGTTCTTCCGCACACTGTACACGAACACGCGCAGCCATGCCGTGCGCAACAACGTCATTCAGGCGGTCGTGGGTCTCCATTCACCCGCCGCGACGCAATGGCTGCTCGACATGGCGAAGGACAAGTCCATCGACGCTGACAGCCGCAAGAACGCGATCTACTGGGTCGGCCAGCAGAAATCAGTGGATCTCGACCAGTTGATGACCATCTACGAGCAGGGGCGCGGCGACAACGACGTCCAGTCGCAGGTCATCTACGTGCTCAGCACCCGGTCCGAGCCCGCCGCCGTCGACAAGCTCATGGCCATTGCGAAGAGCGATTCGAATGTCGAGATGAGAAAATCCGCATTGTATTGGCTGGGGACCAAGAACGATCCGCGGGTCAAGCAATTCTTGCTGGACATCGTGAGATGACATGAGCACCCCCGCGGCGCGTCGAGCGTGTCGCGCCGCAGGAGGGGAGATGGAACATGCGCACGCTGACGACATTCGCCCTCATCCTCGCCGCGGCGCACGGCGCGACTGCGCAATCGCTCTCGCGGCGAATTGCCGGCTCGGACGGAATCGTCGACGTCGTCTATCCGAGCCGGCCCGGCGCCTGCGGCGATGGCCATTCGTACATCCAAGGCATCATCGGCTCAGGGTCCACCTATCAAGACGATTCGCGCGGCGTGCGGGGCGCATGCGTTCGTGGACCGGCACACGTCGCTGTCACGGTGATGAACGGCGAGATCACGCGATTGCGTACGTTCGTCGGCCCTCGTGATCCGGCCCTTGCCGGCCGCACCATTCGCGCGACGGCAGCCGAGGCGGCCGACTGGCTCGAGCACATCATCAACGAGTCCGAGCGGTCATCGCTTGCGTCACAGGCCGTGCTGCCACTCATGCTCGTCGACAGCGTGCGGCCGTGGCAGTCGCTCTTGAACGTCGCACGCTCCGACGACCGACCCGCGGAGGTTCGGAAGAATGTGATGATGTGGCTGGCGAGCGCCATCGACGCAGGTCTCGGGCTCGGCCGAGATGACGAGAGCGACGACGCGCAGGTTCGCGCGCAGGCGGTCTACACCATCTCGCAGCGAAATCGCTCGGAGAGCGTGCCGACCCTGATGGAGCTCGCCCGATCGTCGCCGCATCCCGAGGTGCGAAAGGCCGCGATCTACTGGCTGGGACAGACCGGCGATCCGCGCGCCGTCGGCGTCTACGCCGAGCTGCTGGGCCTCCGCTGAGTGGCGCGCTGCTGAGCGGCGTGCGCGCTAACGAATGAACGATAGCGCGCCGAGAGTCAGGAATACGGCCACGGCTCCCCAGCGCAACGGACGCGTTGCAATCCGGAATCGCAGACCGGCGCCGAGCAGCGCCGCGAGCAGGCCCTTTGTCGACAGCGCCAGTGTCGCTCCGAGCCACACGGCCAGCGGAGCATGAAAGCGAGCGGCGAGCGTCGCCGCGGTGATCTGACCGAAATCCGCCCACTCGGAGAAGAAGATCGTACAGAACGACGTTACCACTCCGGGAACCCGACCGCCGTCGCGGCCCAGTGGGCGTTCGACTTCACCGTGGGCTCGCGCGACCAGAAACGCGGAGCTCAGGAACGTGACCGCGCTCATCGCCACGAGCAGCGGCGCGGGGAGCGTCGATACGATTCGACCGAAGATCACCGATACGAGTGACTTGGCGGCGAATGCCGGCACGACGCCGCTCATGACCGTGGGAATGCCGTAGCGCGCGCTCAACGCGCCGACGGCGAACAGAGACCGGTCGCCGACCAGCTCCGCGAGCAGGACGGCGCCATACGCTGCGGCAAACCAGGACCACTGGCTGCTCACGGGACCTCCGCATGTGTGCTGGCGAGCAGTATTCGCTTCCCGTCGGCGGGACGCAAGCGCCGGCCGGCTCGCTAAACAAGTGATCTGAGATTTGAATTCGCTGATGTGCTGCCACGTGCTGGCCCAAACGCGCTATTGCCAAGCCGGACTTCCGTGACTAAAGTCGGTCGCCGCCGTAGGCTGGTCGTGGCCTGACTTGGAAATGCGCGAAAGCGCGGCCGCAACCGTCATGAGACTGCACGCCCGCCGGGCGTGCGCTGTTCGACATCGTCGTCGCGGAGGAG
>Ga0070679_100002756_pt1 | contig 15987 bp, 12 predicted proteins | sample KBSC63BmetaG_FD_65652 | JGI IMG/M metagenome (GOLD analysis project Ga0070679, IMG submission 65652) | Corn rhizosphere microbial communities from Kellogg Biological Station, Michigan, USA - KBS C6-3B metaG | ecosystem: Host-associated > Plants > Roots > Rhizosphere | place: USA: Michigan... | reverse complement strand
GACTTCATCGGGGTGGACGCCGACGGGCACGTGCACGTCCACAAGCAGCTCACCACCCCCGCGGACCCGTCCGAGTCGGTCCTGACCGGCACCTCCCAGCTCGCGGACCAGGCGGGTCTCGCACTCGACGGGCTGGAGCGCATCGTGCACGGCACGACGCTCGTGGCCAACAGCCTGATCGAGCGGCGCGGGGCGCGCGCGGCGCTCGTGACCACTGTGGGCTTTCGCGACGCCATCGAGATCGGCCGCGAGGCCCGCTATGACCTCTATGACCTCTACCTCGAGCGGCCGGAGCCGCTCATCCCTCGCTCGCTCCGCTTCGAGGTCGACGAGCGCATCCGGGGCGACGGCAGCGTCCTGGTGCCGCTCACGGAAGAGGCGGCGCTCGAGGTCGCGCGCGAGCTGCGCGAGGCGGAGGTGGAGAGCGTGGCGATCGCGCTCCTCAACGCCTATGTCAACCCCGCGCACGAGCAGTTCCTTGCCGAGCTGTTCGAGCGCGAGCTGCCGGGTGTCGACCTGACGCTGTCCTCCGCCGTGGCGCCGGAATGGCGCGAGTACGAGCGCAGCAGCACGGCGGTGGCGAACGCGTTCGTGCGGCCGCTCGTGCGCAGCTATCTCGGCCGGCTGGAAAACGGCTTCGCGGAGCGCGCGGCGGGCGGCCGGCTCTACGTGGTGCTCTCGCAGGGCGGCATGACCTCCGCCAGCGTGGCGGCGGATCTGGCGATCCAGCTCGTGGAGTCCGGGCCGGCTGGCGGCGCCATGGCGGCGGCCTACTTCGGCAAGCGCCTGGGCCTGAGCGACCTGCTCTCGTTCGACATGGGAGGGACCACGACAAAGGCGTGCCTGGTCAGCGACGGCAGCCCTCTGCGCGTGCCCGACCTGGAGGTGGCGCGGGTGGCCCGCTTCAAGCGTGGCAGCGGGCTTCCGCTGAAGATGCCCGCGCTGGAGCTGGTCGAGATCGGCGCCGGCGGCGGCTCGATCGGCCGGGTCGACTCCCTCGGCCTGCTGCGCGTGGGACCGCAGAGCGCCGGGGCCGATCCGGGACCCGCCTGCTACGGGCGCGGCGGCGAGGAGCCGACCGTGACCGACGCCGACCTCGCGCTCGGGATTCTCGATCCGGACTACTTCCTTGGCGGCGAGATGCAGCTCGACCCAGAGCGCGCCGACGCCGCCCTCGCGCGTGTGGGCACACAGATTGGCCTCGACGCCAGCGCCACCGCGCGCGGCATCTTCGACATCGTGAACAGCCAGATGGCGCTGGCGCTCCAGACGCACGTGGTCGAGCGCGGCGAGGATCCCCGCGCCTTCGCGATGGTCGCCTTCGGCGGTGCCGGGCCCGTGCACGCCTATGAGGTGGCTCGGCGGCTCGGGATCCGCACGGTGATCTGCCCGCCCGCGGCGGGTGTGGCCTCGGCGCTCGGCTTTTTGGTAGCGCCGTTCGGCGTCGATCTCGTGCGCACGTACCCCGCCCGGCTTGGCTCGGTCGACTGGAGTCACGTCGCCGAGCGCTACGCCGAGATGGAGGCGGAGGCCCGCGACCTGCTCGCCCGCTCGGGCGTCGAGCACGGAGCCGAGCTGCAGCGCAGCGTGGACATGCGCTACGCCGGCCAGGGTTACACGGTGTCGGTGCCGCTGCCAGACGGCGACCTCGACGAACGTGCGGCCGAGCCGCTCCGGCTGAGCTTCGGCGATGCCTACGAGCGCCGCTTCGGATCGCGACTGGCGAGCGCTGAGCCCGAGGCGCTGCACTGGCGGCTCACCGCGCGGCTCGAGACAGACGCGGACGAGCTGGCGTTCCCCTCGACGCAGCAAGGCGAGGCACGGCGCGGCGAGCGCAACACCTACTTCCCGGAGGCGGGCGAGTTCGTCGCCTGCGCGGTGTACGACCGGTACGCCCTCCGCCCGGGGCAGGCGATCGCCGGCCCCGCCCTCGTCCAGGAGCGCGAGTCCACGGTGGTCGTCGGCCCCGGTGGCAGCGCGCAGAAGGACGAACTGGGCAACCTGACCGTGACTATCGAGGAGCGCTAATGGCCAAGCTGTACGAGCTCGCGAAGCTCATCCGGAGCAAGAACGCGGGCCCTTTCCAACTGACGATTGACGTCCTGTTCGAGGATCGCGCCACCTACGACCGCGTGCTCTCGAGCGGCGTGATCTCCCGCGAGGAGTTCTCACAGCTCTACGGCACGCCGGAGGATTCGATCGAGATCACCAACTACGAGGCCGCGAACGCCATCAAGGTCACCATCCCGCGCCCAGTCATCTCCGGCGATCTCGGCGACGGGGACATGATGGGCGGCCAGCAGTACGGGCCGCTCGTGGATCTGGAGGTGGCGTGATGGAGGCGACACGCGAGTTCAGGATCCTGTCGCCGTCGAGCATGATCGGCGCCGGCTTCCGCGCCGAGTCGCTCGAGCGCGCGATGGAGTGGAAGCCGGACGTGATCGCCTGCGACGGCGGGTCGACGGATCCGGGCCCGTATCTGCTCGGCTCCGGCGGCCTCTACTTCTCGCGCGAGTCGCTGAGGCGCGACCTCGAGGTGATGCTGCTCGCCGCGCGCGGCGCCGACATCCCGATGCTGATCGGCACCGCGGTGGCCGCGGGTGGGGATGAGCAGCTGGCTGTGGCGGTGGAGCTCGTTCAGGACATCGCGAAGCAGCACAACCTCCACTTCAAGCTCGCCGCGGTCAACTGCGAACCGCCGCGCGAGTACCTCAAGGAGCGCCTCCGCAGCGGCAAGATCCGCCCGCTCGCCAACGCGCCCGAGATCGACGAGAGCACCTTCGATCGCGCCGATCACATCGTGGCGATGGCCGGCGTCGAGCCGTACCAGGCCGCGCTGGACGCGGGCGCGGACGTGGTGTTGAGCGGACGCTCCACGGACGCCGCGATCTTCGCCGCACTGCCGACGCAGCGCGGGTTCGCCCTCGGCCCCTCGTGGCACGCGGCGAAGATCCTCGAGTGCGGCGCCGCGTGCGTCGTGCACCGCGCCTACGCCGACCCGATGTTCGCCTGGATCCGGGATGACCACTTCGTGGTCGAGCCGCCGAACCCCGATTACCGCTGCAGCCCGGTGAGCGTGGCGTCGCACACGCTGTACGAGAACGGGTCGCCGTACGAGCTCGTGGAGCCAAACGGCACGCTGTACTCCGACGCTGTGACCTTCGAGGCGATGAGCGACCGCGCGGTGCGCGTGAGCGGCAGTCGCTTCGAGCCCGCGACCAACACCACCAACAAGCTCGAGGGCGCTGAGCTCGTGGGCTACCAGACGATCGTGATCGGCGGCGTGCGCGACCCGGTCATCCTCCGTCAGCTCGACAGCTGGCTCGAGGGCGTGGAGGAGACGTCGCGTCGCCGGATCACGCAGATCTACGGCTCCGACATGAACGAGCAGGTGACGATCACGTTCCGCCGCTATGGCGTGGACGGCGTGATGGGCTCGCTCGAGCCGACGCCAACGCCCGCCCACGAGGTAGGCATCCTGATCGAGATCACCGCGCCGAGCCAGGAGGTGGCGGACTCGATCGGCAAGGCAACGGCGCACGTCGGGGCGCACTACGCGGTGCCGGAGTACTCCGGTCTGATCACCGCGCTCGCCTTCCCCTACTCGCCGGCCGAGATCCCACGTGGACCGCTCTACCGATTCACCCTCAACCACGTGATCGAGCCGGACGACCCGCTCGACCCGTTCCGCATCGAGACGATCGACGTGTAGCCGCCCCGTGAGCGCAGACGGCCGGCAGGAAGTACCGCCCGCGGATCCTGCGGCCGTCGCTCACATGTCCGCGACGCACATGCTCCTGGCCGCCTCCGCCGCCCAGGCGGGGGTGTCGTTCATGGTGCTCGGGCTGCCGTCGATCGGCCCGCAGCTGCGTTCCGAGTTCGACCTGAGCCTCGCGGGCCTGGGGGCGCTGCTCGCCGCGATGCAGCTCGGATCCGGGCTCGCGCTCGTGGGCGCGGGACGCGCGGTCGATCGTCTGGGGGCCCGCACGGCCACCAGGCTCGGCACGTCGCTGGCCGTGGTCGGCCTGGTGCTGGCGGCGCTCGTGCACGCAGCGCCCGCGGTATTCCTGGGCCTGATGATCGCCGGTGTCGGTGCGGCGATCATTCCCGTGTCGGGCGCGGGCGCGATCTTCCGCGTCTATCCCGGGCGCAGGCGGGCGTGGGCGCTGGGCGTGCGCCAGACCGCGGTGCCGGTCGGCGGCTTGATCGCGGCGGTGCTCGTGCCCGCGCTTGAGGCGGCGGACGGCATCCGGCTCGTGCTGGCCGCGGGAGCGGTGGCCGTGGGGGTGCTGGGAATGGTGTTCTCCTCCGTTTCCGACGACGTGCAGACCAGGCACCCGCGGTCCGTGGGGCTGTTCCGCGGCATCTGGGACCAGCCGGGAATCAGGCGCCTCCTGGTGGTGACGGTGACCTACCTGTTCCTGCTCCAGACCATCCTGTCCTACACGGTGCCCGCGATGCGAGCCGCCGGCTTCTCGGCGGTGCAGGCCGGGGTCGGATACTTCGTGATCAACGCCACGGCGATCATCTCGCGCCTGGCATGGGGGCGGATCGCGGACGGTGCCGACGGAACGCGCCGGAAGCGCAGCCTGGTGGAGACGGGCCTGATGGCAGCCGCCAGCGCCCTGCTGTTCGGGCTCGCGCTGCACTCGTCGCTGCCGTTTGTGCTGGTGGCGCTCGCGCTGTACTCGTTCGCCGCGCTCGGCTGGAACGCCGTCGTCTACGCGCTGGCCGGGGAATGGACCACGCCGCAGCTGGCGGGGCGGGCGTTCGCGGCGTCGGCCACCGTGGTGTTCGTCGGCACGGCCGTCGTCGGACCGGTGATCGGCGCGATCGCGGACTGGGTGGGGTGGGACGGCCTCTACGGGATTGCGGCGGGCGTGGCCCTGCTCGGCGCCGCCGTCTCCCAGCTTCTCCCGGACGCCGTGGCCGGCTCGGCGCCGACCCCCTAGGCGACGGCCGCCGCGAAGCGCTCCGGGAGGAACGCCTCGGCGGGGATCTCCGCATCGATCGGCCGGCCGGTGATGTAGTCGGCCATGATCCGCGCGCTGACGGCTGCGAGGTGGATCCCCTTCGTGCCGTGTCCGGTGGCGAGCCAGGCGCGATCGAGACCCGGCGCCGGGCCGAGCAGGGGCATCCGGTCCGCTGACAGGGGCCGGACGCCCGCGAGGTGCGCGGTGAGCTGAGCGTCGGCCAGCGCCGGCATCACGCGGACAGAGCGCTCCACCATCATGTCGCGGCCGTCCTGGGTGGGCCCCTCGTCGAACTCCGGGGGTGTCGTGTCGTTCGGGTCGAAGACGTGCTTGGCATCCACGTCCATTCCGCTCATCGTCACTCCCCCGATGCTGCCGACCATCAGCGTCCCATCCTTCTTCGGCAGAATCGGCCCGTGTAGGCCCGTGAGGATGAAGGCGCGCACCGGGTCGCCCTCCAGCCGCGCGTGCAGCACCTCGCCGTGAAGCGGGCGCACGGGCACCGGAGCCTCCAGCCACTCCGCGGCTCGCCCGGCCCAGGCGCCGTTCGCGATCACCACGTGGTCGCAGCCGATCGTCCCGCGCTTGTGCTCGACTCCCACGATGCGGTCGCCGTCGCGCACGAGACCGGTCACCTCGCCGGTGACGATCCGCCCGCCGAGCTTCTCCACCGCCGCCACGGCGGCGAGCGACAGGCGATAGGCGTCCACCTGCCCGTGCGGGTGCAGCACCCCGCCGATCGCGTCGTCGGTGAGCAGCGGTTCGACCTCGCGGCACTGCTCCACGGTCAGCCACTCCATGTCCAGCAGGCCGCGGGTGTCGTCGCGCGCCATGAAGTCGCGGAAGATGCGCTCCTCCTCCTCGACCACGGCGAAGCTGATGCCCGGCAGCTCGTGGTACATCGGGTCGATCCCGCTGTCCTCCAGGATCCGCTCGCACAGGTCCGGATACATGCGCGCGGAGAGCACGCCGAGCTTGAGGTGAGCGCCGGGTCTGAAGTCCTTGCCCACCAGCGAGATGATCCCGTGGCCGTGCCCGGTGGAGCCGCTGCCAACGCCGGTGCGCTCGACGATCGTCACGTCGAGCCCGGCCGCCGCCAGCTCGTAGGCGACCGTGGTGCCGATCACGCCGGCGCCGACCACCACCACGTCGGCGCTCTTGTCGCTCGCGCTCACTTCTGCGGATTCACGTACTTGTTCGGCGTGGGGGTCCGGCCGGTGCGAGTGCGCCGGTCCTCCGGGATCCGCGCCTCGACGTCCTCGAGGAAGGCGCCCACCGCGTTCGTGAGCATCCAGGCCGAGGCCACCGTGAGAATGTCGACGCCCTGGTCGACGCGCTTTTTCACGCCGTCGATCGCCCACGGGGTGACCACGCCGACCGACGTGAGCTTGCCCGCGTCGTTGCAGCGCCCGACGATCTCGGTCACGGCCTCGTCGAGCTTCTCCGGCGACGGCGAGCCCATGCTCTGGGCCAGGTCGAGCGTGCCCACGTGGTAGCCGTCGATGCCATCCACCGCCAGGATCTCGTCGAGCTCGTCCACGAGCGCGATGTCCTCGATCATGGCGACCACCAGCAGCTCCGCGTCCGCCTCCCTGGTCCAGTTGCTCTCGTCGATGCCCACGCCGTACTTCGCCGCGCGCGTCTGCGTGTAGTAGGTGCGCCGGCCCACGGGCGCGTGACGGGTGTACTGCACGATCTCCTCGGCGTGCTCGCGACCGCGAAGGTCGGGGATCCAGATCCCCTGCGCGCCCGTCGTGAGCATCGGGTAGATCGCGTCGCTCGCGGGCATGCGAACGATCGCGGTCATGCCGACGTTCTCGGCGGCGCGCACCAGGTGGAAGACCGCCGCGGGGTCGATCGGCTCGTGCTCGAGATCGATCGTCACGAAGTCGTAGCCCGTCATCCCGAACATCTCGACGAGCCAGGGCGCGTCGAACGAGAGCAGGGTTCCGACGGCGATGTCACCGCCGCCCACGAGCCGCTTGAGCTTGTTCGGGGGAGCTGCGGTCAGGGTGGGCTCAGAGTTATGTTCGGATGCAGTTGCCATTTCTCGGAATGAGTTTCTCAAAAATTGCGCCGGGGTGCATAATGGCTTTTCAATGGCCGCAAAAGTCCGGACCGCGGCGGTGTCTCCTGGCTCGCATGTAGCCGATCTCACGGTGGCCGAGCAGGTCGCCGAGGCATTGGTGAATGCCGGCGTGGAGGTGGCCTTCACGTTTCCGGGCGGAGGTAGCAACCTCGCTCTTCTCGACGCGCTCCAGGTCCGTGGCGTTGCCACGGTTCTGACGCGCTCCGAGGTGGGTGGCGGCCTGATGGCGTCGACAGCAGCGGATATCAACGGCAACCCGGGCTCGTTGATTGTGGGGCTCGGGCCGGGCGCGGCCAGCGCGGTGAACGCGGTGGCGCATGCACGGCTCGATCGCTCCCCGCTGCTGCTCGTCGCCGATCGGTATTCGGATGCCGAGCTGGCGACGACCGGGCATCAGGTGATCGACCAGCGCGCGCTCTTCGCGCCACTGGTCAAGGCCTACGTCGACGCTGGACCAGACGACCTGGGCGTACAGCTGTCGCGTGCCATCGGCCTGGCCCTCCAACCTCCCCGAGGGCCGGTCCTGATTGAAATGGCTCGCGATCATGCGCGCTCGCCGGTGAGCGGGCATGCGGAGGATCCGGGCGGCGCGGATGCCGCCCCGGCCTCCCTGGTGGAGTCGGACGTCGCGGATGCGGCGGAACTGGCGCGCGGGGCGCGCAAGCCAGTTGTCCTCGTGGGGGACGAGGCGCGCCGCGACGTCGACCCCGCCGGCCTGGTGGCGCTCGCCGAGCGCCTGCGGGCGCCGGTGATGTCGAGCTACAAGGGGAAGGGGGTGTTCCCCGACTCTCACCCGCTGGCGGCTGGGATCGTGACCGGCGCCGAGATCGAGCGCCCGCTGCTGTCGGAGGCCGACCTCTTGCTCACGGTCGGGCTCGACCCGGTGGAGCTCCTGGCCCGGCCCTGGACCTACGACGCGCCCGTGCTGGCCCTGCGGCTGGGGCCGGAGGCGGACGAGTATCTGCGTCCGCGAGTCACACTCGCGGGCCCGATCGACGCGTCGCTCGCGGCCCTGCGCGCGACCCTCGGCACACCGGCCTCCGAGTGGGTGCCCGGCGATGCCGCGAAGCGCGCCGGGGCGATGCTCCGCCAGCTGCGCAACGAGGGCGGCGAGCTGCCTGCCTGGCGCGTCGTCGAGATCGCGCAGGAGCTGGCGGGCGACGCGCGCGTGACGGTCGACGCGGGCGCCCACATGTTCCCCGTCACCTGGCTCTGGCGAAGCGAACGGCCGAACCGCTTCCACATCTCGAATGGCCTGGCCACGATGGGCTACGCGCTGCCGGCAGCCATCGGCGCGGCGCTCGCCGCTCCAGGCGAGCCGGTGCTGGCGTTCACTGGCGATGGCGGCTTCACGATCAACGCCGCCGAGCTCGAGACGGCGGCTCGCGTCGGCGCGAAGGTGATCGTGCTCGTGCTGAACGACAGCAGCCTCAGCCTGATCCGCGTCAAGCAGGAGCAGAACAGGCAGGAGCGCTCCAACGTGGACTTCGTGCGCAGCGACTTCGCGCGCCTGGCCGAGAGCCTGGGCGTGAAGGGCGCCCGCGCCTCCAGCGAGAGCGAGCTTCGAGCCGCGCTGGGGGCCGCGCTCGCGGCCGACGCCACCACGGTCATCGACATCCAGATCGACGGCAGCGAATACACGGAGACGCACCGCCGTGTGAGGAGCGGGTCGTGACGGAACGCCTGGAGGGCGCGCTTATCCACGGCGAGCGCGTGGCGGCTACCAACTCCTTTCCCGTGATCGACCCCTCCACAGGCGCCACGCTGGCGGAGGTTGCCCGCTGCGGGCCCGAGCAGGTCGACGCGGCGGTGCGCTCGGCGCGGGAAGCGCTCGACGGCGGCTGGCTCTCCAGCTCCCCCGCCTCGCGCGCGCGTCTGCTGCGCGCGCTCGCGGGATTGATCCAGCGCGACCGCGATGCGCTCGCGCTGGCCGAGAGCGACGACACCGGCAAGCCGCTCAAGCAGGCCTACGCCGACGTCGACGTTGCCGCCCGGTACTTCGAGTTCTACGCGGGCACGGTGGAGGCGGTCCGCGGGGACACCATCCCGCTCGACGGCCCGATCTTCGCGTACACGCTGCGTGAGCCATTCGGCGTAACGGGGCACATCACGCCGTGGAACTACCCGATCCAGATCGGCTCGCGCACCACGGCGCCCGCGCTCGCGGCGGGCAACTGCTGCGTCCTCAAGCCATCCGAGGATGCGCCGCTCACCGCCCTGATGCTTGGAGAGCTGGCGCTCGAGGCGGGCTTTCCGCCCGGCACGCTCAACGTCGTGCCGGGGCTCGGCGAGGAGGCCGGGGCAGCGCTGGCGGCTCACCCCGGCATCGCGCACCTCGCGTTCACCGGATCGGTGGCGGTCGGGCGCCTGGTGGGCCAGGCCGCGGCCGCCAACTGCGTTCCGGTCACGCTCGAGCTCGGCGGCAAGTCCCCCAACGTTGTCTTCGACGACGCGGACCTCGACGCTGCCGCGCCGGTGGTGGTCAACGCGATCCTGCAGAACGCGGGACAGACCTGCTCGGCCGGGTCGCGCCTGCTGGTGCAGGCGGGTGCTCACGACAGGCTCGTGGACGAGGTCGAGCGCCGCTTCCAGGCTGTCAGCATCGGCCCCGGTCGTGAGGATCCCGAGCTCGGGCCGCTGATCAACGCCTCTCAGCGCGAGCGCGTGAGCCGTCTGGTCGAGGGCGCGCGTGCGGACGCGCTCGTGCGGACGGGCGGCGGTCCGCCCGGCGACGACCGCCTCGCCGGCGGCTTCTTCTGGGAGCCCACGCTGCTCGACGACGTGCCGCCCGAGGCGACCGTGGCGCGCGAGGAGGTCTTCGGGCCCGTGCTCTCGGTCACGCGCTTCGGCGACGACGACGAGGCGCTTGGCCTCGCGAACTCGACCGACTACGGGCTCATCGCCGCGGTCTGGACCCGCGACATCGCCCGCGTACATCGCTTCGCCAGGGAGCTCCGCGTCGGTCAGGTGTACGTGAACGGCTACGGAGCCGGCGGAGGCGTGGAGCTGCCGTTCGGCGGCCGCAAGCTGTCAGGCCACGGAGTGGAGAAGGGCTTCGAGGCGCTCGTCGGCTACACACAGGTGAAGTCGGTGGCGGTCAGGATCGACAACTAGACGGAGGACGAATGGCCACGGAGCAGGAACTCGCGCGCGTACGACCCCGCCTCTTCGGCCTGATCGCCGAGGAGCGCATCGCCAAGGTCGACATCGAGCGCCCATCCCGGGAGGACCTCGCGGCGCTGGAAGAGGTGACCGACCTCACGCCGTCGATCTCTGACGCGCTCGACGAGCTCGGCGTCGGCGGCGCCGCCTCCGGCAGCAGGCTCGTGCCGCTGCGCAGCGGGCAGCGGGTGATCGGCCCCGCGATAACCATCCGCTACGTGCCGCAGGGTGGCAGCGTGGGGGCGTTCTTCGCCGAGGGCACGCCTGGGCGCCTCGCGGACCGCGACATGTACGGCGTCGGCGAGCCGGGGGACGTGGCGGTGTTCGACTGTGGCGGCCACGCCGGCGCGTCCGTGATGGGCGGACTGTCCGCGGCCTGGGCGCGCCGCACGCAGATGGCGGGCTGCGTGGTGGACGGCTCGATTCGCGACCTCGACTCGATCCGGGCCGAGGAGGTGCCGGTGTGGTCGCGCGGTGTCTCGCCCGTGAGCGGCAAGCACCGGATGGAGGCGGTCGAGATCAACGGCACCGTCTCGCTGGAGGGAATCGCGGTACGCCCAGGCGACGTGATCGCCGCCGACGACGCGGGCGTCTGCGTGATCCCGCTCGAGTACCTGGGAGCCGTGAAGGACGCCGTGCTCGAGGCCGAGCAGGCCGAGCGCGAGGTCACGGCAGCCATCAGGAGGGGCGCGCCGGTGGAAGAGGTCGCGCGGATCCTGAATCCCGAGCGATGGTAGGGGGGAGGGGCGGGATCGCCGCGCTGTCCGCCGCCGAGGTGGCGAGCGGCGTCAACGCCGGAGACCTGAGCGCGGTCGAGGTCGTGGAGGCGCACGTGGCCGGGCTCGATTCCCTCTCTCGCTTCAACGCGCTGATCACGCCCTGCGCCGAGCGCGCGCTCGAGCGGGCGCGCGCCGGTGTGTCCGGGCCTCTGGCCGGCGTGCCGCTGCTCGTGAAGGACCTCTTCGACACCGAGGGCCTGCGCACCACGTACGGGTCGAGCATCTACGCCGACCACGTGCCCGTGCGCACCGCGCGTGCCGTCTCGCTGCTCGAAGAAGCCGGCGCCGTGACGATCGCGAAGACCAACCTGCACGAGTTCGCCTGGGGCACCACGAGCCAGAACCCGCACTGGGGCTACGTCGGCAATCCGCGGCGCCCCGGCTGCGTGGCGGGCGGCTCCTCTGGCGGCAACTCCGCCGCGCTCGCGGCGGGAGTGGGAACGCTGAGCCTCGGCAGCGACACCGGCGGGTCGATACGCATCCCGTCGGCATGCTGCGACACCGTCGGCTTCAAGCCGTCACACGGTGTCGTTCCACTGGACGGCTGCTTCCCGCTGTCGCCCAGCTTCGACGTCGCCGGGCCGATGGCGCGCTCGGTCGCCGACTGCGCGCTCGCCTTCTCTGTCCTCAGCGGTCAGCCGGTGCCCGAGGCGAAGCTGGATGGGCTCGTGATCGGGGTGATCGAAAGCCCGCCGCAGGTGTCGCCGCTCGACCCAGGCGCGCCGGCCAGCGGCGGTGGCCCGGGGATCAAGGATGCGCTGCCCAAGCTCGAGGCACTCGGGGCGCGGCTGGTCGAGGCCACCATCGAGCCGCCCGAGGCCGACGTCGTCCCGGTGTTCCTGCGCGAGTGTGCGCTGTCGCACCGCACCACGTTCCCCTCGCGACGCGAGGAGTACGGGCCGGACACCAGGATGAAGTTCGGCCTCGCGCTCGAGGTTCCCGAGTCCGCCGTGGCCGCCGCGTATCAAGAGCTGCCGCGCTGGCGCGAGCGTGCGCGTGCGTCGTCCGGTCCGGACCTCTATGTCATGCCGACGCTCGCCGGCGACGTGCCGCCGATCGACGTCTTCGAGCCCGACGTGCGTATGGCGATGGTGGGCTACGCGCGCCTATTCAACTTTCTCGGCTGGCCGGCGATCGCGATCGGCGGGCTGCAGCTCGCCGGTAAGGACGATGCGGTCGTGCTCGCCGCGGCGCTTGCCTGGGAGGACGCATACGGCAGCGGCGCGGGCGTCTAGCCCGCCACCTGCAGCGACACGTCCTCCGCGGCCAGGATCCCCAGCTCGAGCGCGACCGCCAGCCCACCGAGGTAGCCGCCGTGCGGCCCTCCGTGGACCCCACCGGCGGCGCTTCCAGCGGCATACAGCCCCGGCATGCCTCGCCCGGCCGCGTCCAGCACGTTCGCGTTGCGACCGATCCTCACGCCGCCCATCGTGAACGTGATTCCGGGCGCCACCCGCGCGGCGTGGTAAGGCGGCTCGGCGATCCGGGTCGCGCCCGGCTGCGCATTGTGTTCCTGGACCGAAGCGGTCAGCAGCTCCGGCACCACGCCCAGTGCGTCGGCGAGCGTGTCGAAATCGTCGGCGGAAACGAAGTGGCCTTCGCGCTCGACAAGGTCCGGGTTCGGCACCGCGGTGTTGTAGGGGTTGTCGCGCCCCGCGCTCGTCCACAGGGCGTCATCGAAGATCACGGAGTAGCCGCGCGGATCCTCCGCGCGGGCTAGTCGCGTGACGAGCTCGACGCCCGTCTCCGAGCGCCCGCCGAAGCGCTGACCGGACCTGTCCACGAGCAGACCGGTCAGGCACAGCTTGTCCATCGCCGGATAGGGCCAGAGCATGTCGTTCCACAGCGCGTCGCGCGACACCATGTGTCCGTACACGCGCCCTAGGCCAACGCTGCCGGCGCCCAGCGCGAGCAGCATGCGCAGCCCGTCTCCCACGGCGCTCGGCCACGCCCGCAGGACGGACAGCCCCGCGTTCGGCCCCACGTAGGCGCTGAGCATCTCCGAGTTGCCCTGGAATCCGCCGTCCGCCACCACGACCGCTTGAGCGTGGACGGTCTCGAGGACTCCCTCCGAGCGGTAGTCCACCACCCACGTCTCCTCGGCGCCCGGCGCGATGGCCACCGCGTGGGAGTCGAGCAGCACCCGGCCGCCCTCCGCGCGGTAGTTGTCCCACAGGGCGCGCATCATCCGGTCGGGCCCGAACTCCGCGGCGATGCGATGGCCCGTGCCGGGCCGGTGCGGGTACAGAGCGTGCTGTTGATAGGGCGTGTCGCCCTTCGGGCGCATCTCAACGCCCTCGGCGATGAGCCACTCGATCGCCCTACCGGCGTTGGCCGCCAGCGCCTCGGCGATGTCGGGATCGATCTCACCGTCGGTCTCCCGGACGATGTGCTCGCGCAGCTCCGCCGCGTCCTCCGTCATGTCCCGCCAGGCCAGATGCACGAGGCCGCCCGAGATGCGAGCGTTGTTGTGCCCGTAGTCGTCGGCCCCGCGCTCGAGCACGACCGAGGAGCAGCCGAGCTGCTGCAGCCGGCGTGCCGTCGTGATCCCCGCAAGCCCGCCGCCGATCACAGCGCAGTCCACGTTCACTGGGTCACCGTCCTCGGCTCCGTCCGGTACTCGGTGAACGGGTTGTAGATCGTGCGAGTGATGTCCACGCCGGGGGGCGCCGGGGTGGCTCCGGGCGGCTCGTCTCCGCTCAGCACCTCCCAGGCGATGCCGCCACACGAGCCGTCGAGGCCCATGGCGACGGCGGTGCTCGCCTGAGGACTCATCGCGGCCAGTGCCTCCCGCACCGCGCCGGCGTCGCCGGACACGAACGAGGCGGACAGCCGCGAGTCGCGGGGCGTTCCGAAGTCGAACGGCCCGCCCTCCTCGCGCTCGAACAGATCGCGCGTCCAGTTGTCGATCAGCGGCCGCCAGTCGTGGAACCCCCATATCGCCACGTATGGCTCAGAGGTGAAGACGTCGGGGCTCTCCACCTCGTAGAGCGCGAGGTAGGGCCGGTCGTCGGGAGTCTCGGTGGAGTGGAAGCGCTGCGCGGAGTGAAAGCCGGGCACGCCCAGCAGCACGTCGATGTGCCCGGCGTACCAGTCGTTCCACTCATCCTCGCGTGCCGGATCGGTGAAGCGGCTCCTTACCGCATAGAGAACGCTCATGGTCAGTGCACCTCGCCTGCGTCGATCGCCCGGAAGGCGGCGAATGGGTCCCTGCGCCAGTGGCGGACGTAGCGGGCGGACCCGCGCAGGAGCGGCCGCCCGTTCGCGCCGGGCAGCTCGCGCGGCAGGTCGGCAAGCGCCCCGGCCTCCACCACCACCGCGGCAAGGCCCTCGTCCGGGATGTCGAACGCGCGGGCCTGGATCACGCCGGGCAGTTCGCTGAGCTGGTCGGCCAGCGCGCGCGCCGCATCGAGGTCGCCCAGCTGCAGGAAGTCGAGCGCGCCCGCCTCGGCACTGGTCACGCCGGCGGCTGTGTCCGTGCCCGCGAGCGCGATACGGCGCCAGCCGCGGACCCGCTCGAGTATGCGGCGCGACCAGGGCGTGAAGTGACCGCCGGTGGCTCCGCGGTAGGACTCGCTCTTCAACACGTCGACGTGCTCGAGGTCGTACACGGCCATGTAGCGGGGCCAGCCCTCCACGCACATCCAGCGGCTCGCGCTGAGGATTCCCTCCACCCCGGACATCTGGGGCGTGTGCTCGAGGTCGTACCAGTCGTTGAATTCCTCTTCCATGCTCTGGTCCGGCTCCATGAGCGCTACAAGCAGGCCGTGCGGACCACTTCCGGTCATATGAATCGCTCCCTGAGTTCGACTTTTCTGATCTTTCCGCTCGCCGTCTTGGGCAGCTCGGGCACGACCTCCAGGCGCTCCGGGAGGAAGCGCTTGGACAGGCCCTGCTCGAGCAGTCCACGGCAAAGTTCTTCGAGCGTCGGCGGCTCGCCCGCGGGCACCACCACCGCGCACGCGCGCTGGCCAAGCCGGGCATCCGGAACGCCGATCACGGCCACGTCTCGCACCTTCGGATGGTCGAAGAGCAGGCTCTCCACGTCGACCACCGGGATGTTCTCCCCGCCGCGGATCACGATGTCCTTGCTGCGTCCCACGAGCAGCACCTGACCCTCGGAGGTGAACGTGGCGGTGTCGCCGGTGCGAAACCAGCCGTGGTCGAATGCCTTGGCGTTCTCCTCGGGGCGCTCGTGGTAGCCGATGAACAGGCCGGCCCCGCGGACCTCGAGCTCGCCCACCTCGCCGGGCGCCGCGCCCCGGCCCGCGCCGGTGACCACCCGCACCTCGCTGCCTGCCACCGGCACGCCGTCGGTCTCCTGCGCGCGCGCGCCGAGTGCCGGCGCCCACGAGAGGGCGATCGCGTACTCGGTCATTCCCCAGGCCGGGCATATGACGCAGCCGAGCGCCTCGCCCGCGATGGACGGGAGCGAGCGCGGCACGGGGGCGCCCGCGACGGTGATCATCCGGAGCGCCTCGCTGTCGGGACCTTGGCCCGCCTCCCTGGCCTGCACCAGGTCCTGGACGAAGGTAGGGGCGCCGAACATCGTGGTCACCCGCTGCTCGGCGAGCACCTCGCGCGCCACCGCGGGCTGCCAGCGGTCCAGGTAGACCGCGGTGCCGCCGGTGTAGGCGGTCAGGAGGACGCCCCAGCAGTAGCCGGTGTGATGCCCGACCGGCGAAGCGATCAGGTTCACCACTGGATCGCCGAGCGCCTGCTCTCCGCCCACGTGGTCGATCCAGTGGCGGATGATCGACTCGAGCGTCTGGGCGGTGTTCATCACGCCCTTCGGCGCGCCGGTGGTGCCCGACGTGAAGCCGATGTGACAGACCGAGGTGTGATCGTCGGCCCGCGGACCTGGGCCGTGTTCGAGCAGCTGGGCATACGGCAGCTCGCGCGCGCGCAGCGCCGGCGGCGAGTCGGCCAGCACCACCACGTGCTCGAGAGCCGGCAGCTCGTCGCGCAACTCGCGCACCACGTC
>Ga0070679_100002755_pt1 | contig 15989 bp, 14 predicted proteins | sample KBSC63BmetaG_FD_65652 | JGI IMG/M metagenome (GOLD analysis project Ga0070679, IMG submission 65652) | Corn rhizosphere microbial communities from Kellogg Biological Station, Michigan, USA - KBS C6-3B metaG | ecosystem: Host-associated > Plants > Roots > Rhizosphere | place: USA: Michigan... | reverse complement strand
TTCGGCAGCGTGGCCGGACAGCGCCGCATTCTTCGCTGGTTCCCCTTCCCGCGTTTCGTTCGCGCTCGCGTCTGATGACGCGGACGGCTCTCCACCAGTGACGGCGCCTGCGTTCATGATCGAAACGGCCGATGCGCCTCCCCGGCGTCCTCGCCGGCGGCGCCGGCGCCGGCTGCGCTGTCCGGGTCCTTCTCCGGTCATCGGCGCTTCCCCTGGTGATGTTTCGCTCCCGCCCGCAACGGGCATCGTCGAGACGACGGCTGACGGCGGCGTCGATGGAAGCGGCGCCGGCGGCGGCGTCCGGAGCGCGGGCGGCTGCGGCGGCGTCTGGCGCGAGCCCTCTCGCGGCGTGAACCCTCCGCGCGGCGGTGCGGCGGCCGTGGGCGCTGGCGCTGCCGGGCGGGCGTCGCGTCCGGCCTCCGTCGCCTTGTAGACGACGACGCTCTCGAGCGCGCGGGCGCGCCGTTCGTTGAACTCCAGCCGGCTGGCGATCGACTCGACGCGCATCGAGATGTTCTTCACTTCGATCGTCGCCCGCGTCAGCTCGAGCACCAGGTTGTGCAGCAGCTCGTAGTACAGATCGCCGCGCTGGCGCAGCGCCTCGAGCCGATCCAGCACCTGCTGATTGATGATCGTCTGCTGGTGCAGCGACTGCGCGAGCGCGTTGGAGTTGAAGAAGAGCTTCAGCAGCGGGCGGAACAGCCGGCGGAAGAACCGGATGATCCCGCGGTGTGAGTCGAACAGCGTCGTGTCCTCGAACGGATAGAGCGGCATGACCGGAGGCGGCGGCTGCGACTTGCGGAACTGCTCGAGCAGATCGGACCGGATACTGCGCGGGTCGAGAAACTTTTCGAGTTTCACCGCCGCGAGCTCACGGATCTGATCCTCGGTGTAATCGACGCCGCGCTTCTCCCGGATCCGCGCGCGGATCTGCTCCATGATTTGTTCGACGTTGACGGCGTCGCCGCGAACATTGAAATCGGGCATAGTCAGAACGGCCTGTAGATGATCAGCGCGACCGCAGCGGCCCATAGCGCGACGCATAGGAGCAGCGGACGGTCGGTCAACAGCAAATCAGCGGGGCTCCCGCCTCCCTCGCGCTGATGCACGAGATAGAGGTACCGGAAAATCCCGTATAAAGGAAATGGAATCGTCAGCCCGAGCCACGGGGTACCGAACTTCGCTTCGGTCTCCGGGCTGATGGTGTAGAACGCGTACGAGATCAGCGTGGACGCGGTGACGACCGCGATCATCTGATCGAGCAGATACGGCGTGTATTCGCCGAGGATTGGGCGGTGGCTCCGTGCATCGCCGGCAAGCAGCACGATTTCGTGCCGCCGCTTGGCCAGCGCCATGAACAGCGCCAGCAGCACCGTGCACACGAGCAGCCAGTGGCTGATCTCGACGTCGACCGCGACCGCGCCCGCCGCCGCGCGCAGCACGAATCCGACCGCGATCGTCAGCACGTCGATGATCACGATATTTTTCAGCGGACCCGAGTACAGCACCTGGAGCGCGAGATACGTGCCGGCGACGAGCGCGAACGTCCAGCCCAGTGCGATTGCCGACGCCACCGCCGCGAGCGCGATACCACCCGCCGCGGCAAGCGCCACGGGCACGCGCAGCGCACCCGACGCGATTGGCCGTCCCATCTTCAAGGGATGCAGCCGATCGGCATCGCGATCGGCGACGTCGTTGATCAAATACACCGCACCGGAAAGGGCGCAGAAGATCGCGAACGCGGCGAAGGCGCGCGCGATCGCCGTGGGATCGAATAGCCGGCGGCCGAAGAGCAGCCCGGCGAAGACCAGCAGGTTCTTGGTCCACTGGGCCGGTCGAAGCGAGCGGAGCAGGTTCAGCAGGACGGGCCGGCCCGATACCCCGGCGTGCGGAGCATCGGGTGCGGCAGGAGACGCTGTGATGCGCGCCATCGAGCGCGAACGTGCGGCTAGACCTTGGCCGAGGCCGAAAAACTGCGGATCGCGTCGGTCTCCGATTCGAAGGTCTCGAACACGGTCAAGAGCTTCGTGATCGACAGCAGATCCGTGATGCGCTTGGTGAGGTTCAACAGCTTGAGGCTGCCCCCTTGGCGGCTCACCGTGGTGTACGTGCGCACGACCTCGCCGAGGCCCGCGCTATCGATGTACGGGACCCCCGCGAGATTGAGAACGATTTTCTTGTGACCCTGGTTGACGAGGCTGTTGACCTTGTCTTTCAGCAACTCGTCACCTTCGCCGAGGGTGATCTTGCCCTTGAGGTCGAGCACCACCACGTCGCCGACGACTCGTTCCTCGATCTGCATGGAAACGCTCCAGATAAGTGCGCGCGACTGAGCTTAACATCCGGCCTGCGCCGAGCGCAACGCGCGCCGGTGACGCCTTGCCGCCAGGCGTCACGCGCACGGACGGTCGCAGATCGCGACCGCCGTGCACATGATGAGAATCGAATGATGGACGAGGTGAGCTAGGCGCCGCCGGCCCCGGCGAATTTCCGGGACTGGAAGCACTCCTTGCAGAACACCGGACGACCCTGCGTTGGCTTGAAGGGCACCGTCGTTTCCTTTCCGCACGCCGAGCACGTGGTCATCGTTTCGACCCGCTCGCGCGGCAGTCCGGCTCCGGCTGGACGACTCGCCCGTTTGCTCTTACACGCCTTGCACCGCTTGGGCTCGTTCTTGAAGTTCTTGTCGGCGAAGAACTGTTGTTCGCCCGCCGTCCAGATGAACTCCGCTCCGCAGTCAACGCACGAGAGAATCCGGTCTTGGAACTCCATCGGTCGCCACCTCGCCGGGTCGGTCCTACTCCGACTCGCGTCGGAGCTTCTTTCGATTACGCTTGCGCGCAAGCGCCTGCTTCGCCCGGCGCTTGTCGCCGGGCTTCAGGTAGAAGGAGTGCTTCTTGATATCCTTGATGATGTCTTCCTGCTGCACCTTCCGCTTGAACCGCCGGAGGGCGCTCTCGATCGACTCACCCTCTTGAATCTTGACTTCAGCCACGCGTGGAACACCCCCTCTGCGGTGGCAAATGAGAACAGATGACCAAATGACGAGATGACCAAATATGTTAGGCTATCACACGTAAGCGCGGATTCTAGGCGCAATCACTGTCAACGTCAACGAAATAGTCCCCAGGCGCGGCCGATAGTGTGCAGCGCCGCCTGTCCTCGCAACTTACTCAAAAAATGAGAGTTCTGGTTGTCGGCAGCGGCGCGCGCGAGCACGCCATCGCCGCGCGCCTGCTCGCCGATCCCGGCATAAACGAGCTGATCGCCGCGCCTGGAAATCCGGGCATCGGCCTCGTGGCGAGAACCGTTCCCGTGGACGCCGTCGATCTGGACGCGCTCGTCGCCCTCGCCGATCGCGAACGCATCGACCTCACCGTCGTCGGTCCAGAGGCGCCGCTCAGTGCCGGGCTCGCCGATCGATTTGCGGCCGCCGGGCGTTTGATCGTCGGCCCATCGGCCGCCGCCGCGAGACTCGAATCGAGCAAGGCGTTCGCCAAAGCGTTCATGCGGCGGCACGGCGTCCCGACCGCGCGCTTCCGCAGCTGCGACACGCTCGAATCAGCGCTCGACGCGATCGCATCCGGTGCATTCGGATTTCCTCTCGTCCTCAAGGCCGACGGTCTCGCCGCCGGCAAAGGCGTGGTGATCGCCGACGATCGCGCATCAGCGGAAGCGGCGGTCTTCAGCGCGATGCGCGATCGCCGATTCGGGTCCGCTGGCGATTGCCTCGTCATCGAAGAGCATCTCACCGGTCCCGAGCTGTCGTTTTTTGTACTCACCGATGGTGTGCGCGCGATGCGCATCGGCACGGCGCAGGATCACAAACGGATCTTCGACAACGATCGCGGACCGAACACCGGCGGCATGGGCGCGTTCGCGTCCAGCCCGCTCGTCGACGATGCGCTCGCGGCGAGGATCACGCGTGAGATTGTGGACCCGGTCATCGGCGGGATGGCGGCGGAGGGACATGCCTACGCGGGATTTCTTTACGTCGGCCTGATGCTGACGCCTGACGGTCCCAAAGTGATCGAGTTCAACGCGCGTCTGGGCGATCCGGAAACCCAGGTGATTCTGCCGCTCATCGACGAGCCGCTGCTGCCGCTGCTGAGCGGCGCCGCCCAGGGCAGGCTGCGCGAAGGCACCGTTCGGCTCAGCGCCGATCGCGCGGCGTGCGTGGTGCTGGCATCGCGAGGCTATCCGGATTCGTCGGAATCGGGACGGGAGATCAGCGGCATCGCCGCGGCGGAGCGCGTGCCCGGCGTGTCCGTATACCACGCCGGCACCGCGATGCGCGACGGGCGTCTGGTCACGGCCGGCGGCCGGGTGCTGACGATCGCCGCGCGCGCCGGGAGCTTTGCCGAGGCGATCGCGCGCGCGTACGCGGGCGTCGGGCAGATTGCGTTCGACGGCATGCAGTACCGACGCGACATCGGGCGCAAGGTGATGGAAAGCGATCTGAGAATCTGAGAATGCGAGGATTTGAGAATCTGAGGATTTGAGCATCTGAGGATGTACGATCTGGAAACGTAAATTTGCAGTCGGCGATTTGCAATTCGCAATGAAGTACTCCGTCCTCACATTTGGTTGCCGCGTGAACCAGGCCGATTCGATCGGCTTCGAGGAAGAGCTCCGCGCCGCAGGAGCTGTGGCCGCGGCGCCTGTCGATGCCGATCTGGTCATCGTCAACACCTGCTCGGTGACGGCGAGCTCCGATCAGGGCGCGCGCCAAACCATTCGCCGGCTCGCCCGCGAAAACCCCGCGGCGCGTATCGTCGTCACTGGCTGCTACGCGACGCGCCGGCCGGACGAAATTGCCGCGTTGCCCAATGTGACGCAGGTGATCCATAACGACGACAAGGCGAAGCTCGTCCCGCTGGTGACGCGCCACGCGTTGACGTTCCATCCGCCGCGCGGGGCCGCGCTCCTCGAACGCGAACTGGTCCATCCAGCATCGAGCGCCAATCGAACCGGCGTCGGCACGGGCGATGGCGCTTGCGGCGCGGCGATCGAGCCCGGCGTCGCCGGCCGGACGGCGTTTACGCTCCGCGTGCAGACCGGCTGCAGTGAGCCGTGCTCGTACTGCATCATCCCCGCGACACGAGGCGTGCCGCGCAGCGTGCCGCTGGATCAGGTCCTCCGCGACGTGCGGCGCATCATCGACGCTGGCTTCAAAGAGATCGTCTTGACCGGCGTGCACCTCGGATCGTACGGGCGCGACCTGACGCCGGCGTCTTCGCTGATCGACTTGCTGCGTGCGATCGAGGAGTGTGGTGTTCGATTCGACGTGCTCTTCCGCATCAGCTCGCTCGAGCCGATGGACTGCACGCCGGAGGTCGTCGATCTCGTGGCGTCATCGCCGTTTTTCGCGCCGCATCTGCATCTGCCGCTGCAGCACGCCAGCGACCGGGTGCTCGCGTCGATGCGGCGGCCGTACACGGGCGAGTACTACGCCGCGTTGGTGAACGACATTCGCGCGCGCGTTCCGTCTGCGTCGATCGGATCCGACGTCATCGTCGGCTTTCCAGGCGAGCGTGACGAGGACTTCGCGCAGCTCGTCTCGTATCTGTCGCGAAGTCCGCTGACGCACCTGCACGTGTTTCCCTATTCCGATCGCCCCGGCACCGGCGCGTCGACGATGCCGGGGAAGGTCGCGGGCGCGACGATTCGGGAGCGGGCGCGGATCGTGCGCGAGGTCGGTCAGCGTCTCAGTGCGGCGTTTCGCGACGCGCAGATCGGCACGGTGCATCGCGCCCTGACGCTCGAGGACGGATCGCTCGTCGTGACGGACAATTATCTGAAGCTCAGGATCGCGCCTGGACGCGTGCGCAATGAATGGGTGCGCGTGCGGGTGGCGTCACATCATGACGGCGAGCTGTTGAGCGGGCGATTTCCGCTGGCCTTCCACGATCAGCTGGCCGCAGGCGGCGCGGATGTCGCGTCCGCGACTCTTCCGCACTGACACGATCAGGTGGTGATCGGCGAGGATTTTCGCGAAGCGATCGATCGCCTCGTCTGACGGCCGCTCGAACGGAATGCCGGCCGCGGCGTTCAGCGGAATCAAGTTCACCTTCGACCGCACACCGGCGAGCAGCTTCGCCAGGCGGCGGGCGTCCTGCGGCGCGTCGTTGACGCCGGCCAGCAGCACGTACTCGAACGTGATCCGGCCGCGCTTCCGCAGCGGGAACCGCTTGCATGCGTCGATGATCTCCTTGACGCCGTACGTCCGGTTGATCGGAACCAGATCGCCCCGCTGCGCGTCGGTCGGCGCATGGAGCGAAATGGCCAGGTTCGGCATCATCGGCTCTTGCGCGAGCCGCTCGAGCGCGGGCAGCAGGCCGACGGTCGAGAGGGTGACGCGGCGAGGGCTCAACGCGAATCCGTGCGGGTCGCCGAGAATCCGCAGCGCCTTCATCGTCTCGTCGTAGTTGTGCAGCGGCTCGCCCATGCCCATCAGGACGATGTTGAACGGCGCGTCGCGCATGTCGAGCGCGTGGACGAGGACGCGCACTTGGCCGACGATTTCACCGGCTGTCAGGTGGCGCGCAAGCCCCATCTTGCCGGTGAGGCAGAAGGCGCATGCCATCGCGCACCCGACCTGCGTCGAGAGGCAGAAGGTCATCGCCGGCGTGTCGGGGATGAAGACCGATTCGATCTGACGTCCGTCGGCCAGGCGCAGCAGAAATTTTTCGGTGCCGTCGATCGAGCGCTCGCGGTGGACCAGTGCCGGAGTGGTCAGTGTGGCGACGGCGGCGAGCGCGGTCCGCAGCTCGCGCGGGAGGTCGGTCATCGCGTCGAGGTCAGGGACGCCGCGGCGGTACATCCAGTGAAAGATCTGTTGCGCCCGGAATCGCGGGTGTCCCAGTTCGCCGAGCGCAGCCTCCAGCTCCGGCCGTTCCAGCTCGGTGAGAAAAAGGGGACGGGGATCTTTTTGCCGCGGTATCTTGCTCATTTCCAACCACTTGCCGGAACAGGTATTGTAGCGCGGAAAAGACTCCCGTCCCGTTTTCGGACCCGCGGCTTGCCGTCGCGCGGCGGCGCGTGCTATAGTTTACGTTGACTTGTAATCCCTTCACTGTCAATGGTTTGCGGCACGTCTGCCGGCCGGTTCCGAACCACATTCTGCTGCGAGCGGTTTCACCGTGTCCAACGCACCGATCGTCAGAGACGTTCTCGATAACGGCCTTCGTTTCCTCACCGAGGAGATGACGCAGGTTCGTTCGATCAGCATCGGCGTATGGCTCACGCGCGGCTCGCGCCACGAAACGGCTGAGCGCGGCGGCATCGCGCACTTCGTCGAGCACATGCTCTTCAAGGGCACCGCCACGCGCACGGCCGAGGACATCGCGCAGGCGATCGACTCGATCGGCGGACAGCTCGACGCGTTCACTGCGAAAGAGTACGCCAGCTACTACATCAAAGTCCTCGACGAGCATCTGCCGCTCGCCATCGACATCCTCTCCGATATCGTGCGCAACCCGGCGTTCAGCGCCGAGGACATCGAGCGCGAGAAGAAGGTCGTCGTCGAAGAGATCAAGATGGTCGAGGACACGCCCGACGATCTCGTTCACGAGCTCTTCACGCAGGGCTTCTGGGAGGATCATCCGCTCGGCCGCCCGATCCTTGGAACCAAGGAGACCGTCGAATCGTTCAACACGAACCTCCTGCGCGAGTATTTCCGCGATGCCTACACACCGCGCAATCTCATCGTCGCGGCGGTCGGCAACCTGCGGCACGCGCACGTGCGCGATCTCATCGAGGAGAAGTTCGGATCGCTGAAGCCGGTCGGCGACGCCGTCGCGGAGCACGCGCCCACGGTCGTGCCGAAAGTGCTCGTTCGCAACAAAGAGCTTGAGCAGAGCCACATTTGCGTCGGCACGAACAGCTATCCGCAGAATCACGACGACCGATATTCGAGCTACGTACTGAACACGCTGCTCGGTGGATCGATGAGCTCGCGGCTCTTCCAAAATGTGCGCGAGAAGCGCGGCCTCGCGTATGCGGTGTTCAGCGGCTTGAGCGCCTACCGCGACGCCGGGTCGTTCACCATTTACGCCGGCTGCTCGAACGACGCCGTCGGTGAAGTCATCGACCTCGTCGTCGAAGAGCTGCGCGGCGTGAAGCAGACGCCCGTGCCTGCCGCCGAGCTCCAGCGCGCCAAAGACCACCTCAAGGGCAGCTTGATGCTCAGCCTCGAGAATACGGCGAGTCGCATGTCGCATCTGGCGCGTCAGGAGATCTACTTCGATCGCCAGTTCGGCCTGGACGAGACGCTGCAGGGGATCGACGCGGTGACGCCCGAGGATCTGCAGCGCGTCGCCGCCGATTTGTTCAAGACCGACTCGCTCGCGGCGACCGTCCTCGGCCACGTCAACGGACTGGAGATTCCGAAGGAGCGGCTGAACCTCGGATGATCGCGCGGTACACACACCCCGAGATGGGGCGGATCTGGAGCGAGCAGCGCCGCTACGAAACGTGGCTGCTCGTGGAAACGGCGGCCGCCGAGGCGATGGCGGCGGCCGGGATCATTCCGGCGGCGGCCGCGCGCGACATCCGCGAACGCGGCGCCTTCGACATCGCGCGCATCGAGGAAATCGAGCAGACGACGCAGCACGATGTGATCGCGTTCACGACGGCGGTGGCGGAGCACGTGGGACCGTCCGCGCGCTGGCTGCACTTCGGTTTGACATCCTCCGACGTCATCGACACGGCGCAGGCGCTGCAGATGCGCGAGGCCTGCGATCTCATCCTGAGCGATCTCGATGCGCTGTCCGAGGCGATTCGCGGTCGCGCGCTCGAGCACAAACGGACGCCGATGATCGGCCGGACGCACGGCGTTCACGCGGAGCCGATGACGTTCGGGCTGAAGCTGGCGCTCTGGTACGCCGAGCTCACGCGGGACATCGACCGGATCCGCCGCGCGCGGCAAACGATCACCGTCGGCAAGCTCTCGGGCGCGGTCGGGACGTTCGCGCACCTGCCGCCGTCGATCGAAGCGGCGGTCTGCCGGACGCTGGGTCTGGAGCCAGCGCCGGTCGCCTCGCAGGTGATCCAGCGCGATCGCCACGCTGAAGTGCTCACGGCGCTCGCGATTACGGGCGCATCGCTCGAAACATTCGCGCTCGAGATTCGCGGTCTGCAGAAGACGGAGATCGGCGAGGTCGAGGAGCCGTTCGGCAAGGGTCAGAAGGGTTCGTCGGCGATGCCGCACAAGCGGAATCCGATCGGCTGCGAACAGATCGTCGGGCTGGCCCGGCTGCTGCGCGCCAACGCCCACGCATCGCTCGAGAACGTTGCGCTGTGGCACGAGCGCGACATCTCGCATTCATCGGTCGAGCGCGTCATCGTGCCGGACAGCTTCATCGCCCTCGATCACATGCTGCGCCGCTTCACGCGGATCACGCGCGGCATGGTGGTGTATCCGGAGCGGATGCGCGAGAACCTCAATCGCTCGCGCGGCGTCGTCTTTTCGGGGACGGTGCTCCTGGAGCTGGCCAAGCGCGGCGTTTCCCGCGAGCAGGCGTATGAGTGGGTGCAGCGGAACGCGATGCGCTCGTTCGCCGAGCAGCTCGATTTCAAGGCGCTGCTGCTGGCGGATCAGGATGTCATCCGCGTGCTGCCCCCCGTGGAAATCGAACGGGCTTTCGATCTGAACGAGCAGCTGAAGCACGTCGACGATATTTTCGACCGCGTGTTTACGACGCCCAACGCGGAAGCTGCAGAATCCGCAGAGAAGGAGAATGCTCAGCGGGTTCTGCGTTGAATGTCGTGAAGGTTCGTTTTGGAGGAGCATCGCATGCGCGCGCGCGTGTTCGTGACGTTGAAGCCGTCCGTGTTCGACCCCCAGGGTAAAGTGATTGCCGACGCTCTGCACTCGCTCGGGTACGGCTCCGTCGACGATGTGCGGCAGGGAAAGTATTTCGAGCTCGACCTGGCGACGACCGAAGCGGTGCAGGCCAAGGCGCTCGCCGCCGAAGTCGCGGACAAGCTGCTGGCGAATCCGGTGATCGAGAGCTACCGTATCGAGATTGACTGAGCCATGAAATTCTCCGTCATCGTTTTTCCCGGATCCAATTGCGATCACGACGCGCACCACGCGGCGCAGGACGTGCTCGGCCAGCAGGCGGAGTGTATCTGGCACAAGGACACCGACCTGAAGGGTGCCGACGTCGTGATTCTTCCCGGCGGCTTCGCACATGGCGATTACCTGCGAACCGGCGCGATGGCGCGCTTCTCGCCGATCATGGGCGCCGTTCGGGCGTTCGCGGAGCGCGGCGGCCCGGTGATCGGCATCTGCAACGGCTTTCAGGTGCTGCTCGAGGCGGGCCTTCTCCCCGGCGCGATGCTGCGGAACCGCAGCCTGAAATATCAATGCGAGTACGTGCACGTCCGCGTCGAGCAGGTGGACACGCCATTCACGTGCGCCGCCACGCCAGGGCAGGTACTGCGCATTCCGATCGGCCACGGCGAAGGCAATTACTTCGCCCCTCTGGACGTGCTCCACACGCTCGAAGCGAATCGGCAGGTGGTGCTGCGTTATACCAGCGCCACCGGCGATGCGGGGGATCAGTGGAACCCGAATGGATCGGCGAACGGCATTGCCGGTCTCTGCAACGAGTCGCGCAACGTCGTCGGCATGATGCCGCATCCGGAGCGCGCATGCGAGTCGATCCTGCGCGGCGGCACCGACGGCCTCGTCATTCTTGAATCTGTCGTGAAGTGGGTCACCGAATCGCGTCAGCCGGAACGGCTTGCGCTGCATACGTCATGATCGATCCGCAAGTGCTCGAACGGCACGGCCTCAAGCCGGATGAATACGAGCGCATCGTCGCGTTCATGGGGCGCGAGCCCAACCTGACGGAGCTCGGGATTTTTTCGGTGATGTGGTCGGAGCACTGCAGTTACAAGAGCTCGCGGGTGCATCTGCGCACGCTGCCGACCGAAGGTCCGCAGGTGCTGCAAGGGCCTGGCGAAAACGCGGGCGCGATCGACATCGGCGACGGACTCGCGGCCGTGTTCAAGATCGAATCGCACAACCATCCGTCGTTCATCGAACCGTATCAGGGTGCGGCGACCGGCGTGGGCGGCATCATCCGCGACATTTTCACGATGGGCGCGCGGCCGATCGCGCTGATGAACTCGCTGCGCTTCGGCGAGCTCGACACGCCAGCGACGGCACGTCTGCTCGAAGGCGTAGTCGCCGGCATCGCGGGCTACGGCAACAGCATCGGCATTCCCACGCTCGGCGGTGAGATTGGGTTCGAGCCGCTCTATGCCGGCAACCCGCTCGTGAACGTCTTCTGCCTCGGCCTCGCGAAGCAGTCGGACATCGTCAAAGGCGTCGCCTCGGGTGTCGGCAACGCGGTGTATTACGTGGGCGCGAAGACCGGACGCGACGGCATCCACGGCGCGACCATGGCATCCGCGGAGTTCGACGAGTCGTCTGCGGACAAGCGTCCGGCGGTGCAGGTCGGCGATCCGTTCATGGAGAAGCTGCTGCTCGAGGCGTGCCTCGAGGTGATGCAGACCGACGCGCTGATCGGCATTCAGGACATGGGCGCGGCGGGGCTGACGTGTTCGACCACCGAGATGGGATCGCGCGGCGGCGCCGGCGTCGAGATCGACGTGTCGCTCGTGCCGCAGCGTGAGAGCGGCATGACGCCGTATGAAATCATGCTGTCGGAATCACAGGAGCGGATGCTGCTCGTCGCCAAGCGCGGCCGCGAAGCCGAGGTCGAGCGCGTGTTCGAGAAATGGGATCTGCACGCCGTGCACATCGGGCACGTCACCGCTGACGGCCTGCTCCGCGTGAAGGATCACGGCGCGGTGGTGGCCGAGATTCCGAATCGGGCGCTGACCGACGAAGCGCCGGTCTATCACCGAGCGATGTCGCCGCCCGATTACCTGGCCGAAGCGCAGAAGCTGGATCTCGACGCGCTGGCGCGCTCGGCTAACGCCTTCGCGCTACAGCCGAGCGCAGAGCCCTCTGACGTAGCGCGAAGGCTTCAGCCGAGCGACGTTCTCCTCGCGCTGCTCGGGTCGCCGACGATTGGCAGCAAGCGCTGGGTCTATCAGCAGTACGACCACATGGTGCAGACCAATACGGTGAACATCCCCGGATTGGGCGCAGGCGTCGTACGTATCAAGGGCACCGATCGCGCGCTCGCGATGTCGGTCGACGGCAACGGTCGATATTGCTATCTGGACCCGCATCGTGGCGCGATGCTCGCGGTGGCGGAAGCGGCGCGCAATGTCGCGTGCGCCGGCGCTCGGCCCCTTGCCGCCACCAACTGTCTCAACTTCGGGAACCCGGAGCGCCCGGCAATCATGTGGCAGTTCGCACAGGCGGTCGAGGGAATCGGCGCGGCCTGCCGCGCGCTCGATGTGCCAATCACCGGCGGCAATGTCAGCCTGTACAACGAAACCGACGGCCGCGCCATTTATCCCACGCCGGTGATCGGCGTCGTCGGATTGCTCGAGCACGCGGATCGTGCGATGACGCGCCGTTTTCAGGATGCCGGCGACGTGATCGTGCTGCTCGGCGAGGGACGCGGCGAGCTGGGAGGGAGCGAGTATCTCAAGATCGTGCACCGCATTGTGCGCGGTATGCCGCCCTCGCTCGATTTGACGGCGGAACGCGCGCTGCAGGCGCTGGTCGTCGCGCTCGCCGACGCACGGCTCATCCGGTCGGCGCACGACTGCTCGGACGGCGGCCTCGCGGTGGCGCTTGCCGAGTGCTGCTTCGACACGAACGGCATCGGCGCCGACGTATCGATCCCGGCGGTGAACGTCGCACGCGATCCGCAGATCGATATCGCCGCAGCGCTGTTTGGCGAATCGGCCTCGCGTGTGATCGTCTCCCTCGCGACCGACGCCCTCGCCGGCGTGCTGGAGCGCTCGGCCGCGGCGCAGGTCCCGGCTCTGGTCATCGGTCAAACCGGGGGCAATCGGCTGCACATCGCGGTGGGCGGAGCCACCGCCGTCGATCTTTCCGTGGATGCCGCCGAGCGCACATGGGCGTCGGCCGTGTCGCGGTATTTCAAGAAGCACGCGGCGTGATGCAGGACAAGTTCAAGGACGAATGCGGTGTCTTCGGCATCTTCGGTCATCCCGAAGCGGCCAACATGACGTACCTCGGGCTATACGCGCTGCAGCACCGCGGTCAGGAGAGCGCCGGCATCGCGGCGTCTGATGGCACGCAGGTACGCATTTCGCGCGAGATGGGATATGTCGCCGACGTCTTCGACAGCGAAACGCTCTCGAAGCTGCACGGGTCGCTGGCGATCGGGCACGTGCGGTACTCCACCGCCGGCGAAAGCAAGCTGCTCAACGCGCAGCCGATCCTGATCGACTGCGCGCACGGGCAGATCGGCATCTGCCACAACGGCAACATCGTGAACGCGCGCGAACTGCGCGACGATCTCGTGCGCCGAGGATCGATCTTTCAATCGAACAGCGACACCGAAGTGATCCTGCACCTCTACGCGCGCTCGCGCGCGGCGAGCGTGGAGGACGCGATCGTCGAATCCGTCGCGCAGGTCCAGGGCGCGTTCTCCCTGGCCATGTTGACCAAGGACAAGCTCATCGCCGTCCGCGATCCGCACGGCTTCCGTCCCCTCGCGCTCGGCCGTCTGGACGATGCGTGGGTGGTCGCGTCGGAGACGTGCGCGATGGATTTGATCGGCGCCACCTACGTGCGCGACGTCGAGCCCGGCGAGGTGGTCGTCATCAGCGCCGCCGGCCTCCGTTCGATGAAACCGTTTCCGCCGGCTCCGCTCGCCCACTGCATCTTCGAGCACGTGTATTTCGCGCGGCCCGACAGCTACGTGTTCGGCCGCAGCGTCAACGAAGTGCGGACGGAGCTCGGACGCATCATGGCGCGTGAACAGCCGGTCGACGCCGACGTCGTCGTGCCGGTGCCCGATTCGGGCGTGTGTGCCGCGATGGGCTACGCCGAGCAGTCGGGCGTGCCGCTCCGGATGGGCCTGATCCGCAATCACTACGTCGGCCGCACCTTCATTCAGCCGCAATCCTCGATCAGGCACTTCGGCGTGAAGGTGAAGCTCAATCCGGTCCGCAGCATCCTCGCGGGCAAACGCGTGGTGCTGGTCGACGACTCGATCGTTCGCGGCACGACGAGCCGCAAGATCGTTCGGATGGTGCGCGCTGCGGGGGCCAAGGAAGTGCACGTGCGCATCAGTTGTCCGCCGACGATTTCTCCGTGCTTCTACGGCGTCGACACCCCGAGCGCGTCGGAGCTGATCGCGGCGACACACACGGTGCCGGAAATCCGCGAGTTCCTCGAGGCCGACAGCGTCGCGTATCTCACGCTCGAAGGATTGATGAGCGCCGTGGGATCGAGCCGCGGATCCTACTGCAGCTCCTGCTACACCGGCGTCTATCCGGTGGCGATTCCGCGCGACGAGGCGAACTATCTCCAGCTCGCGCTCAAGCTCGATAAGGAAGCGGTCGCGAAGTAGCGCCGATGATTCGACTGTTTTTCTTTTGTGTGCTGTGTGTCCTGTGTGGCGGCACCGCAGCGCGGGCACAGGAGCCCCCGGCGCCGCAGGCCGTTTCCCCCGCGCAACTCACCGCCGCGATCGACAAGCTCGGCGATCTCGACTACGCGACGCGCACGGCGGCATCGCGCACCATCCGTCGAACGCCTCCGGAGCAGGCCGTCCTCGCCTTGCTGCGCGCGGTGGACGAGCACCCGGACGGCTACGTACGGTATCGCGCGCTCGTGCTGCTCACGGGATTCAACGATCCGCGCACGAAGGATTCGATGCGCGCGTCGATCGCGAGTCCGAACGACCGCCTGCGTACGGTGAGCTACAGCTACTTCGAGCACAATCCGGATCGCAGCATGACTGCCGAGCTCATCAAAGCGCTCGACAAGGAGCAAGGGGAGTTCGTACGCCCCGCGCTCGTCCGCGCGGCGGCGGCGCTGGCGGTGCAGGAGCCGGCGATCCGCCCAGCCGTGCTGCGCGAAGTGAATCGCGGCGAAGATTTTTTCCGCAGCGCCGTCATCGAAGCGCTCGGCGACTACAAGGCGACCTATGCGTTCGATGCGATCGTCGCCGTCGCCAAGCTCGATGGTCCGCTCCAGGACGATGCGGCGCTGGCGCTCGGAAAGATCGGCGACAAACGCGCCTTGACCACGATCGCCGCCATCCAGCACAGCGCTCCGCGCGCGGCGCAGCCGTCGATCGCGACGGCGATCTGCCTGCTCGGGCAGAACTGCGAATCGCACGAGAACTACCTGACCGAAACGCTCCAGTTCGCCGACAAGAACCTGGGGTTTCAGGAGTTGCTCCGCGGCGCAGCCGCGGGCTTGGGCGTGCTGGCGATTGCCGGGCACCGTGAAGCGGCGGAATCGTTGTTCGAGATCGGCGTGCCGTCGCGCGATCCCACCCGTGCGCCGGTCGCGCTCGCGCTGGCGACGATTGCGCTCAGGGACACGCCGCTGATGATGTCAATCCTCGAAGCCAAGACGGATCGCGTTGGCGCCCTCGGCCTGCTCGCGGAGGGGTTCGACATGCTCGAGGAGGATCTCGACAAGGAGCGGTTCTTCGCGGCGGTGCGTCGCGCGTACTGGGCGGCCGCCGCCGGATCGCCGACGCGCGAGTTGATGCAGACGCTGATCGGCAAACTGGATTTCTAGTGGCGAAGCCTGAATCCGGAATTCAGAATCACCCCGCGGCCACCAGCTATCGCGATGCGGGCGTCGACATCGACGCGGGCAACGACACCGTGCGTCGAATCAAAGGGCTCGCGCGCTCGACATTCACCGCGGGTGTCCTGTCCGAGATCGGATCGTTCGGCGGTCTGTTCGCGCTGGATCGCGACCGTTTTCGAGAGCCGGTGCTGGTGTCGAGCGCCGACGGCGTCGGCACGAAGCTGAAGGTCGCCTTCATGACGGGGCGGCACGACACGGTGGGCGCCGATCTCGTCAACCACTGCGTCAACGACATCCTCGTGCAGGGCGC
>Ga0070679_100002745_pt1 | contig 16027 bp, 13 predicted proteins | sample KBSC63BmetaG_FD_65652 | JGI IMG/M metagenome (GOLD analysis project Ga0070679, IMG submission 65652) | Corn rhizosphere microbial communities from Kellogg Biological Station, Michigan, USA - KBS C6-3B metaG | ecosystem: Host-associated > Plants > Roots > Rhizosphere | place: USA: Michigan... | reverse complement strand
CCGGCGTCGTTCCACCGGGCGGGTGCCCCGCGCCGGTTCCGGGATACGGCGGGCAGGTGACACACCCTGACCAGCACGGCGTCGCCGTCGTCGACCAGGGCTCTGGCGCGACGCGGCTCTGGATCGGCAACGACGGCGGCATCTTCCGCCAGGACCATGCGTCCGGCGCGGCGTTCGCGAACGGCGCCTGGACCTCCGCCGCGCACCTGAACGAGCTGCTCCCCTACCGAGCGGTCGAAGGCGGCAACGGCGAGATCGTCGCCGGTCTTCAGGACAACGGCACCAACCTCTACCCGCCGGGCAGCCACAACTCCTACGAGATCTGCGGTGGCGACGGCACGTGGGTCGGCGTCGACAGCAAGAACCCGAACGTCTTCTACTGCAACGACAACGGCGGGACCTACGTCACGACCGACGGTGGCAGGACGACGTCCGAGATCGACCCTTGCCCCGCGACCGGCGCGTGTGGCGAGCCGTCGTTCGAGCCGGGCGCGACGGCGATGGATCCGTTCAACAGCAACCACCTCGTCATCGCGACGTCGGTCGTCTTCGAGTCGACGAAGGGCCCCAACACCAGCGGCGGCAACAGCGTCACCGACACGGGTGACTGGGTGCAGGTCTTCGACCTCGGCTCGACGCCGGACGGCACCGGACGGCTCGCCGAGGCGACCGACGTCAACGGTGCGTCGATGTACGTCGGCGCGTGCGCCGTCTGCCAGTCGTCGGTGAAGGCGCCCATCAAGTCGCTCGACCGCGCGCTCGCCACCAACGTCAAGCCGGGCTGCACCGCGAAGATCGGCACGTCCAACTGCTGGCACTTCGCCAAGCTCATCGGGATGCCGCCGCGCCAGATCTACGGCGTGGCCGCGGACCCGTCGAACGTGAAGCGGGTCTACATCGCCACGATCGTCCCGAGCGTCATCCGGGTCGACTTCGGCGGTGCCGCCGCGGCCCGCGTGCTGATGAGCACCGACGCCGGCGACCACGTCAAGGACGTCTCCGGCAACCTGCCGCGCGGCAACGTCTGGGACATCAAGGTGGCCGGTGGCCGCGTCTACGCCGCCACCGACTTCGGCGTGTTCACCGCAAAGGTCGGCAGCGCGACGTGGCAGCGGCTCGGCACGGGCATGCCCGTCGTACGGGTCTTCGGGCTCAACTTCTCCGCCAACCGCAAGGACCTCGTCGCCGCCACCTACGGCCGCGGCGTCTGGATCTATCCGTTGGCGGCGAGCGGGATGTCCGCGGCCCTTCCGGCGAGGAGCTCGTCCGGCGGCCACTCGTCGTCGGGCAGCGGTCCGACGCTGGCCACCACGGGCGGGTCGGCCGGAATGTCGCTGGCCGGCCTGGTGCTCATCGGCGCCGGCGTGTGGCTCCGCCGTCGCCAGTCCAGGCGGAGCGCCACCTAACGGCGAGCCCGAGGATCAGACCGGCGGCAGCAAGCGATGCCGCCAGCCGGCGGCGTTGCTCGACCACGTCTTGTGGCACTCGCACACCGGCACGTCGCAGCTCCGCAACGGTGACGTGCTGGGGCATTGGCTGGTAGGCGTACCAGCCGAAGTCGTGGTAGCGCGGCACCAGCGCGTTGCCCGTGACGCCATTGGCGTGCAGCGGCCACAGCGCGATCACGAGGCCGGCGACCACTCCGGCGAGTGCGAGCGCGAGGGCGGAAACCCGCTGCGTCATGCGGGCAGTATCGCCGTAGCCTGGCGCCCGTGCCTTTCACCTATCCGTCCACCCGCGGCGACGACACCGTGGACGTCCTGCACGGCGAGTCCGTCGCCGATCCCTACCGCTGGCTCGAGGACACCTGGTCGCCCGAGACCGCGGAGTGGGTCAAGCTGCAGAACGAGCTGACCGAGAGCGTCCTGTCGACCCTGCCGAACCGCGCTGAGATCCGCGACCGGCTGACGCAGGTATGGGACTACCCGCGCGTCGGCGTGCCGAGTGAGCGAGGCGGTCGCTGGTTCCAGCAGCGCAACAGCGGCCTGCAGCCCCAGGCAGTGCTCTACGTTCTGAGCGGGCCGGACGACGAGGGGCGCGTGCTGCTCGACCCCAACACCTTGTCCGAGGACGGCACGGTCGCACTCATGTCGTGGACGGTGAGCAGCGACGGCCGCTTGCTGGCGTACGCGACGAGCGCATCCGGCTCCGACTGGATGACCTGGCGCATCCGCGACATCGAGACCGGCGTCGACACCGACGACCTGCTCGAGTGGTCGAAGTTCTCCGACGCGGCGTTCGATGCCGGCGCAACGACGCTGCTCTACGTCGCATTCGACGCACCGGAAGCCGGTCGCGAGTTCCTCGAGCAGTCGCGAATCCCACGGCTGATGCGACACCGGCTCGGCAGCGCGCAGGCGGACGACTCGCTCGTGTTCACCGCGCCCGATCAGCTCGAGTGGGGGGTGCACGTCAAATCTTCCGACGACGGCCGCTACCTCCTGATGAACATCAGCCGTGGAACGTTCCCGGAGAACCAGCTGCACGTGCTCGACCTCACCCGCCCCGACGCAGAGCTGATCGCACTCGCCGGCGACTTCAGCGCGCAGGTGGATGTCGCCGGTAACGTCGGCACGACGTTCTTCCTGGTGACAGACGAAGGTGCCGAGCGCCGGCGGATCGTTGCGGTCGATGCGGGCAACCCGGCGAAGGAGCAATGGCGCGAGGTCGTCGCCGAGGCTGACGACACGCTGGAGTCGGCGTCGGTCTACGGCGGCCGGCTGGTCGCGCACTACCTGCGCGACGCGCACTCACGGCTCGCGGTCTTCGACCTGGACGGCAACGCAGTCGACGACATTCCGCTGCCTGGCATCGTGACTGTGACGGAGACCTCGGGCCACAACGACTCCGCACTTGTGCACTTCACGACGACGTCGTTCACCGACTCCGGCTCCCTCTGGGCCCACGACCTCGACACGCGGAGCACGCGGCAGCTTCCGACCGGTCGCTCCGCCGTCGACGTCGACGCACTCGTCACCGAGCAGGTCTTCCTACCCTCAGCCGACGGAACGCGCATCCCCGTGTTCCTCGTGCATCGCCGTGACGTGACCCCGACGGGTGACGTGCCTGTGCTCCTCTACGGCTACGGCGGGTTCAACATCCCGCTCACGCCCGCGTTCTCCGCGCTGCGCGCGGTCTGGGCCGAACGCGGTGGGCTGCTGGCCGTCGCGAACCTTCGTGGCGGCGGCGAGTACGGCCGGGCGTGGTACGACGCCGGCCGGCTCGCCAACAAGCAGAACGTGTTCGACGACTTCTGCGCCGTCGCGCGCTGGCTCGGCGGTGACAGCGGCTGGTCCCGCGCCGACCGCATCGCCATCCACGGCGGCTCGAATGGCGGGCTGCTCGTCGGCGCCTGCCTCACGCAGCACCCGGAGCTGTTCGGCGCCGCCGCGCCGGCCGTCGGAGTGCTCGACATGTTGCGCTTCCACCTGTTCACGATCGGCTGGGCATGGACCAGCGACTACGGCTCGCCAGATGATGCCGAGGCCTATGGGTGGCTGCGCGCCTACTCGCCGCTGCACAACATCCGGCCGGGCACGGCGTACCCCGCCACCCTCGTCCTCACCGGTGACCACGACGACCGGGTCGCACCCGGCCACTCGTTCAAGTTCGCGGCCGCCCTGCAGGCGGCCCAGGCGGGCGATGCGCCTGTGCTGATCCGGGTGGAGACGTCAGCCGGTCATGGCGCAGGGAAGCCGACGCAGAAGGTGATCGAAGAGGCCGCTGACCTGGTCGCTTTCGTCGAGCACGCGCTGGGGGTTGGGTCCGAACCGACGGTTTGAGAGGATCGGGCGCATGTCCGTGACTCAGGATCGCGCCCGCACGTCCGGCGAGCAGACGTTCGACTCCCTCTCCCCCGCCACCGGCGAGGTCGTCGCCACCTTCCCGGTGCACACCGAGGCCGAGGTGCGCGAGGCTGTGCAGCGCGCGCGCAAGGCGTCGCAGTGGTGGCAGGGACTCGGGTACGACGGCCGCAAGCAGCGCCTGATGGCGTTCGCGCGGGTGCTCACCCACCGCCGCGACGAGCTGCTCGACCTCGTCTCCCGTGAGAACGGCAAGCCGCAGGTCGACGCGTTCATCGAGCACGTGCTCGCGCTCGAGCACCTCGCGTGGGCCGCGAAGCACGCACACAAGATCATGAAGCCGCGCAAGGTCAGCGGGTCGATGATGCTCGCCAACGTGACGCCGATCCTCGAGTACCAACCGCTCGGCGTCGTCGGCGTGATCGGTCCGTGGAACTACCCCGTGTTCACGCCGATGGGCTCCATCGTCTACGCGCTCGCCGCCGGCAACGCGGTCGTGTTCAAACCGAGTGAGTACACGCCGGCCGTCGGGGTCTTCCTCGCCGATGCGTTCCGCGAGGCGGTGCCGGAGCAGCCGGTGTTCCAGGTCGTCACCGGCTTCGGTGAGACCGGCGCAGCGCTGTGCCGTGCCGGCGTCGACAAACTGGCGTTCACCGGCTCCGCACCGACCGGCAAGAAGATCATGGCCGCGTGCGCCGAGACGCTGACCCCCGTTGTGCTCGAGCTCGGCGGAAACGACCCGCTGCTCGTCGACGACGACGCCGACGTACGCGCCGCTGCGCGCGCGGCCGTGTGGGGCGGCTGCTCCAACGCCGGACAGACGTGCATCGGCGTCGAGCGCGTCTACGTCGTAGACGCCGTCTACGACCAGTTCGTCGACGAGGTCGTGAAGGCAGCGGAGCCGGTCAAGGCCGGCGACGGCGCGGCGCTCGGACCGATGACGATGCCGAAGCAGATTGACATCGTGAAGGCGCACATCGACGACGCCATCGAGCGCGGCGCCAAGCCCGTCGTCGGCGGGCCGCAAAGCGTGCGTGCGCCCTACATCGACCCCGTGGTCCTCGTGGATGTGCCGGACGACGCGCGGATGATGCGGGAGGAGACCTTCGGGCCGGTCCTCGCGATCAGCCGCGTGGGCTCGCTCGACGAGGCGGTCGACAAGGCCAACAGGACGTCGTACGGGCTCGGTGCGGCCGTCTACGGCAAGAAGCGGGCGTACGACGCGGCCCGGCGGATCCGCAGCGGCATGGCCAGCATCAACTCAGTTCTGTCCTTCGCCGGTTTCCCGGCGCTGCCGTTCGGCGGCGTCGGCGACTCCGGCTTCGGCCGGATCCACGGCGAGGACGGCCTGAAGGAGTTCACCCGGCCGAAGTCGATCGCGCGCCAGCGGTTCGCCCTCGGGCCGGACATGATGTCGTTCGAGCGCCCCGAGTGGCTGCCGAAGGTGGCAGCGAAGCTCGGCGACCTGCGGTTCGGCCGGGGCAGGTAGGCCTCAACTCGGGTCCCCTCGCGACCGATCTTTGACAGTGGATCGGTGACACGAGGGGGACCCGGCATGTCCGCGTACGGCAGGAACTTCAGCACGCGCCTGTTCATCCAGGCCGCGTTCACCGGGCTGCTCGCCCCGGTGGGCTCGCACGGTACGACTTGGCTCCTGGTCACCTTCGCGCTCGCCGCAGGCGCCGCCGCCGTCGGCGCGCTCGCGCACGGTGGTCACGAGAAGACCCGCGAGCTGGTCATGGGCTACGAGGCCGTCGCTGTTGCCGTCGGTGTCGTCGGTCTGCTGGGCCACCACTACATCCCCGGCACGATCGTCGGCGTCGCCGCGCTGATCACCGCCGCCAACCACCCGATGCCCCGGACTTCGACGGCCCAGTCCGCCATGCCCGAGGCCGCCAGGCCCGAGGCCGCCATGCCCGAGGCCGCCGCCATGCCCGGCGCCGTCCCGCCGGCGATGCCGGTCGACGCGTCCGTTGTGGCAGCTGTTCCCCAGTTCGCTGCTGCTCCCGCTCCGCAGTTCGCACCCGCGGTGCCGGCCCAGCCCGTCTACGAAGAGCCCGTCGCGCAGCCGGTGTTCGCCGCGGCCGAGCCGGTCGCCGAGGTCGCCCCGGTGGCCGAGCCGGAGCCGGTTGCGGAGCTCGAGCCGGAACCGGAACCGGAACCGGAGCCGGTTGCCGAGCCCACGCCGGCGGTCTCGGCCTACACCGGTGTGCGCGCGATGACGATCCTGCCCGGCCGCTGACCGGTCAGGAGTAGGCGACCGCGAACTGCAGCACCCGCCGGACGTACCAGTCGGCGTGGTTGTAGGCGAAGATCGCGGCGTACAGCGACTGCCCACCAAGACCCGCACCCCACGCGCAGAGGTAACGCGCGGCTGAGTAGATGGCGTCTGCGGGGTCCTGGATGTTGGCGACGCCGTCGCCGTCACCGTCCACGGCGTATGCAGCGAACGTCGACGGCAGGAACTGCATGGGGCCCATGGCGCCCTTGCTCGACGTCCGGTTGTCGGCGCCGTTGCGCGTCTCGACGGTGCCGATGGCGGCGAGCACGGTCCACGGAAGGCCGCGGCACGTGGCAGCCGCCGCGCGGTAGAGGCGGAGGTAGGCCTCCGGGATCATCGCGCGGGCGTAGGCGCTGATGACCATCTGGTCGACGTGCTGCGGCCGGACGAGGCGCACCTGCGCGTGGGATCCGAACACGGCGCGCAGGTCGGCGGTCAGCCCGCTGTCCGAGCGCTTCGGTGCGGAGACGATCACGACCCGTTGCGGCGTGAGGTGCAGTGCCGGCGAGAGCGACCGGTCGACGATGACCTGCGCGTTGCCCAGTCCGACGGTCGCGAACGCGCCGACCCGCAACGGCGTCGGAGCGGTGTGCTTCGCGGCGACCGGGATCGTCGCGCCGAGCAGCGACTGCATCCGGCCGGCGAGGGAGTAGTCGACGGTCATCTCGCCGCGTACGACGGAGGTCCACAGCGGCCGGGAGCGCGCGGTGAATCGCGGCGTGAAGCGGCGGACGCTGCCGACATCGACACCAAGAACGCGCACCGACGTATGCGGGTTGAGGTAGACCCGGCCGAGATCGGCCACGGCCAGCGCCCTCACGCCGGCGAGGTGGTGCGCCCTGCGCAGCTGCCGCGCAGTGACCGAGTGCGGCATCGTGACCACGGCATCGGGCCGGGTGAGGCGGCGCAACGGCGGGACGGCGCGGGGGTCGGGTGCGGGCAGCGAGCGGTCGACCTGTTGTGCGGCGGGCCGGACCGCGTGCGGCTTTGCGGGCGCGTGCCCACCCAGACCGACGGCACCGGCAACGCCGGTGACGGTCAGCAGGGCTGCGGTGACCCCCCCGACCACCACGGTCTTCTTGCGGGTCATCTGTGCTCAATTACGACGGCAGGGCGAGATCTCCTGCCCCGGCCGCGACCAAGATCTCGTGCAACGCGTCCCACAACGCGGGGTTACCCACCAGCGTGACGTGGCTACCGGGGCCTCGTCCGAGCAGCCCGTCGACCCGCGCCCCCGCCTCGCGGGCGATGACGGTGCCGGCGCACCAGTCCCACGGGTGCATTCCCGCCTCGTAGAACGCATCGACCCGGCCTGCGGCGACGCTGCATAGGTCGACGGCGGCCGAACCGGCACGGCGGATGTCACGGACCCGGGGCAGCATCTGCCGGACGACCTCGGCCTGAGCCGCGCGCAGGCGCGCGTCGTACCCGAAGCCGGTCGCGAGCAGCGCGAACGCAGGGTCGGGCTGGGTCGTGCAGCGGATCGGTTCGCCGTTGCAGGTTGCGCCGCCGCCCTTCGTGGCGACGAACAGCTCGTCGCGGGGCACGTCGAGCACGGCGCCGGCCACCGGGACACCGTCGACCATCGCACCCACGGAGACGGCGTACGGTGCGAGGCCGTAGAGGTAGTTGACCGTGCCGTCGAGCGGGTCGACGTACCAGACGACATCGCTCGTCGCGCTGCTGTCGCCGCTCTCCTCGGCGACGACCCGATCGCCGGGCCGGAGCTCGCGCAGGCCCTCGAGGACGACCTTCTCCGCAGCCCGGTCCATCACGGTCACCACGTCGGTGGGCGTCGTCTTGCTCTGCGTGCCGAGGTCGGCGGGCCGGCGCCGCAGCACGCCACCCGCGGCGCGGACGAGCTCAGCGGCGACCTTGGCGAGCTGATCGTGGTCCGGCATGAGCCCCATCCTTGCGAAAGCGGCCGGCGTACGCCGCGCCGACCTACGATCGGTACGTGACCCTGCCCCGGTCGGCGCTGCTGGACCGGATCCGCGCGTCCGTGATCGGTGACGACACGCTGATGGACGGGCCCTACGGGCCGCGGCGCGTGACGTACGCCGACTACACCGCGAGTGGGCGGGCCCTGACGTTCATCGAGGACTTCATCCGGCACGAGGTGCTGCCGCGTTATGCCAACACGCACACCGAGGCGTCGGGGACGGGGCTGCAGACCACCCGGCTGCGGGAGGACGCCCGCCGGATCATCCGCGACGCGCTCGGCGGTGACGACGACACGCTGGTCATCTTCACCGGGTCGGGCACGACGGGCGCGATCGACAAGCTGGTGCGCATCCTCGAGCTCCGGTCCGGCGTACGGCCGCCGGTGGCGCAGCGACCGGTCGTGTTCGTCGGGCCGTTCGAGCACCACTCCAACGAGCTGCCGTGGCGCGAGTCGATCGCCGACGTGGTGCAGATTCCGGAGGACTACGACGGGCATCTCGACCTGTCGGTGTTGGAGTCGCGACTGCTGGAGTACGCCGACCGGCCGCTGCGGATCGGCTCATTCTCCGCGGCGTCGAACGTCACCGGCATCGTCACCGACACGATCCGTGTGACGAAGCTGCTGCACTCGCACGGCGCGTTGTCGTTCTGGGACTTCGCGGCGGCGGCGCCGTACGTCGACATCACGATGTGTCCGGCCGACGAGCCCTCGGCCTACAAGGACGCGGTGTTCCTGTCGCCGCACAAGATGATCGGCGGTCCTGGCACACCCGGCGTGCTGGCGGTGCGGCGGTCGTTGGTGAGCAACGCGGTGCCGACGGTGCCAGGTGGTGGGACGGTCGCCTACGTCAACCCGTTCGAGCACGTCTACCTCGACGACCCGATCGCGCGGGAGGAGGGCGGCACGCCGGACATCGTCGGGTCGATCCGGGCCGGGCTGGTGTTCCAGCTGAAGCAGGCGGTCGGCGTGCCGGTGATCCGCGCCGCTGAGGAGGCGCTGTTGCAGCGCGCGGTCTCTGCCTGGTCAGCGGAGCCGGCGATCGAGATCCTCGGTAACGTCGACGCCGAGCGGCTGTCGATCCTGTCCTTCGTCGTACGCCGGCCGGGCGGACGCTATCTGCACCACAACTTCGTCGTCTCGCTGCTCAACGACCTGTTCGGCATCCAGTCGCGTGGTGGCTGCTCGTGCGCCGGGCCTTACGGCCATCGCCTGCTCGGCATCGACCTCGAACGCTCGCACGCGTTCGAGCGCGAGATCACGCACGGCTGTGAGGGCATCAAGCCGGGGTGGGTGCGGGTGAACTTCACCTACTTCCTGGACGAGCAGGTGGCGGACTACATCATCTCCGCGGTGATGTTCGTCGCGCGGCATGGTGCGCGCTTCCTCGGCGATTACCTCTTCGACGAGCACACCGGGTTGTGGCATCACCGGCTCGGTCCGGTCGAGCCGCCGCTGCGGCTGTCCGACGTCGGTTATGACGCCGACACCGGCGCGATGACGTATCCGCAGCACGAGCTGATGGCCGACGTCTCGGTGCTGAAGCAGCACCTGGTCGACGCGCAGCGGCTGGCCGAGGAGCGCGAAGAACCCTGCTGCGACGACCCGACGGGTATGCGCGAGGACTTCGAAGCCCTGCGCTGGTTCGACCTACCCCGCGCCAGCCTCCCCACCTAGCCAATCGCCGCCAATTGCGTGCTGATGCGCGTATACGCGCATCAGCACGCAATCCTTGTCCACAGATCGCCGTCATGAGGGCCGCCGCGACGCCAGCGGGCGCAATCTGGCCGAATGGCGCGCCGACTTGTGATCACGCCCGCACTCGCCGCGCTGCTCGACAGGCAGGATGGCGTCATCGCCGTGGAACAGCTAGCCGCGCACGGTTTCGACGCCGGAGCCATCTACCGGCGGATCAAGAGCGGTCAGTGGTGTCGGTTGCTACCAGGTGTGGTTGTGTCCGCCAACGGAGAGCCGACGCGAAGGCAACGCCTCGTTGCCGCCTGGCTGTTCGGCGGCGAAGGTGCCGCGATTGACGGCATCGACGCATGTGCCTGGCACGGCCTTGTTCCCCCGAGACCCTTCGACGCGCCCGTGCACGTCGTGGCGCCCTGGGGGGCAGCGGGCGCGAGGACGCGGGACTTCGTCGTCGTTCGGCGCAGCTTGGCGGATATTCCTGTCGGTGGCTGCGGGATCGTGCCATACGTCGACGTCCCAACGGCGCTCGTGGTCGGGGCGAGAAACCTCGAGTCAAGTCGCGACGCGACCGGCCTCTTGGCGCGTGGACTCCAGCAGGGCCGCGTGAGCGTGCACGAACTGCTCGTGGCCCGCGAACGCATCGGAGACAAGTGGTGCGCACGCCTCGATGCGGCCTTGCGCACCGTCGGCGTGGGGTTGCGCTCGCCGGCAGAGAAGGACCATCGAGACCTGGTCCTGACGAGTCGCGTGCTACCCGAGCCGCTGTGGAACCAATGGCTCGATCTCGGCGATGGCGGCTACCCCATCTGCGCTGATGCGCTGTGGGAAGACGTAGGCATGGTCAACGAAGTGCTCGGGCGGAGGTACCACGCCTGGGCGCAGCAGTTCGAGTCGACTGAGGCCCGTCGCGCTCGGCAGGTGGCTGCCGGGCTGATCGTCCAGGGCTGCACTGCAACTCAGACTCGACACGATGGCAAGGGAGTGCTCCATCGACTTGAGCGCACCTATGTGCGGAACGCGGGCCGGGGAATGCCTCCGGGCGTCAGGCTGATCGACCCACCCGCAGCAATTGCGTGCTGATGCGCGTATACGCGCATCAGCACGCAATTGACGTTCGGCGATTGGTTACTTCTTGCGGCGGGTGCGGGCGATCGCCCAGGCGAGGAAGCCGACCCCGGCAGCCGCTCCTACTGCTGGCAGGGCCATCTTGACCTGTTCGGCAGCCTGGGGCACCGATGGACCGAGCACGCCGACCTTGGACGCCGACGCCTCCGGCTTCGGCGGCGGGACGATGCGCGTGGTCTCGGTCGAGGCGGTCGTCGCCGGCGTCAACACTGCCGTCGCCGTCGAGGCCGCGACACCTGCGGCGGCGGGCGCGGTCACCGGCCCACCCGGACGCTTGATCGGCGACGGACCGCTGCCACCGGCCGGCCCCACCGGACGGCGGTCCTTGCGCCGGCCGAGGAACGGGATCAGCACGGGGTCGTACTTCGCGTCGACCACACGCTCCTTCAACGGGATGATGCCGTTGTCGGTGATGTGGATGCCCTCCGGGCAGACCTCGGTGCAGCACTTCGTGATGTTGCAGTAGCCGAGACCCTCGTCCTCCTGCGCCATCTTGCGGCGGTCGAGCGTGTCGAGCGGGTGCATGTCGAGCTCGGCGTAGCGGATGAAGAACCGCGGCCCGGCGAACGCCGGCTTGTTCTCCTCGTGGTCACGCACGACGTGGCAGGTGTTCTGGCAGAGGAAGCACTCGATGCACTTGCGGAACTCCTGGCCCCGCTCGACGTCGACCTGCGCCATCCGGAACTTGCCGCCCTTGTTGTCGTGCGGCGGCGCGAACGCCGGCACCTCACGCGCCTTCTCGTAGTTGAAGGTGACATCGGTGACGAGGTCGCGGATCACCGGGAACGCGCGCATCGGCGTCACGGTGATCGTCTCGGTCGGGTCGAACGTCGAAAGCCGCGTCATGCACATCAGTCGCGGCTTGCCGTTGATCTCCGCGCTGCACGAGCCGCACTTGCCCGCCTTGCAGTTCCAACGGACGGCAAGGTCAGGTGCCTGCTCGGCCTGCAGCCGGTGGATCGCGTCGAGGACGACCTCGCCTTCCTCGACCGGCACGTTGTACGACGTGAAGTCGCCGCCGGACGCGTCGCCGCGCCACACCCGCAGGTTCAGGTCATAGCCCATGACTCAGTGCGTCTCCTCGAACAGCGTCTTCAGGTCGTCCGGCATCTCGGGCAGCGTCTTCTTGTCGAGCGAGATCTTCCCGTTGCGCTCGGTGAGAACGAGGTTGATCTTGCCCCAGTGGTCATAGTCGGTGGCCGGGTAGTCGTCACGGGTGTGACCGCCACGGCTCTCGGTGCGCTCGAGCGCCGCCTTCGCGATGCACTCCGACACCGTCAGCATCGCCCGCAGGTCGAGCGCGGTGTTCCAGCCTGGGTTGTACTCCCGCCCGGTGCCGCTGACCGAGACGTTCTTCGCCCGGTCCTTGAGCCGCTCGATCTCCTTCAGCGCCCGCTCCAGCTCGTCGCCCTTGCGGATGATGCCGACGAGGGACTGCATGTGCTCCTGCAGGTCCTTCATCACGGAGTAGGGGTTCTCGCCGCCCGGGTTGGTGAAGGGCGCCAGCGCCTCGTGCTCGGCCGATGACAGGTCGGACTCGCTGACCCGTGGCCGCGACGACAGCCCGGCGGCGTACGACGCCGCGCTCTCGCCCGCCCGCTTGCCGAACACCAGAAGGTCGGACAGCGAGTTGCCGCCGAGCCGGTTGGACCCGTGCATGCCGCCGGAGACCTCACCCGCGGCGTAGAGACCCGGGACGATGGCCGCCTGCGTGTCCGCGTCGACCTCGACGCCACCCATCACGTAGTGGCAGGTCGGGGCGACCTCCATCGGCTCCTTGGTGATGTCGACGTCACCGAGCTCCTTGAACTGGTGGTACATCGACGGCAGCCGCCGCTTGATGTCCTCCGCCGACCGCCGCGAAGCGATGTCGAGGAACACCCCACCGTGCGGTGAACCGCGGCCCGCCTTGATCTCGGAGTTGATGGCGCGAGCGACCTCGTCACGCGGCAGCAGCTCCGGCGGCCGCCGGTTGTTGATGTGGTCGGCGTACCACGCGTCGGCTTCCTTCTCGTTGTCCGCGGTCTCCGCTTTGAAGAAGTCCGGGATGTAGTCGAACATGAAGCGCTTGCCTTCGCTGTTGCGAAGCACGCCGCCCTCACCGCGCACCGACTCGGTGATGAGGATGCCCTTCACCGACGGCGGCCAGACCATGCCGGTCGGGTGGAACTGGACGAACTCCATGTTGATGAGCGACGCACCGGCCCACAGGGCCATCGCGTGACCGTCGCCGGTGTATTCCCACGAGTTCGACGTCACCTGGAACGACTTGCCGATGCCACCGGTGGCGAGCACGATCGCCGGCGCGGTGAACGTGATGAAGCTGCCGGTCTCGCGCCAGTAGGCGAAGGCCCCGGCGATCTTGTTGCCGTCCTTGAGCAGCCGCGTGACCGTGCACTCCATGAACACGTCGATGCCGAGATGTACGGCGCGCTGCTGCAGGGTGCGGATCATCTCGAGGCCGGTGCGGTCTCCGATGTGCGCGAGCCGGGCGTAGCGGTGACCACCGAAGTCGCGCTGCGAGATCTTGCCGTCCTTGGTGCGGTCGAACAGCGCGCCCCACTCTTCGAGCTCGTAGACGCGCTCGGGTGCCTCCTGCGCGTGCAGCTGCGCCATCCGCCAGTTGTTGAGCATCTTGCCGCCGCGCATGGTGTCGCGGAAGTGGACCTGCCAGTTGTCCTCCGGCCAGACGTTGCCCATGGCGGCGGCCGCGCCGCCTTCCGCCATGACCGTGTGCGCCTTGCCGAGCAGCGACTTGCAGACGATCGCCGTCCGCGCGCCGGACTCGTGCGCCGCGATCGCCGCCCGCAGCCCGGAGCCGCCGGCGCCGATGACGACGACGTCGTAATCGTGGCGTTCCGTATCAACCATCACTCAGACCTGTCTAGAAGATGTGGTGGTAGTCGTGGAACGTGCCGTTTGCCACCAGACGGATGTAGCCATCTGCAACCACGATCCAGATCAGCGACGCCCACGCCCACTGCATGTGCTTGTTGTTGAGCTTGCTCACCAGGCCCCAGAGCCGGTAGCGGACCGGGTGCTTGGAGAAGTGGTTGATCCGGCCGGCGGTGATGTGACGACAGGAGTGGCAACCGAGCGTGTAGCCCAGGATCAGGATTGCGTTGATCGCCAGGATGATGCTGCCGACACCGATGCCGAATCTCCCGTGAAAGTCGAAGCCGATGACCGCGTCCCAGGTCAGGATCCCCGCGAAGATGACTGCGAAGTACCACGCGTAGCGGTGGATGTTCTGGATGATCAGCGGGAACCGCGACTCGCCGCGGTACTTGTTGTGCGGCTCGGAGACCGCGCAGGCCGGCGGCGAGAGCCAGAACGAGCGGTAGTAGGCCTTGCGGTAGTAGTAGCAAGTGGCGCGGAACGCCAACGGGAAGATGAGGATGTAGATCGCCGGCGAGATCCACTGCGGCCCGTCGAGCTGAGCCCAGGAGATCTGCGGCGGGCAGCCCTTCATGAAACAAGGCGAGTACAACGGCGACAGGTAGGGGTCCGCGAAGTAGATCCGGTGGCTGGTCCCCGCCACGATCGGGTGGTTGAACGCCGCCCACGTGGCGTAGACGACGAACGCGGCGAAGCCGATGGCGATGACCAGCGGCTGAAGCCACCACCGGTCCTGGCGCAGCGTGCGCGCCTTGATGTCCGCCCGCGCCGCCGGCCGCTGACTGGGGGCAGGCGTGCGCGGGCTCACAGTCCCAGTTGACATGGTTGACATTCTTCCGTGACCGAATGGGAACCAACACACCGGGTGCCGATGGGAAGCGCCGGGGCAGAATGGGTGTTGGATAGGACGTGATGAGTACGACGACGACAGCCGCTCCGCCGGTCTCCCCGGCCGAGCGTTGCGATAGGTGTGGCGCGCGGGCCGCCGTACGCGCCGTCCTGCCCGGTGGTGCCGACCTGCTCTTCTGCGCCCACCACGGCCGCCAGCACGCCGTCAAGCTCCGAGCCATGGCCGTCGAGATCCGCGACGACGAAGGCGTGCTCGGCGCGGAATAACGAACAGCCCGGTAACCGACTACACGTAGAAGAGCTTCTTGCGTCCAGCGACCGGTCGCGGAAGCGCCGCGATCATCGGCTCCAGCGCGAGCACGATCTGCCCGGGCAGCGGACGGGCTGCCGGCTCCGGCGCCAGGCAGGCCATGACGAGGTCTGCCAGGTGTGCCGGCATCGATCGGTCCGGCGGTGCGGGCGGCTGCGCGATCTGCGGGTAGCGCTGCTCGAGCGGCGCATCCGCAGGCAGAGCGCTGTCCGGCTGGTCGAACGGCAGCCGACCACAGCACGCCTCGTAGAGCGTGACGCCGAGCCCCCATACGTCGGCTGGTGGGCCGATCGCGTCGACGTCGATGCGCACCTGCTCCGGAGACATGTAGCTGTCGGTGCCGATGTGGACCCGCATCTTCGCGACCCGGCTGATGTGGCGGGCGAGGCTGAAGTCGATGAGCCTCGGCTGCTCCCCCATGACGACGTTGCCCGGTTTCACGTCCAGGTGCACGATCTCCCGGCCGGCGAGGTAGTGCAGCGCCGAGGCCAGATGCATGATCAGCGGCAGCACCTCGTGCAGGTCCGCGCGATGGTCGTCGAAGGCATCCTCGAGCGTCGGTCCGTCGAGGTGCTCCATGACGAGGAACGGTCGCTCGGCCTCGAGCTCTGCGCCGAATCCGCGTACGACGAACGGGTGTGACAGTGACGCCAGCAGTTCCGCTTCGGCTGCCAGCGAGCCGCGCGCCCACTCGTCGTCCACCCAGTTGGGCCGCAGCATCTTGGCGACGACCCCGGTGAACCGGTCGCGGTCCCAGGCGAGGTAGCTCTCGTAGACCTCGCCGCCGCCCAGGAGCTCCAGCGCGAGGTAGCCGGGAGCGATCTCCTCGCCCCGCTCGAGCTCCCAGCTCGGGAACGACATCGGGACGCCCTCATGCGACGGCCGGCGTGGCAGTTGCCACGCCGGCCGTCGTCATGTCAGCAGTAGATCAGGCGCGCTTGCGACGACGCTTGGCGACCGTCACCGACGTCGCGCCCACCGCCAGGAAGATGCTCGCCGCCGCCAGCTCGTCGGCGAGGTTCATTCCGGTGAACGGCAGCGTGCTCGCGCCCGGTGCAGCCGCAGCAGCAGCGCCACTGGAGGTGCCGCGGGTCATCTGCTCGCCGAGCACCTGCGCGCCACCC
>Ga0070679_100002740_pt1 | contig 16043 bp, 19 predicted proteins | sample KBSC63BmetaG_FD_65652 | JGI IMG/M metagenome (GOLD analysis project Ga0070679, IMG submission 65652) | Corn rhizosphere microbial communities from Kellogg Biological Station, Michigan, USA - KBS C6-3B metaG | ecosystem: Host-associated > Plants > Roots > Rhizosphere | place: USA: Michigan... | reverse complement strand
GGGTGAACGACCATCACCAGATCGGAATAGTTGATCCCCGCAACCGGCACGAAGTCACGCATCAGTTGGAACGGCTTGTTCGGCGTGAGGGATTCGTTGGTGGTGTGGGTGTTCGACATTGTCAGCAGCGTGTAGCCATCGGGTGCGGATTTCGCGACCTCGTTGGTGCCGATGATGGAGCCGCCCCCCGGGCGATCCTCGACGACGAACGACTGCTTGAGTTGCTCCTGAAGCGCCTGGGCCAACTGGCGGGTGAACACGTCGGCCGGTCCGCCCGCGCCGAACGGTACAATGATCTTCACGGCCCGCGATGGGTAATCCTGTGCGGTTGCCGGCGAAGACAACACCGGCGTCAACGCCACAAGAGCGAGCGCCGCCCCTCGAAGCAAATTCTGCATCCTCAATTCCTCCCCTGAAGCTCTAAACCGCCGACCGGCGAATGTTGTGACGCGATCCGCTCACGACGGCGCGTGTGACGACGCAACCGACAACAACCGGATGAACGCTCGCCGCCCCCCATTATTCCAACGGCGAGAACGATGCGGCGATTTAACACGCGGAGGTTGCCGCGCGACAGGCCCCTGCGGCCTAAAGTCCCGATCGATCACACGGTTGCGAACCGAACCGATGAGGAACCAATCGCCCGCCTGCGACGTTTCAAGGCGATAGCTTCAAACGATCCCCGGGGACTCGATGCGCGTGTTGTTTGGAATGATCCTTGGCGCCGCGCTGATCGTGGGTACCGCGTTCGTGTCGGACTCATGGTCCGGCGACTCCGACATCACAACGTCGGGTAGCAGCGCCACGACGACGGTGGACCATCGCAACATGGTCAACTGGGATGTGGTCGCGAAAAACGTTCGCTCCGCGAGCCATCGCGCTCGGGAGGCTTGGTCCGCGCTGTCGCGCAAAGTGACGGGTTAGCGCTCCCGGTCGAGTTGGCTTTCCTTGGCGACGCGCTCGAATGCCTCGCCGGAGCTCTTGATCCGGTATTGATGCTCGTCACCCTCGAGCGGAAGCAGCCGCACGACTTTGAACGACCCTGTCGCACCGAAACGGCCGAACGGACCGGATGTGTACCGGACGCTCTGGCCTAGAGTGTACTTGTGGACCTTTAACAACGGAATCTCCCGCAAACGCGCTGAAAACGCCAGCCCTCGGAAGACATCCACATCCCTGAATGCCTATTCAGAAAGCATAGCAGGTAACCCGCTCAAACGGTGTGAAAAATGCGCCGGACCCGGCATAAGGTTTATGGTGCCGATTATCGGTAGATATCCTTGAATATCAACATTCTATGGGAATTTTCTGAACCTGAACGATAGCTGCGCGCCTCACCACATTTCGGCCACTTCAAGGCTCAATCAGCCCATCCGGGCTCGTTCAACACCCCGAAATCGCTTGAGGATCGCGCTCTCACCTCAGTGTGATCGCCGCCCGCCGCCCCACCTGATTTCGGCCGTCCTTCGGCGCTATAGTTCGCGTTGTGATCGTAAAGCCCTTCGAACCCGAGGGAGCCCATGATGGAACGGCTGCATTTCATCTGCCCCAACACCGGCCGTGATATCGACGTTGGGATTGAAAGCGAACTCGATACGTTGCTGCGCATCCGCAGCGACCGCATCGAGGCCCAATGCCCGGTTTGCGGCGAGCGTCACGCCTGGCGGGTGCGGGAGGCAAGGCTTCGCGAGCCGCCGAAACAAGCCGCCTGACTAAACCGCCCCGCGCGCCGCGCTCATAGGGAGCCCCCAACACCCACCTCGCCCTGGTTTTCATCCGGGTGACGAAGCGCGGCGGTGATCTCTCGTTTCGTAATGCGCGTGCCGTCATCGCCCTCGATCAGCAGCGTGACGCGACCGTGGGTGTTCAGGTGCCGCGCCCATCCGAGCGCTTCGTCGATCAGGTTGAATTCCTTGTAGAGCCAATGCTCTTTTTCCAGCGGCGGAATGGTCTCAGAACCCGGCGGTCCGCTGTAAACCCTGTACGTCATGGTGTTCCTCCTTGCGCGACGCCCTGTGCGGGTCTCGGCCCTGCAGCCGTCGCCGGAAATACAAAGACCTCCGATCGTCTCGGAGGCCTGCCCCACAACCTTCCCGTTCCGATCAATGCTCACAATTCAACGCGCCGCCGCCGATAAAGTTCCCCAGGCGGCTCATCGCGGCGGCGGTGAAAACCGGATTGTCTGGGTCAAAACGACTCGACCCAGGGCCGCAGTTCGACCTCCGCCGACCAGGCGCTGTGCGGCTGGTGAATCACATGGAGGTAGCTCGCGGCGATCGAATTCGGATCGAGCAGGCTCGCGGGCTTGCCGGGCTGTTCCTGCCGCCGCGCGCTCTTGATGCCGCCATCGATGATCATATGCGCGACATGGATGCCCTGCGGGTGCAGCTCGCGCGCCATGCTTTGCGCCAGTCCGCGCAACGCGAACTTCCCCATCGCGAACGCCGCAGACTGCGCATAGCCCTTCACGCTCGCCGACGCCCCGGTGAAAACGATACAGCCGTGCTTCTTCGGCAGCATGCGCTTGACCGCTTGCTGAGCGACCAGAAAGCCGCCGAAGGCGGACACCATCAGCGATTTCTCGACCTCGGCCGGGTCCAGGTCGACCAGCGGCCCGCGAGTGCGATAGCTGGGGTTGTAGATGACGATCTCGGGCGCGCCAAAGCCACCGTCGAGGTCCGCAAACAGCTTGCTCACGTCGGTCGAGCGGCTGGCGTCGCAGGCAAAGGCCGACCCGCCGCTCTCTTGCGCGAGCCCCGCCAGCTTCTCGGTCGAGCGCGCCGCAAGCGCCACTTTGATGCCTTCGGCGGCCAGCACGCGGGCCAGTGCCGCGCTCAGGCCCGAACCGGCGCCCACAATCAAGGCCGTGTTGAATTTGATGGGTGTCATGCAACCCTCCGAACGGTTGAAACGCCATTGCCGGGGCGTCTCTCCACAGACACAATAACCGGGTTGCCGATGGAGAGGTGAACGATGCGCGCGGCCTTCTATGAGAAAAACGGCGCGGCCCGTGACGTGCTGCAGGTCGGAGAGGTCGACACGCCTCAACCCGGGCCGGGCGAGGTGCGCGTCAAGATCAAGACCTCCGGCGTCAATCCCTCCGACGTCAAAGTCCGCGAAGGCCGCATCCGGAAGAATGTCTACCCGCGGGTGATCCCGCACAGCGACGGTGCCGGCGAAATCGACAGCGTCGGCGACGGCGTGCCAGCGTCGCGCAAAGGCGAGCGGGTGTGGATCTGGAACGCGCAATGGAAGCGCCCGTTCGGGACGTGCGCGGAGTATGTTGTGCTGCCGGCTGCGCTCGCGGTGCCGCTGCCCTCGAAGGCAAGCTTCGAAGCCGGTGCGTGCCTCGGCATCCCGGCGATGACCGCCTATCACGCCGTCGCGGTCGCGAATCCGACCAAGGGTCAGACCGTACTGGTCAGCGGCGGCGCCGGTGGCGTCGGCCATTACGCCATCCAATTCGCCAAGGCCCGGGGCGCGATCGTGCTGACCACGATCAGCTCGGATGCCAAAGCCAAATTGGCACGCCAGGCCGGTGCCGATCACGTCATCGACTACAAACGCGAGAATGTCGGCGAGCGCGTCATGGCTTTGACCGGGAACGCCGGGGTCGATGTCGTGATCGAGATGGACCTCGCCGGAAACGCCAAGCTTTACCCGAGCCTCCTGCATCCTCGCGGGCAAGTGGTGGTGTACGGCACCAGCAACGGGCAAGCCACGATCCCGGCGCAGCCCTCGCTGGTCAACGCGATGATGATCAAGTTCGTTTATGTCTACGAATTGAACGCAGACGAGCGCATCGCGGCGATTTCCTCGATCAACCGCATGCTTGAGGCCGATACGCTCATTCACAACGTCGCATTGACGCTGCCGCTCGAAGACATCGTTGCCGCCCACGAGGCCGTGGAACAGGGCAAGGCGATGGGGAATGTCGTGATCACGCTGTAACCCAACCGATTCAAACCGACGACCGGGGGTATCCATGTTTCGTGGATTCGCAGTCGCATCCTTCGCCTTGAGCCTGCTGGGCGCGGTCGCTCTCGGCGCGTCACAAGCCCATGCAGAAAACGCCACGTTCTACACCGCGAGCTATGTCGAAGTCGGGCCGGTGCTGGCAAGGGTCGGCGCGGCAACCTTGCGCGCCTATCGCGAAACCGGCCGCAAGAGCGACGGCGTCATCAGTCTCGAGGTGCTTCAGCGCATCGACCGGCCTAATCAGTTCGTGGTGCTCGGCGCCTGGGCCGACCGCAAGACCTATGAAAGCCACGAGGCCGCCCCGCATACCAAGGCCTTGAACGAGAAGCTTGCGACCATGCTGGTGGCGCCGGTTGACGTTCGCCGCCTCAGCGCGCTCTCGCACGGGCCAACCAAACCTTCAAAAGATCCTGTCGTCGTCGTCACCCATATCGACGTCATCCCAACGGCGAAAGACGACGCCGTCGTGGCGTTGAAGCAATTGGCGATCGACAGCCGCAAACACGCCAGCAATCTGCGTTTCGACATCGGACAGCAGATCGACCGGCCGAACCACTTCACGGCCGTCGAGGAATGGAGCTCACGCGGCGGGTTCGACCTGCATCAAATGCAACGTCAAAGCCGGGACTTCCGCGCCAAGCTCGCGCCGGTCGCGGGCGCGCTTTACGACGAGCGGCTTTTCAAAATCCTCAAGTAAAGGCCGCCAGCCTCCGTCCCCGGCGAACTGCGGCTTGCAATGATACGAAGAGCCTGGATTGCGGGCCGCATGTATAGACGCGCAACCGCAAAATCACGGGGCGTCCCGCTGTGCTCGCCGCCATCCTGCCCTTCGCTTTTGCGCTGCTGTGGGCCTCGTCCTACGTCGCCGCAAAGATTGGCCTGATCGACGCGACGCCGTTCGCCCTGGTCGGCGCGCGGCTCGCCATCGCCGCCGTCGCTGCTGCACTGGTGATGCAAATCACCAACCGCACATGGCCCCGCCGAGGCTCCTGGCCCTATCTGCTGCTCGGCGGCGCGCTGTTGCACGGCCTCGGCCTGTCGACGACCCACGCCGCCCTGGTTTCTGTCGATGCCACGCCCACCGCGCTGGTTCACGCCTTCCATCCGATCCTGACCGCCGCGCTCGGCACCGTATTGCTTCGCGAACGCTTTGCCTCGTGGCAATGGCTGGGGGTGGCGCTGGGCTTTATCGGCGTCGTCCTCGGCGTGCCGCTGACGCTCGGCACCGGCAATCTGATGTTGCTCGGGTTGAGCCTGTTTGGGCTCACCGCAGGCACGCTCTGCCTGAAACGATTCTGCTCCGATGTTCGGCCGTTCGAATCGACTGCGGTGCAACTGATCGGCGGATCGATGGCGTCCGTTCTGCTGATGCTCCTGTTCGAGACGCCGCACTGGCATTGGACCGCGAATTTCGTCGCCGCCCTGGCGTGGAACACGGTGATGATGTCGATCGTCGGCATGGCGATCTATAACTTGATGCTCGACCGCTATGGCGCAGGCCGCGCGTCGTCGGGCTTCTTTATCGTGCCGGGCGCCTCCGCTCTCATGGCGTTCATTCTGCTGAACGAACACCTGTCCGCGCTGACGATGGCGGGGCTTGCCGCCTCCACAGTCGGCGTGGCGCTGGTGTGGTGGCGGCCAACGCAACCGCGTTGAAACTGGAACCTTTCTTCGGCCTCTCCGTTATCTGGCGGATTGAATAACGGAGGAACAGACAATGGGATTCGGCCGAGGTTTATTGTTTTGGCTGCTTGGCATTCCGCTGCCCATCATCATTCTATTGGCCATCTTCTGGCACAACTGAGCGTAACCCTACGTAATCCTGTTCGAGTCAACGCGGCTCGCGGCCCATCGCTGCGGGCCGCGCTCTATGAGGGAGTCTGAGTTGAGGCAAAGGCCTCGTCACATCCGAAACACGCCAAACCGGGTCTCGGCCACCGGCGTGTTGAGCGCCGCCGCAAACGACAATGCCAGCACGCGACGGGTTTCGCTCGGAAGGATGATGCCATCGTCCCACAGCCGCGCGGTGGCGTAATAAGGATTGCCCTCTTCCTCGTATTGCGCGCGAATGGGCGCCTTGAACGCCTCCTCGTCTTCCGCGCTCCAGGTCTTTCCCTCGGCTTCGAGATTGTCGCGCCGCACGGTCGCCAGCACCGAGGCCGCCTGCTCGCCGCCCATCACCGAAATCCGCGCATTCGGCCATGTGAAGAGAAACCGCGGACCATAGGCGCGTCCGCACATTCCGTAATTTCCGGCGCCAAAACTGCCGCCGACGATGACGGTGACCTTCGGCACCTGTGCGCAGGCGACGGCCATCACCATTTTGGCGCCGTCTTTGGCGATGCCGCCAGCTTCATAGTCACGTCCGACCATGAACCCTGCGATGTTTTGCAGAAACAGCAGCGGGATTCGCCGTTGGCAACACAGTTCGATGAAATGCGCGGCCTTGAGCGCGCTTTCGGAAAACAGAATCCCGTTGTTGGCAAGGATGCCGACGGGAACGCCGGCCAGATGAGCGAAGCCGGTGATCAGCGTTGTCCCGTACAACGTCTTGAACTCATCGAAATCCGAACCATCCACCAGCCGCGCGATGATCTCGCGCGCGTCGATCGGCTTGCGGAGATCCGCCGAAACGATTCCGTCGAGTTCAGCCGCATCGTATCTCGGCTCTCGCGGAGCAAGCAGCGGAATGTCGGTTGTCTTCTTTCCATTGAAGTTTGCGACAATGCGGCGGGCCAGCGCCAGCGCGTGGTTGTCGTCGGCGGCCATATGATCGGCGACGCCGGAGCGCCGGGCGTGAACGTCGGCTCCGCCCAAATCCTCCGCAGAGACCACCTCTCCTGTCGCGGCCTTCACCAGCGGCGGCCCGCCGAGAAAAATGGTGCCCTGCCCCTTCACAATGATGGTCTCGTCGCTCATCGCCGGCACATACGCGCCGCCCGCCGTGCACGAGCCCATCACCACCGCGATCTGCGGAATGCCGAGCGCCGACAGCGTCGCCTGATTGTAAAAGATGCGGCCGAAATGCTCGCGGTCGGGAAACACCTCGGTTTGATGCGGCAGGTTGGCGCCACCGGAGTCGACCAGATAAACGCACGGCAGCCGGTTTTCCCGTGCGATCTCCTGCGCGCGCAGATGCTTCTTCACGGTCATCGGATAGTAGGTGCCGCCTTTGATCGTCGAGTCGTTGCACACGATCATGCATTCACGACCCTCGATGCGGCCGATGCCCGTGATCAACCCTGCGCCATGAATGGCGTCCTCATACATTCCGTTCGCGGCCAGCGGCGACAATTCGAGGAACGGGCTTCCCGGATCGAGCAGTCGCGTAACGCGATCGCGCGGCAATAACTTACCGCGCGCGATATGGCGCTCGCGCGCGCGTGGCGGCCCACCCAGCGCCGCCTCCTCCCGTCTTGTCTGCAAGTCCGCCGCGAGTGCGCGCATGCGCGCTGCATTGGACGCAAACTCCGCTGAGTTCGGATCGATACGAGTTGCGATCGGCAATCGGAACCTCCTCACGGCGAGTCCGCTCAATCTAATATGAATGAGACTTCACAAGGGAACAAAATCAAAGCCGTCACCCGGCCGGAACCGATGCCCGTCGCTCAACGTTACAGACGCAAGGGGAATTCGCCTCATCCAGAGGAAACAGAGAGGAATTCTTATGCGAGCAATCAAGGGAAGTCTTTTGTCAGCAGTTGCGGCTGTGGCTCTGATCGCGGGCGCAGGCGTTGCATCGGCAGCCGAAGGCGCAGCGGACCATCCGACGCCAAAAGCGGGCGCCACCGAAATGCACAAGGGCGCCGACGTCAAAGCCGGGGCCGGCATGAAGGGCCAAGCGGAGAAGGGCCAGGCCGAAACGAAAGGGTCTGCAGCCGGCATGAACGCCGACAGCAAGGACGGCGCGAAAATGAACAACGGATCGCGCGCCCAGACGACCTCCCCGGCCACCGGTTCCGCCGAAACAAATAAAACGGAAAAGAATCGGTCGACCACGGGTGCTGCGGAACGCGACCAAAGCGGCTCGCGAGCGGGCGCTTCGGCGATGGATTCGAAGGAGCAGAAAAGCGAGGAAAAGGGTCGGCAGCATCAGGGGACCGCGGAGCGGTCGTCTCATGACCAGCGCGGCAGCTCTTCGGTTTCGCTCACAACCGAGCAAAGAACCAAGATCCGAACCAGCGTTCTCGAGTCGAAGAGCGCACCCAAGATCTCGCGAAACGAGATCAATTTCGACGTGCACGTCGGCACGGTCGTGCCGCGCAGCGTCCGTGTGGTGACTGTGCCGGATACGATCATCGAAATCCACCCGGCCTGGCGCGGCTATCGCTACTTCGTGGTGGGCGACGAGATCGTGATCGTCGAGCCCCGCTCGTTGAAGATCGTCGCCGTCTTGCCGGCCTAGCGGCCTCTGGCACTTTTTCCCCGACGATGAGACGAAGGGCGGCCCAACGGCCGCCCTTCGGTTATATTGACGTGATGGCGCGACGAAACGAGATCAGTGCAGGGCTTCTCGCCTACAGGCGGCGCGGCCCTCGCATCGAGGTGCTGCTGGCCCATCCCGGAGGCCCGTTCTGGACCAAAAGGGACGCCGGCGCCTGGACCATCCCCAAAGGCGTGGTGAACCCGGACGCTTTGCTCGAAGGCGCGCTGCGCGAATTCCATGAGGAGACCGGCTTCACCGCCCAGGGCGATTTCGTGTCGCTGGCGCCGGTCCGTCAAACCAGCGGCAAAACCGTCCACGCCTTCTCCTTCGAGGGGGATTTCGACATTGCCGCCTTCAGCAGCAACACGTTTGAGATGGAATGGCCGCCGCGGTCCGGCCGGCGCAAGGCCTTCCCCGAAATCGATCGGATCGGCTGGTTCGGACCCGAAGAAGCCGCCGAAAAGATCATCGCCTACCAGCGGCCGTTCCTGGTCGAGCTGGAAAAGAGGCTCGCCGAAACGCCATCGCCTCCCCCCGGCTGACGGGGAGAGGCGATATCAAGCGAACGCTTTGCGGTCGGGCTAGGCCCGCACCTCTTGGCGCTGGAAGGCGACGTAGCCGACCACATACAGCACGATCATGCCGGCGATGAGGCTGACCATCTGCGGCCAGGCCTGGATGATGCTTTGATCGAACGGCAGCGGCGAGCCGATGCGTCCCTGGAATTGCGCCAGCAGCGTCGTCATCGACTGGGCATCCGGGTTGAGCATCGCCACCACGGCCTCGCCGTAGAGCGTGCCGGGCGACAGCCGCGACAGGCCCTGCTGCCACATCAGCGTGTCGGGAGTCGGCAGGCCGAGTTGGGCGAACCGCATGTCGGACGGCGAGATCACCTCGCCCAGCATCTGCGCCAGCGCCGGCCACAGCAGCGACAGGAACAGCCACAGACCGAGTGCGACCAGCGCGGCGGTTGCCGTCGAGCGGAACACCACCGACAACAGGATCGACAGCGCCAGCCACACGCCCGCATAGGCGATGGTCACCACCAGGAACATCAGCAGACGGCCGATTTCCTCGGCCCCCGGCGGAATGCCGAGGCGGAGCAGACCGAAGCCGATGACCAGAAGCCACAGCGTCACGAGGCAGATGGTCAACGTCGTCAGGCCGGCCAGGAATTTCCCGAACAGCAGGGCGTCGCGGTAGATCGGTTGCGACAGAATCCGCGACATGGTGCGGCGGTTGTATTCGCCGTTGACCGCATCGAAGCCGAGGCCGATCGCCATGATCGGCACCAGGATGCTGATCACCACGACGAACGACAGCAGGCTTTGTCCGGGCGGTGCGAACAGCCGCAGGAACAGGAACGGGTCTTCCGCGGTGGTGTTGCGGATCTGCTCGGCGGCGAAATAGACCACCGCCGCGCCGAACAGCACCACCAGGAATTCCAGCACCAGCATGCGGACGCTGGTGAGATGGTCGAACAGCTCACGGAAGAACACCACGTTCAGTCCGCGCCAGGGAGAGCCTTCACGCTGCGGCATCGTGGCCTCCGTGCGTCTGGAAGTAGTGGTTGTAGATCGCGTCGAGCGACGGTTCTTCGACCGAAAGCCTGCGCAGCGCGCCCCCGGCGTTGACCACGGCGACCGCCGCCTGCGGACGCACATCGCGATCCGCCAACAGCCGATAGCGCGCGGGGCCGGATTGATCGACGGCTTTGACACCGGCAATTTCCGAGAAGCGCACCGCCAGGCCTTCGCCGTCGGCTTCAACTTCGACGTTGTAGCCGCCGCCCAGCACTTCACGAGCCAGCTCCGGCACCGTGCCGAGCAGCGCGATCTTGCCGGAGTGGAACAGCGCAACGCGGTCGCAGACGCTCTGCACCCGCTCCAGCAAATGCGACGACAACAGCACGGCGACACCGTCACGCTTCAACGAGCGGATCATTTCGAGCAGCTCGGATGTCGCGTGCGGGTCGAGTCCGGAGGTCGGCTCATCGAGGATCGCCACCGAAACGTCCTTCATCAGGATTTCGGCAAGCCCGAGCCGCTGGCGCATGCCGCGCGAGAACGCGCCGACATGCTTGCGGCCGACGTCCTGCAGCCCGACGCGCTCCAGCGCCGATGCGATCCGCTTGCTGCGGTCTGCTGCCGGAATACCGATCAAGGCCGCGGTGTAACGGAGGTTGTCCTCCGCCGTCATGTAGTCATAGAAGCCGACGGTATCCGGCAAGTAGCCGACCATCCGCTTGACCTGAAGCGGCTCGCGCACCGGGTCATGCCCCAGCACGCGCACCGTCCCTGACGTCACGTCGGTCAGGCCCAGCATCATCAGGATGGTGGTGGTCTTGCCGGCGCCGTTCGGCCCGAGCAGGCCGAAAATCTCCCCCCGCCCGACCGTGAACGAAATGCCGTCCACGGCCGTCGCGCGGCCATAGCGCTTGGTCAGCGCCTGGGTCTCTATGACATTGTCGGTCATCGGCGGCCAAACCTCGCCACCGCACCAATCAGGATCAGCAGCGCGATGGCGATGATGCCGGCGCCGATGATGCCCCACATGGTCGAGGTGCCGACCGCGACGCGGAACTGCGTGGAGGCGGTTTCACCGCGCGAGGCGACGTTGAACGTCGGCGCGTAGTCGCCGGCGATGGCCTTTTCCGGCGGCGTCACCTGGGCCTGGACCTCTTTGTTCTGGCCCGGCGCGATGCGGTCGACGGTCTTCGGCTCGAAGTTGATCTTCCAGCCGCTCGGCGCGGTGCTGGTGATCTCGATCTCGTCCGCAGGCGCCGTACCGGTGTTGGTGATGACGATCGGAATGCTGGTTTCCTTGCCGGCTTCGGCACGGCCGCTCAGCACGCCGTCGCGGCCGGACAGGCTCAGACGCGGCTGGCCGGTGATCTCCAGCGCAACCGAGGTCTCGGCCGTGGCGTCCTCCGCCGTGGCCTTCACAGTCACCGGGTAGCGGCCCGCGCCGATGGTGCTCGGCGGGCGAACCTTGAGCTTCACGGTCTTGGACTGTCCCGCGTCGACCGGAATCGAGTTCAGCTCCTGGCTGCCGTATTGCTCGGTGAAGCTGGTTTCAAAGTACTGCGGCGCCTGGGCGCCGAACGCGACGACGAGATTGCGCCCGCTGTCGTTCTTCACGTCCAATTGGAATTCGAAGTTCGACTTGGCGTTGCCGCGAAGCGACGGCAGTTGCGCCTTGATCGAAAGCTTGGCCGGGAGGTCCTTGGCAAGCGTGACCGAGATCGGCAGCGTCAGTTCGCTCGACGGGCCCTTGGCCACCACGCTCAGGTTCTGCGTGCCCATCGTCGCGTTTTCCGGAACGTCGAGACGCAGTTGCAGGGTCGTGCTGTCATTGGTGGCGACCATCGCCGCCGCCGCCGGCTGCCCGCCGCCCAGCAGGGTCACGGTCCAGCCTGCCGGCGCGCCGTTCACCGAGAAGGCAAATCGCTCGGGCGGAAGTGCGTAATTCCGCAGCCGGAGATTGATCGTCGATGTCGTGCCCGGCCGGACGGTCACGGCAGGATAGTCGGTCAGCAGAAACATCCCCTTGACCGCCGGCGCGGCCTCCTGCGCAACCGCAGGAACCGTGGGCAGCAAAGCGACGAGCAACAGCAAAACGGAAAAAAGGGCAGTACGAAGTCTCATGGCGAAGTCTCCCGGCCGCAACAACCAAATGACCGCAGGAATCGCCCCCGTCCGAGTTCGCTCATGGCTTGAACGAGTCCGGACGATGGCATTGTTCCCCCGATCGTGACGAAATCCGGGCAGACAGAAAGGGTTTTGTTACAGTTTGGCAAGTCTCCCTGCGACCAAAAGGCCCATGTCGCGACCAATCGAGCGCCAGTTTCGCCATTAGTTTCGCCATGCCGACGCGCGGCAATACGGCATAAACCTGGGGTAAAGCGGCTAAGCGATCTCGTCTTGAGGTCGTATCCAAGATTCTTTCCGCGCCGCATCGACCCACTCGTTCCAGGCCGGCAGCGCCATCACGGCATCCCTGTAAGCGCGAGCGTCAGCGCCGATTGAAATGTCATAGGTGTGCAGGCGCGCCACCACCGGCGCGTACATCGCGTCGGCCGCTCCGAACGCGCCGAACAGGAACGGGCCGCCATGGCCGAACCGGGTGCGACAATCAGCCCACATCGCTTCGATGCGGCGGACGTTCGCGATCGCGTCATCGGCAAGCGCATGCGCCTTCGCCGGGCGCCGCATGTTCATCGGGCAAGCCCGTCGCAACGGCAGAAAGCCGGCGTGCATTTCCGAGGCGATGGCGCGCGCATGCGCCCGCGCCGCAGGATCGGCCGGCCAAAGATGCGCGGCCGGAAATTTTTCCGCGAGATATTCCAGGATCGCCAGCGATTCCCAGACCTCGATGTCACCATCCAGGAGCACCGGCACTTTGCCGGTGCCCGAGATCTTCGATACGCGCGCCTTGAACTCCGCGGTGTCGAGCGGGACGACCACCTCATCGAACGCGATGTTCGCTACCGTCATCGCGATCCACGGGCGGAACGACCACGACGAATAGTTCTTATTCCCTATAACCAGTGTCAGCGGCAAACCATCCTCCCGTTGCGGCGGCACAGAGATTCAGGATGGACGCCCCGCATGGCAAGCCCATTCTACCGATGGCGGACATGACAGACACCGACCAGCTTCGACAGAAAATGCTGATCAACGTGGCTTGGGCTCAAGCGGTGCTGGCCGCGCTCATCTTCATACCGGCATGGTCCATCGCATACTGGCAAGGCTGGCTTTACTGGCTCTGCGCCGGCGCGGGGATGCTGTGGCTGTCGCTTGACGTCGCCAAGAACGATCCCGCTCTGGCAAAACGGCGAGCCCATGCCGGACCGACGGCCGAACACCGTCCGCGCCAAAAGCTCATCCAATCGTTCACCAGCGTTTTCGGCATTGCCATCTTCATCGTGTCGCCGCTCGACTATCGGTTTGGTTGGTCGAGCGTTCCCGCCCTCCTCACTGTGACGGCGGACGCGGCTATCATCCTGGGCTTCGTCGCGATCTTTCTGACATTTCGCGAAAACACATTCGCCTCATCGATCATCGAAATCACACCGGAGCAGCGCGTGGTCGACACCGGACCATACGCGCGCGTGCGTCACCCGATGTATAGCGGGGCGCTGTTGATCTTCCTGGGTTCGCCGCTGGCACTCGGCTCGTGGTGGGGGCTGATCCCGGCGACGGTCGTCTGCGGCGCGCTGGTCTGGCGCCTGATCGACGAGGAAAGCGTTCTTCGCGCAGAATTGCCTGGCTACGACGCCTATACGAAAACCGTGCGCACGCGGCTGGTCCCCGGCCTGTGGTGACGGCAGCCGCTAGCGCGCCGATGCCTTCACACAGGCGGCAACCACCTCGACCTTCGCGGTGCTTCGGGGCGAACGGCAAAGCGCGCTGTGCTCGGTCGGATAAACCGCCTGGGCCCGGCCGACACCGCAGTGCGCCGTCAGCAGAACTTCGTCAGGCTCGCACTGCGCCGTGCAGTTGCCCGTGACGCATTCGCTGCGGACGATCCGAATTCCCGCGTCGCCCGCCGGACCGCGCGGCCCCGCCGGCCCGACCGGACCACGCTCTCCCGGAGGACCGGCCTGGCCCGGCCGCCCCGATGGCGTCACCTCGCCGACAAAGCCCTGCGCCGAAGCAGCGGATGGCTGCTCGGCCGTTTGCCGGGGCGTGCCGGTTCCCGCGAGAACGAGACCGAACGCCAAAGCAAACCCCACCAGGCCGAACGCGCCGAGCCCGCCCAGCAGCCACGCGTCGGACAGCGTCCGGCGCTTGCCCGGCCCGGCATCCGGTCCCGGCTTCCGATCGGATTGCAATGGCTCGCCGTCGCTCATGATCGGTCCAGGCGGTCAGCTTTTGGGTTTCGCAGGTTCAACGCTCTCAACAGGGCCACCGGCGCTCTTCCAGGCGCCAAATCCACCTCGAATGTGAGCAACAGGTTTCAACCCCATGCGTTGTGCGGTTTGCGCCGCCAGCGCCGAACGCAACCCGCCGGCGCAAAAGAACACAAATCGTTTGTCCTGCGCGAATTGCGCCTTGTGATAGTGGCTGTCGGGATCGATCCAGAATTCCAGCATGCCGCGCGGGCAATGGAGCGCGCCGGGCACGCGCCCTTCCCGCTGCAATTCCCGAATATCGCGGATGTCCACCAGCACGACGTCGTCGCGGCCGACCAATTTGATTGCATCCTCAACGGCCAGCGTCTCGACCTCGCGTTCCGCCGCCTCGACCAGCGCTTTGGCGCTGACGGTGATCTTTTGGACCATCGGGTTCTCCGTTTGCCGGGATGTTGGCAGAGCGGCCTTTGAAATGCCAGCCGGCCGCCGACCGCGGGCGCTCTTGAATACCACGGCCGATGATGTGAGGTTTGCGCGATGCCATTGTTCTCGACCCTCGACCTCGTCGCCATCACCTGGTTCCTCGGATCCTGGGTGGCCTATTCCTTGACCCTGACGCTCACGGAGCGGCGGCGGCGCGGGCTCAATTCCGAAATGAACCGCTATCGCGACGTCTGGATGCTGCAGATGCTGGGCCGCGAGATGCGGATGGTGGACGCTCAGATCGTCGCGGCGCTGCAAAACGGCACCGCCTTCTTCGCCTCCACATCGCTGATCGCGGTGGGTGGTGCGCTGACGCTGATGCGATCGACGGACGAGATTCTGCAAGTCATCGCGGCGCTGCCGTTCGGGATCGGCACGACGTCGGTGCAGTGGGAGGCCAAGACGATCGGGCTTGCGGTCATCTTCGTCTATGCGTTCTTCAAATTTGCCTGGTCCTATCGCCTTTACAATTATGTGGCGATCATGGTCGGCGCCACGCCACCGGCGCGGGACAAGGAAACTCCGGAAGCCATGGCCCACGCCGAACGGACGGGACGGCTCTGCGCGGTTGCGGGGCGGCACTTCAACCGTGGACAGCGCGCGTTCTTTTTCGCGCTCGGCTATCTCGGCTGGTTCATCAGTCCGTGGCTGCTGATGGTCACCAGCATCGTCGTCGCCAGCGTGCTGTGGCGGCGGCAGTTCGCGGCGGATTCGCGCCGCGCCTTGATCAGCGACTAAGACGGCAAACACCGATCAAGAATTCGGCCCGGGAAACAACGCCGAGGACCGGCCTGTGAACCAATAGGCGACGAGCCCGACCCATTCGCGCATGGCGACATCGGTTCGTGCCAGCCCGCCCGCTAATACGCCGAACGGCTTGAGAAGATCGCCGTCGCCGCCGGTTCGCCAATCCACCGGATAAGGTTCGACGGGGAACCCGACCTGCCGGAAGCACCCGACCGCGCGCGGCATGTGATGGGCGGAGGTCACAAGCATCCAGCGTTCGCCCGGTTTCGGCTTGATGAGGGCTTTCGCAAACGCTGCGTTCTCGTAGGTGTTGCGCGACTTTTCCTCGGTCTCGATGCGTTGCGGCGCAATGCCGAAGCTTTCGAGCAGCGGGCGGGCCAGGATCGCTTCGCTGGTTTCGTGCCCCACCAGGCTGGCGTCGCCGCCGACGAATACGATCCGTGCATCCGGGAAACGCCGCGCCAGCGTCGCCATCACGGTCAACCGCTCCGCGGTCTCGTTCAGTTCGACCGTTCCGCGTTCGCCCGAGACCGTTGGATTGATCGGCCCACC
>Ga0070679_100002736_pt1 | contig 16065 bp, 15 predicted proteins | sample KBSC63BmetaG_FD_65652 | JGI IMG/M metagenome (GOLD analysis project Ga0070679, IMG submission 65652) | Corn rhizosphere microbial communities from Kellogg Biological Station, Michigan, USA - KBS C6-3B metaG | ecosystem: Host-associated > Plants > Roots > Rhizosphere | place: USA: Michigan... | reverse complement strand
GCCGGTTGCGGCGCACATCAGCGACGAGGGCGGCAACGGCCTCGTGCTGCACGTGGCCAATGACCGCGGCGACGCGCTGAGCGGCGAGCTCGAGCTCGCGCTCTACAACGCCGGCGAGGTGCAGGTGGCGACGGCGAAGCGCGCGATCACCGTCGAGCCGCGATCGGCGATCGAGCTGGGCGCGGCGTCGCTGTTCGACGGCTTCATGGACCTCGGCTACGCCTATCGCTTCGGGCCGCCGTCGCACGACCTGGTGGTCGCCACCGTGCGCGCGCCGTCGGGCGAGCGGCTGGCGCAGGCGTTCTCGTTTCCGCTCGGGCTGCCGAGCGCGCGCGAGCTCGACGTCGGGTTAACCGCGAGCGCGCAGCTCGACGGCGACGGCGCGATCGTCACGGTGCGCACGCGCCGCTTCGCACAGGCGATCGCCGTCGACGCCGACGGCTTCGTCGCCGACGACGCCTACTTCCACCTGCCGCCGGGCGGCGTGCACACCTTCCGGCTGCGCCGCATCGGCGGCACGGCGGCGCTGCGCGGCACGCTGCAGCCGCTCAATGCCGCCGCCACTACAAAAATCGTAGTGCCGTGAGCCTGCGCGAGGAACGCATCGAGCTCGGCGGGCTGCCGGCGATCGCCGTCGGCGATCCCAACGCACGCGTGGTCATGGTGCTGTCGCACGGCTTCCAGATGGAGCCGGCCGATCTGTCGCCGTTCGCGCACTCCATCCGCGCGCCGGCGTGGTTCCTCTTTCCCGAGGCGCCCCAGCCCGCCGAGCCGCGCGGGCGCGCCTGGTGGTTCATCGACGCCAAGCTGCGCGACGAGGCGCTTTTGCGGGGGCCGCGCGACTTCGCGATCCAGCATCCGCCCGATCTGCCGGCGGCGCGCGCCACGATGCTGGCGTTCCTCGAAGCGGCGAAGGAGCGCGCGGCCGGGCGCAAATTCGTCGTCGGTGGCTTCTCGCAGGGCGGCATGCTCACGTGCGACACGCTGTTGCGCTCGGGGCTCGGCGTCGACGCCATGGCGCTCCTGTCGGCGTCGCGCATCGCCTACGACGAGTGGGAGCCGCTCGTCGCCAGGCGGCCGTTCGCCGGGCGCCCGGTGCTCGTCAGCCACGGGCAGGCCGATCCCGACCTGGCCTTCGCGGCGGGCGAGGCGCTGCGCGACTGCATGGCCGCCGCCGGGGCCGAGGTGGCGTGGGTGCCGTTCGCCGAGGGGCACGAGATCCCGCTCGTGGTCTGGCGGAGGCTGCGCATGCTGCTGCTCGGCCTCGCCGCGTAGGTTCCATGCTATGAAACGCGCGTGATGTTTCGCGCCGTGCCCGACCGCTCGCTCGACGAGATCCTCTCGAAGGTGTCGCGGTCGTTCTATCTGAGCCTGGCGATCCTGCCGCGCGCGATGCGCACGCAGCTCTCGGCGGCGTACCTGGTCGCGCGCGCGGCCGACACCATCGCCGACACGCGCCTGGTGCAGGCGGAGCGGCGCATCGAGCTCCTCGACGGCATGCGCCAGGCGCTCGGCGATCCGACGCGCATCGCCGGCTACGTCAGCGACGTCGGGGCCAAGCTGCGCGCGCCCGACGCCGGCGCGCCGCACGACGACAAGAGCGAGGCCGAGCGCGTCCTGCTCACGCGGCTCGGCGACTGCCTGGCGCGGCTCGTCGACTTCGAGCCGGCCGATCGCGATCGCGCGCGCAAGGTGCTGGGCACGCTCATCAGCGGCATGGAGCGCGATCTGGCGCGCTTCGCCGACGGCGAGAAGCTGGTGGCGCTGGAGACGCTCGCCGATCTCGACGAGTACACGTACATGGCCGCCGGCTGCGTCGGCGAGTACTGGACGGTGATGACGGCGGCGCACGTGCCGACGGTGCGGCGGCTGGCGCGGCCCGACTTCGTGGCGCGCGGCGTGCGGCTCGGCAAGGCGCTGCAGCTGGTGAACGTCATTCGCGACGCGGCGCAGGATCTGGCGCAGGGCCGCTGTTACGTGCCGCGTGCGCTGCTGGCCGAGCACGGGCTGTCGCCGGAAGATCTGCGCGATCCGCGCGAGCGGCTGCGCGCGCGCCCGCTACTCGACGAGCTGCGCAAGATGGCGCTCGGGCACATCGACGCGGCGTTCCCCTACGTGATGGCGATCCCGCGCTGGGAGCCGCGCCTCCGGCTGGCGGCGTTGTGGCCGCTGTGGATCGGGCTCGGTACGCTCGAGCAGCTGGCGGCGGCGGACGATCCGCTCGATCCGGCGCGGCCGGTCAAGGTCAGCCGCGGCGACGTCTATCGCATCCTGGCGGAGTCGTCGATGGCGATCGGCGTCGATCGCGCGATCGAACGGCTGCACGAGCGGCGGCGGCGGCGCGCGGAGTGATATCCTCGGGTCGTGGACCCGTACCGCGGTGAGCTGGTTCGCGACGAGCCGCGCTCCCTCGTCGCCGAGTCGGAGCCGGCGCCGCGCGGCGTGCGTGTGTGGGCCTGGAGTGACGGCACGCTGCGCATGAGGCTACGCTCGCCGCAGCTCGGCTGGCGCACGACCCTGCTCGCCGGAGGCTTCGTAGCGATGCTCGGCGCGGTCGTCGCCATGCTCACCGGCGCGGGCGCGTTCGTCGTGCTCGGCCCCATCGGTGGCGGCTTGGCCGTGATCGCGACGGGCGGGTTGCGCAAAGACGTTCCGCTCGAGGGAGAGCGGCTCGAGCTCACGCCTGCCGCGATCTCGTGGTGGCGATCGAGCAGGAGCGACACGCGGGCGCTCGCCGATCTGAGCACCGTCGTCGTGACCGGCGTGGGCGCCGACGCGCGGCTCGACCTGCACTTCGGGCTCGAGCGGTTGCAGCTCGCCGACGGGCTCGGCTACGACGAGGCGACGCTGCGTTGGATCGCGCAACGCCTGCGGCGTGCGATCGAGGCGTCGCGGTGACGCGCGCCGCGCTGATGGCCCTGGCGGCGGCGGCGCTGTTCGGCGCCAGCGCGCCCGTCGCCAAGCGCCTGCTCGCCGAGGTGTCGCCGGCGCTGCTCGCGGCGCTGTTGTACGCCGGCGAAGGGCTGATGGCGCTCCCATTTGCCGCGCGCGCCTGGAAGCGGCGCGAGGCCCCGCTGCGCGCCGCGGATCTGCCGCTGCTCGCCGGCGTCGTCGCCTTCGGCGGGGTCGCGGCGCCGCTGCTCCTCCTCTTCGGGCTGCAGCGCACCTCGGCGACGGCCACGTCCCTTCTGCTCAACCTCGAAGCGGTGTTCACCACCGCGATCGCCGTCGTCGTGTTTCGCGAGTGGATCGGCCGGCGTGGGCTCGGCGCGCTCGTCGTGGTGATCGCGGGCTGCGCGCTGTCGACGTGGGCGGCAGGCGGCGCGACGCGAACGTTGCTCGGCCCACTCGCCGTCGCGGCGGCGTGCCTGTTCTGGGCCATCGACAACAACCTCACGCAGCGGCTGTCGCTCAAGGATCCGCTCGCCGTCGTGTGCGTGAAGGGCCTGGGCGCGTCGCCGATCGCATTTGCGATCGCGTATGCCACCCACGCGACGTCGCCGTGGCCGCCGGCGCGCGCCATCCTCGGCGCGCTCGCGCTCGGCGCGGTGTCGTACGGCGTGAGCCTCTCTCTGTACGTGCGCGCGCTGCGGACGCTCGGCGCGGCGCGCACCGGCGTCCTCTTCGCGGCGGCGCCCTTCGTCGGCGCGGCGCTGGCGATCCCGATCGCGGGCGAGCCGGCTTCGTTGCGCGTGGCGGGCGCGGCGCTGCTCATCGCCGCCGGCGTGCTGCTGCTGCTGACGGAGAAGCACGGGCACCGGCACACGCACGAGACGCTCGATCACGAGCACCTGCACGTGCACGACGAGCATCATCAGCATCCGCACCGCGGCGACGAAGGGCCGGAGCCGCACGCGCATCCGCATCATCACGAGCCGATCGAGCACGCGCATCCGCACGCCTCGGACGCGCACCACCGCCACAAACACTAGACCCGTCTAGTAGTCGTAGCCGACGGTGAAGATGCCGCCGAAGAACTGATCGATCGCGCGCGTGGCGCTGCGCGCCGTCGGCAGGTCGTGCGTGAAGCGCAGCCCGACGAGCTCCCAGAAGCCCGACGCGCCCACGCGCAGCCGCCGCCACACGCGCACGTCGAGGCCGGCGCGCAGCATCACGCCGTGCGTATGGGACGTTCCGTACTCGTCGACGTTCTCGGCGGGCCCCGCGTCGGGGAAGTATTCGTACGCGCCAGACAGCCACGGCATCAGCCGCTCGTGCCAGAAGACCGCGCGCAGCCCGAGGCCGAGCTGGCCGTAGACGTAGGCGACGTCGGGCGGGCCGGCGTCGACCTTCTTGCCCGTGGTCGGATCGGTCGCCTTGGCGATGGTGTACGAGTGATAGCCGGCGCCGCCGAGCACGGTGACCTCGAGGCGCGGGCGCCACTTCTTGACGATGAAGCGCCAGCGCGCGCCGCCTTCGACGCGCAGCTCGGCGGTCGCGTATTGGTTGGGCGTGCCCTCGAACTCGGTGGTCGGCCAGAACGGCTTGTCGACGGTGACGCCGGCGCCGAGCCCGGCGAAGATGCCGTGCACGAGCGCGTGCGACCAGGCGAACGGATAGGCCGTCACGTCGACGTGGACGCCGCCGCCGGTGCCGGGGTGATACGCCGGCGGCGCCGACTGGTGGAAGGCCAGGCGGCGGCTGTCGACGATGGCGCCGATCGACGCCTCGACGTAGGGGTACCAGCGCGGGCGCGGCACGTCGGGCAAACGGTGATGCACCGGCTTCGGCGCCACGATCGGGATCGGTGACGACGTCTCGAGCGGCGCGGGGATGCCGGCGCGCTCGGTGTCCTGCGCCTGCGGCGACGGCGGCGCCGGTGGCGGCGGCGCGTTCTCGTCGGGCGGCGGCGTCTCCGGTTGCGCCGTCTCCGTCGGGGCGGGACCGGATAGCGCGGTCGTCGCCAGCTCGTCGACCTGGCGCCCGAGCTCGGCGAGATCGGTGGGCGCGAGGTGGCGGCTCGACGGGATCGGCATCGTCACCTGGCCGACGCTCTTCTTGCTCGCGGCGTCGACGACGTCGATGCTGACGACGAGCCCGCTGCCGCGGCGCGCCACGCTGCCCGAGACGATCACGTAGGGCTGCGCCTTGGTCAGCTGCGTTGGTTTCATCAGCACTGCGCGCGTGCCGAGCGCGTGCAGGACCGCCGCTTGCGGCTCGTCGCCATGAAGGCCGGTGAACGGCATGACTGCGATCGGCGCCTCGGCGGCGGCCTCCTTGGCCGAAGGTTTCGCTGATTTTGCCGACGGTGGTGTCGGTGCGGCGGCGGCGATGCGGACAAGTCCCACACAGGCGAGGGCGACGAGGCCAAGGCGGCGCACCGCTCGACAATAGCGTGTTCCCGTTCTTGACGGAAATAGGATCCGGTGTTCTGCTAAAAGAGCCGATGGATCGTCGCGCGCGCGCACTAGCGTTCACCGTCGCATCCACCGTCGCGCTCGGCGGTTGCCACTCGACGTTGATCGCCCCGACCGACGCCGCGCTCACCGAGCTCGACATGGGCGCCACCGCCGACGACGGCGGCGATCTCGACGGCGGCGCCGGCGATCTCGCCGGCTGCGTTCCCAAGATCACGAGCTGCACCGGCCTGTGCGGGCCGATCGCCGACGCCTGCCTCGGCAAGAACGTCGAGTGCGGCGGCTGCGGCGCCGGCACCGTCTGCAACCTCGTCTCGCACGCGTGCGAGGTGCCCAAGACCAACTGCGCGCAGCTCGGCGCGCAATGCGGCAACGTGCGCAACAGCTGCGGCACGCGCCTGTTCTGCGGCGACTGCCCCGCCGGGCAGGAGTGCGATCCCGACAGCAACCAGTGCGTGACCTGCTCCAACGTCACCTGCGGCGAGCTCGGCTACCAGTGCGGCATGGCGTGGCTCGGCTGCGGCCCCGAGACCAACCTCACCGACTGCGGCGGCTGCCCCGCCGGCGCCAATCCAGTGTGCAATCCGTACTTCCACACCTGCGAGCCGAGCTGCACGCCGCCGGACACGGTCACGCTGTGCGCGACGGCGAAGAGCAAGCGCGGCGTCGAGTGCGGCATCATCTCCGACGGCTGCGGCGGCTACGTCGACTGCGGCGGCTGCCAGGCCGGCTTCGCCTGCGGCGCGCAGGGCGATCCCAACCGCTGCGAGCCGCAAGAGGCGCCCACCGAGTGCGAGGCGACCGGACGCACCTGCGGCACGATCACGTCGGAGTGCGGCGGCACCGTCAACTGCGGCTCGTGCACGCCGCCGGCGGTGTGCAACCCGAACGGCGTGTGCGGGCCGCCGTGCACGCCGAAGACGTGCGCGCAGCTGGGCAACCCGCAGTGCGGTCTCGTCGACGACGGCTGCATGGGCCAGGTCAAGTGCAACGACTGCCCCGACTCGACGTACACCTGCCTGGCGAACCACACCTGCTGCAAGAAGAAGTCGTGCAGCGTCGACTATGCCGGCAAATGCGGCACCGGCCTCGACGACGGCTGCGGCGGCACCGTCGACTGCGGCTGCTCGTCGGGCAGCTGCACGTCGACGATGACGGGCAGCGCCGGCACCTGCTGCGTGAACACCGCGATGTGCCCGGCCGGCGCGTGCAACACGACCGTGACCGATACGTGCACGGGCGCGCCCATCCAGTGCAAGTGCGACAGCGCGCATTGGTGCGACACGTCGACGAACATGTGTCAGCCCAAGAAGTCGTGCGGCGACTACGTGCCGCACGTACCGGGTCAGTCGGGCGACGTCTGCTCCAACGGCGGCTCGTTCGATCAAGGCGGCGGCGTCCTCATCTCCTGCCCGTGCACGCAGGGCGAGTACTGCATCAACGGCTCGGGCATGGTGGTCACCGGCACCAACCGCGGCAGCTGCTGCGTCGACACCGCCTGCCAGGGACAAGCGTGCGGCAGCGTGGTCACCAACAGCTGCACCGGCGCCAGCGAGACCTGCGGCTGCCCGTCGGGGCAGTTCTGCTCGTCGGGCACGTGCACGCCGCTGCACAACTGCGCCTACTACGGCGCGAACCATCACAACGGCGATCCCTGCTCGAACGGATCCAATCCCAACTGGCCGACCGGCGGCGGAGCGAACCTGACCTGCCCGTGCACCGACGGCAGCATCTGCTACACGCCGGGCGGCACGCCGGCGACGGGCGGTCAGCAGGGCGTCTGCTGCAAGAACAGCGCGGTCTGCCCGGCCGGCAGCTGCAACACGACGGTGACCGACACGTGCACCGGTCAGCCGATCGCGTGCGCCTGCGACAGCGCGCACTACTGCGACACGGCGAGCAACACGTGCAAGGTCAAGCTCACCTGCGGCAGCTACGGCGCCAACGGCCAGCCGGGCAACCAGTGCGGCTCGTTCTCCGACGGCGGCGGCGGCATGATCAGCTGCCCGTGCTCGACGATGGGCGGGCTCGGCAACAACACCTGCGTCAATGGCACCTGCACCTGCACCGCGTCGAGCTGCACCAGCTGCACGCAGAACGGGACATCGAACGGCTGCGGCGGCACCAAGGCGTGCGCCTGCAGCGGCGCCACGCCGGTCTGCTTCCCGTCGGCGGGCGGGCCCAACGGCTGCTGCGCGCCGTACAGCTGCTCGAGCCTGCCGCCGGGCGTTCCGCCGCCGGCCGACGCCGAGCATCCGATCTGCGGCTCGTTCAACGATCACTGCGGCTCGAGCTTCGGCTGCGCCTGTCCGGCGAACAATCCGTCGACGGGCAGCCCGTGGCCCAACGTCGGCTGCGTGCCGCAGTCGGGCAGCAACCCGGCCTACGGCGTGTGCACCTGCGTGCCGACGCCGTGCTCGCAGCTCGGCGCGGGTCCGCACAACAACGACGGCTGCGGCCACTTCGTGAACTGCACTAGCTGATGATGCGCGCGACGATCTACATAGCGGGCCTGTGCGCCGTGCTCGCGGCCGGCGGCTGCCGTCACGAAAACGGCGCCGGCTTCGACGGCGGCATCGGCGACGCCGGCATCCCCGGCGAAGACGACGACGCCGGGCTCGGGCCGGTGTGCGTGAGCGCGTCGGCGGCGGTGCAGACGCTCGGCGCCGACGTCATCTTCCTGCTCGATACGTCGTACTCGATGGACTACAACCTCAAGTGGTCGTCGGTGTCGCAAGCGCTCGAGCTGTTCTTGCAGGATCCGCGCTTCACCGGCATCGGCGCCGGCATCCAGTACTTCCCGCTGCGCGCGACCTGCGAGGAGAGCGACTACGCCACGCCGGCGGTGGCGGTCGGGATGCTGCCGGCGGCGAACACGGCGCTGACCGCGTCGATCGACGCGCAGCGCATGGCGGGCGGTACGCCGACGGTGGTGGCGATGCAGGGCGTGCTCGACTACGCCCAGCAGCGCGCGATGGCGAACCCGACGCGGCGCCAGGTGGTGGTGCTCGCCACCGACGGCGTGCCCGACGACAGCTGCCCCGCCGACGGCGACATGGGGCTGCCCAACACGATCGACTCGGTGGTGTCGCTGGTGTCGAACGCGGCACAGGGGACACCGTCGGTGATCACGTTCGTGATCGGCGTGGGCAGCGAGCTGACCGCGCTCAACGCCATCGCGCAGGCGGGCGGCGGCACGCAGTCGGCGCTGCTCGTCGACACCACGGCCGACATCCAGAGCGAGTTTTCGGGCGCGCTCGATCAGATCCGCAAGGTCGCCTTCTCGTGCGAGTTCGTGATCCCCGATGCGCCGGCGGGGCTGCAGATCGATCCCAACAAGGTCAACGTGCAGTTCACCGACACCGCGACGGAGAACCTGGTCTACGTCGGCGACGCCGGCGGCTGCGGCAAGGCGCCGACCAAGGGCTGGTACTACGACGATCCGCAGAACCCGAAGAAGGTCATCTTGTGCGATCAGACCTGCGACGTGGTGCGCGGCACCCTGAACGGCCAGGTCGGCATCGTCTTCGGCTGCAGCACGATCGTGCCATGAGACGGGCGCTCGCGATCGCCCTCGCCGTCGCCGGCTGTCACGCGGCTGACCAGGCGCCGGCCGACATGGGCGGCGACGGCGGGTTCGTGAGCACGTCGTTCGATCTCGGCTGCGCGTCGTCGTCGACGAAGGCGGGGCTGGTGCCGGTGAACCTCATCATGCTGCTCGACGCGTCGGGATCGATGGGCGACGGCGTCAACGGCGATCCGGCGCTCAAGTGGATGCCCGTCACCGACGGGCTGCGCGCCTTCTTTGCCGATCCCGGGTCGCTCGGCATGAGCGCGTCGCTGTCGCTGTTCCCGGCGGCGAACGACATCTGCAACCCGTCGGTGTACTACTTCGCCGAGGTGCCGCTGACGGCGCTGCCCGAGACGTCGATGTTCTCGACGGCGATGTCGGCGGCGACGCCGATGGGCAACACGCCGACGCTCCCGGCGGTGCAAGGCGCCATCGACTACGCCAAAGACGTGGCCTCGATGACGGCGGGCGCGCGCACCGCGATCGTGCTCGTCACCGACGGTGATCCCGACGAGTGCAACTCGTCCGTCGCCAACGTCTCGTTCGAAGTGGCCAAGGTCGCGACGACCATCCCGACCTACGTCATCGGCGTCGGCGACAGCCTGTCGAGCCTCGACATGATCGCGCAGTCGGGCGGCACCGGCGCGCCGACGCTGGTGACGGTCGGCGACGCCAACCAGACGAAGAGCGAGTTCCTGGCGGCGCTGCAGAAGATCCGCGGGCTGGTGCTGAGCTGCGACTTCCCGGTGCCGTCGCCGCCGTCGGGGGAGACGCTCGACTTTCAGAGCGTCAACGTCTTGTACACGCCGTCGTCGGCGCCGGCGGAGCAGCTCCTGTACGACAGCTCGTGCGCGAGCGGCGTGGGCTGGCGCTACGACGATCCGAAGAACCCGACGCAGATCGAGCTCTGCCCGTCGTCGTGCAACGAGGTGCGCCAGGACCACGGCGGGCGCGTCGACGTCGTCTTCGGCTGCGCCACCGCCGGCGATCCGATTCAGTAGCGGCCGCGCACGGGCTAGCGCTTGCGCTGCGGACGCTGGCGGAAGCCGGGCCGCTGCGCGAAGCCGCGCATGGCCTTGGGCACGCCGGGCTTCGAGCCGTCGAGGCCGAAGCGCGCCCAGCGGTCGCCGTAGGGCGCGACCTTCATCTTCTTGCCTTCCTCGACGAGCTCGAGGTTGTTCTTGAGGCGCTCGCTGGCCGGGATCTTCTTGAGCGCGCGCTTGAGCACCGCCACGGCCTCCGCCTTCTTCTCGCGCGACAGGAGGCACCAGGCGTAGACCGTCCACGACAGGTCATCCTTCTCGCCGACCTTGACCGCCTTCTCGAAGGCTTTGACCATCCCGGCTTCGTCGCGCTTCTTGAAGTAGGCGCAGCCGAGGAACGCGCGCGACTCCCACGGACGCGACGAGGCGCGCTTGAGCTCCTCGACCGCCGCGTCGGTGTCGCCCTGGTCGTAGAGGAGCAGGCCGATCTGCGTGCGCAGCTGCGGCTCGAGCAGCGGGTGCCAGCCCCTGAAGCGGAGCCCGTCGCGCAGCGACTTGAGCGCCAGCTCGCGGCGGCCGCCCTGCATGTGGCGTTGCGCCTCCTCGACGACCGGGTTGATCATCTTGCCGATGCGCCGCATGAGCAGGATGACCGCGATGATCGTGACGATGACGCCGGGCGTGATCGCGCCCGCGACGGAGTGGGTGACGCCGGCGAGGCGAAAGCCCACGCTGACGACCAGGCCTGAGAGGATGGCTACGGCGATGGACAGCACGGGGATCTCCTACCACATTAATATACGGTGACAATGGCCCCCCGGGTTTTGGTCCTGTCGTCGACGACGTCCTACCGGACGGACGACTTCCTGCGCGCGGCGGTGCGCCTCGGCGTCGAGGCGGTGCTCGGCACCAACCGTTGTCACGAGCTGGCCGGGCTGTGGCCGCGCGAGGCGTTCGGCGGGTCGGTGCCCATCGAGTTCCGCCACGAGGCCGAGGCGGCGGATGCGATCGTGCGCGAGGCCGAGCGCGCGCCGTTCGCCGCGATCGTGCCGACCGACGACGCCACCGCCGACATCGCGGCGCGCGCGGCCGAGCGGCTGGGGCTGCGCGGCAACAGCGTCGGCGCGGCGACGACCGCGCGTAACAAGCGGCTCATGCGCGAGGCGCTGGCGCGGGGCGGGGTGGCGCATCCGCGCTTCGCCGTGTTCGACGCTGCCGACGAGCCGGCGCGGGCGTGGGGCGAGCTGGCCGCCGCCGGCTGGCAGTTCCCGGTGGTGGTCAAGCCGCTCCTGTGCTCGGCGAGCCGCGGCGTGATCCGCGCCGACGACGTGGATTCGCTGGCGGCGGCGTGGTGGCGGCTGCACGCGCTGTTGCAGACGCCGGCGTTGCGCGCGGTCGAGGATCCCGACGGACAGCGCGTGCTCGTCGAGGCGTTCGTGCCGGGGGACGAGGTGGCGCTCGAGGGCATCTTGCGCGACGGCCTCTTGACGCCGCTGGCGCTGTTCGACAAGCCCGATCCGCTCGACGGGCCCTACTTCGAGGAGACGATCTATGTGACGCCGTCGCGCCACCCGGCGACGGTGCAGCGCGCGATCGAGCGCACGGCGGCGATGGCGTGCGCGGCGATTGGGTTGCGCCACGGGCCGGTGCACGCGGAGCTGCGCGTCGGGCCCGACGGGCCGGTGATGATCGAGGTGGCGGCGCGCAGCATCGGCGGGCTGTGCGCGCGTACGCTGCGCTTCGGGCTCGGGGCCACGTCGCTCGAGGAGATCGTGATCGCCAGCGCGCTCGGGCGCGAGCTCGGGTCGCTGGCGCGCAGCGGCGCGGCGGGCGTGATGATGATCCCGATCCCGGCGGGCGGCGTGCTCGGCGAGGTGCGCGGGGTGGATGCGGCGCGGGCGGTGCCCCTCGTCGAGGACGTGCAGGTCACGGCCAGGCCGGGCGAGGTGCTGGTGCCGCTGCCCGAGGGCGCCGCCTATCTCGGCTTCATCTTCGCGCGCGGCGAGGCGCCCGAAGCGGTGGAGGCGGCGCTGCGCGAGGCGCACGCGCGCCTGTCGTTCGATGTATCGCCCCTGTTGCCGAAGCTCCGCTAGAACGGCGCGAAGGCCCCTTCGAAGCCGGCGCCGTCGTCGAGGTGCAGCTGGCGCGGCCCGTCCCTGAACGCGGCGTCGACGTCGCTGCTCTTGCCGGTCTCTTCCAGCGCGATCTGCTCGAAGTCCGGGCCGGGCAAAGGGTTGTACAAGAAGATGCCGCCGCCGTCGACGTCGCTGTCGCGCACGATGCTGCCGTCGGCGGCGTTCACGAGGAAGAACCAGTGGCCGCCGCCGGCCGGGGCTTGCGTCACCGAGTCGTCCTCGACGAACTCGAGGCCGGCGAAGCCGACCGGCAGCGCATAGGCGCCGAGGTTGTAGGGCGTGGTGTACGCGCAGGCGAGCCAGCGGCCGGGCAGGAGCTTGTGCGCGTTCTCGACGTCGCCGCCGAGCGAGACCACCGTGCCGAGCTCGAGGCAGCCGAGCCCCGCGCCGGCGAGATCGCCGCCGGTTGGGTCCATGTCGGCCGGGGAGTCGGCGCCGACGCCGGTGCTCCGGCAGCCGACGCAGGTGAGGAGCAGCACGAGTGCGAGGATCGACGAGCGCATGGCTGCGCGCGTTGCACGTCGCGGACCGTTCGCTAAGCCCCGGACAATCGGTCGTCGCGCGCGCCGCGATCACGACACCGCTGTCAGCTCTTGGACGCCGTCTACCGCTTCAGCTCGCCCAACTGGCGAGTCGTGGGCTCCGCTCAACAGAACCAGGATTCGCTCAGCCGCGGCGGCCGGCCGCGCACCGTCTTGTGCACGATCGGCTCGCGCGTCGGCGGCCGGGCCGCGGCGGCCTCGGCGAGCGCGCGCACGTCGGCGAACGTGGCGCCGCCCTCGACGGCGGCGAAGACGTCGTGGGCGAGCCGATCCATGCGCGGATCGGGGTGCGTCCACGCGTAGCTCAGCTTCTCCGGCTCGAGCGCGCCCAGGTGCGGCCTGGTCTCGGGATGGTCGAGCAGCAGCGAGCCGGGCGGAATCAGCAAGCGGATCGCGAGCTGGATCGGATCGACGTGATCGACCATGCCGTGCGCTGCGAGCCAGTCGACGAGCGCGAGGTAGTCGTCCATCGTGGTCCACGGCGTGAAGGGCACGAAGGTCGGGCGCAGCGGCACGCCCGCACCGTCGAGGATGGCGAGCGCCTCGTCGACGTCGGCGCGCGTATGGCCCTTGTCGAGGATGGCGAGCACGCGCTCGGAGAGCGACTCGACGGCGCTGACCACGAACGCGCAGCCGAGCGCGCCGAGCTCGGCGAACAGCTCGCGGTGCTTCAGGATGTGCTCGACCTTGATGGTGACGTCGAAGGTCACGTCGGGGTGCGCGGCGTGGATGGCGCGCGCCACCGCGAGGGCGTGCTTGGGGCCGTTCAAGAAGTCGGGATCGCCGAGCGTCACGTGGCGCGCGCCGGCGGCGACCTGCGCGCTCACGTCGGCGAGCACGACGTCGACGGGCACGACGAAGAAGCGCCCGCCGTAGACGGGCGGGATCGGGCAGTGGCGGCAGTGGTGCAGGCAGCCGCGGCTCGCTTCGACGTAGCCGGCGAGCCGCGCGCCGCTGGCGGTCTCGAGGCGCGCGTACTTGTCGAGCGCCGGCAGCGAGGCGCGCGCGGGCGCGGCGAACTTGAGCCGATCGAGCGTGACGTCGGGCGTCGCGGCCGCGGGCGCGCCGTCGCCGAGCGCGCCGCGCACCAGCTCGACGAGCGCCGCCTCGTACTCCCCGCCGACGATCGAATCGGCGCCGTGCGCGAGCAGATACTCGCGGTTGAGCGGCGCGTACAGCCCGTAGTAGCAAAGATGCGCGCACGCATGGAGCGCCTTGACCCGCGCGCCGGCCTCCGCGCCGAGCCGGAGCGCCGTGTGCATCGGCACCGCGACGCCCACGAACGACGCCGCGCGCACCGCCTCCTCGTCGAGGCGCTCGACGGCGAGATCGACGGCGCGCGCGTCGATCCCCGCCGCCGCGAGAAACCCGAGCGGCGAGGCGAGGTGCAGCGGCTGGTGCCCGAGCTCGTACGTCGAGATCAGAAGCACCCGGGCCATCTGCGTGCTACTTGGCTTTGGGCGCGACGTAGTCGGGCGGGAGCGCCGACCCCTCGCCGAAGAAGTACTGCTCGACCTGCTCGCGCAGGATCTGCTGCGCCTTGGGCGACATGAGGTCGAGCCGGTACTCGTTGATCAGCATCTTCGAGTGCTCGAGCCACATCAGCCACGCCTCTTGCGAGACGTTGTCGTAGATGCGCTGGCCGAGCTCGTCCTCGAACGGCTTCCACCTCACGCCGGGGAGCTCCTTGCTCAGCTTCACGCACTTGACCATTCGTGCCATCTCAGTCTCCTGCCGATTCCATACACCAATGGGCCGCTCGCCACCAGCATGGCGCCGAGTGCCAGCATCGGCAACCTTCCGCCGGCGACGATCGTTCCGCGAGCCGTCTCACGTGCCGTCGCCCATGCGCAGCGCCGCGGGAAGGTGCGAGGTGTCGCCGAGGACCTGGAGCAGCGGCCCCGTCGCCTTGAAGTCGACGATCGAGACCGCGCACACCTTTTGCGCGATGCGCGCACGAAAGCCGTCGACGTCGATGCCGAGGAGCGCGCAGACCAGCACGCGCAAGGTCGCCTTGTGCGAGACGACGAGCACCTTGCCGCCGTCGGCGTGGCGCGCGCGGATGCGCTCGACCGCGGCCATGGCGCGCGCCGCGATCTCGGCGCCGCTCTCGCCGCCCGGGGGCGCCACGCGGCCGGGATGCGCCGACCAGGCGTGGAAGCGCGCGGCGTCGTCGCGCTCGACCTCGGCTTCGGGGCGGCCGTCCCACTCGCCGTAGGCGATCTCGACGAGCCCGTCGTCGGTGACCACGGGCAGCCCGGCGATGCGCGCCGTCGGCGCCGCGGTCTGGCGCGCGCGTAGGAGCGGGCTCGACACGATCTCGACGAAGCCCTCGGTGCCGTAGCGGGCGCCGAGCGCGTCGGCCATGGCCAGGCCGGTGGCGTTGAGCGGCGGATCGATGCGCCCCGCGAACCGGTTGTGCAGCGACGAGTCCGTCTGACCGTGCCGCACCAGATACAAGCTCAACATGATCGCAGTATATAGTCATAGGTCGATGGACGATCCGACGGCGGTCACGACCGTGCGCCGCGATTGGGTGGGCGACGAGGCGGCGGCTCCGGGCGTGCGCGCCGAGCTGCGTCGTCTCGGGCGGCGCGCGCGGCGGCGGCCCGACCGGACGCTCGCCTACGCGCTCCTCCTGACGACGCTGGCGGTGCTGGCGGCGCTGCGCCATCGGCCGGTCTACCAGTCGCGCGTGGTCTTCCACGTCGAGGGCAGCGGCGGCGAGCCCGATCGCGCCGGGCGCGCCTTGCGCGACTGGGTGGTCGGCAGCGTCTTGTCCGACGGGCAGCTGCTCGCGCTCGTCGACGAGCACAACCTCTATCCCGCGATCAACGAGCCGCGCCGCGCGGTCGAGGCCATCCGCGGCGACCTGGAAGTGCGCGTGCTTCACGACGGGCGCGGCTCGCAGCGCCTCGTGATCGCCATGCGCGGCGACGATGCGCGCACGGTGCAGGACACCGTCGCCCACCTCGGGCGGCTCGTCGAGGAGGCGCGGCGCCACGCGCATCCGCCGCGGCACGTCCTCGCGCTGCACCTCACGCTCGCGCAGGCGGCCGGGCGCGACGCGCCGCTCTTCGATCGCCTGACGCTGGTGCTGCTGGCCGGCGTGGCCGCGTTCCTCATCGCGCTGCCGCTGTGCGCGCTCGGCGTGGCCGCGTTCGATCCGCGCGTCTACGATCTCGACGACGTGCGCCGCCTCGGCATGGCGACGCTGGGCGCCATCCGCGGCTTTCCCGGCGACAACGCCGGTGCCCTCGTCGCGCGGCTGGGCCATGATAGAATGCCCCCGTCGTGAATCAGACGAGAACCGCACGCGATCGGCTCGATCGCGTCTTCGCCATCGCGCGGCGCACGGGCCGCTTCGCCGGACCGGCGCTCGTGGTCGCGCTCGTCGGTGGTGCGCTCACCGCCGGCTACGTGTTCGGGCTCCATCATCGCGTCTACAAGTCGGAGGCGGTGCTGCGCTACCGCGAC